>Ga0193735_1000400_pt1 | contig 13704 bp, 6 predicted proteins | sample U1m2metaG_FD_145080 | JGI IMG/M metagenome (GOLD analysis project Ga0193735, IMG submission 145080) | Soil microbial communities from a riparian zone of the East river system, Colorado, United States - U1m2 | ecosystem: Environmental > Terrestrial > Soil > Riparian zone | place: USA: East River... | reverse complement strand
ACAGGTAGCGCACACCGTGCGCGACCAATGCGTCCGCGAGCGCTTCGGGATACGACGGTGGATCATTCAGTACGGCGACACTCGGGCGGTAGCCGAATCGACGATCGAGTTCGTCCAGGTGGACTGTCAAAAACTCGAGTGCTTCAGGGAACGCCGCTGCGTGTGGGCTCAGCCAAGTCGCGCCCACACCGAATCGCCCGCCCCGCAAGAGCTCCCCCAGCGCTTTCTGGCGGTGCTGATCCCGTCCGTAACGATGCACCCAGGCGTCGAGGGACCAGCCGCCTTCCTCGAACCAAAAAAAGTCCGGGTCTTTCTTGGCTGCGAGCATGGCGTCTTCGATATGCTGTACGCGCGCCGCACGCACGCGCAACGGCGTGTCCGTATACCCGATGTCCAGATGGCTGCCGGGCACGATGAAGACAGTGTCGACGCCACGCTGAGCGGATTGACTACGTGGTGAAAGTCCCTGCGACGCCGCCCCGGATCCAGCCGTCACGAGGGCTGCGACAGCGAGTACGCATGTCAGTGAGTAGGGAGGCATGAGCAATAATGCCGGCCCCTAAAACCGCCACTCCCTGATGAGGAACGCCCCAAACGCGCTGGTCGTCGCCACGGTCTGGTCACGCTGCAAGGTCGGCTCTCGAAGCAGGTAGCGCGTGTCCACGCCCGTCTCGAGCCTGTACCCGCGCAATCCGCCGAACCGGTGAACGATCTGCACGCCGGGCCTCACCAGCGCCTTCGGATCGAGCGGTGAATTGACCGCCACGAACGTGTGCGACTTGATGTACTTCCCGAACTCGAACTGAGTCCCGCGCAAAAAGTTGCCGACGTCGGTCTGCACGTCCGCGGGAGTGATCGTGAACACGTCGGCGCCAAGTGAGCGGGCCGCCGAGCCGGCGAACTGGTCGGTGACGACACCGATGGCGACACCCGCGAGCTGGCGGCTGGCGAGGGCCGCACCGGCACCTACGAGGTTCGAGCCGCCACTGCCGTTGGTGAGACCCGAGCCCTCCAGCTGAACGAGCGACGACGACGACTGGCCGAACGCGAGATAACTGAGCAGATCGCTCTGCGGAATCGGGGGCTGCGCGTCGCTGGTGAGCGAGATGTTGGGGCTATGCAACGTCCCGCCGACCACGATCTGAATATTGATTGCTTCGCGGTTCGGTTGATTCACCTTGTACTGCGCCGTTCCCTGCAACGTCGGGTTCAGCTCCGTGGAATTAATGAACGTGGCCGAGCCGCGCTTGATATCGAATCTGCGGGTCATGAAAGTGTATTCCCCGCGCTCGCTCAGGAGTACTCCGTCCAGCACCAGCGTCTCCTTGGCGCGATTCACGTGCACGCCCAGATCACCGTCGCTGTACACCTCGATATTCGCCTCGAGTGAGCGCACGAACACGTCGCGATCGACCCGCAGATTCACATCCATTCTGAGATTAGCGAGCAGCGGCGACTGGGTTGGGAACAGCTCGCGATCAGCCATGACCGCCGTGTCGAGCACGTTGAAAATCGCGGGGTCGTCCTGGCCGATGAGAGTCTTGTTCTCCGAGGGAGGGATATAGAGGAACCCTTCACGAATGCGGACGTCGCCAGTGACGTGCGCATCCTTGAATGGCCCGGTCATCGCGAGGTTTGCACTCACCCGCAGCTGTCCGCGTTGGTTGTTGAGAACCTGCGCGTTCTGGGTCTGGAGCTTGAGATCGAAGCTCGGCGCGCTAAGCGCACCCATGCCCAGCTTGCCCGTGAGAACGATGCGTCCTTTGCTGTAGGCCGCGACCGAATCGATCACGACTGTGTCGCCCAGCATCCGGATGGATGCTTCGATCTGGCTGAGATTGATCCCCGCGAGTACCACTCTCGCCTGGCCCTCGTGAAGCGCGAGCTGTCCGGTGAGCTGAGGGTGATTGAGACTGCCGCCCACCTTGAACGAGCCGGTAGCGCGACCCTTCAGGTTGGAGACGTAGTTGCCGAAGTGGCGCACCAGATTGAGCGGCAGACTGTCGGCGTTGATGTTGAGCGCGATCTGTCTGTCGGTGGGGAATCTGGATCCCGTCACACCGGTGATCGCCAGATTGATCGGAACCGTTCCCTCGGCGATCAGAAATGGTTGGTTACCCGCGCGCATCGCTTCGGCTCGGCCCGTCAGAGTCTGGTTCGCGTAATCGACGTTGCCGTGCACTTCGGGCACGGTGCCCCCGTTGTACACGAGATTGGTCGCGCTGAACACTCCCTTGAACTGTGGATTGTCCGTGGTGCCCGTCGCGTGGATGTTGAGCGAGATCAGGCCCGTCGCATTGTAGCCGCTCTCCGTGAGCGCGATTACGTCGGCCACGTTCAGGTTGTCGACCGCGATGTCGAGATTGGCGTTGCCCTGCTTCGGAACGAAGCCGTTGACGTAGATGCGCCCATTCACTCCGTTACGCAGCTCGAGCTTCTCTACATCTATCCCGGCCTGACCCCAATGCACCGCCGCGACCCCCGTGCTTGCCCACACGCTCGTATCGAACTGGAGCTTGAGAGTATTCAGCGTCAGAGCGTTGCGAATCTTGTCGAGCGTGAACGCCGCATTCGCGCTGTAAGTGCGCGCGTTGTCCTGGTTGACGACGATTTGCACAGTGCCGTTCGGCTTATGATACGTGAGTTTCGCGCCGACGCTGTCGAGCGCGAAACCGGCGGCACGAACCGATTTGGCCTGCCCGTTGACGCTCACCTGCGACTCCGGCGTCCGCGCATTTATCCAGTCGTAGTCGGCGGTGAATGAGCCGACGGTGTTCCCACGCGCGACGATGTTGGAGCCGGAGGCGGTTCCTTTCGCGCTGAAGTTCCTGATGCTTCCCGTGACCACGCCATCGGCCCGCACCGTCCCGGACAGATCGTTCTTGCGCACGGCCTGCGGCGTATCGACCACCGTGCGCGGCAGTGGCATACCTGTGACAGCGCGCTCGACTTCCGTTGCGCGAGCGATACGCGCGGAATCGGCTTTCGCTCTAGCGATGCGGCTCGCCAGGATTCCCGGGCGCGGATGAACGACGCTCGTGTCCGTCGAGATCAGTCCGGCAAAGCGGGAAAGCGAGTCGATGGCGACGTGATATGACAGCGTGCCGCTGTGCGCCGGAGTCATGCCGATCGTGCCCTTCGCCTCGACGATTCCCTGCGGCAGTCCGACGGCAAGAGTGTCTATGCGCGCGACTCCACTGGCGATTGCGACTCTGACATTGGCGCTATCCACCGAAACTGTATCGACGGAGGATGCAGCTACATCCGCGACGAGCTGCGCCTGCATCGTCTCTGGAACGAACCCGCGCCCACTCGCCGTCCCTACGGCGGTGATCGATGTCCGTGGGGCCTTTGCTACGGCCGCGCCAGCGTTGAATTGCCTCGTATTGAATTGGAGGTTGTAGCCGGTGTCCTTGCTGTGAAGATCCATCGTTCCGCGCAGGTCTAAGAAACCACCATCGGGGAACGTGAGCTGCGTGTTGATGGCGAGATCGTTTTCAAATCCCTTCAGCTTCACCGGTCCGCTCGCACTGCCAATCAATCCAACGGTCGGCATGTAGCGCCCTAGTGTCGCGAGCGCCAGCGGGTGCATGGTGGCATCGACGTCGTACCAGGGCATCCCACGCGCGCGCATCGCCGCGCGACCAGTCGCGTGCGTCACCGCTCCATTTTCGACCTCAGTGACGTCACCCTGCGCCGTCATGATGGCCGCCGACGAACCGTTCAAGGTGGCGGTGCCCGTCATCGTGCCACTCAGCTTGAGCGTTGGCGCGATAGCCTTCGCCAGGTTCATTTGCAGCGGCAACATCCGCACGTGCAGATCACGCGCGGTGAAGATGCCCTTGGACAATCCCATCACGCCGACCGCAACGAGGTGGCTTCGCCCCGAGAGCCGGTCATCCACGACCACGTCGCCATTCACCTTCAGCGAGTGCTCTCCTCCGTCGAACGTCGCTTTCCCGGTCAGTGTCAGTGGCCGCGGAAATGTCATCGTCGGGAAGAGTCGGGTCAGCAACCGCGTATCGAGATTGGCGAAAGTCAGATTCGCATCGCGGTACGCGATCGTGTCGGTCACAGTCGCTTCGATCTTTCCGGCGACATGTGACTTCTCGAGCGTCACGTCCATGTTCTGCGCCAGGTACACGCTTTTCTTGCCGGTCCAGTCCAGGCCGAAGTCGAGCTTCCCGGATCCATTCTCGGGAAGGTTAGGCATCGCCCAGCGAATGTCGGCCGGCCGTACCGGATCGCCGTGGAGCCGCAGGTGCAGGTCGCCCGATTCCATGTAGTAGCGTCCGTCGCCGCTCGCCCGCGACGCGGGAAACGTCACGCGCGCTCCTTTCCACCACACCGAATCGCCCGTGAACTCGAACGTTCCGGTCAGCCCTCGCACGTCGGCGACGGGCGGACGGAAAGGCTCGGCGACCATCTTGAGTGCCGAAACATCGATCATGCGACTCTTATAAGCCGGATCTTCCAGCCGCACGAGCGGAAACAAACCGTTGATGCTGTGAAAGCTCGATTCCTTCTGATAACCCTTGGCGACCTGCAGAATCTTGAGCCTCCCCGTAGGTCCGAGAGCAGCACGAACCTTGTCGGCGCGCTCGGCGGGCGTGGCGGTGCCCGGGTCCCATGGGGATCGCACGATGAGATCCCCGCTGACCACGGTGACGTTGCTGAAGCGGATCCATGTTCCCCACCCGGTCTTTTGAACTCCGGCGTGAGTCACCGTGTCGCGGGGAAAGATCCGATCGTAATTCCACTTTCCGCCCGGCTGCTTGTCGATCACGATGAAGGGATGGACAAGCTTCACATCGTTGAACTCGAGCTTCTTGCCGCGCAGGGTGTTGAGGCTGTACTTGGCCCAGATCTCGTCCGCTTTGACGAACGGCGCGCGGGCGCTGTCGGTGATCACGACATCGTGAAGCGTGACTCCGTGCAGGAGATTTCCGGTGACGCTGCCGATGTGGACAAGGCCGTGGCTGTTTCTCTGAATCAGCCCTTCGACGTAACGGCGGACCCGCTCGCGACCCCAGTCGCTATTGGTGATCAGATAGGCGGCGCCCACCAGCAGGAGCACCACCACCACCACAATTGCGATGAGCCGAAACCACCATTTGTTAGAATGCCTCGCCAATGGAAAGGTGTAGGACGATCCGGTTGAGGATTCCCCCGCCTTTCGTGGGCGAATAGGTTCGGTGCTGTTGAAGGGTGACCAGCGTCGTTTGGCCATTCACTGTGTTCTCGGTTACAACCGGCAGGGACTCCGTAGACCCTGGGTTGAGGCCTATATCGGCACGGATCGGGCCTACAGGAGAATGGTACCGCAACCCGAACCCGGGAGTTATGGCCGCCCTGCGGCGGGGAAGGGTCGGATTGGTCTTCTGCTGGACCAATCCGGCGTCCACGAACGCCGCTCCCATCAGGTCCCGCCACACCGGAAAGCGCGCCTCGAGACTCCCTTCAGCCACGAAATTGCCACCCAGCGGCCGCGGATCGAAGTCGCGGTCCTTGAGCGTCGCGAGGTTGGGATTGCACTGGGTGACGTCGGTTCCCGAGGTGCACGCCACGTTAAGACTGTCGTGCGACTGGAGCGAGACCAGCGGAATCGTGAGGACGCGCGGCCCCAGTTGATTCTCGCCGAAGCCGCGCACCGAGTGCGATCCGCCGGCGTAGAAACGTTTTCTCGGGTGGAGGATCCCGTCGTCCAGACTTGTGGCGACGCCAACCGCCTGCTTGGTGCTGCCCAACGGACTGACCCAGCCGATACGCAGGTGCGCGCCGATCGCGCCGCGCTTTCGAACCTGATAGAACGCCGCCCCGTCAGCGGTCGCGCGGTTGTAGCGGAAATCGGAGAGCGTGAATGCCGACGCGTGCTCAGTGCTCGCGTTGGCGCGGAATCCCCGATTGGGCGAGAAGGGATCGTTCGTGCGATCGATTCCGGCAGTGAGAGTGATTGGCGAAAGCCGCTGATTGCCGCGCAGCGCTTCGAGCGTGGGCGTGTCACAAACGCCGTAGTTGATGCAGAAGTACACGTCGCCCGCGTCGACCTTGCTGATCTCGAACCTGTAGTTCAGACTCGCGGGCATGCGCTCCGCCAGGTCCCGCGTGAAGGTTAAGCTCGTTCCATAGCCGCGATCAACGTAGATGCCCGGCGCGCTGCGGCGGTGCGTGAACAGGCTCAGCGCCAACACGTTGTGCGGCGATCCGAACCACGGCTGCCGCATGTCGATGCTCGCGTTGTAGGTCGGAACGAAATAGCGCGCGAGTGCGCTCGTCTGCGGGACAGACGCGTTGTGGAAGATTCCTCGCCCGTTGAGCGAGCTGGCAAAAAGGTTTCCGACCACACCCTGAATGTCCACCCGCCGGGCCCCGCCCATAAAATTGTAATGTGTGAAGCGGCCTTCGAACTGGACGAAATCGATTGTGTTGAATCCGGCGCTCAAGTGCGCCTCGCGCGGAGGTGATTCCTGCACGGTGACGACGACCACCTTGGCGGAATCGGGTGTGGCGATGTCGATTGGCGGGCGCGGCTCGATCGACGCGCGGCGAAAAAGATTCGACTCGTACAGCGCTCTCTGGCTGCGGAGCATCTCGGAGCGTTGGAAGATGTCGCCGATATGAAAGGTCAGCGATTTCCTGATCGTGCGCTCGCTCACGTCATCGTTGCCGGTGACCACGATGTCTTCCACCGTTGTCTTGTATTTCGGAACGAGCGTGAGCTTGACCACGGCCGTCCGGGCAGCAGTGTCGACGACGACCGACGTATCCACTTCGGCGTCGGCGTACCCCTTGTCGAACAGGCGCGTCTGCAGGAACACCCGTGACGTGTCGAGTCTGATCAGATTCAGCGGTCCGCCCTTGTCCAGGACGACGCGACGGTTGATCTCCCGCTGGGAGAGCAGCGGCGTAGCCTGGCTGACGATGATGTCGGAAACGATCGTTGGCGGCCCTTCCTTGACGAAGAAGGTGACGCCGACCGCGTTGCGTCCTCTTGGAACCACCGCTGTATCGACCTCGGCTTCACGGTAGCCGCGCTTCCAGTAGAAGATGCGCACGCGAAGCACGTCGCGCTCGAGCTCCTTGTGATCGAGGTATTTCCTGGTGTAGAGGTACTTCGCCTTGCTGATCCAGCAGAACGGCACGAGGAGGAAGCTGTTGCAGTGCGAAGACGTGGTGTAGATGTTCTGAAGCAGATCGCCTTGCTTCATCACTTTCACGCCCTTGAGCGTGAGATTGACTACCTCAGGATGGCTTGGCGCGGTCGGCTGGACGTCCTGGGACGCTAGTACTGCCGGAACGAGGAGGACCGCGCCGGCGAGGACGGCGCAAAAACGCGGCAGCGGTGAGCCAGCCCGCCTATAGACCTTCCAGCAACGCGTCGTTGCTTGGCGTCGCAGCGATGCGTTTGATGAGCCACTCCATCGCCGAGCTGGAGGGCATTTGCTGAAGACCGCGTCTGAGTGTGTAGACATGCTCTAGCTGATCAGGACGGAAGAGCTTGTCTTCACGACGCGTGCCGCTGGTCGCGACATCGATTGCCGGAAAGATCCGTTTCTCGGAAAGTGAGCGATCGAGCTTGATCTCGCAGTTGCCGGTGCCCTTGAACTCCTCGAAGATGACGTCGTCCATGCGCGATCCGGTCTCGACGAGCGCGGTCGCGATGATCGTGAGCGATCCGCCGCCGTGCTCCGGAGCCACCGAGCGGGCCGAGCCGAAGAAGGCTTTGGGCTTGGCCATCGCGGAGGAATCGAGGCCGCCGGAAAGCGTGCGGCCGGTACCACGCTCCACGGTGTTGTAAGCGCGTGCCATACGGGTAATCGAATCCAGAACGATGACGACATCCTTGCCTAGCTCCACGAGTCGGCGCGCCCGCTCGAGCACCATCTCGGTGACGTCGGTGTGACGAACAGCGGGCATGTCGAAGCTGGAGGCAACAACCTCGCCATAGCCCCAGGTGATCATTTCGCTCACTTCCTCGGGGCGCTCGTCAACGAGCAAAACGAGGAGCACTGCCTGGGGATGATTGATTGCCACGCCTTCGACGATTGCCTGGAGGAGCATCGTCTTGCCGGCGCGTGCCGGGGCGACGATGAGGGCGCGCTGTCCGTACCCGATTGGCGCAATGAGATCGATGGCGCGGCGCGTCAGCTCGGGGCCGGCCTTGGCTGGCTTTCCTGTCTCGAGCTTGAGCTTCCGCTCGGGATACGATGCGGTGAGAGAGCCGAAATCAGGACGTTTTGCCGCCTCCTCCGGATTCGCTCCGTTGATCTCTTTGACGTCGACGACGACGATGCGATTGCGATGATCGTGGCCGGTGGTGGCGAGCACCTGATCGCCGCGGCGCAGCATGTACTGCCGCATTACCTGTGTCGGCACATACGCGTCGCCAGGCTCGGCGAGGTAGCTGTTGGCGGCGCGGCGAATGAAGCCGCCTTCGCGCTGCGGATCAAACCATCCCGTGGTCTCTCCGTCTGGAACTACCGGCGCAGCTGGTGCGCGTGATGCCTGCTCTGCTGCTGCCCCGCCGCCGCCGCCGCCTCCACGTGGTCCGTTCTGCTGGCGCTGTCTGCCGCGTCCGCGCTGGTTGCGGCCGCGGCGTCCGTTGTTGCGGTTGTCGCCGCGCTCACCGGGATGGCGCTGCTGCTGATTGCCATCGCGTTGTTGACCGCCCTCGCGCTGCTGACCGCCTTCGCGCTGCTGACCGCCTTCGCGCTGCTGGCCGCCCCCGCCAGTTTGGGGATTGTAGGGTGCCTGTTGTTGTGACTGGGGGGAACCACCGGTGTCGCTCGATCCGTTGGGCGAAGCATCGGTAGGTGAATTGGAATCGGAATTCGCCGCCGCGGGGGGCACAGCGGGGCTTGGTGGAATGGGAGAAGGAATAGCTGGTGATGTCATATTGTCGCGCGCGTCAGGTATCTGCGCGGCGTCTGGGGTGGGTGTTGAAGGGTCCATGGGCTCCAGGTACGGATCTACATCACTGTAGGATTCGGAGAGTGGAGTTTGTGATTGATGGCCGGACGTACGGGGCCTCCGGCCGCGACGAAAAGGACGTCGGCGTTCGCTCATGCAGTTGTGGTGTGGCTGAGAAGAAAAGTGCTGCTTGGTAGGCTCACGCGCACCGCGGTTAGAACTCACGCGAGTACCGGAACCCTATTCTGTATGGAATAGCGCGCTACTAGGCTGCGCTGGTTCTTGAATGGTACTATCGACCGCCGGAATTGTCCAGCAACAATGTAAATGGTAGACTCCCGCGCAGCGAAAGTCCAGCTTGACCACTCGGCGTTGATATTCGGCCGTTGCCTATATTCGTACGATACCTGAAGCGGGAGCTGTCGGCTTTGCAGCTGGACGCCGGGAGCTTTTCCGTCGGATTCGAGCCGCAGACATCTCACACACATGACTGAAGCGCATACATCTCCAGCCGGGGAAGAGCTGGTTGATCCACTACCCGCTCTCGAGCGCGCCGTTGCGGACCGCCCCGATGACGCGAAGGCCCTGGTCGCGCTGGCGAATCACTACTGGCTGATCGGAGCTGGCCCCGAAGCAGTGGGCGATCTCGCATCACGGGCGATCGCATCCGATCCCGACAACAGGGCCGGCTGGCACTTATGGGCGCTCGCGGAATCGAATCCGAGGGAGCGCGTCGCGCGCTGGCAGCAGGTGTCGTCGCGCTTCCCGGAGGACCAGCTCGCGAAGGCGAATCTTGCGGACAACGCGGCCAGTCTCGCCGGAGCCGAGCACGATTACCAGGCCGTCGATTTAGCCATCGACACCTACGAAGAATTGCTGGCGACCGCGCAGCATCCCGACCAGCGCGCCGCGCTTGAGAAGGCGATCAAGACGCTCAAAGGATGGAAGTTTTGAGCGAGTGGTCTTCTGGATTTTCGGGCGCGGTCGGGGCTGAGTATCCTCTTCGGTCGCTCGTCCTCGCCCACGCGGCTTCGCCGCGTACGGCTGCCGGCTTCGCTCGGCGCCTGGGCTGCGGAGCGCCCTGCGAGGACACTCAGCCCCTCCCTGCTCGAGATCTGTGACACGCGCACGCCTTAGCTTCGTGCGCTGGTCACGCTCAGCCCGCACCGAATCTCCGCGCGCCTAAGCGCGCGGACGCGCGGAGCCGCGCCCGTCCGAGACCGACACAGGGCGACACGTATATCTCTGACGGTCCACGACCTCGGCGCGCGAGCGCGATGCGGTACTATCGCACACGCGGCGCGAAGCGCCGCTGCAGTTCCGATCCCGTTGGGAAAGAGGGTGAGGGTGTCCTCGTAGGCAGCGCCTCGCGTAGCAAGAGACTCGCGCGCGCCGTTGTAGTTTGCGCGCGAGGCTCGATGCGTGTAAGCGAGTTAGCTGCCGAAGAGGATACCCTCGCCCGACTGACCGGCCGAAGATGTCTAAACTGCGAACTAGTGCTTCGTCGTCGCGGTGGGGTTGCTCGCAGCTGGCCGCGCGACGACGGCAGGGTTGCCGTCAGAGATGTACATGTTGCCCGATTTTTCGAGCTTGTCGATCATGCCTCCGATCGCGTTCCCGATCACCTGGATGCGCGGAGTCTTGCCGGGGTCGAACGCCGGATCGTACGGGCTGCGCATCGGTCCACCGGCGACCTCGAACACCACGGGCCAGCTGTAACTCACGGTCTTGCCCGTCTTGGGATTCGTCCACGAGCCTTTGCTCGCCAGCGCGCGATTCTTCGGCCACAATCCCTGCGGCAGCGCCATCGATCTGATCTTGTATCCAGGCACTGCTGAATCGATCGCCAGCGCATTGCGCGCGATCTGCTCCTGAACGAACGCGTCGGGATATTTGTTCAGCTGGGCATGCCAGAGCGTGTGATCGCAGAGCTCGAATCCGTTGTCGGCAAGCCACTTCACCTTCCGGAATCTCCAGTTCGATTTCTGGCCCTGGATTCCGCGATCACCGAAGAAGTTGTGTCCGGCCGATGCGCCTGAGAGCAGGCAGAATACTGCCTTGTTATTCCAGTCTGGATGCGTCTTCTTGAAATCGAGCCAGATTCCGATTCCGCTGGTCGGATCTATGTCGAGCTTGCCGTTGTTGTCGATGTAGCGGAACTGTTCGGGCGACGCGTCGTCAAAAACAAAGACGACGGGCGACAGTCCACGCGGAAGATCCAGCTTCTTGTCGAGCACATCCGACATGTTCACCGGCCGGTAGCCGCGACTGTAGAGGAGCTCCAGATCCTTCCGGAACTGACCCCGCTCGCGCGCGTAATCGCCATTGTGGTCGGTGATCAAGTGATATTCCAGCACCATTATTCGTCCCATCTCGTTGGGAGCGCGATTTGGATTTGGCGTGCCTGATTGCGTGGTGGTGGAACCTGTCGCGGTGTTTACACCGGCCGTATTGGCAGCGGAACCCGGCCCAGCAGTTTCCGTAGTGGATATTGGACCCGCGGCGGCGCCCGAGGTGTCTGATGTATTGGCGCTTTGGGCCGGCGTGCCCGCCACGGTGCTCGAGGTGGCGTTACTGGTGTTCGCCGCGGAAGCTGAGTTCGCACCGACCTTGCAAGCGGTTGCGACGATAACGAACGACAAGAGGACAGAACGATACATTTTTCCCGACTGTTGTTGGAGATCAAGGCGAGGCGACGCGCGATCCTGCTCGGCCTCTTCGCAATATCTATTCTAACGGTCTATTTCACCGATGTATGGCTGGTGACGTGCGGCTTCGACGGCTGCCCGTCGCCTCGCGCCATCCAGAATTTCCAGCCCGACCAGGGCGGCCGCATCCTCGACCGTTACAACCGCGTCATGGGGCGGTTGGAGCTGGTCCGGCGCGTCAATGTTCCGCTGAGCTCCGTTCCCGAATTTGTTCAGCAAGCCTTCATCGCGACCGAAGACCGGCGATTCTACCAGCACGGCGCACTGGATTGGTTCGAAAGTATCCGCCGCGATCGCTTCGTCAGAAACTCGCGGAGCTGCGGCTGTCGCGTCTCATCGAAAGCTCTCTCACCAAGAAGCAGATCCTCGAGCTCTACTTCAACGTCATCTATCTGGGAAATGGCGTGTACGGCGTGGAGGCGGCGAGTCGGGATCTTTTTGGTCGCAGCGTCAGTCAACTCAACCTCCAGCAGGCAGCGATGCTGGCCGCACTTCCGAAAGCCCCATCAGCGTACACGCCGCGCCGGCACCCGGATCGCGCCCTCGCCCGCCGCAATCTCGTGCTGAGTCTCATGGTGAAAGAGGGGTACGTCTCGGCGAACAGACTTCCGGGACTCCAGGCTCAGCCACTCCGAATCGCGCGTGATGAGTGGCGTCCAAAGGATCCGAATGATTCCTACGCGCTCGATGCGGTGCGCGCAGTCGTCGATTCGATCATCCAGAGCGGCAGCGCCGACGTCATCGACCTCACCATTCGAACGACCCTGGATCGCAACGCTCAGATCGCGGCCGATCGCGCGGTTCGAAGCCAGGCCGCCGTAATCCAATCGGAAACGGGTCGTCGCGCTCTCATACAGGGCGCGATGGTGGGGATCGATCCGCGCAATGGAGACATCCGCGCGCTGACGGGGGGACGACAGTACGAGCGTGGTAATTTCAACCGGGCGCTGCTCGCGCACCGTCAGCCCGGCTCCGCGTTCAAGCCGTTCGTCTACGCCGCGGCGATGGCAGCGCACTACACGCCATCTTCCGAAGTAGATGACGATCCCATCGATGTCATTCAGGGAAATGAGGTCTGGTCGCCGTCAAACTACGGCGACGAATACTTCGGACGCATCACTTTTCGTAAGGCGCTGATCAAATCAGCCAATGCCGCAACGGTGCGGGTCAGTCAGGCGATCGGGATTCCGCTCATCATCGAGACCGCGAGAAAGAACGGAATCGTCAGCCCGCTTCCCAACGTTCCGTCGATGGCGCTCGGCTCGATGTCGCTGACACCCCTCGAGCTCGTCACCGCGTACGCGCCATTTGCGAACGGTGGTCACAAGGTCAAGACGCGGTTGGTGCGTAGCATTTCCACGTCTGACGACGTTCCCATCTGGGTTTCTCCGGAGCCGCCCCTGAATCCCGTTCAGGTGATGGATCCCCGCGATGCCTACCAGGTAACGTCGATGCTGCAATCGGTCGTCGACTATGGCACCGGCAAAGTCGTGCGTGATTACGGCGTGAAGGGCCTCGTCGCCGGCAAGACGGGAACCACGAACAGCGGCACGGACGTCTGGTTCGTGGGCTACACGCCGACGATCGTCGCGGCGTTCTGGTTTGGATTCGATAATCCTGCTCCAATCAGCGGCGATGCTTCAGGCGGGAGACTCGCCGCACCAGCCTGGGTCCAGTTCTACCAGAACGGCTGGCGCGAGTATGCGTCGCCGAACGCCTGGAATCCGCCAGTGGGCATGGTGGAGCGCATCATCGATCCGACGACCGGCTATCTCGCGACTGAGTGGTGCCCGGTATCGCGCAACGAGTACTACAAGCCCGAGCTTCCCGTCCCGACGATCCCGTGCCCCGAGCACGGCCCCGACATGGGCGACGAGCAGAACCCGGGCGACTGGCAAAATCAGCGCGACTGGTCGAACGATTTCGGCAAAAAAATCAGCAAAGCGCTCGGCAAGATTTTCAAATTCTGAGCTTCGCAGCCCGGTTGGTGTGGTTCGAGAGATCTCGGTTCGGGTCGAGCCGCGGTATCCTCTCCGGCCGCTACGCTCGCTTGGTCGGAGCCCCTAACTGCGCTCCCTCGCCTCGA
>Ga0193735_1000399_pt1 | contig 13756 bp, 10 predicted proteins | sample U1m2metaG_FD_145080 | JGI IMG/M metagenome (GOLD analysis project Ga0193735, IMG submission 145080) | Soil microbial communities from a riparian zone of the East river system, Colorado, United States - U1m2 | ecosystem: Environmental > Terrestrial > Soil > Riparian zone | place: USA: East River... | reverse complement strand
AGGACGACAAGGTGGCGGCAAAATCGAGCACCCTGCCTGCCAAATAAGCGACCGAAAATGACGGCGGCGAAAATCCCGGCTGAATTGAAGCGGCAGGTAAACGCCGCCATCGCACAATATCCGGAGGAGCATAAACGCAGCGCTGCCTTGCCCCTGCTGCATCTCTGGCAGGAACACTTTGGCTTTATTACCGATGAGGGCATCAAATGGATTGCAGAGAAACTGGAGCTGCAACCGATCAATATTCTCGAGCTGGTCACGTTTTATCCGATGCTGCGGCAAAAGGGCACGGGTAAAACGCATATTCGCGTCTGCCGAACACTGAGCTGCGCCATGGCGGGCAGTTACCGCCTGATGGAAAACCTTTGCGCGACTGCGGGCATTGTCCGGGGACATAACGGAATTCACGATCCGGTTCTCGTTAGCCCGGATGCAAACATCAGCATTGAGTTTGTGGAATGCCTGGCCAGCTGTGGCACCGCTCCTGTCTGCATGGTGAACGATGATTTGCACGAAAACGTCGATCCAAATTCCGTGGCCGATCTTCTTCACCCTCAACTCTCAACTCTCAACCCTCAACCCTCTGCCCATCCCCTCGAGCGCAGGCTTGTCTTCAAAAACATTGGCCGCAAAGATTGGACTACCGACATCGATTGTTACCTCCGCGACGGTGGTTACAAGCAGTTAAAAAAAGCCGTGACCATGTCGCGCGTTGATATTCTTAACGAGGTTAAGACTTCGGCCTTGCGCGGACGGGGCGGCGCCGGGTTTCCCACCGGGGTGAAATGGAGCTTTATCAAGCCGGACGAAAAGAAGCCGGTGTATCTAATTTGTAATGCCGACGAATCGGAGCCAGGGACCTTCAAGGACCGCTACATTATTCATCAGGATCCGCACCAGTTACTCGAAGGCATCCTGATCTCCTGTTATGCCCTCAACGCCCATACTGCCTATATATATTTAAGGGGCGAGTTTCCGGAAGGAGCGAAAATCCTCGAGCGCGCCATTGAAGAAGCACGGGAGAACAACTTCCTCGGCAAAAATATTCTCGGCTCGAAATTTGACGTCGAAGTCTACATTCATCGCGGCGCCGGAGCCTATATTTGTGGTGAGGAAACCGGGCTGATCGAATCGCTCGAGGGCAAACGCGCCTATCCCCGGATCAAACCACCGTACTTCCCAGCGGTGCTCGGTCTTTACATGTGCCCCACCATCGTCAACAACGTCGAGACGCTCTGCCACGTGAAGCACATCATCGCCATGGGGGGAGCGGAATATTCCAAGCTCGGTCGTCCCGGCAATACCGGGACCCGGATTGTTTGTGTCAGCGGCGACGTGGTGCGGCCTGGTTATTTCGAGATCGAAGTGGGCAACGTAACCATGGGCCAACTAATCCACGAAATGGCGGGTGGAATGAAGTTCGGCCGACAACTTCGGGCCGTTATTCCCGGCGGAAGCTCGGCCAAGGTCTTGCGCGCGGATGAGCAATTCAAAATAAAGGAAAAGCAACCAGATGGGTCGACGATCGAGCGCGAAATTTCCATCGATGAAATTCCGATGGATTTCGATTCCCTCGCCGCCTGTGGATCAATGGCCGGCTCCGGCGGTGTCATCGTTTTGGACGATTCGCGCGATATGGTCTGGGCACTCAATAACATTAACGAGTTTTATGCCCATGAGTCGTGTGGACAATGCACCCCCTGTCGTGAAGGCGCGCTTTGGATGAAAAAAATCACCGAACGAATGTTGCTAGGCGGCGGGGTCATGCAGGACCCGGCGACGTTAAAAACGGTCGCGGATAACATTGCCGGTCGCACCATCTGCGCATTCGGAGAAGCCTGTGCCTGGCCGACGCAAAGTTTCGTCGAGAAGTTTGCGGAGGATTTTGCCGCCCGCGCAACGAAATCGGCGCCACCGCCGCTGCCGCCGGAATACACGCCTGAGGAACTGATCACCAAGGAAAAAATTCCGACTGTCCCGCTGGCGCATAATCCGGGTTGGGAAAAAGCCGGTGCCTCGGGAACAATATGAACGCCTCTTTTCCTGCTCTTACTCATGCTCATGCTCATGCTCGATCCGTTTCGATCATGAGTATGAGCCTAAGCAGGAGTAAGCGGACACGTCATGCCTGAGCCAGCTCCACTCGTGAATGTCCAGATCGATGGGGTCTGGCATCAATTTCCCAAGGGCACTCGGGTGATTGAAGCGTGTGCGCAGGTCGGAGCCTACGTTCCGCGTTACTGTTATCACCCGAAACTTAGCTCACCCGGGAATTGCCGGATGTGTCTGATCGAAATGGGCCTGCCGCGCATGGGCCCGGACCGGAAGTTCGAGTTGGGTGCAGATGGCAAACCGGTGATCAACTGGATGCCGCGCCCCCAGATTTGTTGTGCGCAGGATGTCGCCGAAGGAATGGGCGTTCGCACCAGTTCGCCGCTGGTCGAGGAATGCCGCCGCGGTGTCATGGAATTCCTGCTGATCAATCATCCGCTCGATTGTCCGATCTGCGATCAGGCCGGCGAATGTCGCCTTCAGGAATTCAGTGTCGAATACGGGCGGGCCGATTCGCGTTTTCTCGAGAACAAGGTCAAAAAACCAAAACGGGTGAGGCTTGGGTCGCGTGTTACTCTAGACGACGAGCGCTGCATCTTATGCTCGCGTTGTATTCGATTTTGTCAGGAAATCGCGAAAGACGATGTCCTTGGCTTTACCGAACGAGGCGGGCATACCATCCTGACGGCACACCCGGACCGGCCGCTCGAAAATAATTATTCGCTCAATACCGTCGATATCTGCCCGGTTGGCGCGCTCACTTCTTCACATTTTCGGTTCGAGATGCGGGTCTGGTTCTTGAAAGAAACCAAAAGCATCTGCACGAGTTGCGCGACCGGCTGCAACACCATCATCGGGTCCCGCGAAGATGTCATTTATCGACAAACCCCGCGCCAGAACGTTGCGGTTAATTCCGTCTGGATGTGCGATTACGGCCGGCTCAACTTCGAATACCTAACGAGTCCTGAACGATTGCTTGAGCCTGAAGTCTTCGGCGGCAAGAAACTGCAAGCCGGCGATTGGAAGACGGTGATTTCCCACACCGCTCAGCAGTTGCGGCATTTCACCGGCTGGGACATTGCCATCGTCGCCTCGGGCCGAATGACGAACGAGGAGCTTTGGTTGACCGCGCGTTTGGCGCAACATTTGAAGGTCTCGCTCATCGATATCGTTCCGAGGAAAGGCGAGGGGGATGATATTTTGCTGAGCCAGGATCGAAATCCCAACACCAATGGCGCAAAACTGATTCTGGGCTTGCAGAATAAACCCGGAGCGAACCTTGAAGCTATTGCCTCCGGTGTGGCGGAAGGTCGCATTAAAGCGCTCGTCGTGCTCGGCGAAGACCCAATCAAATTCGGAATGCCGATCGAGCAGCTAAAGAAACTGCCTTCTTTTATTGTGATCAACATCTTGCGCAATTCGTCCACCGCCCATGCTACCGCCGTCTTGCCGTCAGCCGCTTATGCAGAAAAACGCGGCTCCATGATCAATGGTCGGGGCCGCTTGCAGCGATTGAATTACGCCGTCCGCCCGCCCGGTCAGGCCCGGCAGGATTGGGAAATCTTGCGTGATCTTCTGCAGGAATTAAGCGGCAGTGATGGCCTTGGTTCAGTCGAGGACGTTTTTCGGCAAATGGCGGAATCCATTCCGCAATTCGCCGGCCTGAGTTTGAGCAAAATTGGCGACCTCGGCGTGAAAATAATGGCGGCACCCGAGGACTCTACTACTCCGGTCCCTCCGGGTGAACCGGTTGATGAGGAAATTTTTGAGCGTCCACCAGTGCACGCCTCCAAATGAAAACTGCATGAATCCGACAACATTCTTCATTTTCACGACCCTGCTGAAAATCGTCGGCATCGTTTTTGTCGTGATTCTGCCAATGGTTTCCTACGCGGTTTATGCCGAGCGAAAGGTCAGCGCCCTGATTCAGGACCGCCTTGGACCGAATCGGGTCGGCCCGGCTGGTTTATTTCAACCGATCGCCGACGCGATGAAATTCCTCCTCAAGGAAGATTTCACCCCGGCGCACGTGAACAAATTCTATTACTGGCTTGCGCCCTGTTTGGCGATGGTTCCAGCTCTCACCACCATCGCGGTGGTGCCCTTTGGCAGCACTTTGTTCGGAGTGCCGATGGTGATCGCCGACATCAACGTCGGCGTGCTCTTCGTTTTTGCGATCGCTTCGCTCGGCGTTTACGGAATCGTTATCGGCGGCTGGGCCTCAAACTCGAAATATCCCTTCCTCGGCGGGGTGCGTTCAACTTCCCAGATGATCTCGTACGAACTCTCGTTAGGTCTCTCCGTCATCCCGATCTTCCTGCTCATCGGCAATCTGCGGCTAACGGAAGTTGTACAATACCAGATCGATCATGGATGGCTGATTGTTCCTTTTGCCGGCGACTGGCGAAATCCGCTTGGTTGGCTGCTGGCTGTCCCGATGTGGATTTCGTTTGCCGTCTTTGCCATCGCGGTTTTTGCCGAGACAAACCGCTTGCCCTTCGATCTACCGGAAGCAGAAACGGAATTGGTCGGCGGTTATCACACCGAATACGGCTCGATGAAGTTCGCTCTCTTCTTCCTCGGCGAATACGCCGCCATGATCACCGGGTCCGCCATTATCGTCACCCTTTTTCTCGGCGGCTGGCATTTTCCAGGTATCCCGGACGGTTCTCACGGCTGGATTTTCGGCCTCATTAACATTTTTGTTTTTTTCGCCAAAATCGCGGCCCTCCTTTTCGTTTTTATCTGGGTCCGCTTCACTCTCCCGCGTTTCCGCTATGATCAACTGATGCGACTAGGTTGGGTCTTCTTCTTTGAAATCGCCCTCGTAAATATCTTCTGCGCCGCCGCCATCCTGGCATATTTGCCAGACAAATGACGAGATCCGAATGAGGATGCCCGAAACAAACCCAAATGACGAAGCTCGAAGGGCAGAGCTTCGGAACGACGCGATTGATCCAGCTTTTTCCGTCATTCGTCATTCGTCATTCCTATAATGGCTATCAACGTTCCACGTCCAAAATTGACCTGGTCCGAACGGTTGTATTTACCTGCGATCGCGGCCGGGATGGCGATCACGCTCCGCCATTTCAAAAACATGCTCTTCCGGCGGACGAAGGTGACGATGGAATACCCGGAGGAAAAATGGGACCCGCAGTTGCCTGAACATTTTCGCGGCGCCCCTGCCTTAGTGAAGGATGAGTCAGGCCGCGTCCGCTGCGTGGCTTGCCAACTATGCGAATTCATTTGTCCGCCGCGCGCAATCAAGATCGAACCCGGCGAAATTCCGGCGAAAGACCGGTTCAGCAAGGTCGAAAAGTATCCGCGCGAATTCGATATCGACATGATTCGCTGCATTTTTTGCGGAATGTGCGAAGAGGTCTGCCCGGAACAAGCCATTTTCCTGCGCAAAGATTACGCGATTACCGGGCTGACGCGCGCCGAGATGGTGCACGACAAGGAGAAGTTGCTTGAGATCGGCGGCGTCATCCACGGTGTCGTCCTGAAATGGAACGAGAAGAAATGAAGACAGGTTTCAGAGTTCAGTAGAAAACGAAGTGAACTTCGCTGCTATCTGAAACCTGAACCCTGAACCTGATTATGCCTGCTTTTCTTTTCTGGTTGTTCGCTGGCGTAATGCTCATCTTTGGCGCTCTCGTCGTCATCAACCGAAATCCCATTGCCAGCGCGCTGAGTCTTGTCGTTTGCTTCCTTGGCCTGGCCGCTTTGTTCATGTCACTGGACGCCTTTTTCATCGGGATCATTCAGGTCCTGGTCTACGCCGGTGCGGTGATGGTATTATTTCTTTTCATCATCATGCTGCTCGATTTACGCGCCGAAGAACGGCGCACGATGAATTGGGTTGCTTTCACCGGTGGTTTTGTCGTCGCTTTCTCGCTTCTCGTGCAGATTCTTGCGGTCATCAGCAGGACTCAGATGGCGAAACAAACCTTTCCGCCCCTTGCTTCTCAACAAGTCGATGACGTTCGCAACGTTGGATTGCTTTTGTTCGGCCACTACAACCTGCCTTTTCAAGTAATTGCCGTCTTGATTCTCGTCGCAACAGTCGGCGTTATCGTTTTGAGCAAACGCCAACTCCGATGACTACCCTGGGTGACTATCTCACCGTTAGCGGAATTTTGTTTGCCATCGGTTTCAGCGGTGTGCTGCTCCGGCGCAACGTCATCATCATTTTCATGGCCCTCGAGCTGATGCTCAATGCGGCCAATCTTTCGCTCGTAGCGTTTTCCCGTTTTCGCCTCGGCGACGATGGTCTCCCCAGTTACAACGCGCAGATCCTGGTCTTCTTCGTCATCACTGTGGCCGCCGCCGAAGTCGCAGTCGGCCTCGCCATCATCGTCGCGCTCTATCGCGCCCGCCGCACCACCCATGTCGAAGACATCAATTCGTTAAAATTTTAGCCCACCAAACACGCGAAATGACACGAATAGCAGAGAAAACTCCGTTGATTTGGAAAGAAGAAAGCTATGCCATTATCGGTGCCTGTTTTGCTGTCTATAGAGAGAAAGGCTGTGGCTTTCTAGAACCGGTTTTTCACGAGTGCCTGGAGATTGAATTCAATCTGCAAGGAATTCCTTTTCTCTCCAAACCGCCGCAGACCTTGCAGTATCGCGGTCGAACCCTCGTTCAAACCTTCACACCTGATTTCATATGTTACGATAAAATTATTTTAGAGATTAAAGCTGTCTCTAAGCTGGCCGATGAACACCGAGCACAACTCCTGAATTATCTAAGTGCCACCGGCAGTGAGCTCGGTCTTCTGGCAAACTTCGGCCACTACCCACGGCTGGAACACGAAGCGTCTCGTCAATAGAAAGCAAGAACCCGAAGATGTTTATCTCTGAAAGATTCGTGTCTTTTCGTGTGTTTAGTGGGCAAAAATTCTTATGATCCCCTGGCTTGTTCTCCTTGCTCCGCTGGTCAGTGCTGCGCTCATCGCGCTGATTACCGGCCGCGCCCGTCGTCTGAGCGCAGGTATCTCAGTGGTTGCAGTTCTGGTCAGTTTCATTTGTAGCTGTATCGTCTTTGCCAGGGCGGAAACAGGCGTAGCGGAAATCCCGTGGATCGAATTTCCCGGGATACTCCGGGTGCCGATCGGTTTTGTCCTAGATTCCCTGAGCAAGACCATGCTCGTTCTCGTTAGCGGGGTGGGTGCACTCATTCATATCTACTCGCTCGGTTACATGCGCGATGATGTCGGCAAATCGCGTTACTTCGCGTCGCTCTCGCTCTTCATGTTTTCCATGCTCGGCATTGTCCTCGCCAACAATTTCGTGATGATGTTCATCTTTTGGGAACTGGTCGGCCTTTGTTCCTACTTGCTCATCGGTCATTGGTTCGAACGCGATAGCGCAGCCGATGCCGCCAAGAAGGCGTTCATCACCAATCGAATCGGCGATTTCGGCTTTATGCTCGGAATCTTAATGGTCTGGGGCGCGACCGGATCTGTCGTGTTCGACGACATCATTCCGCAACTCTGGCGTGTCACCGGCAACCCCATTTTCCTAACGATTTGTGTGCTGCTAATTTTTTGCGGAGCAGTTGGCAAATCTGCTCAGTTCCCGCTTCATGTCTGGCTACCCGACGCGATGGAAGGTCCGACCCCAATTTCCGCCCTCATCCACGCCGCCACCATGGTCGCGGCCGGCGTTTACATGCTGGTGCGAGTCGGCTTTCTCGTTCAAGCCTCGCCCGTTGCCCTTGCCGTCATCGCCTGGATCGGCACCATCACCGCCGTGATGGCCGCGTTGATCGCGACCCAACAAGACGACATCAAACGCATTCTGGCTTACTCCACTCTTTCCCAGCTCGGCTACATGGTTATGGCGGTGGGGCTCGCTTCCGGTGAAGCCGCCATGTTCCATTTGTTTACCCATGCCTTCTTCAAAGCCTTACTCTTCCTTGGTGCCGGTTCCGTCCTGGTTGCGCTTCATCATGAACAAAATATTTGGAAAATGGGCGGACAAGGTCGCAACCTCTTCCTCACTTTTGTTACTTTCGGCATCGGGATGCTCGCCCTGATCGGCTGTCCCCCGTTCGCCGGATTTTTTAGCAAGGACGCTATTCTCTCTCTCGCCTACAATCGAAACCCCGCAATTTTCGGCCTCGCGCTGTTTACCGCATTCCTTACCGCGTTCTACATGGTGCGGTTGTTCGTTGTCGTCTTCTTCGGTAAGCCTCGCTCCCCCGCCGCGAAAACCAGCCGGGAATCGCCGGCCAGCATGCTCGTCCCGCTCGCGGTTCTGGCATTGCTCTCCCTCTTTGGTGGATTCAACTTTTTTGCCAGCCATTTTCTTGCTCTCCCTCATGAACGCGACGCCGCCGCCTTCATTCCCGGGATCGCCCTCGTCGCCATGCTCCTTGGAGCGGCCGGCGCGATCATTCTCTATCGCCGCCGCTTCGAAGACCCACTCTCCATCAATCTGCTTCGCCACAAATTCTATTTCGATGAACTTTATCGCGCTCTGATTAACGCCACCCAGGGATTTCTCGCCCGCGTCTCCGGGTTCATCGATCGCTGGATTATTGATGCCACCGTCGTGCGCGGAAGCAGCGGCGCGACTTGGGGCTTTGGTGCCCTGCTTCGTCTCATGCAGGTCGGGAACTTGCAGGCCTACGCGTTCATCTTCGGTCTCGGAATTATCTGGATCATCTATTTCGTACTTTTCCGCTAATGCTTCTTCTTCTCGTCACATTCGCGCCGATCGTCGCCGCCATCTTAATTATGATCGGCTTCCCGGCCCGCCTAACCGCATTGGCGGCATCCCTCCTGACCTTACTGATCAGCGCGATCATCTTTCTGCGGTTCGATGCCCTCAGCGGGTTTCAATTCGTCGTCACATTTCCAATTTCTTCCGATCTGCGGTTGAATTTCACGCTTGGCGTCGATGGGCTCAGTCTTCTCATGATCTTGCTCGGCGCGATTGTCCTGGTCGCCGCGGTCTGGTTTACCGGCGAAATTGAGCATCATGAGAACGCATTTTACGCCTGCCTCCTTCTCATCGCCGGTGGCGCCATCGGTGCCTTCGCTTCGCTTAATTTATTTTTCTTCTACGCTTTCCACGAACTCGCGTTGATCCCGACCTTCCTCCTCATCGGAATCTGGGGAACTGGGAATCGCCGCGCTGCCGCCTGGAAAGTGACAATCTATCTCGCGCTCGGCAGTATCATTCTGCTCGTCGGCCTGATCATGTTGTATCGCGCCGTGCCGGCAACCGCGCGCAGTCTGGATTTGCGAATACTGCAAGCCGAACAGATTCCGGCTTCGCTGCAGTCGAGTATTTACCTCGTCTTACTCATTGGCTTTGGAATATTAATCTCGTTAGTGCCGTTCCACACCTGGGCGCCAGAAGCATATGCCTGTGCTCCCGCGCCGGCCGCGATGTTGCACGCCGGAGTTTTGAAAAAATTTGGACTTTACGGCCTGCTTCGCCTGGCCCTGCCGTTACTCCCCGAGGGCGCGCGGCAATGGTCCGGAATACTGCTGGTGCTTCTCCTTGCCAACATTATCTACATCGGCCTGGTTACGATCGCGCAACGCCGCCTCGATTGGATGCTCGGTTACTCCAGCGTCATGCACATGGGCTATATTTTTCTCGGCATCGCCAGCGCCAACATCCTCGGCACCACCGGCGCTGCCATTTTGATGTTTGCCCATGGCCTTTCCATCGCTCTTCTTTTCGGCATTACCGGCGAAATCCGCAAACGCGTCCTCTCACTCGACTTCGACGCGATGGGCGGACTGGCCAAAGCGATGCCGTTGGCCGCGTTTGCCTTCGGGCTCGGAGTATTCGCGGCCATCGGGCTGCCCGGTTTCGCCAATTTCGCCGCCGAAATCATGGTTTTGTTCGGTGCCTTCCGAAACGGATTCGATTATCAGCATTTTCATATTTTCCAATGGGCCACGCTTCTCGCGCTTTGGGGTGTCGTGATCTCTGCTGTCTATATGCTGCGCGCTTATCGCCTCACCTTTTTTGGCAACTCAGCGAAGTCTGAGCTTGTCATCACCGACATCCGCTCCGGCTTTCGCGTTCCCATCGCGCTGCTGGTAGCGGCCTCACTTCTTCTGGGATTTTTCCCGCAGATTGCTGTCAATCTGCTGGTGCCCACCTTTCGCAACTACTTCAGCGGGACCCAATGATCTCAGCGCCTTACCTCGAAGTTGCTGTCCTGGTCCTTGGTACCGTCATCCTGCTGATTGAATCGTTCTCTTCCAAACTTGATCGTCGTTACCTCGGTTACGCCGCTTTGGTTGGACTAACGCTGATCTTCCTCGCCACATTCCGTGTCGCGCCTCAAACCGCGACGTCGTCCGCGCCCTTCTGGGATTTTTATTCCGCAGACGCGACCTCACTCTTTTTCAAGCGAATCGCCCTTGCCACCACCGCGGGCGTGATCGTAATGATTTTCGATTTCGCGCCGCTCGTGGCGACTGGGATTCAAGGTGCCACACCGCAATCAGGCCTCGGCGAATTTTTTGCGCTCCCACTTTTCACCTGCGCGGGATTGATGTGGATGTCTTCTGCGATCGATTTCGTTTTGATCTTTGTTTCGCTTGAACTGGTGACGATCTCTTTCTATGTACTCGTCGGTTTTACCCGGCGCAATCCGGCCTCGCTGGAGGCGGCAGTCAAGTATCTGGTCCTCAGCGCGGTTGCGACCGGATTCCTGGTCTACGGAATTACGTGGATTTTTGGAGCTACGGGCGAAACGAATCTGCAAAAGATCACGACGGCATTTTCACGGCCCGGTCTTGAGCAAAATGCCGCGCTGTTCGGCGCGGTCCTGGTTATCGTTGCTCTCGGGTTCAAAATCGCCGCTGTCCCATTTCATATTTGGGTGGCCGATGTTTACCAGGGTGCACCGACGCCGGTCACGGCCTATCTTTCAGTCGGTTCGAAGGCGGCCGGATTCGTCGTTCTCCTGCGGGTGCTCGAACCATTTCTGATCCTGCCGCAAATGCAGACTTTGCTGGTCGCCATCGCTGTCCTTACTCTTATCTACGGTAACCTGGCGGCGCTGCCGCAGACGAACGTCAAACGGCTGCTTGCCTATTCCAGTATTGCTCACGCCGGTTATCTATTGGTGGCGGTAGTCTCATTTTCCGGACGCGCTGTTGCTTTCTATCTCGTCGCTTACCTGTTGATGACTCTGTTGAGCTTTGCTGTCCTGATTCTCGTTAGTCAGCCCGGAGGAGATCAGCTGGAAAGTTTCGCGGGCCTGTCTCAACGTTCGCCTTTTCTGGCCTTCGCTATGCTGGTCGCGATGGCGTCGCTGGCCGGCGTTCCTTTCACCGCTGGCTTTCTCGGCAAGTTTCTGGTCTTCGACGCCGCCATCGCCACGCATCATTTTGGTCTGGTCGTTGTCGCCATCGTCACCGTCGGCGCCGGCTTTTACTATTACTTTAAAGTAGTGCGCGCTATTTATTGGGACGCACCTTCGTCGTCCACGGATGAGATTATCGTTAGCCCGCTGACTCGCGCCGCCCTAATCGCCCTCATTGCCGGCACATTCGTCTTAGGGGTCTATCCCCAGCCAATCTTCGACGCGTTGGCTCGTTGAGCGACGTTAAATTGTTAAAAGGCTTAAACCGTTAAAACGAGAAGCCCTATTTAACGATGTAACCCTTTTAACGTGAGCGATTGATCGGGAGATCAATCGCTCAACTCGACATTCCAATACGCCAGGTCCACGAAATGGCGCCAGCTTTCGTGCTGTTGCGTCGTGAATGTGACCTGCACGAATGGGCGCCACTTTGGCCGCTTCGGTTTGCGAATCAGCGTCATGCGGGCTTCATGCGGAAGCCGGTTGCCCTTGCGCGTGTTACAGGGGACGCAGGAACAGACAACATTCTCCCATGTCGTTAGCCCGCCGCGATCGCGTGGCAGGACGTGATCGAGATTCAGATCGCTACGTTCGAAAACATTGCCGCAATACTGGCAGGTGTTCTTGTCGCGTTCGAAAACGTTGTGCCGGGTAAACTTCACCTCTTTCTTTGGCAGTCGATCGAACAACAACAGCACGATCACGCGCGGGACGCGGATCTTGAACGAAATGGTAGTCACCATCTCGGGCTCGGGCGATTGCGCAGAGAAATCGCACCAACTATTGAAATCGTGGGTCAGGAAATTGTTTTGCCCGTCGGTGGCAACGACCTGGGCGTGTCCGGCATATACCAGCGCAAAAGCGCGTCGGGCCGAACAGATGTTAACCGCCTGCCAAAGACGGTTTAGCACCAGAACCTGACTGTTCAGTACCATAAATGGACTACTAAACTTTACTCTATTTTTTCGTCAAGGGGATGAGGGAAAAGTTGCGCGACCGATAGCATTCACCCTGCATTTTGTCAACGCATCGTCACGAAGGTAAGACAAGTCGTTAGCGTGCCGATTCAGTTTAAATTTTTCGCTTCGCTGGATATTCGCCCTTGTCTTTAATCTCGATTCTTTGGTCATTGTTTGATACGTGAAAATGCGATCCTCCAAGGCCCGTTCGACTTCGCCTGGCTCGCTAAATTGCGCCGTCGATTGAGTTTCGGTCTGTCACAGGACGGCGTTTGAATTGCACGGCGACACTGCGAGCAACAACAACGCCGCGGAAAAGGAGCCACCAAATCCGAAAGGAGCGTCACACCAAGCATGTTACCGCATGCCTGCGTCAGCGAGTTACGAATCCTGAATTGCCCGAAGTAGTGTAAACGGCCGGGGCCTGTGTCTCGTCCGAGCCGCACCCAGCAATTACACGAATATTCGAAACATTGTGCATTCGTGGGCCGTTTAATGCTCTAAAAGAAGGGGCGCAGAGATTGTCGAACAATTCCACGCATCGTATAGTCTAATCGGGTGAAAAAAGGATGAGCGACGAGCGGCACGAAGGTGAAAGGGCATTCGATTTGCTCGATCGCATCGATCTTTTGATCGCCACACTCCCGCCCGGCGATGCCATGAGGCGCGAGCTGCTCGATTTGCGCATGGAAATTTCACGGCACGAAGAGATTTTCGTCGAAGCCCGGCAGACGATCGAGAAACTCGAGGAAGTCATCAAAAAAGTGACGTCGCCGGCCAATCGTATCGGCACCTTTCTCGGCAGCGTCGGCAAAGATACCGCGCACATTGTCGTCGGCGGATCGGATTATTACTGCAACGTCGATCCGCGGATTCCGATGGCGAAGTTGAAAAAGGGCACCCGTGTCCTGGTGAACGAAGCGTTTGTCATCGTCGGCGACCTCGGTTTCGAGCCAGCCGGTCCGGTGACAAAGGTGACGGAAGTCATCGGGACCGATCGGTTGCGCGTCGGCAACGAACACGGGACGCAATCGGTGGTCTTGCAGCGGTCCGCACAGCTGGCCAAAACGGCCGTGAAGCAGGGCGACGAAGTCCGGGTCGATTCCAATTATCGCATGGCGCTGGAGATGATGTCGGCGCCCGGTTCGCACGAACATTATCTCGATAATGTGCCGGAATTGCCGTGGTCGAAAGTCGGGGGGCAAGAATCCGCCATCGAAGCGATTAAGGATGCGATCGAGCTGCCGCTGTTGCATCCGCATTTGTTTGCGAAATTTCAACACGCGACTCCGAAAGGATTTCTCCTTTATGGACCGCCGGGCTGCGGCAAGACGCTGATTGGCAAAGCGACAGCATACAATCTGACGCGGCAGTTGCGCGCTAAAGCAACCGATGCTGAT
>Ga0193735_1000397_pt1 | contig 13762 bp, 15 predicted proteins | sample U1m2metaG_FD_145080 | JGI IMG/M metagenome (GOLD analysis project Ga0193735, IMG submission 145080) | Soil microbial communities from a riparian zone of the East river system, Colorado, United States - U1m2 | ecosystem: Environmental > Terrestrial > Soil > Riparian zone | place: USA: East River... | reverse complement strand
CGGAGGCAGGCTCGGCCATTCGGTTCTCCCGGGTCGGGTGTAATGCGACTTGCAGATTGTATCGTGGGAAGGGGAATGCGGGTGGGGTTCGCGAAAGAAGATCTTAGAGAACGATAAACTTGCTACCGTATCTTTCGTCCGGAATTTGGCAGGTCTGATATTTTCCGAAAAGCTGATAACGATTGCGCGCGATCAGGTTGTAGGCTTTGTCTCGAAACCAGCGCGGCAGCAGTTGCACGATTGAGGCGAGGGCGCTCCAAATTCCGCGCAGTTCTCCCAGTATCAGAACGGCAGCGTCGGAGCGGGAAACAAGACGTTCGTCGGGTTGCGAATAGTTCAGCAACAGGTACACCGTATCCAGGACCTGTGGGCTAACTCCGTGCCGTTCGAGGACCTTGCTGGCAAACTCACTTTGCAAAGCGGTAAAACGGAAGCGGTCGTTTCGGTCGCGCTTGAGGACAAACTGGTTGAGGCGATTGCAGAGTCCGCAAACACCGTCATAGAGGATGATTGGATTGGATGTGCTTGTCACGCCCGGCCTCAACACCGAGTCTAATCCGCGGATCGAACTCAGCGGACTACTTTGAGGCTGTGATTGATTTCCGGCACGAACTCGTTGAGCGTTCCTCTCTCCAGCAGGTAGGCTCCCGGCCCCTGCTTGCCGCGAATTGTCCGGCAGAATTCGGCGACGAAGAAGCCCGCTTTCAGGGCTTCAGTGAAAGCCCAGCGTGTAGCGTCACGCCATTCACGGGCCAGAGCGGGATCTTTCTGTTCGATGGATTGGATATCACTGGGAATCTCGATTGCAATTCTTTGTCGAGTGAGAGCTGCGTCGAGCTCGGTCCTGACCGGCTTGCCGTCTGCGTTGAAACGGATCAGGGGCAGAAGCCGGGAAAGCGCATCGAGCAGCTCAGCCCGCTTGTCCTTTCCCTGCAGGCGATCCTGCACCCGGCGGCTGGCCAGCAGCCACTTCACCCACAAACGATCGGTGCTGTTGCGATGCAGAACGCTGGAAGTTTCGGGTCCGTAGAAATCGATCTTGTAGGCATCGGAGACGACACCTAGCTTGCCGAAGTTGAGATGAGCGTTTCTGCTCTGCAAGGGATCGAACGTCCAGGTCATCGCCGGGATGCGCATGCTCAAGACGCGTTCCCGCTGAGCCAGCTTCAGCTTGTAGCCCAGATCCAGATCGCGATATGCGTCGCGAACCGCCAACATGTGGGAATGCACCATCACCTGCCCATGTTCCATGCCCAAAAAACCGAAAGCGAAACCCACTAATTGGGCGCCATCAAATGCCCCCAGCCAAATGCTACCTGCTTCCTTCGTGGCGACGATCATGGTCAGAGGCAGCACATCCCGCTCGGAGAGGCCCCAAACTTCCTGCTCAAGGGTTTCGACTTTACGCAAATCGTCCAGGCTGTGTAGATCGCGGATGATGACGGCGGGTTTGGACTTCGCCTCGGGCATGTGCGCGGCTGCTCACTAAGGGCGTTCAATATACGCGACCTGAGGGTAGGCGCGCCAGTAGAGGGTGCTCATCTGCTCTGGAGGGTGCCCCGTTCAAGCTCTGCTTGGGCGGGGATTTTCTGTCGGTGGAGGGAATGGTGGAGCGTTTCAGTCCCAGGGCATGAAGACAGCATATTTCCGGACCAGGATCACTTCTGTGACAGACAAGTCAAAGTCCCCGCCCAAGCAGAGCTTGAACGGGGCACCCTCGAGAGTTTAGATGAGTGCGTTAGCCCGGGCACCCCACCCGGGGGCGAATTACACGGAACGACGAGCGAGGGGAAGGAAACGTCGCACCAGATGTGAAACAAATTTGCGCCAGCGTTCGCCCATCTCCCCGGCGGCGTGCGCCATTCGATCGGAAGCAATCACACCCGCAAATGGGACCATCAGCAAGTAGTCCATGGTCAAATTCTCATTCCACTCTGCCTGGACGGAATGTTTCCGCCCCTGCGCAGTAGATTGGTTTGCTGCTCGAGTTCTCGATTCAATTCATCGACCAAGGCCAGCAATTTCTGCGGATCCTTTTCTTTCATGATGGCTTCGCATAGCTGCTTCCATGGGGTATCAGTCAAGTTGCCTCCGTTCTACTCTGTCCCGAGCTGCCGCACATGGTAATTGCATTTGCCTTGCCAGGTTGAAATGACAGAGCTTACGGGAGCATCCACTCTGGAAAGTAGAGATTCTGCTGTTTTTGAGAGCAATTAATTCCTACAGCCCACGCTGTAGAAATTGTGTCAGCGTCCTTGAGGACGAAATGCCGCTGCTGCCGTGGATGATTTGCCCCACGAAGAAGAAATATATTTCGTCACATTTTTTATATCGATGCGCTTCAAGAATCTGATGTACGCGCAGAATTGCGTAGTCAGACAATTCGTGGTAACAGTTTGATTCACAAAATATTCACGCATTTGAAACCTGGCTGAAACACAGCATCTCTATGATCCACGGTCAACCTGTACCTTTCGAGTGCGGACGCCCGAGGTCAAAGACTTCGGCGGCCCGCACTCGTTTGTGTCGCTGCCGCCGGCCGATTCGAAGAGATCACACGCCGAAAGTTCCGCATGCTCTGATAGCGGCTGAGCGCGGTTGAAGGGGTTATGAGTAGAAAAACCACCGCAAAATCGCGGGCGACCAGAGAGCCGACAGAGATCGCGTTGCGAGCCTGTTTGATTGCAAAGGATGCCGCGTTCAATACCCAGGACTACATTGCTACCAAGTCTCAAATGGCATTAATCGCAGTGCAACAATGCGAGAAGGAATTGGATCAGATCGAGCGGCAGATCGACGAGTCCATGCCAGCCGCCATCACCGAGGTGACGGAACCCGAAGCCCGCGAGCTTCTGGGTTGCATGAAGTTCACCATCGATCTGGAACGTGTTGGAGACCTGATGTGGTCGATCGCCCGGCGAATTCAAAGTCTGCCCTCGCCCCTGAATTCCAGAGAAGCCAGCTATCTGACCAGCATGGCCGAAACTTTGCAGGAAATGCTGGACCGGGTTCACCAGGGATTCTTGAGCCGGGATCTCGAACTCGCGGAATCGGTGCTGAGGATGGATTCCAAAATAAATCAAGTCTGCCATTCTATCTTCACCGAGTATTTGGAGAAGGGAGCGGGCAGAAGGAGTTACGAGGTGACCCACCTCTTATTTATGGCGCAGGCCTTCGAAAGAGCCGGAGACCACACCAAAAATCTGGCGGAAGAGCTGGTTCATCTGGTGGGCGGTCACAGCGTGAGGCACGTGAAGAAGAGAGGATCCGGCAGGGTGCAGAGTCGCCGGCCGCGATGAAAAGCCGCGGGTCAAAACGTTTGTCTCCATCCGCGACAGTTTCGAATTCCGCGCATCCATCGAATGGATCATTTCACCGGCCATAGTGCTTACTTTCTTCTTCTTGCTTTTGGCTCACATGTCAAAGAAGAAAGTCTCGCTCGCGCAAATAAAGTAACTCCGATAAGATGACCCGCCGGCTGGCATGGACACTTACAGCCCCGCAAAAAATAGAGCTCGATTCCTGGATTACGCATCAAACCCGTCCGACTCATCAGTGGGCCCACAGTAAATTTCAGCGAACTGGATTTCCAGTGAGAAGAATCAGGAGGCGGTAAATATGAATCACAAAAGATTCATGCTGTGTGCGGCTTTGGTGGTGCTCGGCAGCGCGCTTGGCGCTTCGGCAGGTGAATATTCATGCCAGGCATGCACGCCGGGCTTCTTCAAGAACCATCCTCAGTTCATCAATGGCTACTCCTGCACTACGTTCAATCAGGACACGCTGGTCAGTAGCATGTTCCCCGTAGTCGACACCTGTGTCGGAAATCTCAGTCTGTTGGGTTTGCTCTCTTCTCCGACCAAGGTTTGCGGCCAGGGCAGCACCTTTCCGGGCGCCGAAGTGATCTTGTTGCGACAAGGCATCACGCGTGTGGTGAATGCTACGAACTCGGGTCCAATCGCATGCAAGATTGCTTATGCGACAATCAAGAAAATCAATAACACGATCCAAGATGCGATTGCCACCGACGACATAAGTGAAATCAAAAGTCTCGGCGACACCCTCGGCGCGCTCAATGATGACGATCCCTGCACCATAGGACAGTAAGTTGAAACTGGGCTGGAAATCGTCACCAGATTCCAGCCCAGACCACTCGTCTTTGATCCGATCTGTTAAAAGATCCGGCTAGCGGATGCGCCTGCGCCAAGCCAATTAAACCTGAGTTGCTGGAATCCGCGCTTGGGGCTATACTTCGGCCCGTACTGGATTTCTGTGCTGCCAAAAGGCTCTCCGCGTGGATGATCGCAAAACTATCCTGGTAATTGATGACTACGAGACCTCAGCTGCAGGCTGGGGCCTATATCTGCACAATGCGAAGTATTCCGTAGAAACCGCCTACACTCCGGAAGAAGGCTTGCAGCTTTTTGCCATCCGGCCGATAGATTTGGTTTTGCTGGATTACGCCATGCCGGCGATTGACGGTGGTCAAGTGGCCGCTGCCATGAAACACATCAAGCCGAGTGTTCCGATCCTGATGTTATCCGGAGTGCCGCATGTGCCCGAGCAGGACCTGGCGAATATCGATGCCTTTGTGCAGAAAGGTCAAGAACCCGCGCTAGTGCTTCAGAAGATCGAACAGCTTCTCGCTCGACCTCAACAAGCTGCGTGATGTCGCAAAACGCCTGCCATATGATTTTGAAATTCTGACCCCTGGGTCAGCATTGGTTGGAAAATCTGGTGAGCGCGGCTGGACTCGAACCAGCGACCCATGCCTTAAAAGGGCATTGCTCTACCAACTGAGCTACGCGCCCACTTCTCTTCAATGTAGCACAATAAAAAGAGCTTAGTTGACGCTAGAAACAGGACCCGCGATCTGCGTCGTGGCCTCGGTGTCAGTTCTAGTGTCAGTCGCCCTGTCTAGCTGCCATGAACCAGCGAGACGCTCTACGGCGGCGAGCTCGTGTGCCGGCGTGACGGGCAGAATTTACATCTCTGCCCGATACCCGGAATCGCGTTATATGTTGCTGCCGCAACGGGAAAGCACACGTCGCTCGTGCGAATTAAATGTACTGACGGGCCTGAATGCAATAGAGGCTCTGGGGCCGATTTCATTTTGTTTTATGACTCTAATCTGTCAGACACTCTCGCCGTTCTCTGTCGCATTGTGCATTGCCGCCGCTAAGCGAGTCTCTGGGGCCACGATTTTGTCTTGCTTGAATTGAACGCAAATATTCTCCCCTTCCAATTGCCCTCGAAGAAAGAAGAAACTTATGTCCTGGGCCAAAAGTCTCCTGCCCGTGTTAGAACTCATATCTCGTTGATGGTCTTGACAGGTAAGGTTGATCAAAATAACATGCTGCCCGCTTCTTCGGGGTCAAACGCGAAAGTCTCTGAGTCAAAGATAGATCCTGCCAGGGAAACACACTTGAGGAGAACGTATGAAAAAACTGTATACGATAGCGGTTATCGTCGTGGCAACGGTCGCGTTTTGCACAGCCACGTCATTTGCACAGGTAACTCGTTATGTTGTCACTGACGATGACAATCCTTCCGGTAACACCGCGACCTTCTTCAAAATCGGCGCAGGCGGCGCATTGACACAGACGGCAGTCGTACCCACCGGTGGTGTCGGGTTAGGGGGCGGCTACTTCGCTTCGTCGCGAGTGACCGTGCTCCGCAGTCAGGGATGCATCTACATTACCAACAACGCCGACAATCCCGGCACCGTCTCGGGAATCGTCGAGTCCACCCAGACGCTGGCGGGTACCTTTGCGGGATCGGCCGGTGACAACGGCGATAATCTAGGTATCGGCATGGCTTTGGGCAAAGGTAGATTGTATGCAGCTTTCACCGGTTCCGGGACTATCGGAACGTTTCGGCTGCTCAGCGGTTGCAAATTGCGATTCATGACAGATACGCCGGCAAGCGGCCTCGGCGGGGGCGCTACTGACGGCATGAAGACGAATGGCAACATTTTGGTCGTGGCCTACGTCGATGGCTCTATTGAGTCTTTCAACATCGCCAGCGGCGCGCCAGTCCGGATCAAAGCTTGCTCTACATAAGCAACAATTTTTCGGGTCAAGTCACGGCTGCCTTTTTCAATAAGACCACCGGCGTGGTCTCCACCGGTTGCGTTTCCGCTGTGCTCAAGAACTTCAACAGCACCTGGTTTTATGGCAGCGGCATCGCGAATGCAACCCCTGCGGGAACTGGGAACGTGTTGTATGTTGCCGAATGGGGCGGCGGCAACCCTTCGGGCATAGGTATCGTCAAGATTGCTTCGAACGGTACAAGCTGCACTCTGACCGAAGCTAGGAGTTCGCCTGCGAGCGACCCGCAGAGTCCTGGCCTGCTGTCCATTGGAGTGTTTCCACCGCGGAACTTTGACTAACTAACCATCACCAGCGGTAACAAAGGGGCCAGAGCCACGCGGCTGTGGCCTTTTTTGGTTATCGAGCATTCTGGGCCGAAGTATCTGAATGGTCGCTCGAACCTAACATGGCCAAGGAACTGGAGGGACAACGTGATCAAGGCGGTCGAAAAGCACTGCCGGTGATTGCCCAAGATCGTAAACGGATAGCACTCCCCTGCGTGCGAATTAATGAAATCTCTGACTTGCCAGATACAAGTAGGGATACCTGTTTTATGGAAAGCACCTGGGGGGTCTTCTGGCCCTACGAGTACCTTTTTTAAGCTGGTATCCCTCGCAAGGTCGGCACGTACTAGGTCACGATTTGTGACCCGCGACGCTATTCCCCTTGACAGCCGCCACAGGCAGGTCCAAACTTTGCGTCGTTCTCGACGTGGCCAATCCCTAGTCCTACAGCCCTCCCGCCGCGCCGGATTCCGACTCCTCCGACGCACCGACCGCTCGATGATCGGTAACTAGATCGGCAGCACGTTCAACTTATCACGGGAACGATTGATTGTATGAATCTCGTTCCATTCACAGAGGGCCAATGCTATCCGCGAAAGAGAATCGCCAAGCAGTTGGGGGCGTGACACACAGAGCTATCTGCCGCACAAGAATGGGACCGTGGTTTGCGGTTGTTTCCGAACCGATGTCAACCCCGCCGCCCGTTGAGGGATTGTCCGAAAACGACGATGAAGCTTTTCGATTGCGCTGCATAAGGAGATTCCGGATCATGCGCCAGGGCTTGCCCTCACACCGAGTTACGATTCTCGTCGTTCTTGGCGTTCTGACGGGTATGTTGTCTTCCGCATTTGCACAGCAGAAGCAGGATTTGAGCCAGATTCAGCATTTTGTCTTCATCATCAAGGAAAATCGAACGTTCGACAGCTATTTCGGAACCTATCCGGGAGCGGATGGCGCCACCACAGCCACGATTTCGACCGGCCAGGTAATCCCGCTCAGTCATGAGCCCGATGTTTTGCCTCGCGACCTCGGTCATAACGGAGGCGGGATTTTTACTGCCATGGACTGGGGCCGCATGGACAAGTTCGATATCAGCCTGGGTTGCAGCCTTAACGGCGATAACCTTTGCCTGTCCCAACTTACTCAGCAGGACATACCAAATTATTTCAGTTACGCCGCCAGTTTCGTGCTGGCCGATCAAATGTTCTCATCCTCGGCTGCCGCCAGCTTTCCGAATCATCTTTACACCGTGGCCGCACAGTCCGGAGGGGCAATCAACAACCCTTCCGGCGGGCTGAAGACCTGGGGTTGCGATTCTAATCCAGGAACGGTCGTGCAGGTGATGGATCTCAGTGGTCACGTTACGAACCTATTCCCCTGCTTCGACTTCCAAACCCTTGCCGACAGTCTGGAATCAATGGGTATCACTTGGAAATACTATGCACCGGGCCAAAACCAATCCGGCTATCAGTGGAACCCGCTGGATGCTATTAGCCACGTGCGTAATGGCCTGTTGTGGGATACGAATATCGCGCCGGACACCGAATTTGTCACCGACGCAGCCGGAACCCTGCCTGCCGTGAGCTGGCTGGTAACGGGGGAGGGCAATAGCGAACACCCACCCAATAGCGCTTGTGCGGGAGAAAACTGGACGGTTACGCAGTTGAACGCGATCATGAATGGTCCGAATTGGAATTCAACCGCGGTATTTGTGGTGTGGGACGACTTCGGCGGTTTCTATGATCACGCAGCGCCCCCAGTCAGCACCGACGAGTACCCCTACGGACCGCGCGTGCCATTGTTGATCATTTCGCCTTACGCCATCCCCGGGTATATTTCGCATACTACTTATGAGTTCTCATCTTTCTTGAAGATTGTGGAGGAGCGTTTTCAATTGCCGCCGCTCACCGTCCGAGACAGCGGCGCGAACGACATGCTGGACAGTTTCGACTTTAGCCAAAACCCATCCCCTCCGTTGATCCTTCAAACTCGGAGTTGTCCGGTGGCCTCGACCTCGAGCCTGACTTTCCTGCCACAGCTTGTGCAAACGGCGAGCCCATCCAGAACCGTCACAGTGACAAACTTTGGGGCCTCAGCCCTCAAAGTGAGCAGCATCGTCACCAGCGGAGATTTTTCTCAAACCAATAACTGTACGCGTGTGTCGTCAGGAAAAATTTGCACTATTAGTGTCACCTTTGTGCCGACAGCGACCGGAACCAGGACGGGCACGCTCACCATAAACGACAGCGACTCCAGCAGCCCGCAGATCGTCAACCTGAGCGGGACCGGGACTAGCGTGACGCTGACGCCGAACCCTCTCGTTTTCTCCACGCTCTTGACATCCAAAAGCCACTCCCTGTCCGCGACGCTTACGAATAATGCGAGCGCGACACTCGACATTTCCAGCGTGGTTGCCAGCGGTGATTTCACCTCCACCAATACCTGCGGTGGCAGCGTTGCGCCGGGAGGGCAGTGCACCATCCGCGTTGTCTTTACGCCCTCGGCGACCGGGACCCGGTTCGGTACCGTCACGGTGACCGATAGCGACGGCAGCAGTCCCCAAATCCTGAACCTCACGGGAGTGGGCACCACTCTGACAGTGTCACCTCGCAAGCTGTCGTTTGGCAGTCAAAGCGTCGGCACGGTGAGCGCTCCCAAGACATTCACGCTGACCAACAACGGGAGCGCCGCGTTGGAGATTTCCAATGTTGCCGTCGTCGGCAAATACACCCAGGTCATCCCGGACTACAGCCAGAGCAACACCTGCGGAACGAGCCTTGGGGCCGGGAGTTCTTGTACTGTAACCGTAGAGTTCACTCCTCAGATCCCCGGCTCCATCGTGGGGTCCATTGCTATCGTCAACTCCGAGTCAGATACTAGTCCCTTGATAGTTTCCTTGAGCGGGACCGGCCTTGCCGCGCCACTGGTGTCGCTAAATCCGACAAGCTTGACCTTCCCCGATCAACCGGTTGGGACATCCAGCACCCCCCAGCCGCTGACCCTCACAAATACAGGGAGCGCAACCCTCAACCTTGACAGCATCGTGGCCAGCGGTGACTTTTCTGAAACCAACACTTGTGGCAGCAGCGTGACGGTAGGCGGGAGTTGCACCATCAGCGTGACCTTCACTCCCACCGCAGTGGGACTGCGTACCGGGTCACTAGTCCTCACCGACAATGCCAGTGATAGTCCGCAAACCGTGAGTCTATCGGGCACCGGGATATGACGGCGGTCATGCCGTCGGCGATCGTCGCACTTAGGAGCTGCAGAGTCGTATTCGAGATGGTGGTGGTAGCAAGGATTTATGTCAAGACATTCAGTTTTGACCGTTTCGCTGTATTTGTTGGTAGGGTTAACGGGGGTTTGCTCTACCAACTGAGCTACGCGCCCGCTGTGGACTCACCGTTGAAAACTTAATCATTAATTTAACATGCCGGGCGGGACCAGAGTCGAGATTGGCGGACAACTGGCGCAGCGGGCAGCCGCGAACAGCTTCCTCGTCGCGGCCGAATCAGCGCTGATGGACGTAAACACTCCGGGCTGTTTGCGCGTATAATTCAATTGGGGTGGTTACCACCTTCTCCTCTTTCAGGTTCCCTGAGCTAAGTCAGCCCATCTGAAGTTTTCTCTCCTTAGGTTCTCAGGAAAGCAGTGTACCCCATGCATCCGAGTGCGATTCTGCACGAAGTTCAGCAACTCAACAACGTGAGCGACCGTCTTGATGTGCTCGCGGAAAAACATCCCCTGGTTTCAGAGGCACTGGCTGGCATCTCGGGCAGCGTTCGTAACACAGCCACTTTGCTGGAGGTGCTGGTTGTGACCAAGATAGCGTCACTCTCGGGATTAGAGTCAGCGGACGCCTGATTTGCTCACCGCCGTCGTCTTGAGACGTGGTTTGGAATTATGCGCCGGAGAGGCTAGTCGTGGAGAACGACATTCAGAAGTGAACTGTGAACTTGCAGCTCGGCCCCGCCGCTATATTCAACGAAACCCAACTTTCTGAACCGGTTCATAAAGAAGCTGACTCGGGAGCGGGTTGTGCCCACCATCTCTGCCAGAGTCTCCTGACTGATCTTGGGGATTACGGTTTCGGGCTTGCCTTCCTTGCCAAAATGAGCGAGCAGTAAAAGGATTCGAGCTAGTCTCTTTTCGCTCGAATTGAAGAGTTGATCAACCAGATCTTCTTCGTAACGGATGTTCCGCGCCAATAGATAGGCCACGAACAAGTCGGAAAACTCATGGTGGCGGTGAAGCGCCTCCATCATTGTTTTCTTGTCAATTCGCAGAACGTCACAATCCGTCATGGTGATTGCAGATCCCATGCGCAAAGGCTGGCCACCGAGGCAACCTTCGCCGCAAAAGTCGCCGGCACTTAATACGCCAACAGTCGCTTCCCTGCCATTGTTAGACACAACTGTGAGTCTTACCTTTCCTTCCCGGATATAAAACACCGCGTCGGCGGCATCCCCTTGCGAGAAGATTGCACTCCTCTTTGCAAAGGAGACAGTTTTTTGGCCCTTACCGATGGCGGCGAGGAATGTATTTTGGTCGAAGGCGGGCTTCCTCTTAACGGCTGCTGCTGCGGGACTCATGGCGGGTAACCTCTTTCCCGATGTTACGCACTATCGGCAACTTTGTAATGGAAATATGAAAATTATGAAAGCGGCTGGAACGACAATATCTTGCAAGGTCGCTACAACAAGAGTTAATGGTGTCACCGTTTGTGACACAAGTCAAGGCCGGAAAGTTTCTCATTCTAAAAGCCCACAACTGTTTACCAATTCAGAGCTGTTCAATTTTGACCAGACTTATGAATTCCCGGAGTGGGACAATCCGTTATCAGAAAAACTACTTGGTCGGAAGTTATGGACGGTGGGGATGTCTAGAGCCCTAAAGCATAGAATTCTTGTAGTGGATGACGAAGAAAGCATCCGCTCGGTATTTGCGCAGTTGCTACAGCGCGAGGGATACGACGTTGATACTGCGGAAAATGGTTTTGACGCCCTCTTGCAGCTGAAACAGTTTTTGCCCGATGTGATCATTTCCGACCTGAACATGCCGAAAATGTCGGGATTTGAATTTCTCTCGGTGGTGCGTCGCCGCTTCCCCAAGATCCCAGTCATTGCCAGCAGCGGAGCCTATGGAAGCAGAGTGGTGCCGACCGGAGTGCTTGCCGATTCTTTTTACGCCAAGGGACAGGAAGAGCCTACGACCCTTCTGAAAAGTGTGGCTGACCTGATCCAGACCTCTGCCGCACGGGCCAGAGCCCATCAGAAGGAATCTGCCCCGGTTTGGATTCCTCGGAATGGGAAGGACTCGAACGGCATACCTTACATCGTGATTACCTGTACCGAATGCCTGCGGTCGTTTCCGTTGAATGTAACAAAAGAGCAGAACCCGGAGGTTCTTGAAACTCTCTGTCTCTTCTGTTCGAACAAGGTTAAATACATCATTGATTTTTCTCTTTCCGTAACCTCTCCTCCACGGGGAGTGTCTGCCCCTATACGCGCGACCGGAATTGCGAGCTAGAGCCTCGTCGTAACCCAGAGGACCGAAACTCATTTTGAGCAACATTCGAGTGTCAGCGAATTCCCTTGTCTCGGCTGCCCAGAGTTGCGCGATAATTAGTGGCAATCGGTTGCGATGGAAATGCCGAGAGGAGAATCATTTGATGAAAAGCGAGGCAGTTTCTCTACCGGTAATCGCTGGTGTCCCACTCGATTGCAGTTTCTGGCTGGAAGATGATGGCTGGAGCGGAGTTTGTGAGAGGCTTTCGGTCATCGTTCGAGGCGGCAGTTTTGAAGAGGCCAAGAAAAACATGGAGGCCGCTCTACAAGAACACATCGAACGCGTTCTCCGCGAACATTTGGGTGGCCGAAGTGCACAGCGGATTGCCTAGTTTGGCTAAACAGGCCAAGCCTGAAAGGCACACTTTCCCACGAACTTGGACGGAAATTTCGAGGCGGTGGGAAGAGTCGACGCAAACGGAACTGACCGGATTGGGCAGCCAGTCGCCCTGCCCACGGTAATCTATTATTCTGGCAATCTCGGCCCGCCACCCTCAGATAGCGCTAAATGGGAATGCTCTTGCCGCAGTGTGCAGTGTGATGTTCATCTTCCTGGACGGTTGCGGGGTTGCTTTGTGGAAGATCACCCGCTTCAACTGATACTTCCGCAACGACGGAAAATGGCCCCCAACGTGCAGGGTAGAGCCTCAAGATGTACTCGGCGTATGCGTTGACAAGGCTGCGGTTCCGGCCCATACTCCGAGAAATATCCAATGTCAGATAAGCAGCGACATTCGGAGCACCATACAAACTACAAACTGTGACCACGGCGTCCGCACCACAAAGTCACACCTATTTCGGCTCCTCGGAGGAGGTTTATGAATCAGCCCAAGCCTAGGCTGGGGTTATGCCTGACGTGTGTTCTGATCGGCTGTGTGGTTCTGGCGATTGTCGCCATCGCCCTCTATCCCGCGCCTTCGCGTGGCTCTGCGAGTCTTCTATCGCCGGCCAGCTACCAGAAATCGAAAGCGATTCCACGGCTTGTGAATGCAAGCAGTAGCCAAGCCTTATCTCCGGCGCCAAGCAGATCCCGGCAGCTTAATTTGAGCAGCTTGCCTGTAGCTTTCGAGCCGAACCTCGGACAAACCGATCCCCAAGTAAAGTATCTGGCGCGTGGTAACGGGTATACGTTGTTTCTAACCTCGAGTGAAGCCGTGTTGTCGCTGGCGGGGCGCTCTGAATCTGGACAGGGTCAACTTCAAACTTCGCGCGCTTCTGGGCAACTGCTGCCGGCGGCATCAACCTTACGCATGCGCGTCGGTGACACCGGCGCCCAATGGCACCTTTCCAGCACCGGTATTTTGCCGGGGGTAACCAATTACTACATCGGTAACGACCCCAAGAAGTGGCACGCGAAGATTCCCACCTACGCACGGGTGGAATATCGAGATGTCTATCCAGGAATTAACCTGGCATTCCATGGAACGCTTCAGGGACCCGATTTCGAATTCGCCATCGCTCCCGGGGCAAATCCGTCGCGAATCCGATTGCATTTCGGCGACGCCAGGAATGCTGCGATTGATGCATCCGGAAATCTAGTTATTTCCCTTTCTAGCGGTAACGTCTACCTGCACAAACCTGTGGCGTACCAGGAAAGCAATCGTTTCCGTTCGCTCGTAGACGCCCATTTTGTCGTAACGCAGAAAAAGGAAGTGGGCCTTGAGTTGGGAATTTATGACCGCACCCGCAACGTAGTCATTGATTACGGTTTCGGTGATTTGCAAAGCGCTCGTACTGCACCAGATCCTTCGCTGGCGACGTCGACTCCCCGAACTGTGGCAGTGTCCAAAAACAGGGGAAGCTTGTTATTCTATGCACT
>Ga0193735_1000396_pt1 | contig 13763 bp, 14 predicted proteins | sample U1m2metaG_FD_145080 | JGI IMG/M metagenome (GOLD analysis project Ga0193735, IMG submission 145080) | Soil microbial communities from a riparian zone of the East river system, Colorado, United States - U1m2 | ecosystem: Environmental > Terrestrial > Soil > Riparian zone | place: USA: East River... | reverse complement strand
GCGAGGGTGAAGAGGACGATTTTGCCGGCAATGGTTGCGTGTTCGAAAGCGAAAAGCAAACCGCCACTGGCTAAAACGAACATCTCTGCTTCACCCGGGCAGACTATTAATGCCGATTCTCAAAAAACGAAAGGGTCACTTGTGGAAAATGACCAAAATGCAAAACGAAAACGTCATCCCGAGCCGCGCAGCCGGCGAGGGGCCTCGCATAGGTCGAACACTTACCGCTCGGTTGAGAGATCCCTCATCGTCTGCGCGATTCGGGATGACGCTATCGTGGAGTGGCGCTTCTTCGAAACATCGGTCGCAATTTTGGGACCGCGGAACATAGGCCTGAGGCCTGTGCGCCCGGCGGACATATTGTCCGTTGCCTCCGTATTCCTGCAGCGAAGTGCAACGCCGCGGCACACAGACTGAAAAATCTATGCTCCGATTTTTCTGGGAAACGTCGGGCGCAGTTTTGCGATGACGACAAATGCAATTCCGATCGCGAGCAGGAAAAAGGAAAAGAATTGTCCGCGGGTAAAGGCTCCGACCAGTGGCGCGTCTGGTTCGCGAAAATTTTCGCAGATGATGCGGAAGATCGCGTAGAAAATAAAAAATAATCCGGTGAGGACGCCGTTGGGCTGTCGCATACGCGTGCGGACGAACCAGAGGATTGCGAAAAGAACAACGCCTTCAAAAAAGGCTTCGTAAAGTTGCGAGGGGTGACGCGGCGTCAGGACGCCCCGGAGCACTTCCTTTGCCTGCGAATTATGTCGCGCCGCCTGGATGATTGTGTCGGGATCAATCAGGCCAGGGTCAATTTTCTGTGCAGATGCAACCGTGCGCTCTTTTTCGAGCGAATTTTCGAGAAGTTCTTTTGGGAACTGCACCGCCCACCAAACATTGGTCGGCCGTCCGTAGAGTTCGCCATTGATGAAATTCGCGCATCGGCCAAAGAACAATCCAATCGGCGCCGCGACAACGAGTGCGTCGCCCAGATTGGTCCACGGAAGCCTGTGCTTTCGCGCGTAATAAAAACTGAGCGCGAGGATACCAATCATGCCGCCATGACTGGCCATGCCGCCTTCCCACACCCGAAGGATCGAAAGCGGATCGCGCAGCATTTCCGGCCTGTAAAAAAGGACGTAACCGATTCGGCCGCCAATCAGCACTCCAAAGAGCGCAGTCCAGGTGATAAAATCGCTCACCCGCTCCGGCGGCAGATCGCAGTAACCGCGCTTCGATAGCCGCCGTACCACAAAATAGGCGGAAACAAACGCCAGCACATAGGCAAATCCATACCAACGCGGACCGACGTTGTCCCAAAGCCGGAAAATAAAGGGATCGAAATTATCGACCAAATACGCCAGCATCGCGGCGAATCTTCGCCGTCATCGCGAGCGAAGTCGAGGAATGCGTTCAGCAAGACGTGCTGACTAGGCTCGCGCTTCTGATCGTTTGTTAGGCCTCGGAGGGGTGCGCGGTCGCTGCTGTCGCGGTGGCGGCAGCGCGGCGCGGCGAAAGTGTAAGATTCTTCAGTTCGGCGCGCCACCATCGCCATAGACCCTGAGCAAACTGCTTGCGCAAACGAAAATCGGGAACGAAACCGTCGTAAAGTTCGCGCCAGCCGGAATTGATCTCCCCCAGGCGCCCTGCCGCGGCGCGATTTTTGGCAAGAGTGGCAAGACGTCGTTGATAAGATCCCATTACGGCTGCGGCGATGCGTCCCGTCCGGCCCTCAAACGGGAAACGCGCGAAGGCGCACTCGGGATCGCGATAAACGTGACGAACCAGGCCGACATAATAACTGGCGACATCGAGCAGCAATGCGGCTGCCATCAGGTCCGCTTCGCCCATGAAAAAATATTTGTCCTGATAAAGAGCTTCGAACCATCTCCGATAAGTCGCGGGATATTGCGTATTGTAGTACTCGAGCAGCGCGCTCACCTCTTCGCCTGCCACACTGCGCGCCAGCAGGTCGGCCACGAAATAGCTGGTGAACGAACAAAAATCGAGCCCTGGGCTGTAGAGCGGATCGATGAATCCAGTCGCATCACCAACCGCGGCCCAACCATCGCCGCAAACTTTTTCGCTCCAATACGGCAGCGCTGAAAACGCGTGCACATCACCCTCGATTGTCTGCGCCTCCCCGAAGATCGCGCGGCCGACCGGATGCGAGATGAGATGATTATGCAAGCGCTGCGCCAAATTCGCGCCGGCGGGTAGTTCGAAAATCCGGCTATCATAAACAACGCCGGCACTGACATCTCCGCCGCGCAGCGGAATGATCCAGCACCACCAGCCATATCCCATGAGATGATTGGTGGCCCATTCCCGACTGGTGCGACACGCGTTCGCCATCTCCGGAAATTTTTCGCGCCATTCGTAGCTGTCCCATTCTTTCACGCCGGTAAAACGTGCCCACACAGCGTTGATAGGGTGATCAAGATTCGGACGAAAATGCCCGAGCTTGCGCGCAATCATCGCGGCGCGTCCGGTCGCATCCACAATCCAACGTGCGCGAATCGTTCGCTGCTGCTGTTGAAAATCGAGAGTGACAAGTTGTTCGCCGCCGTCATGCAATTCCAGCGAGGTCACTTTCGCGGGCCGCATCAATTCGCAGCCTGCCCGGACGGCCTGCTCGAGCAGATGGGTATCGAGGGTGGCACGATCGACTTGAAAACCGGCGAGCCGCGCTCCGTAACGCGCGCCGAGTTCCACGCAATCATCAAAAGATTGATTGGGATCGCGCGAACACCACAGTCGCAATCCCTGTTTGGGGAGATGATGATGTCCAAGATGATGGGTCAGGCCGAGAATGCGCGTCATGTAGCAACTGCTGACCTCGGTGGTGGACTCACCGACTTTGCGATCGAACTCCGATGTTTTTTCGATGATGAGTACGCGCGCGTCCGGCCGGCGACGTTTTAGGACCAGCGCGGTCGCGGCGCCGGAAAACGCACCACCGACAATCGCCACATCGTAATCCATGGAGAAGAAAATGATGCGCGTTCTCGATGGGAAAGGCAACTTGTGGATAAGGGCATCGATCATCCCGACTTGTTGTAGAGGCGTTTGTGCCAAACGCCTCGTGTTTGATTCGGCGCCCGCCGCGGCGAGCGCCGCTACAACGCTTTAAGCTTGCATAACGGTATGGAAAGCCTGGCCTCGCCAACTAACGTTGGCTACGGTGCAGCCTCGACTTCGCTCGGAATGACACTCCTATGATTTTCACCAACGCGCGCATCATTTTCCCAGATGCGATCCGCGAGGATTTGGCGGTCACGGTGCGTGCGGGAAAAATTGTGGAGATCGGCCAGCCAGTAGGAGCGAATGATGCCGTCGATTTGCACGGAAATTTTCTCGCGCCGGGTTTTATCGATCTGCATGTGCATGGCGGCAACGGCCATGATGCGATGGAGGCAAAGGCGGAGGCATTTCACGCTATTTGCGACTACCACGCCAGCGGCGGGACCACTTCGCTGTTACTAACGACGGCAACAGCACCGTTCCATGATATCCTTCTTGCTCTGACGCAAATCGGGAAACTTCGGGGACGAATTCCTGAAATCGCGGGCGCACATGTGGAAGGGCCGTTTATCTCGCGGGATCGCGCCGGGGCGCAGAACCTCGAGTTCATTTGCGAAGCGAACGCGGAATTGATTGGCTGCCTGCTCGAACATCGCGACGTGATCAAGCGGGTCACCATCGCGCCGGAAATAAAAGGAGCGATGACCGCGATGAAAGACCTTTCCGGGGCCGGGATCGTCGTTAGCGGCGGCCATTCCAATGCCTGGGAGGAAGAAGCGCGCGCTGCGTTGGAGAACGGAATGCGGAGTGTAACGCATACTTTTAACTGCATGTCGTCGGCACGGCGACGCGGAACAAAACGGATTGCCGGTTTGCTCGAAGTCGCTTTGAGTGAGCCGAAAATTTGCTGTGAGTTGATCGCGGAAGAACACCACGTTTCACCCGCGCTGATGAAACTGCTCTACTGCGCGAAGGGAGCCGGCGGAATTTGTCTCGTCACTGATGCGACTGCCGGTGCCGGCTTGGCCGATGGGAGCGTGTTCCAGCTCGGTGGAAGAAACTGCGTTGCAAATGACGGCGTCTGTTTTCTCGCCGACGAACCTGTTCTTGCCGGGAGCACGTCGCGTCTAATCGATCTGGTGCGAACGATGATGCGCGAAGCCGCGGTTCCTTTGCCTGAGGTGATCGCGATGGCGTCACTGAATCCTGCGCGCGAGGCGGGTCTCGGCGACAAAGGTGAAATCGCAGTTGGGAAGGATGCGGATTTGGTTGTGCTTTCGCCGGAGTTGGAAGTGCTGCAAACCTACGTTGCGGGTAATCTGTCATTCCGAGCGGAGCCGAGGAATCCCGCTGCGGAAGCCTAAAGGTAACCCGGCGGGATCCCTCCACTTCGCTCCGCTCCGGTCGGGATGACCACCAATTAAAGGTTTAACAAAAATTTCGCGATCTCGAGGGAAGCGGCCGGCCGGCTGATTTTGGCGATGTTTGCCGACCATTCGCGTAGCAGGCTTCCATCATTGGCGAAGGCGCGCGTAAGAGTCGCGATCACCTCATCGTTGGTCAGAGCAACGGCACCGGAATTGGTTTGCGTAATTAGTTGTGCGTTTCCCTCTTCCTGACCGGGCACGATCTGATTGATAATGATCGGACACGCCGCCGCGATTGTCTCCTGGACCGTCGCCCCACCAGCTTTGCTAACGAGAATATGATGCGAAGCGAGCAACTGCGGCAATTCCGTGGTCCAGCCGATGATGGTAAATTTTTGTGCCGAAGCATCGCGAATCAATTCGACCTGGCGCTGCAACTTTTCGTCGCGGCCGACTGTGACGGTGAGCTGAGTGTTCGGAATCCTGACCAACCAGGGCGTGAGGCCGATAGTCAAACCCTGGCCTGCGTTTATCATCTGCAGAATTCGCCATGGCGGGCCGGAAGAGCGGACTGGCAGCTCGGCAAAACGTGGACTGACCGGAAAGCCAAAGACGCGGAGCAAAGCGCGATCGACGCCGGCGTTGGCAACGACATCCGCAGTTTGCTCGTTCGCAAGAAGGAAATAATCGCTCGAACAACGATACCAGATCGAATTGATTGTGATCGAATCGGTGACGCAGACGATGCGTCTGGGATTGGAGCCATTCGCCGGCCCATACAGCTCATCGAGAAAATGTGCATACGGCATAAAGACCGAAACGATTATGTCGGGGCGATCGTGCTCGACAATTTGCGCGAGGCGGGCGCGGGCGCGGGAAAACCAGCGGAGCCCACGGTGAAAATCCGGGTATTGATCAATCCAGGAATAAATGTCAGACCAAATGTGCGGCGCGCGATTGATTCCGAAAACGTAAGCGCGACGCACGATCTCATTTATTACGCCGAACGCTTCCGCGAAAAGATCACGGCATTCGACCGACGACTCCGGCGAGATTTGGGCGAGAGCGTCGCGGATTCCGCGAGCGGCGCTGTTATGGCCCTCGCCGAATCCAGCGGTAAGAATGAGGATTTTTTTCACGGCGGAAGACGGCGCGGGAGTTTAATGGATAATTGCGGAGGGCAAAGTACACTTGCGACGCCATGAAGATGCTGCGGCTGATTGGACGCACGGCGCGACGGATGGTTTGGGAGACGGCAATGGACAACACCACCGGCCTGGCTGCGCAAATGGCTTATCAACTTCTTTTCACTCTCGCGCCCGGCCTTCTCTTTCTCTGGCACTTGCTTGGATTATTCGGAACCGATCCGGCCAAACTCCATCGCATATTTGTCGTTCTGAAAGAATTTCTGCCACCCGATCCCAAGGTGCAGGACATTCTCGATTCCGCACTGGCCAGCGTGGTGGTCACAGGATCGAGCGGATGGATCGCAAACGCCGGAATCATCGCCGGAATTTATCTCGGCACCATGTTTATCAGCACCGTGTCGCGCGCTCTAAGTCACACTCATGGCGTGGTGGAGGACCGGCATTGGTGGTCGAAATATATCATTTCATTTTTCCTCCTGTTCTGGTTCGGGATTACGATTCTTGTTTGCTTCAACGCCGTTGTTTTCGGCGAAACGCTGGCCGGAATCGCGGAAGTAAATCTGCAGTTGAAGATTCCGCTTCAGGAATGGGTCGCGGCGCTCAATCTCCCCCTTACTGCCATCGCCCTTATTATTCTCGCCCTCGGTCTTTATCTCCTGACTCCGGAAAATTACCTAACCATTCGGCAGGCGCTGCCCGGTGCCATTTTGTTTGCGGGCGGGTGGCTTGCGGTAACGAAACTGTTTCAGCTCTATGTCGCAAAATATGATCGCTACAACCCTACTTATCACGCCCTCGCCTCCATTATCATTCTGCTGACCTGGATGTATCTGACCTGTCTGTTGCTGTTGCTGGGAGGAAAACTGAACGCGATTCTGCGCCGCGAACACGAGCGTACACTGCAAAGTTCTGCTCCGGCGCCTCAGCCCGTCTGAGATTCCTTTTTTGTGACGTGCGCGGTTACTCGCTTTTGTTTGTGGCTGCTAATGGCGAGCGTTCTCGCCGGCACGCCCGCTTTCGCGCAGGTTTCATCTGAGGAGAAGCCGGAAGCCGTCGCAGAACCTTCACCGAGTCCAAGCGAATCGCCCAGCCCAGGAAAATCGCCGAGTCCGAAGCCAAAAGCGTCGCCCAAGAAAAAGAAGCCAACACCAAAGAAAACGCCAACCCCGGCAAAGAAAAAGAAGGCAAAGGCATCGTCAGGCAAAAAGAAATCGAAAGCATCACCGGCTCCGTCACCGAAGAAGTCGCCGACGCCGATGCCAGTTTCACCGTCGGAGCCACCAATAACACCGTCGCCGACACCACTGGCCACGTTAATGCCGGTTCCAACCGTTCGGCCGGCACTTTCACCCGGCTCCGTTCCGCAGGTCGAGGTCGAGAAGTCTGGATTTCTCGGTGATCAGGGTTACGAACCGCCGCCGAGCCCGACGCCGCGTCGTGGTTGGTGGGCCTGGTCGCGGCCAGAAGTTACTTACCGGTACCTTTCGCGGTCTGTGCGAAATGAAATCGATCGGGCGCCGGTTATGCGGCGCCGCTGGCAATTCATTGTCGTGCACAACAGTGGCACTCGGCAGGGCAATGCCCGCATTTTCGATTATTACCACCGGCATGTTCGCCGGATGAAGAACGGGCTCGCCTATCATTTCGTCATCGGTAATGGCACTTCCACGGGCGACGGCCAAATCGAAGTGGGCGATCGCTGGCGGCGCCAGATCAATGGCGGGCATGTGCACAGCGACTATTTGAACAACATTGCGCTCGGCATTTGTCTGGTAGGCGATTTCAATCGCGGTCAGCCGACGCGGCGTCAGTTGGAGGCGTGCGAAGAGTTGATCAATTATTTGCGGAAACGCTGCGGGAAAATCGATGCGCATTACGCCGTCGTCCGGCCGCATCGTGAGGTGAATCCACCGCAGTGGGCGACCGATTGCCCCGGCGACGCTTTCCCGTATTCCTGGTTCCGTAGATTTCAGGAATAACGAACGAAAAAAGAAAGACAGGATTTACAGGATTATACGGGATCAAAGAATAAGCGGTGCGAGGCCGCAGATTGTATTACCTTATTTCAACCTGCCGGCCAATCGCGCGGGGTAACACCCTACCGCTCATATGCAGCGCTGGACTGTTTCCGCATTCAATCCTGTTAATCCTGTCTAGAACGTCGGGCTGCGAAACACCGGCTGGGAAGCCGATGCCAGATGATACTTTTGATTGTCATCACGGCCCGGGAACGGCATTTTGTCGATATGGGAGAGAAACCGAAGATCAAGATTGAATCCGTCACCCAGCTCGCGGTGTTCCTGAGCAATCGGCCCGGTGCTCTGGCGCGGGTGTGCGAAGAACTGGCGGGCGCGAAAATTAATATCCACGCGCTTTCCATTTCCGATACGGCCGATCATTCGGTCGTGCGAATGGTAGTGAGCGACCCCACCAAAGCGCTCATGCTCCTGGGAGAACGAGGAGTGCTGGCGTTGGAAACGGAAGTATTAATGATCGAGACCGAAAACCATCCGGGCGCGCTTGGCCGAATTGCGGAGCGTCTCGCGGAGGCCGAGGTAAATATCGAATACGCCTACATGGCTGCGACGTTGAATTCGCCTAACGGCCTGATGATTTTGCGCCCGGACGACGTTGAAAAAGCGCACAAGGTCGTGGGTAACCTGTAACCGTCGCTAAGGCATCTTAAGTAAACGTTTAGCCGGAATTCCCTCACCTCAGTCCTCTCCCAGTGGGAGAGGAGGTTGGCGCACACTTCTGTATCGCTCGACGGGCCACAATGTTCCTTCTCCCGCGGGGAGGAAGGTATGATGAGGGTTTTTGAACAGTCTGCTCGCAGCTTCTACCGCCGGCATTGCCATGCCTATGACTCTTCTTAAACCGCTAGCGACGCACGTAAATCGCGATCGCCTGAACGCGACGATTAATTAACGGCCCGCCCACGCTGCCGCCGCCACCGTAGAAGCCGTGATGACCATAACCGAAGCCTCCACCACCCACCGAAAGCCCGCCCACCGGTTGGTCGTACACTTCCTGCAATAGCACACCGTTTGCCCCGAGGGCGGCAGCTTGGCTGCGCAGTTCCGCGAACGCTTCATTGAGCGAGTCGTGATTGGGAAAAATCCAGGTGGTGCCGGCAGAGGAATTGATGATTGCGATTTGTTCGAAGTGCCGTGGCGGGACTTGGTAGATTCGAACCGCCGCCGGACTAATAGCGGGGCGCGCCGGGCCGAGCATGGTGACGTTAGTGCCGCAGCTCGCGAGTGAACATGCAGTGAGAATGGCGGCTGATAAGCGCAAAAGAGATTTCATTCTTATAATATATAATCGGATTTGGCGCTTTACTTGCGTCTGGCGTCACATGTTGCATTCGCCGGCGCGATAGCTGATCGGAACATAGACTTTAAGTCTGTGCGCCCAGCGGGTTTGAAACCCGCTGGAACAAAGGGGCCGGACAAACGAAGACAGCGGAGAGCATCTCCGCCGGGCGCACAGGGCAGAGCCCTATGTTCCGGCCCGCGGGCGGAATGTCTGACGACCACTGCGTGCGCTATTTTAATTCAACGAACGTTGCGCATCTTCGTCGTGTAGTGGATAGGAAGCGTTCGCCGTTATTATGACGCCAATCAAGACCTGGCTCGGCTATCCTTATCCACTCGGCGCGACCTGGCTCGGTAATGGGGTAAATTTCGCCCTTTTCTCCGAGCACGCCACCTCAGTCGATCTCTGTCTGTTCGACAGCATGGAGGCGCGGGAGGAAAATGTCCGTATCCCGGTAACGGAACACACCGACCAGGTGTGGCACATCTTTTTGCCGGAAGTGCGACCGGGACAGATCTATGGCTATCGCGTTTCCGGGCCGTATGAGCCGGAGGTCGGGATGCGCTTCAACAGTTCCAAGCTGCTGCTCGATCCCTACGCCAAGGCCATCGCCGGCCGGGTCGAGTGGGGCGACGAAATGTTTGGCTACGTCGTCGGCGGTAAGGCAGAAGATTTGACGCGCGATTTTCGCGATGATGCCTGGGGAATGCCGAAAGCGGTGGTGATTGACAACGCCTTCAATTGGAGTGGCGACCGCAAAATCGGGCGACCGCTGGCGGAGTCAGTCATCTACGAAGTGCACGTGAAAGGATTTACGAAATTGTGCCCGGGCGTTCCGGCGGAATTGCGCGGCACTTATGCCGGGCTCGGCAGCACCTGGGCGATCGAGTACTTCAAGCACCTCGGTGTGACCGCAGTCGAATTGCTGCCAGTACATGCGCATATCGACGACAAGGCGCTGGTCGATCGCAAACTGACGAATTACTGGGGTTACAACACCATCGGTTTCTTCGCTCCGGAAGCGAAATACTCCAGCAGCGGTGATCTCGGCGGCCAGGTGACCGAGTTCAAAACCATGGTGCGCAATCTGCACGCCGTCGGCATCGAAGTGATTCTCGACGTGGTTTACAATCATACCGCCGAAGGCAGCCATCTCGGCCCGACCCTGGCCTTCCGCGGGATTGATAACATCGCTTACTATCGCTTGCGGACGGAAAAGCCGCGGTTCTATCTCGATTTTACCGGCACCGGCAACACTTTCAATCTGCTGCACCCGCGCACGCTCCAACTCGTGATGGACAGCCTTCGCTATTGGGTGCTCGAAATGCACGTTGACGGGTTCCGTTTCGATCTCGCCAGCACCCTCGCCCGTGACGCGAATGGCGTGAACAAGCTCCACGCCTTTTTCGAGATCATTCACCAGGACCCGGTGTTGTCGCAGGTGAAATTAATCGCGGAACCGTGGGACGTCGGTGAAGGCGGATATCAGGTCGGGAATTTTCCGGTGTTGTGGGCGGAATGGAATGGGAAATATCGCGATGCCATTCGCAGTTTTTGGAAGGGTGACGAGGGCAGGATCGGGGAAGTGGCCTATCGACTGTTGGGTAGCCCGGACCTTTACCAGCACGACGGCAAACGACCGTACGCCAGTATCAATTTTGTCACCTCACACGACGGATTCACACTCACAGACCTCGTTAGCTATAACGAGAAACACAACGATGCCAATGGCGAGAAGAACCACGACGGGGATAATAATAATCTGTCGTGGAATCACGGGGTGGAAGGGCCGACCGATGATCCAAAAATCAATGCCTTGCGCGAACGACAGCGGCGGAATTTTGTAACCACGCTTTTTGTTTCACAGGGGGTGCCGATGCTGCTCGGCGGCGATGAGTTCGGGCGCACCCAGAATGGCAATACCAATCCCATTTGAGCTTAGCTGGCTCAATTGGGAAAAACGGGACGAAAAGCAAAACGCGCTCTTCGAATTCACCCGGCGCCTCATCCAGCTCCGACACCAACATCCGGTTTTTCGGCGTCCGAAATTTTTCCAAGGACGGCGTATTCGCGGGAGCGAGATCAAAGATGTGATGTGGTTCAACCCGGGCGGTAACGAGATGAGCGAGGAAGATTGGCGTTTACCTTTCGCGCGTTCCCTCGGAATGATGCTGAGCGGCGATACGATTGACGTTCTCAATTTTCAGGGTGAACCGATTCGCGACGATACCTTTTTGTTTGTGATCAACGCTCATTACGAAACGATTTCGTTTCTTCTCCCAGGCGAGGAACATATTGAGTGGCAACTGCTCATCGACACTGCGACGGAGTCCGGTTTTCTGGTCGAGCCCAAAAGTTTTGCCTCCGGTGATGAACTGCCGGTGATCGATCGCGGTGCCTGCCTGCTCAGGTTAAGCGCTGGGACACAGGCGCAAGCGCGTCAGGAATGTTTCCGGAAACGCCCCTTCGATTTCCCGCGAGGTGGAGCTGCCCCGGAGGAATTGGAAAAAAAAGAATAACCGTGATAAATGTTTGAGAAACGAACTAGGATTGCGGGGAAGTCGCGTCCGCGCATTGTGATGGCATGACACCGACCTCGCTCATTATCGTGGCCGACCGGGGAAGCTTGAAAGCTTACCGGGTCAACGAAACCCCAACGCGAGGACCAAGTTTAAAGCTGATTCAGGCGTTCAACGTCACCGATGCGCATGGGAAAATGGTCGATAAAGTGACGGACTTGGCGGGGCGCTACGCCCCCAACGACGGCTCCGGGATGCATCAGGCATCGATCGCTGAGACCAAATTGGAAACGGAGACTGAACGTCGAATTAACAAACAGCTGGCCGACCAAATCACCAAGATTGCCAAGTCCAATGGGATTGAAGGCTGGTCTTTCGCCGCGCCTCCTTCTTGCCATAACGCTATCGTCGAGTTGATTGCGGCAGACGTTCGTAATCGCATCGTCGAATTTGTGAAGTCCGATCTGGTTAAGGTAGAGCCGGCCAAATTTGGTTCTCATTTCCGGTCCTTGCGGCCAATCTAGGAGCCTTGAAAAGATGCCCTCACCTCAATCCTCTCCCCCAGGGAGAGGAGGTCCACCTCGACGTATCGCTCTCGGGAAGGCAGTCCCTTCTCCCGAGGGAAGAAGATTAGGATGAGGGTATTTCAACAATTCGCAAAGAATTGGACGGTAACCGAAATAGGCACGAGAGAGCTTGGCGTGACGAGCCTGGTAGCATTACAATAGTACCGCTATGCAATTGCCAGTAAAAATCACGTATCGTGGCCTGAAAAAATCCCTCGGCATCGAACAGATGGTGTTGGAGAAGGCCGAGCGGTTGGACAAATTCTGCGATCACATCAGCCGGTGCGACGTCGCCATTGAGCAACCCAATCACGCCCATAAAAAAGGAAACCAATACCGGGTGCGAATCGATGTCACGGTTCCGCCCGGTCACGAGTTGGTCGCCGAAGAAAAACAGATTGATAATGGGACGCACGATCCGCTGGCAAAAGTGGTGCACGACGCCTTCAAGATCATGGAGCGCGAGTTGCGCCGCGTCGTAGACAAACAACGGCGCAACGTCAAAACCCACGCCGATTCCCGTTCCCCAAAATAAGGAGCGCGTGACGCCAGGTAGGGGCGATTGACCTCAATCGCCCGCTAACATTTTGGCATACTCGATCACTCAACTCATCGTGACGCTCGCTTTGGCGCTACCTTCTTCATCACAATTTGCTGCGAAACCCGCGTAGCCAATCAACTCTGTCGAGAGACGGTCGCACGGATGATATTCAAGACCGCTCGGCGTTATCACAACGCTCAGAAATGGCACATGAAAGTCTTGCTCCTGATGCCTGACCATCTGCACATGCTGGTTGGCATTCCAGGTTACGCAAATCTTTCAAGTCTGGTGCGCGATTTCAAACGGATCACCACGAAAATTGCGAGGATCCGATGGCAACGAAACTTTTTTGATCACCGTTTGCGGCATGAAGGAAGCGAAGCTGAAAAATTTGAGTACATCCGCCAAAATCCGGTGCGGGCAGGTTTAGCTACTGTGGCCCGTGAATGGCCCTATGTTTTTGTCGGCGAAACGGCAGCCGGCTTTCGTGGGACGGGCGATTGAGGTCAATCGCCCCTACCTATCACCAGTCGTTTTTGACGGCTCTATCGAATCGTCACTCATTCTTTTTGCCCCATTTGGCAAGGATTTCACTAACCATCTGTTTCGGGTCGCGACCATGCAGCATCGGGTCATCCTTAAAATATTCAGCCCAGTAGAGAACGTCACGGTAATCAGTTTGCGCCGCTTTCATATAGTCACGGACTTTCCCGAGGCCACCTTCGCTCAAGTCCAAAATATCCCATCTCACGCGATCGCTCTCCGGTCCGACGTAACTCTCGAGTAATTGAACCACAGCATCTCGATCCGAATCTTGAAACTCCCGACTGACACGCTCGAGTATCCGCTGCTCCATTACCATCTGTAGCCGGGATCGGCGATCCCGGCCAATTTCTCTACACTTTTCGCAAGACCGCGACCGATTGACCCAGATTACCCAACGATTTCATTACGGTTCCGTTTTCCCACTTAACCTCTTCCGGAATCGGAAAGTGCCCTTTGTCGCCGTCGAAAAATGATTCCACCCCCAGTCCGCTATGGCTTGCCCACGCCGTGAGCCCATCGCGATCGACAAATTGCGTTAGCGGTCCGTCGGGTTTTGCTCTCAGCGACATTTTAAACGTTTCCCAGTGACACGGGATTCGAAACTCCAGGAACGATAGGACGGCCCGCCCGCCCGCTTTCAAGCAGCGCGCTGCCTCCTGGAGATATAGAAAACTCTCCTCGTGGGTGATGTGGGTGAGAACAGAGAAGAACGTGACGAAATCGGCCACATTGTCCGGACACGG
>Ga0193735_1000394_pt1 | contig 13779 bp, 12 predicted proteins | sample U1m2metaG_FD_145080 | JGI IMG/M metagenome (GOLD analysis project Ga0193735, IMG submission 145080) | Soil microbial communities from a riparian zone of the East river system, Colorado, United States - U1m2 | ecosystem: Environmental > Terrestrial > Soil > Riparian zone | place: USA: East River... | reverse complement strand
GCTCTCGGTGGCTTGGAAATAACCGGCGACGCTGAAGCCGACGAAGAAGCCGACATTCATGCCGGCGTAGTTCCATAGGAAGGCTCCTTCGCGGCGCGGGTCCTCAGGGGTGAAGCGCTGCGTGAGCATCATGTTGATGCAGGTGACATTGAGGCCGCTGCCGGTGAGGAAGAGGGCGAGGCCGACGTAGAACAACGCCAGCGTGCCCGTCGCGATACACGCGCAGCCGAACACCTGTAGCGCCATGCCGCCGACGAACAGATTGCGGTTCGAAAGGAAGCGGCCGCCCAGGTAACCGCCGAAAAGGTGCAGGCCGTAGTTGAACGCGCCGAACACACCCATCAACGTGGTGGCCTCCTTTACTCCGAGATGCAGATGCTTCGTCGCGTAGAGGACGAGGGTCGAGTAGAGGACGGCGAACCCGAGCGTCGAGAAGATCTGAATGAAGAACAGCGCGGCCGTTCCCTCCGGAGCCTTGGCGAAGCGGCGTTTGAGAAATTTCATCCGGCGCTCCTTTGTCGCTCGACGCGCAGGGTAATGTCAAGCGGTTCGCAGGGGCGAACTTTACGGCGGGAAGCCGCGAGGCTTTTTGCGAGTCGGTCTAGGGAAGCCGACGCCTCGGTTTTGGTGAAAACCGAGCGCGCCTGCGATGTTAGCCGCGTCGTTGCTAAGCATCCGCGATTATCTCAGATCGCCCATCGCGTCGCGAGCGGCAGATACTCATCGATCAGATGCGTTAGGCTGCGCTCGAACCGACGCCGAATATCCGGAACGGGAATATTGTGGCCGCCTTCAATCACTCGTTGGCAGACGCGGTGAATCGCTTCGCGCGGGTCCGGAAATCAAAAGTTCGTTTTGGCTAGAAGCCAAAACCAGCACGCGAGACGCGCGCGCTCCCCAAAACTTCCGCTGAGACATCGGACGCTACAGCGCAGAACGGCGATGAAGCTGCCGGGGATTAGCCCCGGCAGCTCATCTTATTCTCGTTAGATTCTATGGGTTGGGCCGTTGCGTTCAGGTTGGGCGGTGCTTCCAAGTATCTACCGTGGAATTCTCTCCCCTTACTTAAGGAGCTGTGGCTCGCCGTAGATGAAGTCGTCCATCACGACGATGTCATGTTTGCGATCGTCATTCGGCCCTGGGGCAACGTCGCCGGTTTCGATGCGGACCCGCGCAATCCGGGCGTCGTCAAACACGATGCCGAAGAAGGACAAGCTTCCATCACCCGGCGAGGCGGGGACGAAGCTGCTGAACAGCAACTTGCCGTCGGCACCGAAGTACTCGATGAGCGTGCTGGCGTGGCGGTTGCCTTTCTTTCCTCCGGGTCCGCTGCCGTCTGGCCGGTCAATGTCCGTGAAGACCGCGCCGAAGCCCCTGACGGTTGCTGGCTGGAGACCATTGGTACCGGGGATGAAGAACACACCCTCGGTAATGTTGCTTCCTACAGGAGTGAACAACCGCGATGGGCTGAAGGTCCTGAAGATTTTGGCGTACGTAGGATTACCGAATAGCACGGCCAAGCCGCCTTGGGGTCCACCGGACGGAGGAGCCTGCGAAAGGCCTAACCCCGGTGTGGTGAATTGGCTGCCACGGGTGTTCAGGAACACATTGAACGGCGTTACCGGAGCTGTGGTATCCAGAACGTTCGGGTTGCCACCGTCCCAGTTGATCTCGCGGCGTCCGCTTGTGAGCGGCCCCGGATTATTGCCGTTGTTAGGGTTCCCCAGCGCAGCACGGAATGCATCGACTGAGCTCTGAATCGAGGCAGCGTTTGCCCCGGCCGCTTGGATTACGACCGGCGCAACAAACTCCTTGCCCTGTGCGTATGCACTCTGGCTAACCGGAAGGAGCATCGACAGCAAGCCAAAGGCGGCTATGACGGTCGAACGGATGTTTGAGTTGGTTACTGATTGTTTAGTTTGCATGGGTTTTTCTTTTCTAAGGTTTGGTTTCTATTTTGGTTTTTCCGGCGTGTTTATTGTTGTGCCGGTTCATGTGCGTAAGCGGAAAGGGCGACTGAAACCCGCCACGACTTTGTAGTTTTTTTTGATCGCCCTCCGGCCGTGATGTGAAAATCCCTCTATCAGTGTTAGACTTAGCGCCGTCGAGTAGCCTCCATGACGACGCCCGCATCCACGCGACAAGAGGTCACCCTACTGCTCGGCGAGTGGAGCAACGGAGACGACGGAGCGCTGGAGAAGTTGTTCCCGCTAGTGCAACCCGAATTGCACCGGCTCGCTCACCATTACATGAGCCGGGAGCGCGCCGGCCACACCCTGCAAACCACCGCCATTCTCAACGAAGCCTACCTGCGGCTGGTCGGTCTTCGCACTTCATCTTATTTCTCCTTACCAATGCGAGCCGCCAACCGTTCCTTGAGCTTTCCTCGAGCGCGGGCGAGCCGGGACATGACCGTTCCAGCCGGAATTTGCGCGATGTCGGCTATTTCCTTGTAAGAGAGATCTTCTTGGTGTCGCAGCGTGAGGATCTCACGCAACTCCGCAGGCAATTCATCCATTGCTTCCCTAATTAGGTTCGCGTCTTCACTACGCTCCAGAATCGTCGCGGCACTCACAGACTCGTCGGCGGAGGCGTGTATTTCTTCGTCAAAAGGCGTCATGAGATAGGCCACGCGGTTCTTTTTTAGCAACGTGTAGGAGGTGTTTCGGACAATCGTCAGCAACCAGGCCCTGCCGTTGGAGCCGTGGAATCCAGCGAAAGATTTAAACGCGCGCAAAAACGCCTCTTGGACCACATCTTGCGCATCCTGTTCATTGCGAAGCAGCCATTTGGCTAAATTGTGCGCCGCATCAAGATGAGGTAGCATCACCGATTCAAAGGAAGTTAAATCCTCGTTCTTAGCACGATCCTCTTCGTGCCTCTTAAGTACGACGAAGTTCACAACCTTCGGGTTTGATTCAAAATCTTCCGTTTCGGGCGCATTTTGAAGAAAGCCGCGTCGCCAAGACGAGTGGTTAAGGGAGTCTTCGATCAAATCAGTTGTTTTGATAATTTTCCTTTTCAGGTTGTGACATCTGTCCGACGCGTCTGTTTTTTTCGTGCCGGCATGAATGTGCTTCTATCTCCTAAAGCGGAAAGGCCGCCTGAAACCCGCCACGGCTGCGGAGTTTTTTTTGATCGCTCCCGGCGGCGCTGTAAAAATTCCTTGGTCGTGTTAGACTTAGCGCCGTCGAGTAGCCTCCATGACGACGCCCGCATCCACGCGACAAGAGGTCACCCAATTGCTCGGCGACTGGAGCGGCGGAGACGAGGGAGCGTTGGAGAAGCTGTTCCCGCTGGTGCAACCTGAATTACACCGGCTCGCCCATCATTACATGAGCCGTGAGCGCGCCGGCCACACCCTGCAAACCACCGCCATTCTCAACGAAGCCTACCTGCGGCTGGTGGATAATACGAAGCCGATCTGGCAAGGGCGGAGCCACTTTATCGCGGCGGCCGCGCAATTGATGCGGCGCATCATGGTTGACCACGCCCGTGAACGCCACTCACTCAAGCGTGGCGGCGGCGCGTTGAAAGTAACCCTGGACGAAGCTGCGTTAGTAACAGAAACGCGATCGGAGGAGTTACTCGCCCTCGATGAAGCGTTGGACACCCTGGCGGAGCAGGATCCGCGTAAAAGTCAGATTGTTGAACTACGCTACTTCGGTGGTTTGTCGGTCGCAGAGACGGCTGAATTCCTAGAACTCTCGCAGCGGACAGTGGAGCGCGAGTGGACCATGGCCAAGGCCTGGCTTTACCGGGCGCTGAGCGAGGAAGAAAGCTGATGAAGGCTGAGCGCTGGAAACAGATCAACGATCTTTTCCAGTCAGCTGTCGAACGTGCGCCCGAGGAGCGGGCCGCATTTCTTGATGAGGCTTGCCACGATGATGACGGCTTGCGCCGCGAGGTGGAATCTTTGCTCACGTCTCATAAGCAGGCGGAGAATTTCATTGAGTTACCGGCCTACGAAGCTGCTCCTGAACTCGTGACTAACGACGGAGCCGGCGCATTGGTTGGAAAAGTGATTGGTCACTACCGGATCGAGTCACTCATTGGCATCGGCGGAATGGGCGAAGTTTACCTCGTGCGGGACGAGCGGCTCGGACGCAAAGTCGCGCTCAAACTTCTTCCCGAAAACCTGACCACGGACGAAGCGCAGTTGAGCCGGTTCAAAAATGAGGCGCGAAGTGCCTCGGCCTTAAATCATCCGAATATTCTAACGGTTTACGAGATCGGCGCGGACGGCGACCGGCAATTCATCGCGATGGAATTCATCGAAGGAATCACTCTGCGCGCGTCGCTCGCGCGGGGGAGGATAGCTTTACATCCGGCCCTGGAAATAGCCGTCCAGGTGGCTTCGGCTCTGGCTGCCGCGCACAAAGCCGGCGTCGTGCACCGCGACATCAAACCGGAGAACATCATGTTGCGACCAGATGGATACGCAAAGGTGCTAGACTTCGGGATTGCCAAACTCACCGAGCAAAGGCCGGCATCGGACCATCGCACCACTAAAACAACGGCGGCGCTGCAAACGCGGCAAGGGTTAGTCTTAGGTACGGCGCGTTACATGTCTCCGGAACAGGCACGCGGCCAAAAGGTGGACGCGCGCTCGGATATCTGGAGCCTGGGCGTGGTGCTTTACGAAATGGTGGGAGGAAGTCCGCCGTTCAGCGGCGAGACGCCGAGCGACTGCATTGCCTCCATCCTAACAAAGGAGCTGTCACCTTTATCCGGCGTACTGCCGGATGTTCCGCTGAAACTCGAATTCATTCTGCGCAAGGCTCTACGAAAAAAAAGTGATGAACGTTACCAGACGATCAAGGAGATGCTCGCCGACCTCCGCAATCTCAAGGTGGAATTGGAAGCGGAACGGGCCTTGCCACATACCAATGCGCCTGCCGAATCTGTCGTCAGCAGAATCAAACGTCACAAGCGGGGTGTGTTAGCCACCCTCGCGGCGGCGATCCTGGCAGCTGGGGCGGTTGCCTATTCTTTTTTCTTTGTCGGTCGGACGTCATTACCAAACGAAAAATCCATCGCCGTTCTGCCATTCGAAAACCTGAGTGCGGAAAAATCCAACGCTTACTTCGCCGATGGCATCCAGGACGAAATTCTGACCCGGCTCTCAAAGATCGCGGATCTCAAAGTGATCTCGCGCACGTCCACGCAGCGTTACAAGAAGAAATCTCAAAAACTTTCTGAGATTGCGAACCAACTCGGTGTCGCCAATCTCCTGGAAGGTAGTGTCCAAAAAACAAATGATCAGGTGCGCGTAAATGTGCAACTGATCAGGGCCGCGAATGATTCGCATCTGTGGGCAGAGACTTTTGATCGCAGACTCACTGACATTTTCTCCGTCGAAAGTGAGGTGGCCAAAACCATTGCCGATAAGTTGCGGGCGAAACTTACTGGTCAGGAAGAGCAAGTCATCGCCGTCAAACCGACAGACAATCCTGAAGCTTACGATGCCTACCTGCGTGGGCTGGCTTATACCTTGAAAACGGGAAGCTCACCCGCCAACACCCTTAGCGCACAGAAATATCTCAAAGAAGCCGTCCGGTTGGATCCCAAGTTTGCCCTTGCTTGGGCTCTGCTGTCATACGTCGATGCGCTCGGCTATGTCACACTCAATCTTCAACCAACGGCCGAGCTGCGAGAGGAGACGGGCCAGGCAGCCGAAACAGCGCTTACTCTTCAGCCCAATCTCGGCGAGGCCATACTGGCCAAAGGATATTACTACTACGCGTGCCTGAAAGACTACGACGCCGCGGTGCGTTACTTTGAGCAAGCGCGTCAGTTCCTGCCGAATAGCAGCCAGATTCCTGAATCGCTGGCCTACGTTGCGCGCCGGCGAGGGCAGTGGGAGCGAAGCGAGTCCTACTTCAACGAAGCTGAGCGGCTCGACCCGCGCAATGTTTCCCTGCTCACGCAGCACGCACAATCGTACGTAATAGTTCGTCGCTTCTCTGAGGCGCTGCGGAAGTTTGATCAAGTGCTCGATGTGATACCGGACGACGTGGATACTCTTGCGCAGAAAGCGGGTATTGCCCAAGCACAGGGTGACCTCCCGCAGGCTGCTGCACTCCTCGCTCCGCTGCACCCGTCCGCCGACGACACTGGCGCCTTGGAAATACAAGTTTACCAGGCAATCCTGGAACGTCGCCCTGCGCAAATGATCTCGCGGCTAAAGGAGGTACTTGCCAAGCCTGATCCAGCTTTGGGTTTTAACAATGGCGAACTGCGTTTTTGGTTAGGCTGGGCGCAAAGCGTCGCGGGCGACCATGCCGCTTCCCAGGAAAGTTTTCGACAGGCGCGCACCGAACTGGAACCGTTCCTCAAAGAACAGCCGGATAATTATCTGCTCATTGGAGATCTCGCGCTCGTCAATATGGGCCTTGGAGACAAAGCCGCCGCGTTTGCTTTAACAGAGCGAGCAATGACTGTGCTCCCGCTCGAGAAGGACGTGGTAGATGGTCCCGTTCCAATCGAGGTCTTGGCCCGGGTTGCTGCACAATTGGGAGAGCCGGACCGCGCGACTGTCGCGTTACAGAAACTGCTGTTGATACCTTCGGAGGGCGCACTTGCCTGGCGCGGACCCCTTACTCCTGCGCTGCTCCGCTTCGATCCAATGTTCGATCCGCTCCGAAACGATCAACATTTTCAAAAATTGACAGTAGAACCTGTCTCAAAGTCTCCCTAAGTGACGAAGAGCGGGAGTCCGAAAGGGCTCCAACTTTTTTCTGGACAGCGGACGCTACGGCGGCGTTTCTCCGCTGAGACAGCGGACGCTACAGCCCGGCCAGAAAATTATTGTTTCGAAAGTCGCGCCTCTTCCAGCAGCAATGTCTTCACATCGGCAACGACAAGGCGAGGATCGAGCGTGCCGGAACTGTAGATGTTCCGGATCTGGCCTCCCCGGTCGATCAAAAACACTCGAAGAATGTGGTAAAGCGGGCCCTGCGGATCCGATGCGTTAGCCCTTTTGTCCACGGCCTGGCCATACGTCGCGAGAATAGATTCCAGTTCGGCGGTCGACTTCGCCGTGGCGAACCGCCATTCGCAGCCTGATTTTTCTTCGAGAAACTTTTCTGAATAGGCGGCGAGACGTTGCGGCGTATCGTACTCGGGGTCGAAACTCATACTGACCAGGCGCATGTTTTTCGTCAGTGTCGGGTCGTCAACGCTGAGCAAGTGAAGTTGGTTCAAGACGCCGGCTGCATACGGACACGCTTTCATCGCCGCGCACCGAGTATAGATGAAGCTCAACACAGTGATACGACCGCGGGTCAGGTCACGCAGGTTTAACGATTTCCCGTTCGAATCGAAGATTGCGCCATCGGCGGCGGGTTTTACCACCGGCAGGCTGTAACTGCCCGGCACCGGTGGATCGTAATCATAGTCGCTGTCGCGCGGAAGATCGGCCGCGCTCGCTAGATTTACGCTGAGCAAAATGTATGTGAGGGAAAGTACTCCCAGCATCGCGTTTGGTCGCGGCACTAAGGCCTCTCCTACATTTTTCACGTTAGTTGCTCGCGACAGTGGTTCGAGGTGCACCAAGTTTCGTCGAACCAAAAAGCATGTGATGCGGTCGACCCAGTTTCAGCGCGGTGAAATCGAGATCGAACGCCGGCTTCAGCTCTTTGCCGTCCCAGGTGTAACCGCGAAGGAACTGCTCATTGTCGGCGCCTTTCTTGTCCCAGTTCGCCAGGAGCGAGCTTGTGAAATAGAGCCGTTTCCCGTCCCAGCTCTGCGACACCATATTCACCTGGCGCCCAATATTTTTCTCGTAAGTCTGTTTCGGTTTTTGTGGATCTGAAACGTCGAAGACGCGGCATTTGCCGTCACCGAAGCAATCGACAAAGAGCGTTTTGTCATCGGCGCTCAGGCTGATATCGACGGGGAGAACTCCGCCTTTGACGTCACCGATCGTCGCAATCTCTTTTGCCTGCCAATCGCCGCGATCGTCTGCGTAAACGAGCCAAAGCTTCGAGGTAAGCGCGGTGGCGGTGAAAGCATAGTTGTGCTTATCACCCCAAGCCCAGCGGATTTCGAGCGGCGCACCGGGAACTTGAAAAACCTTCTTCGGCTGGCGGGCATGGAAATCCCACATCACCATGGTGCCGCCGAAATGTTTCATGGCTTCGGGATCGGCAGTCAATTTGCCGAAGTCCCGCATATAGTTGTTCAAGCCGGTGAATGACGAAGTGAGCAGCGCGTTCTTGCGCGGCAACACGCGTGCGTCATAACCGTAGCCGTCCGCGAAGTTTGCATTCGCCGCGCCGCGCGCGTCGTCCTTTGTCGGCAGCCAGTGGGTCGCGATGTAGTTGCCGTCGTTGCCGTATTCGACCAGCGCTGTCCGGCCACCCTTATCTTTCGAATTGGAGAGACACGGAATAAGCACGCGCCCCGGCAACGCATACGCACCATGCGGGCCGATGGCTCCGCCGGTGGTCTTTTCGAAATTGTCAATTGTCTTTACGTATCGCGGTTTTGCCGGATCAGTGTACACGTCAAAAATAAACACGCGGCTGGTGTCGAGACCCGCGAGCCAGAGTTGGCGCCGGTCATCAGTAAACCCGCCGTGGTGCGCTTCGTTGCGGCCATCGACGGAAACGCTACTGACTACTTTCCCGTACGTAGGCGAGCCAGCTTTTACGTCGACGGTCACAAGTTTATCTGCGCCATTTCCCATTCCATCGACGCCCAGGGTCCAGACATAGACGAACTCTTCCTGACCGTCGATCCGGGCCAGATAGGGTGACGAGCAGGTTTCATCGGCACGGACCAAACCCAAATTGAAAATAAACCCGAGCGCGCCTGCGAAGACGACACGCGGGATTTGAGCCATGATTGAGTAACTGATGATGGATGTTTTCATTTTTCGTTAGTTAGGTTGAAATCATTGAATCAGCAGTCGCGGCCTTGCGCTGGCATCCAGCTCAGGCAGCTACTGTTGTGGCTTGGATGTGTAGCCTCATCCTACAATAGCCGAGTGTTTGCCTGCAAATCTCTTTGTGGAGGCCTGAGACGGAAATCCGCCACGAAACTTTCGCTGAGACAGCGGGCGCTACAGCAGGGCCGTCATTTGTTCCGATTCTTCGGGGGCACTTCTCGGTGAAATTGCTTCGCCGTTGCGCCAGTGGTTGATATTTCAATACTAGATGAAATCGCAGCACAGTTCTTTATTCGTAGGATTCATTATTTGCTTCACCTTTGTAGGATCAATGCATGCACAACAATCTCCGGCAGATCGAGTGACTGAAATTCAGGCTGCGCTGCGTGACGCCAAACTGGACGGCTGGCTGTTTTACGATTTCCGGCACAGCGATCCCCTCGCCTACCGGATTTTGAAGCTGGACGAAAAGATGCCGGCGTCGCGCCGCTGGTTCTACTACATCCCTGCCTCAGGCGAGCCGGTCAAAATCGTGCAGTCGATCGAGCAGTTCAAACTCGACTCGCTCCCCGGTGAAAAGCTTGTGTTTCGCGGCTGGCGGGAATTGCACGCGCGGCTGCGTGAAGTGCTGACGAAGAAAGCGAAGGCTCGCGTTGCCATGCAATATTCGCCGATGAATGACATCCCGTACATCTCGCGCGTGGATGCCGGAACGATAGAGCTCGTCCGCTCGTTTGGAGTCGATAAAATGCATCGCATCATTCAGGAGGCGTTTGCCGAGATCGCGCGCCGGATCCGCGCTGACGAACCAACCACTGAGTGGGACATCGCACAGTTCATGCTCCGTCGCTATGCCGAGGAAGGAATGGAGCAGGAGCCGATGATCGTTGCAGTGAACGCTAACACTGCCAATCCGCACTACATGCCGACAAAGGAAAAGAACTTGCCAATCAAACGCGGCGATTTCGTGTTGATCGATGCGGCTACGAAATTGAACAAACCTGATGCTGTCGCGACTGACCAAACCTGGACTGGTTACGTCGGCGAAACTGTTCCGGATGAGTACTCACGTATTTTCAACGTTGTGCGCGAAGCGCGCGATTCGGCGATCGATTTCGTCCGCAAGAACATCCGCGCCGGCAAACCAATTCGCGGCGCCGAAGTGGACGACGTGTCGCGCGGCGTAATCACGCGCGCAGGGTTCGGCGAACAATTCACACATCGGACCGGCCATTCGATTGGCGAAGAAACTCACGGCAACGGCGTTAACATTGACGATTTCGAGACGCGCGATTCGCGCCGCATCACTCCCGGCGTTTGTTTTTCGATCGAGCCCGGAATTTATTTCGAAGGAAAGTTCGGCGTTCGATCCGAAATCAATGTCTACATTTCGGATAAAGACATTGAAGTCACCGGACAGCCAATCCAAACGGAGATCATCCCGATCCTGAAGAATCCGTGAAGTGGGGAGAGCGCGCGTCTCGCGCGCTGGCGATGGCGTCTCGCCATCGCGAACTTTCGCTGCTGCACAGCGCCTTACGGTGTTTTTCCGCTGAGGACAGCGGACACTACCGCAGAGTTACGATTTGTGTTGAACCGACACCATCCAACCGACGCCGAACCGGTCCTCAAGCATTCCGAATTTAGGCGCCCAAAATGTCTTCTCAAGAGGCATTGTAACCTTGCCGCCTTCCGCAAGCGCGTTGAAGACGCTCTCGGCTTCTTCCTCGTCCGGAACAACGATTGAAAGTGAGAATCCCTCGAAGCGCGGTTCGCCGTCGCACCTGCCATCCGAAGCCATCAGCATTGTTTCGCCGATTCGGAAGCTGGCATGCATCACTTTGTTTTCCATTCCAGGCTGCGTCATGCCTGGTTCGGGTGCGTCCTTGAATCGGCTGAGCATCTCCACCTTCGCGCCAACAGCGCTGCGGTAGAATTCCAACGCCTCTTCGCACCGACCGCCGAAAAACAGATATGGTTGTACCGACGTGTTCGAGTTAGTCATACCTGTAGCTTCGATTCGCTTGGCTGAACGTCAATGGGCGAACCTTCCGCTGGGACAGCGGACGCTACATTTTCTGCTGACAAAGCGGACACTGGAGTGAAATGCGTCACATCGTAAGCCGCTTATGACGCATTGTATCGCCCTTCCAGCTCTGACCTTCAACATTCGGCGTTCGCGCGTTGCAGCGTCAAAGTTTGTGCGGCTCGCTCTTTTTGCTGCGGAGTTCAATGGCAGCAGGAATCTTTCGATTCGCTGTCTTTTTTCTGAATTCGGCGTTGAGCGTTGGATGTTGAGCGTTGGGCGTTTGCCCCACCTTCCCCATACTCGTCATGCCTTTTCCACCACAGATCGCCATCCTCGTTGCGACCGTTGGGCGCGCGATCGAGCCATTGATACATTCCCCAGAGTCCATCCACTCCGCGCGAGTAAGCCGAATAAGTATGATAAACAATTCCGTCCTCGAGCGCGAACGCGCTCACTCCGGGACGCTCGCGCGTGTAAGTGTCAACGTCGGTCCCGGACGCGGCCGCGAAGCTGACCGGTCCCTCGGGAGCCGAACGCGACAGCTGCGGCGCTTCGCCGAGTAAATCCATCGGCGGCTCGCGCCGATAGTTGTATTCGATCCCGTTGCGCTGTTGGTCCTCGGTGAACGAAACGTCGAAATCGAAATTGAAATCGCTGCCGAACGACGACGCCCAGGGAAACGTCCAGCCCATTCGTTTTTTGTATTCATTCAGTTGCGCGAGCGGCGCGCGCGATATCGCCCAAAACATCACGTCATGATTTGCGAGGTGAATCGCAATGCCGTTAAAGCCATCTGCAATCGCCGAGCACGACGGACACCCCGCCGTGTAATCGGACCCGAACATGAAATGATAAACGAGCAGCTGCGAGCGTCCGCGGAAGAGATCAGCGAGCGACGCTTTACCTTCATCGGTCTCGAAGCGGTACTCCTTGTCGATCTTCACCCAGGGCAATTCCTGCCGCCGCCGCGCAACTTCATCGCTACGCCGCGTGAGATCTTTCTCTGCTTTCAGCAATGTCATCCGCGCTTCAAGCCATGCCTTTCGTGTTCCAGTTTTGTGTTTCGCCATGCGGCAATTTGACTGCACTTCACTCGCCTGCAAGCCGTAGCCGTTGGCGAAAGCTGGTCACTCGTCGCTAATGCCAGTCCGGTCGGACTCACTGGATCACTTTCCTTTTCAGCTCGCTGAGAAAAGTTTCCATTCGCCCGGAACGCTTTTTAAGTAGTGCAGACCGTGCCCGTGAGATAAGGCGCGCGGCGGCGGCGATGTATGACGCGAGATGTGCGCAGAATTGGAAAGAGCAGGATGTAACTAAGACTGCTCCAGCTTCGCAAAGCTGGGATAGAAGCCAGAAAAGCGGCGATCAATCCAAACGCGGTCAGCGTCAACACTCGAAAAATTTGGTAACGGGTATCGAATCTTTCAAGCTCGTTAAGCTCGAGCGCATCGCGCAGACGCCACGCATGCAGATAGAGCAGAGTCACCGCACCATAAACTGCCGCAAAGCCGAGCCCGTAAATCACCAGCAATGTGGAAAGTTGCGACGCGGTCATGGACGGAGCGGATCCAAAGAGCAGACCGGTGATGCTGAGATTGAAAAGAAATTTGAGCGGATAGACGTAGAACAGAACGAGAAAAAGCATCACACAGGTGAGAAACCGCGCGGTGCCGTCGTCGAGTCCGTAGCGGCGGCAAAATTTGTAGTGCCCGTTCCAGATCAGCGCCAGCAAAAGAAAACAGAGCGCGAACGCGGGAAAGCCGCGCATCGTAGCCACCAGATCGTCGAACGATTTCGGCACGTCGAGCGAGACCACGAGCAAGGTGAGGGCGAAACCGAAAACCGCGTCACTGAAAGATTCCAGACGCGTCACTTCGCGTCCGCGCAAACGAAATCCAACAAAATCACGATCACGCGATTCGATCGACCGCATCATCTGCGATTACCTATCCGGCGCGAAAGAAAGAGACAAGAGCCAAAGCTAGCAGGTAAGATTTCTTAATTCCTAATTTTTCCTTCTTACTTGTTGTATCGCCCGAACCGGCTCAGTCTCACTCCGGCTTAAGCACGGAAAGAATATTTCCAGCCGAATCTTTGAACCAGGCGATCGTCGGAACGTTCCCGCGCATGATCCCCTTTCGTTTGCCGAGCCGCAGCGTCGGACGAAGGCTGGTCCCGTCTTAATCTCCGGCCCCGTTATTACCGCGAGTGAATGCCAGTGCGGCTCGCACCTCGGACCGAAACGCACGCCGCGCTTGTGATTTTCCTCTCGCTGACTGTGTTCGACCGCGTCAGCAGCCGAAGGACTTGCCCCGAGCGCCGAACCTGATGCGCAAAACGCGCCGGATCTACCCCTGCGACCGCGGCTGAGGGTGACGCGGTCCGAGATAGCGATTCACTAGTTTGGCCGCCACCGCCATCATGATCAGTCGAAAAATCCAGCGCATCATACAACAGGATCGAAACTCGCGCCTCGGCGGGCTGTGCTGAAGTTCAACCTCGACGCCGTCCACCGCTCGATAATGCAGACCGATGGCGTACCGCGGGACGATATGAGTCGATGTTCGCTTTCTTCTCTAACCGCCTCGGCTGTTTTGGCTCGATCGTCGTTTCCGTCATCGGCACGTTGATTCTGCTCGCCCTCTTGCGCGGCTGCCACTGAATCTCACGATCGAATGAAGCCAATCGGCTCCAGTGTGTAAGAGCTCATCTTGTCCACCGTTGTTCACGTTTCCTGCGCTGCAACTGTTCCCTTTGGCCTACGCGAGTAGCTCTTCGAGTTCTTCGGTCGTTAGGCCGGTCATGAGCGGTTCCTCGCTGTCGATGGCGGCGTCGATCGCCGCGCGTTTTTTCTCCT
>Ga0193735_1000393_pt1 | contig 13797 bp, 16 predicted proteins | sample U1m2metaG_FD_145080 | JGI IMG/M metagenome (GOLD analysis project Ga0193735, IMG submission 145080) | Soil microbial communities from a riparian zone of the East river system, Colorado, United States - U1m2 | ecosystem: Environmental > Terrestrial > Soil > Riparian zone | place: USA: East River... | reverse complement strand
GTGTAAAAATTACATCGCCTACTAAAGGACAAAAGGTTCCTGTTGGAGCCCTCTCCATATCTGGTGAATCTACCGACAACGCTGCTTCTGATTGTGCAGTTTCGGTTATCTTGAACGGGATTAAACCATATCAACCTTCCGCGCCTACAGGACCTAAGGGAGCAAACGATTATTCAGCATGGAAATTTACACTTACCCCTAAGTATGCTGTTATTAAAGAAGGAGCAAATAAGATAACCTCAAAGATTTCTTGTCACGAAGCTTCTGCTAACATGACCAAATTCTATAGTGTCAATGTGACTGGAGTTAGAAGTACCCAGACAGTTAGCAACAGCTCTGCACCCTTATCCCTTCCAGTCCCTTCTAACATTACACAATCAACAATAATAAGCAATACTCCTTCAGCAAGTCCTATATCCAGTTATCCTCACAAGGGCGATTCAAATAATAATAATAATGACAATAACGGTCAGAATAGCAATTCCAGGGATAGCGGAAACCATGATGAAAACGGGGATGGAAGTAGCCAATCAACAATAAGTGTGATTTCAATCGGCTAGGACTGTACTTTTTTAATAAATACTTGATAAAAGAAGAAGAAAATATCTTCCCTATCTTTAGGATTTAGGTATTATCAATTAGACTAGGATTTATGATTAAAAATCATATACATTATAAATGATGTATTCTACCCTAACGTGAGACCTTCTTGGCTATTCTTCACTTTTTTTATGAACTTTGTGGAAGCTTGCCAAAAGTCTATTCTATATATGCTCGATATTAATCGTGTGTTTATCAACTATACTTGGTAAGAATAACATAGTAACTGCAAATCGACGTTACTATTGAATATAACATTGAATATAACGCGGGTTTAGTTATTTGTCTGTAATTGCAGCGCTACCTATAAACGGCTATACAATATTTCATTAACTATCCCTCGGTGCTGAGTTCATTATGGGTTTGGTTTATTTCTATATTGGTTGAATTCGTGGTAGACTTTTGGCAAGGTTTATCGTTTGCACATACGGTCTGTTCGCACGGTTTATTACCCTTGCAGGTGATTCCAATACTTTTGTCTTCTGCTTGTACACGTTGTATATCATTAATTGTATATACTAACAACGCGACCTCTAGTATCAACGCACTTACCGCTAATAAGTGACGCTTATTCATCATTAATTTAATACTCGTTAAGTTATATCTGATTTAAGATACTTGCTACTATAGCATTAAATAGATATATTTATTTCGTCGAAATAAATATTAAAATGATCCATTGGCTGATTAAGCAAAGGATTTCGTCACAATAGCTCGCTGGCAGAGACGCCATGACGCTACTCTTATTGTATGCGCAGTAGACATAATCCAACTCAAATGAAGTGATTTGTTCCAATAATGTCGTATTAGTGTCATGACTCTAAGTAAATACTTGTGTAAGACAATTCAAATAAAAGTGTGCTTTCTCTTCATTTCCAAGTCCCATCCGATTTTTTCATCTTTTCTACTTCCCTATCGATAGCATCACCCATTACATCAAGCTCTTCCAATCCTCCAAATTTTTGATATATTAACCTCTCCAACAACTGTAATACACTCTTCGCAGAACGGTATTGTGGTATTTGTGGATCATTTATCTCGCCATAGAGTCCTATGCCCTGGATATTATTTAATTTTGCAAAACCAAGAATAAGACCATTGAAACCTGTGATGAGGGATGATGGAGGAGTTATTTCAACACCAAAACTCCTAACTTGTTCCTTTAACTCTGGAGAGCTTGTGGTGACTAAGGTTTTTGGATTCTTTCCTACTTCTCTGTCAGTGTGAAATGCACCTAACGTATAGATCAATTGACTTGAATACGTTTTGGCTACATTGATCACGTCTTGACACAGCTCATAAAGCTCCTTATTGGTTTGCGGCTGGCCTATACCACCTCCAAACACTATGATGTTTCTGGCATATCGGTATTCCCATTTTCCTTGTTGAAATTCGATGTAACCACCTTTATCTATGACGTAATTAGGGTAAGAAGCGGAGACATATCTGAAGAGCTGTGTTTTTAGGCGTCTATTCATAAATTCAATTGCGATACTACCAATATTGGCCATGTCTTGCATAGCGGCGACGGTTATTGGTTTTTTAACCTTTGGCTCTTCAAAGTTGACAAAATCCATAATATATTCATGTCAATGGAAATTAAAAAGATTATAATGCTCATGCGTAAGCTATACCTCCTAATTAGCTAGTCTGCAATTATTGAGGGAGTTTCTCCATATTTTACCATCTTATATCATTGAAATATCATATCTGATTTTCCTCGTAATCTTAGGCTCCCTAATCACTATCACTAATCACATCATAAGTAAAATCGGACACGTAGTTTATATCATAAGGTAGCATGGAGTTTGATAGGGTCGTTTTGAAGCACGCATAATATATTTTTATATTTATATATTTATATTATATTTTTATCTAATAATAGTTAAACAGCAATAATATAACATTTCTCAGTAAAAGGAGACAGAATAATGGGATCGAAGCACATAAAATAAAAAGAGAGCAATGTATACCAGTTGGCACGCCCTGTTATCATTACCAAAATCAATAGGACACACCGCATAGTGTCCATCATAAATTCTAGGCAAAACGGTCTCTGTTATTTCTGTGAAGAGAAAATTGTTGACACAGATATCCTAGTTAGTACAGGCATTCCTAGAAGTTACTATCACATACAATGTGCCAAAAGACTGCACATAATTTAATAGCACGGGTAATAATCTTCCTTCGCATGAGATCATTATACTAAGCATAAATTGTCAATTCTATTCTGCTTATTGACAAGTAACTAGAAAACTAACTCTGTAATAGAACTACAAAATAGGAAAAATGTGGCAACTTGTGCAAATAAAGTATTTCACTTAAGAATTTGAATTTTAGGCTGGAGCAAGAACTACGTCAGAACTGGTCAAATCTGTCAAAGCTTGATCCAGCATCACTAATCAGCTCCACTAGTGCAGTCTGTGGGGTTATTATTAGCGTTATCTGTAGATTGCACTTCTCCTCCGCCTGTCGCAGTATCAGCATTGTTACCTATCATTGCACTTTCTAATGGGCTCATTCCCATCCCCATGAAAGACATCATAGATGTAAAAAAAAGATCATGTTCATTATGCCTGAAAATAGCATCAGGGGTATCCACATCCTATTTGTCTTCATATAATTTTGGAGCTGAGTGCTATTGCCGTTATCACACCATTGCTGCATTTGCTGCATCTTTTTTTCTAATTCCTTCCTTTTTACATTAAGAAGTGTAATGCTTGTCCCGTTGACTTTAACTTCTACTTTCTTGTTTCCAAAGGAACCTTTCTTCTCCGTCTTAACTATCAATCTCTGCGAGGAAAGATCATTTATAATAAGTTCAACTTCAGACTTTTGCAACTTAGTAGCCTTGGTAATGCTCGCAAAATCTTGTCAAACCCTTATCTATCGCATTAAGTGTCATAAAATAATTCGGGCTATCACTAACGTTACTATTGGTATACATAAATATCCATTCTATAGAAGCTCATTTAAATTCTTATTCAGCTTTTCTCAGAAATAGCCAAAGAGAAGCCAGCGACATATTGATGATATGAGGCCAAATACCAAATTTACACACAGACAATTGAATTCAGGTTTGATTATAACTTCTTTTTTAACTTGTGCTCTCAAAGAATTTATGCCCAGACGAATTAGATCTATATCATTGGTTTCGACAAGAGATGATTTTACTGCGATACTTCATACTGACTAGTATAACTCCAAGTAATGTTACTGTAAATACTAAAGGAGTGACTACACCAAACTCTGGCATTATATAAGTGCCTGATATTTCAATCACGTCAGAACCTCCTTCGAAGTAGATTAATAAAGTTCTCGTTTGGGCGTTCTTCTTTATTTCATCAGCAGCCGTGTATTGACCATTAACAAATACAACATAATCATCATCAATATTGCCTTGTTTTTTAGAGTCGATCAAAGACCGTGGAAGCTCGATTATTAGTTTTCCATTTGACGTTGATGAAATATCAAAGAGTAACGTTGTATTATCTTTCTCTACCGATATACCTTTGACACTACCACCTGTAATCTGATATTTGATTGGATGCATCTTTCCTCGATAGTTGAGCATAAATGTGCTATTGCCTTTTTCTTTGAATCCTGTAGACACGTTATCATTATTAGTTATTGTAGCCGGTTCAATTGTGATTGTTGATTTAACAGTACGAGGTAAAGAATTAATTGTTGATGTAGTATTAGCCCCAATGGCATAGGTATCTGCTTTATTGCTTTGAGTTTTTAATAATGCAGTACTCCTGTTTGCTTCAGGGGCAGTCATGTTATCTTGATCAATTGTGGCTCTTGATGTGATATAATTAGGGTTCGAGGCTGGTTCTATGGAAACGCTTTCCTTTAATTGTCTCTTGTCGTAGAGATTACTTTTGGAGGATTGGAAAGGTGTTTTAGACATAACAGTATTGTTATTTGGATTTGGCATAACAAATAAGAATGGATCAGCATGATCGTTTTTTGTTTCTTGTGAGAATTTCTGAGTATGAGTTTCTTTCTCTATTTCCGTTACTCTATTTGAGTTTTGTATATTATCTGTAGCATATGTCGATGGCGGCTGTGGTGAGCTATCAACTCCAATAATATTTACTGAATGATACTTGGTCAAAACTATTGAGCCAAAATTACAAGAGAGCACAGCAAATATTTGATTCGCTCCTTTAGTTATGAGATGAGAGTCTCTACTGTCTGTAAACATCCATGTCGAATAGTCATCTGGCAACTTGGGACCAGCTGCCAAGGCTCGTTGGTATGGTTCTTTCGTATCCGATCCTATAGAGACTGTACAATTGGTTGTTTGATTATCTGTTGAGGTTCCAAAGATTGTTAAAGGGCTACCTGCTGTAACTCGTAGACCTGATGAAGGATATGTTATCTTTACACCCATGATAGATGGTACTTCCTTACCTTGAACAGTATTAGAAGAGGGAGAAGAAAAGGAAAATGCAGGATCAAAATATGAATATACTATAGTAGAGGTTAGGATCATTCCAAACGTGAGCATCAGCATTAGTGCTAATGGTTCAATTCTTAACTGAGCATATCTCTTCACAATAATAGTGTAATGGAATTCTAGTATACTAAATTACTAGAGAAAAAAAACATTGATTATTTACTTCTAATATGTTATATAGTAACAGTTTATATGATATCCTAGCGATGCCTATATAATAAAGGAAAAGCATCCACTAATGAGGAGTATAAGACTCCTGACACACCCATAACAAGGATGACTGCAGTCTCAGGAGAATTCTACAAATAGATAACCTAAGGTGACACAGTTTGTTTTATGCGCACCAGATTTATGAACAATTAAAACAACATCTTATGCCTCTTCTTTTTGATTATATTTTCCTTGTCCCCATCTCAAGTTGACTAGGCTTTTGATTTTTAGGATAAATTCCCATAATTGTTCTCAGCTCCATTGAATTATACATGCCTATGGAACACACTGTAAACAAGAGATATTAACGCCAATGTATGTATGAATTAACATCTATAATGTACAAGTTATCATTCTTTGCCTTTCATCGGAATTCAAGGTTGTGAACTGGCTGAAATCTCCGGAATAAAGTCAGTGGAAAGAGCAGTAGTATATAGTAGATGGATGCTAGAATTTATCTTCATCAATAATCTCAACCAAAGATTCAATAATAGGGCTTATACTACCACCGTAGTCAGATCTATTTCTCGTTTAAGACTACACTATTGTTTCTACTATGTTTACACATAAGCTTATACTGGCGAGCGATCTAGGTTTTTTCAACCCATAGAATTCAGAGAAACTTTGTCTGTTGCCATGAAATGATGCATCCAGTCAGAATGGAGATGTAAGTATTGAAATCAAAAACGTCACAAATAGTGCCGAAACCAAAAGGATTAATAGATAAACATCACTGCTGATTCCCAGACTCATCTAATGTATAAAATATGTCAGATGCTTGCAATAACATATGATTTACCTACCCGATAACGTCTAAAAAACGCTCTTTAGAAAGGTCTCCGTTTATAATTTTTTCTTGAGATGTCCAAATACACCGGCTATATGATGACCATATCTCTTCCCATTCTAGACCGCAATTGCAGCAGGTAATTAGTTGAAGTGAATGTATGTCGTCCCTCTCATGTCTTTGAATTGTTAGAGGCTTATCCGATCTACACCTTCTACATGCATTCGACATTATAATTTTGGTATCTGAGGTCAAGTTAGTAAGTTTTGTTGGAAAAATACCATAAAGTATGTACACTAATAATTCTTCAAACACATTGAAAATAAGTCTTTGCATCAATATTTATTGGTAAAAATGAAGCAAGAATGCCAACAGGAAAAGGGATGTTTTCTATCCTTTTCGAATAAATAGAGAAGAGCTATATCCAATTAGCACGGTGCGGCTTGGTGCAGCATCTTAAAGTCAGAAATACAAGTCTAATACATATCTAGCTTATTTTTCAGTCTACTCCTGCTAATTTACTACATCCTGTTCTTCCTCTTATTATTGGATGTTTTGATCCTCCTGATGATGTATCCCCCTATTATCTTCCCCCTTTAAGGTTCTTGAAAGGTTTGCCTCTATGCTTTTGTTTTATATGCCGGTAAGCGTTTCTGTAAAACGTCTCTCCCATTCGTTACATTGGTTGCAGGGGTAAAAAATGACTTTTATGAAATTATTGAAATCAGTTCTACGGTTACTTTCGTTACGTGAAGTACACGTTTGCCAAATTTGCATACTTTGAACAGGTTATTTCATTTCTTAGACCTCTAAAGTATTTTGTATACAATCATAAACCAATTTGACATAGCAAATTAGTAGGAACACCTATAGCAACCTATTAAATTAGTGCTATGTATGTCAGCAGAGAATAATTTTCCTGTAGGCCAGGAAAAGATCAGGCCTGTAGATTCTGGAAAAGAAATCTCGACAACATATGACCAACTTTTTGATAATATTGTGGGCTATAACAACATCAAAAGACTGTTCAGTATGTCATTGTCATCGGAAAAGCCTGTTCACATATTATTGATCGGGCCACCTGCTTCTGCTAAGACTCTCTTTATGCTAGAATGTATAAGGCTACAGCGTTCTTATTTTACACTCGGGAGTCACAGTACAAAATCTGGAATGATAGATTATCTATTCGAGAAACGTCCTAGGTATTTGATTATAGATGAAATTGAACATATGCCAATAAAAGACCAGACAGCTCTACTGAGTTTGATGGAAACAGGTATTATTGCAGAAACAAAATTTCAAAGGACTCGCAATACACAGATGAAAACATGGGTATTTGCAACTGGTAACAATGAGGAACATATGTTAACACCGTTATTATCCAGATTTGTCGTCCTACATTTTAAACAATATAAGTTTGAGAGCTTTCATGAAATAGCAATACATATGCTTGGTCATGAGGGAGTCTCTAAAGAAGTTGCTAGTGCGGTGGCTGATGGAGTATGGTATAAATTGAAATCTAAAGATATTAGAGATTGTATAAAAATTGGCCATCTCGCAAAGGCTAAAGAGGATGTCAATTGGATTGTAGAAACACTCAGAAATTATAGGTAATCAAAAATCCCACTCTTTATCTCCATGTAGATGATATTAATAGGTGTAGCTGCCTAGAAGCTGTATTTTCCAAATGCACCTGTCCTAAACCTAAATACAATACATGTTTATTTTTGTAGTACGTATTTCCTTTGTGAGCGCTCAGCGTAGGGTTCAGATTGAAGGATAATACAAATACTCGTGTACCAACAGTAATGAATCCGTCAAACGTCCATTCAAAGTTGCTATGTATGAACTAAGATTCCGGAGTATGAACGATTTATTTTTTTGCCAAAGCAACTCATATTTGTGATCCTTTGAGTTCCTGCAATTTCAACTCTTTTTGAATCAATTACTTATTGTTGGAACCGCGCCATCAGCTTCAAGCGGTAGTGAGTCCGATATCAATGATAATTATGACCTCAAACACCCTTATACGTTGTTTCATGAAATAATGGCATTGAGAATCTCGCTAAAAAAAAGAGATAGCCATTGCATCAGTAAAATTCGAAAAGGCTAGATCATAACTGCACATACTTTACTCTTCCTCGTATTTTTATATCTATCAGTGCGATTAAATCTATTCGAATTGAGATGTTGGCAATATAAAGTGCTTTTTCTCGGTAATGATGCCTATTGCAAAATACGAGAACAACTAATTCCTAAGACAACAGCTTCTCTCTCGTCGGACAACACAGATACAGAATAATGTTAAGTGTCAAATTTATATAATAGTGTTATTACAGTTATTACTAGTGATAAAAACTGTCCAGCTAGAACGAACCAGAGCTAATTTTCGTGGCTATGTAATTACACATGAGCACGATTTCACTCCGATAAAACTCAACGACACAAGAAATTACTGTATAAAGTGTTTAACATGTGACACGTTCTTCTGTGAAAGATGTGGCAAGATACTAGCTGACTGATAATATTATTTTAGTCTGGAATTGAGTTTGTTATCAATTAACTATATTTGTTTTCTCAATTACGTGACATAGATTTTACATATTGAACATCGAACGTTTAAACATTGCTGTCTCGTCAGCTAACTGAATTGTAAACTAGTACCTCTGATCTTCCTAGGCATGTACTATATTCTTAAAAACCTATCTGACAGATTTATTAGTAGTTACCTAACCGGCAATACTTTGGATAATTTCTCCTTCTGAGCTAAAGCTTAACAGGAGCAGTCTCATCGATATTCTAGATCGATCCGCGTGTCAAATTAATTATTTTTATACAGTCAATTCATGCTGAAGTTTACCAGGCAAGAGGTAATTTCAGTTACATTAGAGTTTGTGAAAAAGCGTCTAGAGAAGGAGATAATGATATAGTTCTTGCTATATAACGAACGTAGACGAGAATATTACAATACCATGTCAGATAAAGTTGGCTGCTAGCTATATCTGACAAAGCACGGAAAGGGTAAAGAAGAGAAAACGGAGGAATAAGAGAAAGTGAGATATGGTTCTCCTTCTGGAGTTACGAAAACATACCGTATAATACTTTATTATGAATCAGATCAAGGACCATTGCCATTAGACAAAGTGATACCAAAGATGGTAGAATCTAATGGAAGAGAGCACGTCTGGAATGTGGAAGCGGAACAACAAGTTCAAGCTGAAAATGGTGCTTTTGTTAATGCCGGATCGGAAACATATGACATATGCGATGATAACCCTGTCAAACCATTTAGTTTAAGAACTAACAATCCTTCACGAGAAGTTACAACCTCACCCCAACCAAAATGGAAAGACAAGGAAGACGGCTATCAAAATACCTGTAGTAGTAATTGTGTCAATTCATCAAAACAAACCTCACTTTCCGACTTTGGGCTACTAATCTAATTTAGTCTAGTCTTGTAACTATCGCTGTTTTGAAAGATCTGCATGTTTCAATTCTCTTCCTTTGTCATCAGGCAGCTTTGTTTCAAACATCATTTGTTTAAACTTTGCGTATGGTTAACAGGATTACTCTTGTTATTGACCAATCTGATCGCCTGTATCAATTAATGCGAATATTTCTGTTATCCGTCACTAACAACTATAATCTATATTTTACTACATCCTACAAAACTGAGCAAAAAGATCATGTAATTGCATCAGTTAGATATATAGTCTAGGTGGCTTCATTTAAAGTGATTCTAGTAAGCCTATCCTCGAATCAAGATTACATCTTCTATGATATGTTATAAGTTGTTATCTTATTTTTTTCGAGTGACAGTAGCTTTCTGTGCAAACTGCATAGATAATAATATTTTAGATTCTTCTGTTTCCCTGCTTTCTTTCAACTTTGCCTTATATTTGAGGTTTCGAGGCTTGGTTCTTAATCTATATCCACAACAAGGACACCATAAACCATCCCATTTTATAAAAAGTTCGCACACCTGACATCGTTTTTGTCCAATAACATATCGACCACAACCAGCTGGTTTTTGTGCTTTATGTCTTATACATCTACCTTTACAAGTCATTTTTAATGTCCTCCCTTAGTTAGATATTGTATGATGTTGATATTATACTTTTCATAAGCAAAGTCATGAATTTCTAGAGAAGGGGGTTCAGAATTTTTAGTTATTTTAACCTGACTTTGCATTTTCTAATAGCTCTGATAGAATAAGAAGGATGGAAATAGATTTTCCAAATCATCTATGGCAAATTATTTGGAATTATGTTATAAATTATTTAAATATAATGATTCTCTAAATCATTTTTAATGATGAAAGTTAGTTCAAGCACTGAGGCCTTGATTATAGCGACCGTCATATCTGGATTAGCAATAGGTCCAACGCTCTTAATGGATCATCCAGTTAAAGCTGCCCCAGGTGGTTCGTTAACTTGTGATACCAGCAAGCACACAAAAGATTATTGTGATGGATTTGTAGTAGGAAAAACTGATTGCAGAGATAAAAAACGCTTTGACACCTCAGGCCACTCAAAGAATTGGAGTGACGGATACAAGGCTGGCTGGACTGGTGCCGGCTGCCATGTACCATAATAAATGACGGTTAAAGAGATTGCTATGAAATGAAATAGCTGTGCGATTAGGCCTATGAATTGTCTCAGTAGTCAAAAACTATAGAAAATCTCCGGATCTTCTTTCTATTTTTTTTATTTATTGTATGTCTTTCGACGAAATAAAAAAGCCTCATGTGTTGTGAGGACGCTTCTCAGATAACTTTTTATCTCTTCTTTTTGTCGCTCCCTTCTTTCTCAGCATAATTGGGTTTCGTTGATTCCTGAGATTGTCTTTGTCTATTGAAGGAAGAGTCTAAGACTTCTAAAGAAACAAACATACGCAATCCATAAAATCATTCTCAAAATTTAGATTAAGCTTACAAAGGAGCCTTGAGCTTCTTTACTTGGAATGCTTCCAAGATCCAGGGTTATCCTTGATAGCACAAGTCTATATTGTCATGATCAACAACTATCTCGTGTTGTTGCTGCTGTCTTCCTCTTGTTGCTGCTGGGCTTTTTGAAGGCAGATCTTCCCATTAAATAAAACAAGATTACAAACAAAATACAGATGAAACTATACCTTTCGATATTGCCGTTTATACAACTATACATTTCTCATATCCTTCAAGACTTTTCTGAATCGAAATTCTAGCTTTATTATATAGAAAATCTTTTTTAGAGCTTTTGTGATATCATAGTCGGTGTCTTACCCAAAAGATATTTTCTCTAGAATGTATGCAGGATTAGGTAAAATTGATCATGGCTTACTTTATCCAAAGGAGGAGAGAGAGGAGGTAAACCTTGAAGAAGTAGATGAAACCTTACAGACCAATATTTTTAATACTATGCTAAATAGGAGATCTCAAAGGAAATTTGAAAATAAACCTGTTGAAACTTCAAAAGTTGAAATGATTTTTGCTGCTGCCCACAGCTGGAGGCTTTCAAGGCTTTGAAATATATCATGTTAAAAATCCAGTGATCAAACTAAAGCTTGTTGATGCAGCTAACAAGCAGCCGTATGTCAATGCTCCTGTTGTTCTTGTATTCTGCATGAATCCTGATAGAGTAAAGATGAACTTTCCACCCAATATTCTTAAAAAATTCTCTTTACAAGATGCTACTCTCGCAGCAGCATATTCACAGCTTGCAGCACATGCACTAGGTTTAAGCTCTATATGGATAGGAATGTTAGATGAAGAAAAAGTAATGCGTGCTATAGGAACTCCGCTGTTGCCATCATCTATCCTATCCATAGGATATCCACAAAAGATGCTTCAGCCTAAACCGAAAAGGAATCTAATAGAATTGATCCATGAAGTTTAATTGGCTTCAGGTACACATCTAGCTATATTATTTTTACAATACGTTCCAATCAAAGAAAGTAAATATAACGAATGTTCCTAAAGGAGGAGATTTATCTTCTACAAAATGATATTCAGGCATTAACAATAATTCTTGTGTTACTAATCTGCATTATATAGTATCTTTAACATTTTTACATTTATTCACTCAGCGTTTCTATTAGCATAATCTCTAGTCAATTGTCCTAACTAGAGTAGCGTAAACTATTATCTGGCGTGGCAACTGAATGGAAGATTCTTTAAATGAAGAACCACCAAGCTTACAGATAGCTTTGATCGTAAATCATCTATAACGCGCTGCAAAGGTATATGGTTCATTACCCTCCAAGTCATGAAGGAATTGTATTCTTATCAGTGTACCATATACGACCAAATCACGCGCAAGAATCTCTAAACGTGTAGCCAATCTTTTATTGATTACTTTGCCATTGGTATTGAAGTCTTCATCCCCATTGACTGATACACCATATGGCATACTCCATCCATAACATTGCCGTACAGCCGTACGCATTTGGTCCATCACTGTTAAGCCCTTTTCATGGGATGCACAGAGATAGGCAAATGTTTTACCAGCGAACTCTTCCCAAAAATGATCCAAAAAATTCTTTATCACACCTGACATAGAGCCATGATAATCAGGTGAGGCCAGTACAAATGCATCGGCCCAATTGACTGCCTCTACTACTCGTTTCATTCCATTATGCCTAGTTAGGCCACGAGTGGGATCATATATCGGTAGTTTAGTCTGGCGCAAGTCTATCAGACGTGTCTTTGCACCGTATTTTTCTCTAGTGGCTTGTAGCACAATATTCAGTGCACGAATACTGTGTGAATTTTCACGCATACTACTACTGACTCCCAAGATCTTAATGACGGCTGGTTGCTGGTGGTTTAAATTTGAGTTAGTGGGTTTAGATACTGGTAGCATTTTTTTCCCAGATATCAATAAATAATTAACTCTGTTGAATTCATAGCCTTAACGGATAGCTTACTTTCTTCTTCCCCTAGGTTTACTGCATCTCTTGTATCCATAGTATAATTGTTATGAATGAGTTGTTATTATTATTACTTTTCTGATTGATATCTATCTTGCGTCTATTACAAATAGCCACGCTTTTTGGTAGCTTTACTAAAGATATGTACTTTATAATCGCAGATCGTATACTCGGTTAAGTGGTTCTTCTTTAAGGATAATCATCAAACATACTACTTATGTAAGTAGTCAATTTGTTTCTTAATTGAATGACCCTTGCACGTTTATGCCCATCAAGATCAGTGAGCAACAATGTATCCAATCCCTCGACAAGATATTGAATATTTGTCAGTGTTAAAACAGTGTTGTTTTCTATCTCCATTTGTAGATGACCGTGTTCTTCCTGTTTTTTACTGTCCATCAGTATATGGCATTGTTGGATAATGTTAAGCCTTTTGGTGTGCGAAACGCTGAGCATTAGGTGTAGACGTGATTTAGGTTTATTGGATCAGGCTTTTTTTTATTCAGGAATTTAAGGTCTATTTTTATATATATTCTGCAGGAAAGGTTATAGTCGACGTAATAGTTAGTGGGCAGTCAGTCAGCAGTACGGTTATAGATGAAAGTCAATGAGTACATCAATATAATATTTAACACTAGTAGTAATATCATAGTTTGCTGTTTCACTGTTTGCACTATTACATCTTATCTCTTTGTTTTCTCAATAGATTTTTGACCTTTCTTCTTTCTTCTAATTATGAAAATCAAGCCAATTATCACAAAGGGAGAAGCCAAAGAAGCAGCAAGAAGTAACGGTGAATAAGAAGAAGAGAAAAACAAATATTCAA
>Ga0193735_1000392_pt1 | contig 13830 bp, 16 predicted proteins | sample U1m2metaG_FD_145080 | JGI IMG/M metagenome (GOLD analysis project Ga0193735, IMG submission 145080) | Soil microbial communities from a riparian zone of the East river system, Colorado, United States - U1m2 | ecosystem: Environmental > Terrestrial > Soil > Riparian zone | place: USA: East River... | reverse complement strand
TATATTGCGCGATCGGCAATGCCAGCATGCAGACGCCGCCAATCAGCGTCATCAAGATGGCGATGACGATCGCGACGATGGGCCGCCTGACGAAAAACTCCGACATTTCTTAGGGCTTTTTTTGCTGGTCCGCTTTTGAAACCAACGCGTCGGGGGGAGGCGTCCAGTCTTTTGCCGCGACTATCGATCCTTCGCGCGCTTTTTGGAGTCCTTGCACAACAACTTTGTCGCCGGGCTTGAGCCCCTCGGTCACTTCCCACATAGCGCCGATGCGTTCGCCCATTTTCACCGGACGAATGGTGACCTTGTTGTTCTGATCGACAAGCGCGACTTGAAAGTTGCCCTGCAACTCGTTTACCGCTTCCTGCGGCACAACCATCGCGCCCTTTTTCATGTCGGCGACGAAACGTACCTTTCCGAACTGTCCCGGCCGCAAAATGTTTCCCGGATTCGGAAACGTCACATAGTAGCGGATCGATCCAGTCCTCGGATCCAGGCTGCGATCGAGGGCATAAAATTTGCCTTTGTGCGGGTACATCTCGCCGTTGCCGAGGATCAAATCGAAGTTGAGGGTTTTTATGTAGGCATTGCGCTCAGTTGCGTCAGGATGGCGGGAAACGAAATCGGTGAATGGGCCTTCGCCGGCGGTGACGACAGCTTTGATCGGGTCAATTTGTGAAACTGTCGTGAGTGGTCCCGTAGTTGGCCCGACCAGATCGCCCACCTGGCTATTCGCGAACCCAGCCATACCATCGATCGGCGCCGTGACCTTCGTATAACCGAGATTCAACTCCGCTTGTTGCACCGCTGCTTGGTCGGCTTCGACATTCGCTCTGCTCGATCCCGCGGCCGCAATGGCAGTGTCGCGTTCCTGGTCGCTGATCACTTTCTTTTTAAACAAATCGTACGCGCGTTTTTCGTCCGCGTCTGCTTTTACCTGGTTAGCTTTGTCTTTTGCCAGAGTCCCCTTGGCCTGAGCCAACGCGGCTTCGAAGGGTCGCGGATCGATCTGAAAAAGGAGGTCGCCCTTCTTCACCACGCCGCCCTCCTGGTAGTCGCGCGAGACGATGTAGCCTTGAACCTGCGCGTTGATGTTGGCGTTGATGAAGCCATCCAATGTGGCCACCCGCTCCAGCACACGCGGCACATCCTGCGGCGTGACAGTTGTGACAAGTACCTCCGGCGCGTTTGGGGCGACCTCAGCTTTTTTTCGGGAGCAACCGAGAGCAAGGAACAGAACGATGTGCAACGCAGCGACAAAGGCTGTGATCCTGATTAATCGCTGGCGGCTCATTGAAGCGATATTCGCTATCGATAGTTAAACTATGCTTTGATGAACGCGAGCAGGTCGGCGTTGATCGTGTCCGCTTCCGTGGTCGGCATGCCATGCGGAAAACCTTTGTAGGTCTTCAGCGTCCCGTTCTTCAGCAACTTTGCCGACAGCGGCGCCGAATCGGCATAAGGAACGATCTGATCGTCATCGCCATGCATTACGAAGACCGGAACCGTGATCTTCTTCAGGTCTTCGGTGAAATCGGTTTGTGAGAAGGCGACGATGCCATCGTAATGCGCCTTCGCGCCGCCCATCATGCCTTGGCGCCACCAGTTCTGGATGATCGCCTCTGAGGCTTTCGCGCCCGGGCGGTTGAAGCCATAGAATGGTCCCTCCGGCAGGTCACGATAGAACTGCGACCGATTAGCCGCGAGCTGCGCCTGCAATCCATCGAAGACTTCTTTGGGAAGGCCGCCGGGATTTTTCTCCGTCTTCACCATTAATGGCGGCACCGCGCTGATTAGCGCAGCCTTCGCCACCCGGCTTTCGCCGTGTCGCCCGAGATAATGCGCCACCTCGCCGCCGCCGGTGGAATGACCAACGTGCACGGCGTTCTTCAGATCGAGATGCGCGGTCAAAGCCGCAAGGTCGTCGGCATAGTGATCCATATCATGCCCGTCGCTCGTCTGGGTAGAACGGCCGTGACCTCGTCGGTCATGCGCGATGACGCGATACCCGTGGTTCAGGAAGAACAGCACCTGCGTGTCCCAGTCATCGGCCGACAGCGGCCAACCATGGCTGAAGACGATGGGCTGTCCTTTACCCCAGTCTTTATAAAAGATGTCGATGTTTTCTCCGTTTTCTTTTCCAACGGTGATGTACGGCATTGAAGCGTTCCTTTCTTGTTATCCGAATGCGCCGCCAGCAAAACGGAGACGATTTTTCACCGGTCGCGGCGCAATTACACGAAATCTTAATTGCTCCGGCGTGTTGTCTCGAAAAGGAACCACGCTCGTCGCTCCGTTTCGTCGGTCCAAACCTCGATCAGACTCGCGGTCGCAATGTCGCGATGTTCGTCGCAAACGTCGTGTGCTTCACGAAGGCGCGCGGCCAGCGTTCTATTGTCCTCCGCGAGCTCGGCGATCATGTCCAAAGGCTCGACGTACTCGGCATCGTTATCGAGGACACGTTGAGTGCGCGCAATCTGGCCGATCGATGTCAGCGTAAGGCCGCCAATCTTGCGAACCCTCTCGGCTATTGGATCAGTCATCGCGAAAAGCTGGTCCGCCCCCTCATCGAGAAGCAGATGGTAATCGCGAAAATGCGGACCGCTCATGTGCCAGTGGAAATTTTTTGTTTTCACATAAAGCGCGAACACATCTGCGAGAATGGCGTTCATCGCTGCGGCGATGTCTTTGGTCGCAGCTTGTGTGAGATCGGTTCGCGTTTCCAGCGGCGCATCCCGCCTCTGCAAAAGTTCTATGGTCTTTTTCGAATTAGGTCTTTTCATCGTAATGCTCCATCGGCTTCATGCTTTTCTTATTCGTATTAGTAACTCGCACCTTTTCGTAACCCCATTATGCCTAGCGTCTCGCTGTCGAGATAGCCAGTAGGGCGCAAGCCGTTGGTGATTTGATAACGCTTGACGGCTTTCTGCATCTCAGGGCTTAGCGCACCGTCTGTCTCGCCACGATAATAGCCTTGGCGTGCGAGTCGCTCCTGCGCTGCGGCAACGATCGAATAGTTCGATTGCGATTGATCGCTGTCGCCGTTGGGATCGTAGTACGCGTCAGGTTGGTAAACAGTGGAATCGTAGTAGCCCTGCGATTGATCGGGATAGCTGTTTTGATCGTAATCCATCTGGCCCTGGTAGTCGCCGGAGTCGTAGTAGCCGGGATCGTAATTGTACGAATACGGATAATTGTACCCGTAGGTCGATGAGCCGTAGCCATCATTCGGAAAGCCATAGTCGTAGTAGTAATCGTCCGGGTAGTACCACGGCCACCATGGATAAAAGCCGACATTGAAGATCACCCACGATCCGTTAATGAAGCAGCACCGGTGACCATTCCACCAGTGGTCACTGTGACGGTCCCAGTCGCGATGCCAATCCCCTGAGCGCCGCGCGAAAACGTTTTTTTGCCAGCCACCACGAAGATGATTGTTCCCATTTCGAAAATTATTGCCATTCCGAAGATTGTTTGCATTCCGGAGATTGTTTGGATTCCGGAGATTGTTTGCATTCCGGAACTGGCTTCCGGTATTCCGCTGGTTCCACGCGTTTGTGACAGCTGGATTTCTGTGATTCGCGAATGGTGCGATATGATTGCCTTGCGGGATCGTTGCCACCGTGTATGGACCCGAACGCGTGAACGAACCTCGACTCGGAGAAATGTAAGGCCGCCGGTACGCGGACGATGGTGACGAATGCATTCCAAACGACGAGTAGCGTTGCCCCGAGTAAACTGGTCTACTGCCGTACGTTCGCGCGGGCGCCCGATGGAAGGATGAGACACCGCCGGGCCGCATCGGCGCGTGAGCAGCCGGCGCACTGTGTGCAACTGCGCCTCCATGAAATCCGCCTGCGCCTCCGTGAAAACTTCCTCCACCACGGTGAACGCTTCCGGGATTTGCTTGAGCAATCGTGGCCGCGCTCGCAGCAAGGGCGAGCCCGAACAATTTTGTTTTCATGATTTTGTCTCCCTTTCCTGTTGCTGAATCATTTGCCTGCACATCTTAGCGCAAACCTCCCGCGATGAGAAGCGTTTCTCCAGTGATCCATTTCGAATCATCTGAAGCGAAGAATACGGCTGCTGGCGCGATGTCTTCCGTCTCGCCGACGCGGCCGAGCGGCGTCTGCGCTTCAAACATTTTCCGCATGTCGCCTTCGGTGTAGCCCCCAGCTATTGCTCCTTCCGTGATCACCATGCCCGGATTGATGGAGTTCACTCGGATCTTGCGCGAACCGAGCTCCTTCGCGAGTGTCCGCGTGATAGCGTCCACTGCGCCTTTCGTCGCGTTGTAAACTACCGCAGTCGGCGGAGTGAGGGTGCTGGCGAGTGAACCGATGTTGATGATGCTCCCGCCGTCGGAATTGAAATGCTTGAGCGCTTCCTGAGTGGCGAGAAGCATGCCAAGAACGTTCACATCGAACATTCTGTGGAACTGTTGCTCGGACACTTCTTCGAGCGGCACAAATTCATAAACGCCGGCGTTGTTGACCAGGATATCGATTTTTCCGAAGGCTTTCTCCGCTTCAGCAAAGAGCCGCTCGACTTCTGCCTTCTTCGCGACGTTGCCTTGAATAGCAATTGCTTTGCCTCCGCGCTTACTAATTTCGTCGACCACGCGATCCGCGTCGTGCTTTGCCGAAGCGTAGTTAATGACCACAAACGCACCTTGCGCTGCGAACTCTTTCGCGATGCCGGCGCCGATTCCCTTCGACGCGCCCGTTACTACTGCAACTTTTCCGTTTAGTTTTCCGTTTTTCATTTGTGTTCCTTTCGTTGTTTTCGTGTCAGCTCTTCCAGATTCCTTATTCCACTAGCTCGCCGTCTGTCGTACTCCGAGCGATTGCAGCGTGGCCGCGGTGAGTGTCCCCGTTACGCTCAAGTCGTGTTCTTCTTGATAACGCGCGAGAGCGGCCTGGGTTTCGTCTCCAACAACTCCGTCGATCGCGCCGCGATAGTAACCAAGCTTCGCGAGCTGTGATTGAACTGCGCTTATGGTCGCATTATTCGCGTCCTGATCCGAAGGAGCGTAGCCCTGCTCGTCATCATAGTTGTACGGGGAATACTCGTAGTAATCATATGGATAACCGTTGTTGGCGTAACCGTAGTCATCGTACGGATAGTTGCCGTAAGCGTAGTACGGATAGAATCCGGGATCTAATCCCCACCAGAAGCCATCGATAAAAACAAAGACGTGACCGTGGTGGAAATGTCCATGCCGCCGATCCCAGTCGCGGTGCCAATCGGCTGAATGCCGCGCGACGACGTGATCTCGCCAGTTGGAAGGCAAATTGTTTCCGCTCTTGATTTGCGCCGGCCCATTTCCCTGGCGTTGCACATTTGTTATCGCGCGATTTCTTCCGTTCGAGAATTGAGTGGCGCGATTGGCGCGATTGATATTTGAGCGTGCGAACTGACGCGTTCCGGCGTTCGCATTGATGTAATATTGCCGAACCGCCGGTGACGACGGCGAACGCATCATGGTCGGCGAGAAGCGTTGGCCTGGATAAACCATCCTGCCACTGCCGAAACTTCGACTCGCCGCAGAGTTGAATGATGGCACTGCTGCCCGCGCAGGAGCAACCCGCGCGGCGAACCCTCCTCCATCGCCCCCATAACGGCCGCCTGCGTTTGCTTGAGCAATCATGGCCGCGCTCGCAAGGAGTGCGACCCAATAGAATTTAGTTTTCATGATTTTGAGTTCCTTTGAGTTGATTTGTTTGCTGGTTGACTATCCACATAAAGCGAAAGCCGATTGGCGAGTTTCGATTCCATTGAAGCCATGCGGCGCAAAGGCATCGTCATGCTTCGTCTCGACCGGATGCAGATTCAGATTGGTGATGTGCGCTTCGACCAGATCGGGGAGAAGCAGATGTGGGAACAAAGATAGCTCCCGAGCGTTCGCTTCTTCCTCGTCGAGCACGAGGTGAATGATCTCGCGCAGGTCCGGGTAAGCCTGTTCATAATCCCGCTGCAATTGCTGTTTCAGTTGCGCGAGGGCGACTGAGACTGTCTGGAGGAAAACTTGTTGTGTGTCAGTTTTCATAGGATCGGGTTCTTTTGGTTTGGGTGTATTTATATTTGACCGGTCGTCTATAAGGTTGGCAAAAAAAAGAGTCATGAAGAGACAGCATGGGCATCTTTTACACCCAAAACATCCCTGGCCACGTGCTTGAAATCGCGGATCAACTCGACGTCGTTTTGAATTCGCGCTTGAGCGAGTGTCCCGTGGTAGCAGGCAAAGAGCGCCCTCGCCTTCGCTTCTGGATCCGGCGCCACAATCAATCCTTGCGCATGCGCGTCCCGAATAGCGGACTCGAAATACTTTATCTTCCGATCCCAGATGCGCTCAACGGTAGCCCGCACGCCCTGATCCTGCGTGCTCACTTCACTCCCGATGCTTAAGAGAGGGCATCCAAGGATGGAACCGCACGCTTTTTGGAGTTCGGCCAGGCGGTCGTGCACGTAGTCGAAGTAGTGATCAAACCGTTCGAGAGGTGGAACCGTTGGAGAAAAAAGAGCATCCATGTTCGCCTTGTTCTTGTTCCATTCCGCTTCCAGTGCAGCGGCGGTGAGCTCGGACTTCGACTTGAAGAAATAATAAAAGCTTCCCTTTTTTGCGCCGGCCCGCTCGCAGATCGCGTCCACCGAGGTGGTGCCGTAGCTGTTTTCCCACATCAGATCCAACGCCGCGTCTGTCAGGCGCTCTTTCATGTCACTTACTCTCGGCATATCGACCATTTAGCCTTACTAGACTGACCAGTCAACTATTTTGTTCAAAGTTTTTCCTGCCCCAATGCGGCTTTCATTTGAATTCATCGCCAACTGCTCCGCGAACAGCGGCTAGTAGCGTTCCGCAGCAAAAACGGCTTCCGGATCGGAGCCGGAAACTCTGCCTACGGCGATCCAGCCGAAGCGGCTGACAAGCGCGCCGATTAAAAATGAAATCGCTGCCAATGGAACCAATCCGAAAAATCGCAGGATCAGCGCGAGCGGGCCGTTCAAAACTTCGCCGATCCGAATTAGCCAACCCGAGCGATGCTCGTGGATCGCGCGATCAGCGGCGCCGTGTTTATCGAAACTGAGCCAGATCAAAAGCGCGGTCTCAACCGCGGCCGCATAAAATCCGAGGAAGTTAAGCGCAGCGATTCGGTGCCCGAGCAATTCTAACAGAGCAGCAGCGCATCCTAATCCTGCGGTTCCAAAATGAATCGGCAGCTGCGTGCGATGCAAAAACCACGCTGGAATCGCGGTGACGCCGATCAGTACGCCAGTGTAAGTCGCGAGCAGAGTTCCGAAGATCGCCGCACCACAAATGAAGATGCCGGCACCGGCGCGGAGGAGTTGATCGAGTGTGCCTGGGAAGATCTGATGCGCATGCAATTCGAGCGCGATCAAACTCGGAACGGCGCATACGCCGAATGCGGTGAGAATCCACGCACCCATGGACATGACTGATCTGTGTTTGAAGAGACGCAGCATGTTGAGGAAGAGACGGGGGCGACCCAGATCCATGATCAGCAGAATCGGCGAAAGAATTGCCCCAGCTATGGACGCGATCCACATGGCTGTGCGCGCAAGATCGAGATGATGAAAGATAACGGCGCCACTTGCGATTACGGCGGACATCCCCGCCATTCCACCGAAGAAAAAATAAAGCGGGACTTCCCACGTCCAGACCGGCGGTTTCACCACGGCCTGACCGTAGTAGCCGGGTTTGCGGGGAATCGGGCCCCCAGCGACGTCCACGCCTTTGCCCGCAACGACACCCTCCTTCCACGCTTGCTCGCGCAGCTGGTCTAGACGTTGTTCGTTAGACATCGGTTAGCTGGGTAGCGCACGCGTCTCGCGTGCTGGTTTCGGCGTCACGCCGAAACAATCTTCCCTCATGATGCTTTGGAGCCGGAGCAGTGAGCAATCACGGGCAAAGTTCGCGATCGCGAGGACGCGCTCGCCAGCACGCGAGACGCGTGCGCTACCCGATCTTCGCGCCTGTGCCGTCATGAGAAAAACGCGAACGCCAGCAACGTTGCGACGATTGATGCGATCGCCGTCGCGAATGCCACGGTCCATGCCGACTTAAGGTAGATCGTTGGAATCTGCGGTTTGGGAGGAAGTCCGTACGCCTCCGGTTCGCCGAGAATTAAAAAGAACGCGTGAATGCCGCGTACAGATGTTTCCGTTGGATCGTAAAGTTGTGCGTCGTTGTAACCGGTTTGTTGTAGTTCCCGCACGCGGTCCGCTCCACGTGCGCGTAAATCGTCGAGTCGGCCAAACACGATCGACTCGGTTGGACAAACCTTTGCGCAGGCCGGAACGAGTCCGCTCTTTTGTCGATCGTAACAGAACGTGCATTTAAATGCGCCGCCCGCGTCTGGCAGCGGTTGCGGTCGTCGATCGATCACACCAAACGGACAGGACACCACGCAATAGCCGCAGCCGTTGCAAACATCGTTTTGTACCAGGACGGAGCCAACTTCCGTGCGCACAATCGATCCGGTCGGGCACGCTTCAAGACAACCCGCTTCCTCGCAATGTTTGCAAACGTCGGACAAGAACACCCAGCGGAATGGATCTTCGTCCAGTGACATCGGGCCCGCGATTTGATTTCCTTGCGCACGGTCCTGTTCCAGAAACATTACATGGCGCCAGGTCGATGCGCCGAGATGTCCGGTGTTGTCGTAAGAATTTCCCGACCAAACATAGCCGTCATCCGGCACCTCGTTCCATTCTTTGCACGCGACTTCGCAAGCCTTACATCCAATGCAAACAGTCGGATCGGTAAAAAATCCCACTTCGACGTTATCGCGCACGTAGGAGTGCTTCCGCTGATTCGTACTCTGAATGCCTTCGCCGATCATCGACTAGTTTCACCGAAGTTTGTCTGCGTATTGGTCGGCGAAAAGCGCTGGTAACCCGCCAGTGTGCAGAAACAACACGGTCTCATCCCTCTTAAAAAAACCTTTGCGAATCAAATCGATCATCCCCGCCGCGGCGCGTCCGGTATAAACCGGATCAAGCAACAAACCTTCGCAGCTCGCAAACAACCGGATCGCTTCTCGCTCCCGCTCGGTGACCACGCCGTAGCCTGCGTCGCAATAATCTGCATTCACCAAAACATCGGCTGGAGTAAACTCTATCCGCTCGCCAACTTTCTCGCTGGTCGCCGATGCTAATTGCGACACTTCCTTCTTCAGCCATTCTTCGGATTCATCAACGCTCACTCCCAGGATCTTGCCACTGAAGCCAAAAATGCGCTGACCCAACAGCAATCCGGCATGCGTGCCGCCGGAAGAAGTCGCAAACACGATCCAGTCACCGCCAATATTCTGATCGATCAGTTCTTTCATCGCAAAGGCGTATCCGAGCGCGCCGGTCGCATTCGACCCGCCATACGGAACCAGATAAGGCTTTTTCCCCTCAGTCGTGGCTCGATCAAACGTCTCTTGCAGAATTCTGTCGCGGTCTTTCCGGTCGGCGACGTACACGATCTCCGCTCCGAATAATTGATCGAGCAGCAAATTTCCGGAGACGCTCTGCGACTTATCGCCGGTCAAAACAAGAATGCATTCAAATCCAAATCGAGCCGCTGCCGCCGCGGTCTGACGACAATGATTGGATTGTAACGCGCCGCCAGAGATTAGCGTTTTCGCACCTTCCTCGCGCGCCTCTGCTACGAGGAATTCCAGTTTGCGCGTCTTGTTGCCGCCAAAAGCGAGACCGGTTTGGTCGTCGCGTTTGACCAGCAAACGTGGGCCGCCCAAAACCTCGGAAAGACGCGGGAGCGCTTCGGTAGGCGTTGGCAAATGAGCAAAATTCAATCTGGGAATATTCATCTCTGACTTTTGAACTGTCTGTTTCAGTCTTGATTTTACCGCCGTAGAAAAATTTTGCGAAATCCTTACGAAATTCGCGGCCCTCTCGTCGGGCCAAATGGTGTGACCTTGCAAATCCGCTCCATTTGGATGAAAGAGACTGTGTCTGGTGTCACTAAATTCATCACCCTAATTCCGGAGAAATAACTCATCGTGCGCTTTGACCTCTACACTGATGTAGCTCTTTGTCGCGACGTTCCAGAACACGGCTTGTGCCGTGGCGACGTCGTGAAGACCGTCGACCATCACCCGTCGACAAATGGTGAAAGTGGCTACTCCATCGAAGTATTCAACGCACTCGGCGACACCATCGCTGTCACAGCTGTGCCTGAATCCGCGTTGGAATCTCTGCACAAAAACGAAGTCCTTAGCGTTCGGCAATTAACCGCGGCCAGTTAATATCCGATAGCCGACCCGCCAAAGGACGGAGTCGCCGTGGCGAACTGCTGACCGCTGTCTTCTGACATCTGACTTCCGTCTCTATGTTCGTCCGCGCGACAAAGGGCGACGTGAAAGCTTTTGCTTTCGAGATTGGACGAGTTGGTCGCTCGCGTTTCGAAGAAGACCCAATAAGGCTCAGAATGCAGCGCCCGCGGCCGAAGCGTTGACTCTAACCTCTTGCCGCTAAAGGCTAGCTTGTCAGTCATTGACCAGCACCATGCGGAAGCGGGCTTTGCCTTGCATCATGCGGGCGTAACCATCGGCAGCTTCACTTTCGAAGTCATCGGCGGAAGATTGCGCGCGCCTTCATCGAGACGGCGCTCGAAATCCTCCGAAATATTCGCGTAGAATGGATACGCCGCCAGATTCGCCGCCAGCGGGCGATATCGCCAATGCTTGTACATCCAGAGCCAGGGGGCGGGATTTTTCCGGACAACCGGCTCGAACTGATCCCAGCAAGCTTGCGCCATTTCCTGGAGCGAAGCGCCGGCGGGAAATTCAATCCGGGGATGAAAAACCACGCGGTAACGCCCGCCGGGCAGCGGCTCGCAATGGACGTTGATGAGCGGCGCGCCCGTGCGCTGGTGCAGCCACACGTGAGCAAAGGTGACGCAGCGTTCAAGCCCGAAGCACTTAATCGCCACGGTCGGCAGTTTCGCCGAAATTGTCAGATCGACGAGCAAGGCGAAGCGTTCGCCGCGGCGCAGGGCCCGGTAAAGATGCATCAGGGCGCCTTCGCGCGGTGCCACGCGATGGCCGCTTCTCTGGCGCAACTTCAGGAAGATCGGATCGAGCAGTGGATTCTTGAATTGCTGCGCGATGACGACACCTTCGAGACCGGCGAAGGCCGAGACAATGCTGAGCCATTCGAAGTTGCTGTAATGATAGCAACCGACAACGACCGGCTTGCCCGGGCGCGTGTCTTTTTCATCCCATGTTTCGCGATTCTCGAACTCAACGTAACGCGAGAAATTTTGACTCGTTAGGCGCGGGCTCCAAAAAAAATCGAGCATGGTGCGGGCAAAATTCTGATAGGATTCACGCACAATCTGCGCGCGGCGCTCGCTTGAAATCTCATCGCCAAAGGCCACGCGCAGATTACTCAGCGCCACGCGCCGGCCCCGGCGATCGAGCATGGCGCCGAGCGAGCCGAGCAAAAGGGCCAGCCGATAACAAGCTTTGCGCGACAAAAGCGGAAGGAATTTCGTGGCGGATTTGAGCCCCAGCCACTCCAGACGGTAGCGAATCTTTTTCCAAGCCGTGCGCATCGCTCCAGTGTAAGCACGCTTCGCGCAGGCTGCGAGTGCGCCTCAGTTAGCACTCCGAATCGGAAGAAAATCGAAATTCTCGATTTGTGAATTCTGACTCATCAGAACTTCTTAATTCTCAATTCTTACTTCTTACTTGAGACTCGCTCGCCTCCCGGCTTGCTCGCCCTTACCCTCGGCGCTTTACCTTCTATGCTTGGCACGCCGTAGCCTCGGCGAAGGCGGGTCGCTGATCCTGTCAGCTCCATTCCTGACTATCCCAACTTTACGGAACCAGAAAAAACTTTCCTGTGTATGGATCTTTCACGATGGACCCGGACGCAAAATCGGTAACATCGACATACTTTCCCTCATCCGGTGTATAAGGACTCGTGACCATCCCTTTCCGGCCAGGGACCGGAATTCCATAGGGCAAACCAGCTTTTGCTTTTTCCATATCCGCGGCTGAAACACGCCGCACAGTGCCAGTAAACTCTTCTTCTTTGGAGGGGTGTGATGGTTGTGCGACTCCGGGTGGCGTCGCGGCGGCCGCAGGTGCTGCTCGCGAAGTGGGGCGCCGCGTGGCGTGCGGCGTCTTCGTAGGTTGAGGGCGCATCGGCTGAGGCTGAGGCTCAGGCTGAGGCTGTAAAGGCTTGGAAATCGATTGACCAACTTTCTTGAAGAAGTTTCCCACTGGACCGGCGTTTACATAGGGTCCGCTCAAGAACAAAAGTGGGATCACCACTAACAATAAGGGGTTCATCTTCATCGCCGACAACTCAATGAATCGTCTCGTTTGTTTGGGTTGGATTTCTAAGCCTGAAAGAAAAGAAAATTTTTCCTTCGAGACGCGGGTAGTACCACTCAGAACCCAGCCCAAACTCCAACCGCGCTTCTTGACATTGTCACAGATGTGGCTGTCACACAATGGTAACTTGGAACTAATGCTAACACAGCGAAACGCTTTCCGTCGCCGCGAAGCGCGTCCATAATCCAGAACGTTCGCGAATATTTAGGCTAGGATCAGCTTGACTAGTCTAACGTTCGAACTGACTCCAACCACGGCTGCAGCCGCTCGAGCTAGATATTGAGGTCGGTGGGCGGAATAACGTGGGAGAAATCGACTGTCATTCGAATGTCGCCGGCTGGGTCAGATCGAGTGATGACGCCGTGATCCTCGTTGACGAACTTCCAAAGCGACGAGACTAACCTTCCGATCGCCTCGCGATCGAAGACAAAGCCCTGCATGTGAACCACAGACTCTCTCCCCTTAATCATATGATCAATCACCGCATCGATGTCACCTCGATGCACATCGACAGGTCCGATTGGCCTGAAGCCAGCCTCGAGTAGTGAATGCAGTGGGGCGCCGTTGCCATCTACGACATGGGCGAGATACTCTTCGTCCGGCGAATCTCGACCACTCTCCTTGATGGCATGAAACCTTTTTTTTTGCAGTTACGCGGGCGCGAGAGCAACACAGGGCGACATTAATCGCTATTGTATTGGAAGCGGCGCACAAAGACGCACGACACGCTGAATGGCTACTTGAACGGCAATTTCCGCATGAATTTGCGCCGTACGACCGCCGTCCGATTCCGGTTGAGCCAGAACCGCTGGAAAAGAAGATCAACGTGGCATTCATCGTCGATACCAAAGGCAAGAGCCTAGAAGAAGTCGCCAGTTTTCCTGTCCTTACGCCGGAAGAAATCGCGCAAAAAGCTCCTGAGCGTGAACCAGAACCAACGCCGGGCGAATTGTTCGACGGCAATATCGGCAAGCTCGGAAGGGTTGTGCACGATGTGCCGTTTGACGGCAACGGCGGCTAACAGTTCAAGATTCTAGCGCGATTTTGTTGTTGCTATGCAGAACGCAATAGCGGCCGACAGCCCCACCACGCGGCGTGTTGAGCCAATCGGCAATGACGAGCAGGAAGATTGATCAACTGGATGGGGCCATTTGGCTTCATTTCGTCATTGCGGTGTGGAGAGCAAAAAGGATACACGAACAGGAGTTTGTTGAGTGTTATGAAGAAGTGTGTTGCAGAATTTATCGGCACGTTCGCGCTCGTCTTTGCTGGAACAGTCAATCCATCAACAATCCGCCTTTCCGGCAAATCGGAGTGGCGAGGAGACGCGATTTTCCTAAGATCAAACGTTAGGATGTTAAGAATGAAATTTCTCGCAGCCCAGTCTGAAAGACTTCCTTATGGACATTCAGAAGCCCCCTGCCGGGTCCGCCGACCGGCTGCTCGTGTCCCGGTA
>Ga0193735_1000388_pt1 | contig 13879 bp, 16 predicted proteins | sample U1m2metaG_FD_145080 | JGI IMG/M metagenome (GOLD analysis project Ga0193735, IMG submission 145080) | Soil microbial communities from a riparian zone of the East river system, Colorado, United States - U1m2 | ecosystem: Environmental > Terrestrial > Soil > Riparian zone | place: USA: East River... | reverse complement strand
CACCCCATGGCCGGCAAAGAGCATTCTGGCGTGGAATTTGCTGAACCAGATCTTTTCCAAGGTGCTGCCTGGCTGGTAACTCCGTCGCCGAGACAGAATGTACATGACGGGCTGAGTGGAGAATTTCTCAAGTGGGTCAAGAAAATCGGTGCGCGTATTTCCACCATCGATGCCGAGGAGCACGATCGGCTCTGCGCCTGGATCAGTCACTTGCCGCAGTTGATCTCCACCGCACTTGCCGCGCTTCTCGTGGATGAATACGGCAACAGACCCATGCTCGAGGTTGGAGGCCGCGCCCTACGGGAAATGACGCGTATTTCGGGAAGTCCCTACAGTATGTGGCGCGATATCGCTCTCACCAACAAGAAAAATATTCAGCAAACTCTGCTCAAACTGGAGCAACGTCTCGCCCATCTCCGCGAGAATCTGGATACCCGGGAGTTGGCCGTGGAGTTCGAACGTGCCCACCGCTTGCGAGATATCTCGCGGCTCGGAAAGAAAAAATAGTTTCGCGAGTGTTTTAGGCTTTTCAATCAACAATCAAAATCACAAATCAACAATTTCATTTAAAATCTCTCGCTATGCACAAGGTAGTCGGCAGCGCTGACGAAGCTATCCGCGACATATCCGATGGCGCCACAATCATGGTGGGCGGCTTCGGCTTGTGCGGCATTCCGGAGAACCTGATCCGCGCTCTGCTCCGCAAAGGCGTCAAAAATCTGACCACCATCAGCAATAATGTGGGCGTGGACGGCTACGGCATGGGCCTGCTTCTGGCGGCGGGACAGATTCGCAAACACATCGGCACATATGTCGGCGAGAACAAACTGTTGGAACAAATGGTGCTGAAGGGTGAGATAGAACTCGATCTCGTCCCCCAGGGAACTTTCTCCGAGCGAATTCGTGCCGGTGGCGCCGGCATTCCCGCGTTCTTTACCCCCACCGGAGTTGGCACCCTCGTTGCGGAAAAGAAAGAAACGCGCGAATTCGATGGCCGTCCGTATCTGATGGAACGCGCTCTGAAAGCAGACTTCGCCTTAGTCAAAGCCTGGAAAGGCGACAAGTGGGGCAACCTCGTCTATCGCAAAACAGCACGCAATTTCAATCCCATGATGGCCACCGCCGCCACGGTGACGATTGCAGAAGTTGAGCATCTGGTAGAAGTAGGTGAACTGGAGCCTGACTTGATTCATACTCCCAGCGTGTTCGTGAGCCGAATTTTCCAGGGAGAGTTGTTCGAGAAACGAATCGAAAGAAGAACGGTAAAGAAAGTGGCTAGTGGTCAGTGGCCAGTGGTCAGGAAAAACCGTTGGCAAAGGGGAATCGTGTCAGGGCACGCCTTCAGGCGTGCCGCCAGATATCTGCTTCCTCGCGCCTTTAGGCGCTGGGTGTGACTCAGCGCCTGAAGCCGCATCAGGTATTGTTGCGTTACGGCATCGCTGAAGCGATGCCCTGATACGAATCCAAGAACTCAATTTACGAACCACTGGCTACTGACCACTGGCTACTGACCACTGGCCACCGACCACTGCTTTTATGTCCACTCCAAAAATCTCGAAAGACATTGAAAAGCGCGAGCGCATCGTAAAGCGCATTGCGCGAGAATTGCGCGATGGCTTCTACGTCAACCTCGGTATCGGGATGCCTACGCTCGTGGCCAATCATGTACCGCCGAATATGGATGTGATTCTGCAAAGCGAGAATGGCATGCTGGGCATCGGACCTTATCCTTTCGAAGGTCAGGAAGATGCGGACCTCATCAATGCCGGCAAAGAAACTGTGAGCGAGATGGCGGGCACAGCTTATTTCTCCAGCGCGGATTCGTTCGCCATGATTCGCGGCGGCCACGTTGATCTGAGCGTCCTCGGCGCCATGGAAGTGGACGAGCAAGGCAACCTCGCGAATTGGATGATTCCCGGCAAGACCGTCAAAGGTATGGGCGGCGCGATGGATCTGGTGGCCGGCGCGCGACGTGTGATCATCGCCATGGAACATACGACGAAAGATTCTCAGCCCAAAATTCTGAAACGATGCACGCTGCCGCTGACGGGCGTGAAAGTCGTGGACACCATCGTCACGGAAATGGCCTTCATCCGAGTGACGCCCGCTGGTCTTGTACTGGAAGAAATCGCGCCCGACGTGACCGCGGACGAGGTGCAACGCGCCACCGAGCCAAAGTTGATCGTCAGCCCCAATCTAAAAACCATGGAGATTTGAAGTATTTCCTTCGTGTAACTTCGTGTCCTTGGTGGTTAAAGATTTTTTTCTACTGACCGCCGCCCATACTCTTCATCCGCGCCGCCTCGAACTCGTCACCCTTCTCCCAGCCAATGGTACCCGGCATGGTGGCGGCCTGCCATCCCAAGGCAAAACCGAAACGTGCCATCGCTGCGTCCCCGGTGAAATCCATCTCCGGATGATATTCATCACTGGGCTGATGATAGTGTTTGGCGGTGAACTCGTCCGCCTGCTGCATTCCCCAAGCGGCGTCGTGGCCTTTGTATTTCATGCCTTCATTCACCGAGAACGCGGGAATTCCCACGCGCGCCAGGCTGAAGTGATCTGAGCGGTAGTAATGTCCTGCCTCGGGACGCGCATCCGGACGGATGTTTAACCGAAACTCTTTAGCCAGTGCCTGCACTGTGGGATAGAACGTAGTGCGCTCCGAGCCTGACACTTCAACTTCTTCGGGAGCACCAAGCGGCGGAATATCGTCATAATTAAGATCCAACATTATCTTGCTGGCGGGCACGGGGGGATGTTTTCCCAAATACTCCGACCCAAGCAATCCTTGTTCTTCCGCTGTGACCGAGGCAAACAGGATGGACCGTCGTGGTCTCTGCGCTGCCAGGCTGAAAACATGAGCCAACTCCAGAAGAATGCCGCAGCCGGTCGCGTTGTCGTTGGCTCCGTTGTAAATATTGTCCCCCGGCATCTCGGGACGTATGCCCAGGTGATCATAGTGAGCGGTGTACAGAACGGCTTCATCCTTCAATTTGTTATCGAGCCCGGGTAATCGGCCGAGCACGTTATTCGATTCAAACGGACGAATCTTGCTCACCATCCGCGCCTTCAACTTCACCGGCAGTGTCGCCGGATGGAAATCGCGCGATTGCGCATCAGACATCATCTTGTCCAGATCCATCCCCGAGTTTGCCGCCAACTGTTTCGCGACATCGAGTTGTATCCATGACGCAACTTTCAGCTTGGGGGTACCATCAAGTTTTAGAAATGATTTCTCGCCAGAGTTGGAATTGCGTACCACCTCCCATGGATAACTCGCCATATCGGTTCGATGAATCAAAATCGCGCCAACCGCGCCTTTGCGCGCTGCTTGTTCATATTTGTAGGTCCAGCGCCCATAATAAGTCAGCGCCTTACCCTTGAAGAATTTTGTGTCGTCCGAAGGCGGCTCATTGACCAGCATCAGCAGAACTTTGCCTTTGACGTCTGTACCTTTGTAATCATCCCAGTTGTATTCTGGAGCCTCGATTCCATAACCGACATACACAATTTCTGCGTTGACATCGGATTGCGCCTGCTGAGTTTGATCGTAGGCCACGTATTGGTCGAGAGGCTTCAGATCGTTGGCCCCACCCTTCGCGGGAACCAATGCAAACGTGGTCGCGGGCTGCGGCGTAATGCCGACCATCGGAACCTTTTGCATGTAGGTGCCATTGTCACCCACCGGCTTCAGACCATATAGCGCGAATTGCGTGGCGATGTACTCAGCGGCAATATCCCCGCCGCGCTGGCCGGTGCCGCGGCCTTCGAGTAAGTCATCGGACAGAAAACGTACGTGAGCTCGAATCCGGTCTGGATCTACTTTTTGAAAGGCGGCAATTGCCGCCGGGGAAAGATGCGCCAAAGCAGTCGCTGATTGCATCGACTGGCGGGGGCGCTGCGCCGTCCCCACGCCGGAAAGGAAAAGAGTTACTACAACCAGGCAAACCCGATCTCGCATGCGCGATGCTCCTGGGAAAATAAAAATGATGATGGAGAACTGTCTATTGTACGGGAAGAAGGTAAAGAAAAGTCAGAAGTAAGAAGTCAGAATACAGAAGTAAACCTTGCGACCCGAGGTTTTTACTTCTGCATTCTGGCTTCTGATTTCTGATTTAGTTTTGGTTTCCCGCGACCGCGGGCTAGTTTCTTGCCCCTCAACCCGCGCGGAAATCGGCCACGTTCTCGCCGGGTTGGAAGATTGATCTGGCGCGATTTCCGGTAGTCTCCGCCGCTTTGCGGCTCATGTCTTCAATTTCCTGGCGATCCCATCCCACACTGGAGATTTCAATCTCACCATCCTGCGCGATCCAGAAAATCGACGGCACATTAGTCAACCCGTACGCATTGGAGGCCGGAAACGTGTGAGTATCATCCAGCAACACTGGGAAGGTCACGCCGTATTCCTTGATGAAGGATGCGGTATCTTTCTTTTCATTCTGCGAGACGCCCACGATCGTCACATTCTTATTGCCATGCGCTTTATAAATCCGCTCCAGAAATGGCAACGCATATTGACACGTCGGACAAGAGACTTTGAAAAATGCTGCGATCACCGGTCCGCGGGCAAGCGCGTCGCGCAGAGAGAATTTCTTTCCGTCCATGGTTGGGAGGGTGAAGTCTGGGGCCAATGTTCCCGCTTTCAGGGTTGCCATCCTAGGTCCTCCGAAGATATTGCGCAGCCATTTCATGGGCCTTTCGGCGCTCTCTATTAGATGACATTCGCCGCTCGCAGGATTTTGCGGGCCAGTCCCGTTAAGGCCAACTTCGCGACCCGTCGCTGGGAAATCCAGCTACCAGATATTCCTTGCGGCGTTGGACAACGGATTACGCGAACTAAATAATCGGTGACCGTAATCGAGTGCCGCAAGGTAAGCCAAGCCTCCGCCGTTCCGTTCTGTCCAGCAATCTGGGGCAGTTCCCACATACCCGGCATGAGCGATGCATGCCTCGGCCTTTCAACCAGAAACACCGTACCGTCGTGGCAATCGAGAGCAAAATGAACTTCCTTTTTTTGACGAGTGCTCTTCGCTGTTCTTTTCAGCTCGCCACGAGTGGCGCACATTCCGTGAACCGGACAAGCCAGGCACATCGGTTCTCGCGGTAGGCAGACTGTCGCGCCCAGTTCCATCATGGCCTGGTTGAAATCGCCCGGCCTGCCTGGGCTCAACAGTTCTTGCGCAGTCTGCCACAGCTCCTTTTTTGGAAGACGCTCTCCACCCAGGCGCGCAATCACTCGTTCCACATTTCCATCGACGACTGCAATTGGTTCGTCGAAAGCGATGCTGGCGATTGCCGCCGCTGTGTAGCGACCGATTCCGGGGAGTGCGCGCAGCTCGTCCGCACTCTGGGGAAATTTTCCGCCGTACTTCTTGACGATTTCTTTGGCCGCCGCGTGCAACATGCGAGCACGCCGGTAATAGCCCAGACCGCTCCACGCGGCCAGCACCGAGGATTCTCGAGCCGACGCCAGTTTCTTAATGGTAGGAAAGCGGAGCAGGAATTTGCCATAGTGTTGGGTTACTGCAGCCACACGAGTCTGCTGCAACATGATTTCCGAAAGCCAGACGCGATAGGGATCGCGATTTTCTCTCCACGGCAAATCACGCCGGCTGCGCTCGTACCAGTCGAGAAGCTGGCTCCGAAATACGGAATGCACTTGCGCTGAATCCATGATTCGGTTCGAGCATTGTACGTTCACCTGATTAGCGTCTCAATATATTCCGCAGCAAGATGTTCCACAGGTGGGATGTGCCTGTATATCCACTTACGTAGCATCCAAAGCTGCAACCTCATCCAGCACCACTGCATCGAACTGCAAAATAGCCCACGCAACACAGGTGAGGATTTCGTGAAGTCAAACAGCTGGTATGCACTCTGTTTACCTTTTCTTCTCTCTCTTTTAATCGGCTGTTCGGGCGTCAGCAATGGAGGCACCACCACCAGCGGTGGAGGCGGCGGTGGCGGTGGAGCTGTTGGCCAGCCCGTCATCGTTGACGTTTCTGGTGGACAAACTACCTCCGGCGTCGACATTGCCGTGGCTTCTCCGGCATCCAGCCCGACTCCGAACGCGGAGAATCTCGGAACCGGCAATTCCGCGTCGAATACTGGCGCCACCATTTCTCAAGGCACTACCGCGACCGTACTTTTGTTCGGCCCCGGCCTGAATGGCAACATGCAGGTCACGATCAGCGGCCCGGGTGATATCGCTATTTCGAACATTCAGTCCATCACTTCTACGGACAACACTCCTGGCATCTCGTTCACCGCTGCGGTTGCACTAAACGCTGCTCTGGGCGCTCGCACAGTCCTGCTGCGTGATTCGAAAGATGACATCACCAGCTTCACCGGCGGACTGGAGGTGCAATGAAAACTGCCCGCGCGGCTACGTTCCTCTTTCTCACCGCATTGCTTTCAGCAACCACCATCGTTCCAGTCAGCGTGGAACGCTTGACCCAGGAATCCAGTCACATTGTGGAGGGCCAGGCATCGCAATCCTGGTCGCAATGGAACCCGCAACATTCTTTGATCTTTACTTACACACGATTTGAGGTAGCGCGCACTTTGAAGGGACAGGCCCCGGCGACGATCGTGGTGAAGCAGCCCGGAGGCTCGTCTGAGGGATACACCCAGAAAGTAGCTGGCGTCCGCCACTGGAGAACTGGCGATCAAGCTGTGCTCTTCCTGCGGCCCAGTCAAGAAATGGACGGAACTCTTGAGGTGACCGGCCTGATGCAAGGCAACTTCCTGGTTCACAAGTCCGACACGGGTGAAACCATGGTGAGCAATGGCGTGCCTGACGTTTCCGCATATCAGGCTTCGTCAAATGCGGTCACGCAATATCGTGGAAGCGGCATGTGGCTGGATGAGCTTGAGTCCCGCATCCAGAAGGCGATACAGCCATGACGCGAACTCGATCTTCTTTCTTCCTGATGCTACTGCTCCCAGTGTTGGCGCTTGCTGGATCTTTATTGCTTGCAGTGCCGGCGTTTTCTTTTCTTCCGCAGCTTACCTCTTCCCAGCCCGACCACTGGAGCCTGACTGCGTTCGCCGTACAGTGGAATCTGAATCCCAACATAAGCGGCGCAAAGATTTCCGGTAGTCAAAGTGTGGCACAAGTGATGCAAGCCTCGTTCGATACATGGGCCACCGCGCCGAATACTGCTCTCTCCATCGCACGCGGGCCCGACTCGTCCGTCAGCCAGGAGAAAAATTCACCTTCCAATATCAACCTGATCTGTTTTGTTTGCAGTGATGCTCCCTTCGGTGGAACCGAAACATTGGCGGTGACGGTCACAACCACGGCGGACGCTGCAGGCGCGTCGGATGGACATGGCGGCACCACTCAATTCGCGGGACAGATTATCAAGGGCGACATTTCCTTCAATCCCAGCACGCAATTCGATACCGGCGGCGGCACCGGACAGGATATGCAAACGGTGGCGACCCATGAGATCGGACATTTCTTTGGTCTGGATCACTCGGCGGTGGTGCGGGCAGTCATGTTTCCCTTCGCGCCGGCCGTGCTCACAACGCTCAGCTATGACGATGTGGCTGGCATCTCTTCGCTTTATCCTCAGGGCACGCCCGATGTAGTGACCGGCAGCATTTCCGGTAAGGTCACATTGAATGGGTCTTCGGTCTTTGGCGCACATGTGTTCGCCAATTCAACTACGTCCGCGCTGGCGTTCAGTAATATCCGCAAGACTCCCATTGGCACGCTTACTCTTCCCGACGGCACTTACACCATCAGCGGCATACCTCCGGATTCTTATCTTGTAGTGGCTGAACCACTCGATCTGCCGGTTTCGGATTCCGACGTGAGTTGGGCGTCTGAGTTCAACCAAGCGAAGGTGCAGACCAATTTCACTACCCGATGGCACTAGAAAGTACGAAGTACGAGGTACGAAATACGAAGTAAAGACTCGTGCCTTCTGACTTCTTACTTCAGACTTCCGATTTCTGAGTCGGCAATCTTCATCCATCCGGACTTTTGTTGTTGCCAGACTGCCATCCTGCGAATTGGTGCAACGGGAAGAGGCTGCGCGGCTCGCGTGCCGCGAAGGGTGATGCTATAAGTCACCACGATGGTGTCGCTGTGTATTTCGGTTTCTATTTCACCCATCGAAAAATCCTGGATCTGAAATTCTTTAATCCGTTCCAATGCCGGCCCGCGATCTAAACGGCCTTCCCCCGAAATCAAAATGTAATTACCCGCGATGTGACGTTCCAGTTCGTTCCAGTTCTTGTTCTTCACTTCATTCCAGAAACTACGCTCCAAGCCCTCGCCGCCGGTGGCATCGGCCCATTTGTTGACCGCATGTTCGCGCCACATGGTGCAACCTTGCAACAGCATCGCGACGCAAACCAGCATGAATATACGATTTCGCATGGCGCGATTTTATCAGGGACAGCAAATCAGCACTCAGCCCGAGCCCAAACATCCGGTCTGAGAACTGAGAACTGAAATCTTAGAACTGAACTCCTGAAACCCGCAATTTTGAAATCTGAGTCTCGAAGCTGAGATTCTCCTCCCTTAGCGGACTCCGTCCCCTCGCTCCGGGTTCGAGCTGAGTGCTGAATGCTGAGTGCTGAATGCTTAAATCAATAGTGCCCTCCCGGATGCCCCGGGGTTGACCCTTCGCTCCGGGAACGAAATAATGGCCGAGCCTGGCACCGCAATTATCCGTGGCCGTTATTACGCCCCGAGATTCGAGGAATTGTCATGAACGACTTCAACCGCAAGGTGGAAGAAGCCTCTGCACGCATGAACAAGTCGGTGGCCCAGGCAACCGAACGCCTGGAGAAAGAAACCGCGGAACTAATCACTTATCTCAACGACGAAGTTGTGCCGGCCGTGCGCCAGCACTCCACCAAAGCGCTGCGCGTGGCGGCAGAGAAGCTTGCCCGCCTGGCCGATTTTCTGGAAACCAACCAGGCTCCTCCCAAGTGAGGCTTTCATTTCTATCGGATTCGACGAGCCGCGTTGTTCAGTCGGTTGGGTCCCTGCTGGCGCTCGTAGTCATCTTTTGCGTTTTGCCATTGCTTCTCACGGGCTGCGGAGAGAAAAAACAGGCGCGCGTGAATGTGCCTCCACCGCCATCGATTGAACCGCAGGTGCCAGAAGCGCGTGGCAGCAATGACACGCGCAGCACTGACACTCGAAGTAACGACGCGAGCAATCCCGCGCCATCTGAGCCTGCGTCCGAAAGCGCGAAGCCTACGGACGACGAAGGTACAGACCAGCAAAGCATAACCGCAGACGAAGTAATGCCGGCGCTTCCGCCTGGCACTAAACCGATTCTGGTGGAGACTGGCCTGGCCAGCTGGTACGGAGCGCCTTATCACAATCGACGTGGCTCAAACGGCGAGATCTACAACATGAACGCCATGACCGCCGCTCACCGCACGCTTCCCCTGGGATCCATCATCCGCGTGACCAATGTGAAAACCGGGCACTCAGCCACGGTCCGCGTCACCGACCGTGGACCGTTCATCAAGGGACGCATCCTCGATCTTTCCCTTGCTGCGGCCAAGAAGGTAGACGTTTGGCAGCCGGGTACTGCCACTGTGCGAGTGGAAGTTTTGCAGGCGGCGAGATCACTCGATCAAGGCGGACGCTGGGCGGTCCAGATCGGCGCCTTCCACGAAGAAGGCAGCGCCAATGAATTAGTCAGCCAGCTTTCGCGCCGCTATCACAGTGCCAAGGTGCTGAGTTTCAGCAGTCCGGTTGGCGACTGGTGGATAAGCGTCCGGGTGAAGAACGACGATCGCAAACGCGCCGAAGAAGTCGCTCACGACTCGCAAACACCGCAGGGTTCAATTTTCCTGGTCCGCCTGGATTGAACGTCGTCGGTTCGCAGTCCTCAGGAACGGCGAACTACTACAGTGACTATCGTGTTTTGACTATCCGCCCGCTAGTAGCGATCATCACACCATTAAGAGGTGTAACTGATGATTGACAACCGCCGACTGGCGACCGCTGTTCTGCTGTTTTGTTTACTGTCCGGGCCCGCAGCTTACGCCCAGTCCTCGTCGATGGGTCTGAACGCTCCTCAACTGTATGAAAAGGGCATGAACAGCTTGCTTAGGGTTGGCGTTTATCGCAGCGATATCAACGCGCTGGATTACATCCGCCGCTCCGCTGAGCTAGGCTATGCCCCAGCTCAGGTATTGCTAGGATACTTCTACGATACGGGAAACCGTCTGTCGCAAAATTCGGGGGAAGCTGCGGACTGGTACAAAAAAGCTGCGAAGCAGGATGATCACCTCGCCGCCTGGCTGCTGGGACGTCTCTACTATATGGGCTTTGGAATTCCACGCGATCTCAGCGCGGCGGAATCATGGCTTCAGAAAGCGGCTGACCAGGGCGATCCATTCGGCCAGTACCTGCTGGGCATGAGCAGGCTCGAACGCAATGACTATGCCCCAGCTGCGGAGTGGTTCCTCAAGGCCGCCATGCAGGGCCTGCCTCAGGCTCAACAACAACTGGGCGAGCTTTTGCTGGAAGGCAAGGGCGTAAATGGGGACAAATTTGAAGCCTACGTCTGGCTGCTGGTGAGTTTCGAAGCCGGCAAGCAGGGCGTCGCCGATGAGTTGCAAGCTCTGGAAGCGCAGTTAGGCGCCAACAAGGTGGAAGAAGCGAAAACCAAGGCTCGTGAGTTGCAGGAAAAAGTAAGCCGTGCCGTAGTTGCTCACGGGTGCGTCTGGCCTGGCTATGAAAACACAGTGCCGCTCCCGCCGCCGCCGGATGTACAGAGATTTTGCCGATAGATGGTTTCGGGTGTCGGGTTTCTAGTTTCTAGTTTCTGGTTCCCGGTGAAATCACTTCGTGAAACCAGAAATCAGAAACTAGAAACCGGGTATATTGGTTCCTCGCTTCACAGGCCGCACTGTCACTCGATACTTGGACGTACCATGACCGACTGTCTTTTCTGCCGTATTCTTCGCAACGAGATTCCCGCCAAGAAAATCTATGAGGATGAACATACCTTTGCCTTTGAAGACATCAATCCTCAAGCGCCGACCCATGTTCTGATCATTCCCAAGCGGCATGTCCGGGGGTTAAAAGAAGCCACGGCCGAGGACGCCGAACTGATCGGCCGTTGTCAGCTGGCTGCCGCCGAGATAGCACGGCAGCGTGGTATTGAGGATGGTTATCGTACGGTGCTCAACGTGGGACCTCAGGCAGGGCAATCTGTTTTTCATCTGCATGTGCACCTGCTGGGCGGACGCAGTTTGCATTGGCCACCTGGCTAGGCTGACCGAGACGATTTTTCAATAACTTACAGATATCTACCGCGACTTCGATATTCAGCTTGGCAAATGCATCCAGGCATTCGCCTAGAATGCCATTTGCTGCCGTTCCACGGCCCTCAGGGCGATGAGAGAGCCAGACGTGAAGAACCCCCCCCCCCGCGAACCATCATTCCGAACTGCGAATGGACCCTCCGCGACGCAGACTGCAGCGTCGCAGGTATTATCTTTTAGCTATTTTTATGAGATGTACGTACGTAGAGTGAGCCGAGCGAGTCCCTGCTTGAAGACTCCTGACATCGCAAGCGGGCCGGCCATTGTGAAGACGTTGGGAATAAATCCGAACACGCTCAAATCGGTGCAGGAGTGTCCAGGCGGGGAGAACTGCGCGAAGGGTGCGCGCAAAATCTTCTCGTCACAAAGAACAAACCGCTTGTGGATCTTGCAACGGCTATCGCATTCGACTTCGCTAAGAGGAACTTGTGCCCCCACAAAAAGAACATTATTGTGAGCAGCGGTTTGAGTTGTTCTGTGTATTCTTGTCACTGAAGATATCGCTATGGACAATCAGCCCAAGCAAATTGACACAGTGGAAGGGTGGGTGAGTTTCGCGAGCTCATTAGTTTTTGAAATCAACAATCCTCTTAGTGCTGTTCGCGGGTTCGCCGAACTTGCACAGGCGGGACTCGATCCCGAGCACCCTGTTGCGGGACACGTCAAGCAAATTGTCCTATTGAGCGAGCGTATCTCGCGCACCATGCAAGCGCTGGGTGCGCAAGTGCGTGTTGCCAACGAAAAAAGCCCGCCGCCCTGAAGATGCCGGCTACTTCGCTGCCCACGGCATCGCATTGAGAAGCACTGCGATGGCTGAGTTATGAATGAGACTAGTGTGGGATTGTCACAGCCGCAGTCCGAGGAATCGCGCCAAGTTTGGAACGGAATCAAAAATAAGCGCCGGACTCCGTTGACTTTTCTCGGTCAACGACGCCTGGCGCTTGATTTATAGCGTCACTGTCTCAGTGTTTAGCGAAGCGGCTGCAGGCCGAGGATTTGCGATACAACGTTGCCCAGCATGCTATATGAGCCGTTCGAATTGCTGCCATATTGATAGCGGCTGTTGTAGCCATCGTCGTAGCCACGCTGGAAGCCCTGCCGAAAATAATAGTTGTAGTCGCCCTGGGCGACGTAGTGGCCGGAATAGCCGTAGTTCGCGTCCTGATAAGCATAGGAGTTCCGGTAATTACCAGCCCAGCGATCCTGCCGGTCTGCCTGTCCGGCTTGAAAGCCTTGCTGATACCCGTTGTTCACTGCCTGGCGGAGCAAGTCGGCGCCGTATTGGTTGGTCTGGTAATAGGTTCCGTTACGCCGATAACGATAATTCGGAGCCATGTAGTAGCCCGCATCGTCGTTGTAATCGTGATTACGGTCGTTCCGCAAAGATGCTTGCTGTTGCCGCAGGTGTTCTAAATACTGCTCCTGATAACGATATTGCGCGTTACGGTTTTGTTGTCGTAGTTGTGCTATCTCCCTTTGTTCGCGATTCTCTTCCTGATCCAGGTGCTGATCGTATTGCGTCACACGCTGCCGCTGCTGAGCAATAAGCTGCTGCTGACGCTGTTGTGAAAGACGCTCTCCCTGTTGCTGTTGTTGCTGAGCGCGCTGCTGCTGCTGCTTGTTCTGCTCCTGTTGCTGTTGTTGCTGAGCGCGCTGCTGCTGCTTGTTCTGCTCCTGCTGCTGTTGTTGCTGGGCGCGGTTTTGCTGCTGCTTGTTCTCGTTCTGTTGCTGTTGCTCAGCGCTCTTTTGCTTTTCGGACTTCGCCGGCTTTTCCGGCTTCGCCGGCTTTTCCGGCTTGGCTGGCTTTTCGTCTTGCTTCTGGTGCTGCTCTTCACCTTGTTGCTCCTGCGGGACGTAGGCAAGTGCAGAGGCTCCGAGAAGCAGGGACAGAACTGCTGTACTGATAATTGGAACTCGTTTCATGGGTTAGTACCTCCGGGTATGCTCATGTTTCCGAGCGTGTGCTGTGTTACTGGCAAGTGTCACTGACCATGTCCACGCTGGTGACCGTCAGATGGCCGTGCTCGGTCGAATTTTTGTCCATCCCGTGTTCTTTCATTTCCTCTTTCGTGTCTTCCTTCATCCCGTGCAATTTGGCATTTGACACTACGCCCGTAACTTTGACTGTATGCCCGACATGGTCGCCGAGGTTGACGCTATCGCTCTTGAGTTCCCAGGTGCTGCCTTTCTTGGTAGTGAAATTGTATTCATTGGCATCTTCGCCTTTTTGAAGACAGCCCGTGAGCGTGCGCGTTTTCTTGTGGGTGGTTTTTGTTGTGTCGTCAGCCGTAGCCAAGCCAACCGCGCCGGCGAACATGAACAGCGCAATAATTCCTGTCACGATCTTGAGATTCATCATTAGCCTCCAAAGTCTGGGAGTTAGCCTTAGAGATCAATGATACGACTGGGGCAGGTTGACGCGACTGGTCAAACTTGCACACTTTTGAAAATAATCCAGGGAGCAGGAATTACGTATTCCTGTTGCCAATACCGAAGCTATTCGTACCGCAGGGCCTCAATGGGATCCAGACGGGAGGCACGGACGGCGGGCACCATGCCGCTGATT
>Ga0193735_1000387_pt1 | contig 13880 bp, 12 predicted proteins | sample U1m2metaG_FD_145080 | JGI IMG/M metagenome (GOLD analysis project Ga0193735, IMG submission 145080) | Soil microbial communities from a riparian zone of the East river system, Colorado, United States - U1m2 | ecosystem: Environmental > Terrestrial > Soil > Riparian zone | place: USA: East River... | reverse complement strand
AAACTCCCAACGGTGCCAGTCTTCGTTTCCCGTGGGAGGGCGCGTGTCATCCGGATTGTAATCCGGACCGCGACAGAATTGTTTTTCGTGACCATTGTTTTTTTCGCTGGTGAGAAAGGTCCGGCCGCGCACGTTTTGTCGAAGATTGGCTTCGAAGGCTCGGTTCTCATACGTGCTTAGACCCGACGGCGGCGAAGCTCCGCCCAATGGAACAACGTTAAAATTTACCAGATACTTATCGTTGCCAGGCGTGTGGGTCTGGAATTCTCCCTCCGATACTTTTTGTCCGTTGCCGCCAGGCACTGGAACCTTGTCCCAGTGGTAATGAAGATTGATGGTGTTGGCGAGACCCTGGCCGATTGGAAAAAATTTTCCCGTCGCCTGATCGTTCTCCGATTGCAGAACGATGAGAAGGGGACGGTTCTCGCTCATCACAGCCCCCTCTTCAGCGCCGGGGGTCCTGCCTACATAAGCGCCACGGGTCGGGTCGTACTGATAAAGATAATCCAATTCGGATAACAACTGCCGGGTGCCGATGGAATCATCCGCCGGATTGAACGCCACCGCCATGTCCCACGGACTCGCGTTCCGCGCGCCGGTGCTGCTGGCATCGAGGATGGAGTGAGAAATAGTGTTGCTCAGGACCAGTCCGCCAAACGAGTGGCCCATTAGTACGCAATGGTGGACCTGCTTGCGTGGCTCTCGCGCAGCCAGTGCCAGTTCGTTAATAGTAGCCAGGCAGCTGTTTTGCGCCGCCACCGCACCGCCCGTCAACTTGCGGTTCCAAAAAGTCAGCAGATCCAAGCCTGGCACGCTGAGGTCTTTGCCGCGCCACGCGATATAAACACCGATCACATTAATCTTTCCCTGCGTCACTTCGGGAAGACGCGAGATCATATCAATAAAGTGTTCAAATCGGCAAACGTCACCGGAATTGGCATTGTTCATCCAGCCGTGGATATAAACGAAAAGAAGGGGGCGCTGGGCCTGGCGAATCACGTTGATGGCAGCTGCTCGTTGTGATGTATCCAACGCCGAGCCCTGATCCCCGAATTCGATGAAAGCGAATTTGTAGCGCCCGTCGCTGGGGCCTCGCACCGAGTTAAGCGGTTCACTGGAAGTGTTCGCGTGGTACGGCCCATATGGCGCGCAGGATCCCCAGAGAATCGCCAACGTCAGGCTAAACAAGCCGCGGTACCATATCGAATCAGGATTTCGCATTTGATGCAGGAATGACCGACGGTCTCAGATGAAACAAAAAGAACAGTAACAAAATTATCTTTGCATTTTCCATAGGACTTTAGTCCAATACGCAGATCAGACCGCGCGAGCCAGAATCTGAGATGCCATCGCAACGTAAAAGTTCAGGTCGGCTTCAGCTCATCGCCGCCGGAACATGTCTCACGTTTTTTGCCGGCTGCGCGACGACGCCGCAAACAGCAGGCCGTCTTCAATACGCGCCTGCCGCCAACATCCTGCGCGAGGCCCGATCAACGCAGGTTCCAGTTGAGCAGCGAGCCGCTGATTATTTGCAGGTCGCTGCCATGACCGCTCCACTGCTAGGCACCGGCGCTCAACAAACACCAGCCGTCGACACGTACAACGCGGCCTGCGGCGAACTTACCATCCTGCTTCGCTCAAGTGAAGGAGGACGGCTCTGGAACCATCCGCTGACCCTCACCGCGAGCAACAAGACTTATCATCTACGGCTTGAACCGGCCAGCTACGCAGTCTGGGCACCGAACTACTTCACTACGTTCGTGGGCGCAGATCAGATCAAAGAGAAACTGATCAGGAAGGAGAACATTCACGAAGGTGTCGGCGGCACGCTGGTAGGAGTGCGAATCGCCAATCCACCCGAAAAGTTCGCGCCCCCCCGGGGAATCACCGCGGCGGTTACGGCCACGCTCGATTTCCACGCCAAGGATGCGACGCTCGCGCTGCGCCGTCCGGCAAAGCAACTGACGGCCACGGTTCAAGGAAAAGTCCGCCCTCTGGCCGCCAATTTCTCGGCGCCACTCAGTTACTATCCGCCGCCGGCGAATCTGATGTTTGCGGGATTGCTTGGCGGATTCAAAGCCAGCAACTATCCGGCACCGACAGGGCTTTATTTCCTCCAGCCGTACGACCCGGACCGAATTCCGCTGGTCTTTGTGCACGGCCTTTTTTCAACACCATTCGATTGGGTGAAGACGATCAATGGACTCCAAGCCGACCCGGAGATCCGCAAGCATTATCAATTCTGGGTCTTTGCGTATCCGACTGGTAACCCGATCCTCTATTCCGCCCTGCGATTACGAGAGGAATTGGCCAAAGCCGACCAACTTTATCCGAACCACAAGCCGTACGTGGTGGTCGGCCATAGTATGGGTGGGATGCTCACTCACGACCAGGTAGTTACGGTCAATGAAGCAATGTGGGACAAGGCTCTGGGGCAAGCAGCTAGGAGCGTTTTCAAGGAAAATTCCGGGAATAGTTTGATTGTTCGCGCGATAAAGTTTCGCGCGAATCCCCGGATAAAGCGTGTTGTCTTTATTTGTACTCCGCATCGTGGGAGCGATCTGGCCAGCAATGGAATCGGAAAAATTGGAATTAGCCTGATTACGCTGCCGACCAGACTGGCCGCAGTCATGATGGACTCGCTGACCAGTGCGGACGTCGCGCAAATCACGGGAAGTTCCAAGCGTCTGCCCAATAGTATCACGGGTCTGAAGCCTACAAGCCCGGCGTTGCCGGTAATTAACAGTGTGCCCATCAGCGTTCCCTATCACTCAATTATTGGCGATCGCGGCAAAGACCACTGCCCTAACTGCACTGACGGTGTTGTTGCTTACTGGAGCTCTCATCTCGATGGCGCACAATCCGAGAAGATCGTCCCCGGCCCCCACGGGTCGTGCGAACTGCCGCAAACGATTGCTGAGCTAGACCGGATTCTTCGTCTGCATCTTGGAATCAGGAGCACCTCAAAGCCGGCGGCGACTGTTGCTCAAGCGTCTCGATGACCGAGGCAACTCGCTGCCGCCAGTGACGCGAATCTCCATCGTAGTACTTCCCGCACGGTTGCACAATGAGCCATTGAAATGATTCGTCGCGCACTGCGGGCTGTCGTCTGGACGTTTATCTGGGTCATCGCGCTTGGCTGCGCTGCGTGGGCGTTCGGCGCGTTGCACTACGACTTTCCCATAGCGAAACCAGTGATCGCATGGGTGTTCGCTGCCGCAATTATCGCGGCTGTAGTTTTTCTCCGCCGTCCAGTGAGAAAGCTCGCTGCTGTCTTGTTAGCCTTCGCCCTGGTGCTTATCTGGTGGCTCACACTGAAACCGAGCAATAATGGCAACTGGCAACCCGATGTGGCGCAGTTGGCGTGGGCGGACATTAACGGCGACGAGTTCACTTTTCATAACGTGCGCAACTGCGATTATCGCACCGACACCGATTACACGCCGCACTGGGAGACGCGCACCGTGCGGCTCTCGCAGATCACCGGCATCGACTTGGCAATCGATTACTGGGGTTCGCCGTGGATTGCGCATCCCATCGTCAGTTTCCAATTCGCCGACGCGCCGCCGCTCTGCTTCTCGATCGAGACGCGGAAGACCGTCGGCCAGACTTATTCTACTATCGGCGGACTCTATCGTCAGTATGCACTCATCTACCTCGTCGCTGACGAGCGCGATGTGATCCGCTTGCGCACCAATTATCGGCATGAGGACATCTACCTTTACCACTTAACGGCTCCGCCCAACCGGGCGCGCGAGCGGTTCCTCGAATATGTGCATTCCCTTAATGCACTGCGCGCGCAGCCGCGCTGGTATAACGCCATCACGACCAATTGCACGACGAGCATCCGCAGCCAGCATCCCAGCAAAGAAAGGATACCGTGGGACTGGCGGATCCTGCTCAACGGCAAGGGCGACGAATTGTTGTATCGAGACGGAGGCTTGGTGACCGGCGGCCTTCCATTTGCCGAACTCAAGGCGCGAAGCCTGATCGACACCCGCGCCCGCGCCGCCAACGACTCTCCTGATTTCTCAACAATGATTCGCGAAGGCCTACCTGAAGCGCTTCCGTCCGATGCGTCACCGAGATAACTACTGCGGACCACCTTTCTGATTCATTGATCTTGTGGTTAGCTGCTTGAACCAGACTCCCACAAAGAGAATTGCCAGCAGAGGTGAACTGCAATGGCCGGCACCAAAAGTTTTCCGACTCGTTCACTGCCGAATGAGCATCGCCCGCAGGCGCGGGACGGTTGCTTCAACGTGCGGCCAGCAAGCAATGGCAGCCGATGGTTAATTCCGCTAATCCGCCGTTGCGCTCCTGAAACTGGGCGGGCGCGGCATAGCGAAAGCTAGCCAACCGGCTTGGACTGGAGTTCTCGTGATCGCCCGGCAGCCTCCACATCGGGCTCAAGAAAGCCGAGAGCGTGTGGCACCTTGATCACCCTTACTCCGGCCGCGCGTTGCTGCTCGATAATCTGATCGCGAAGAGCCTGCATCCGCGTCCAATGCACCTTCGGCCGGAAATGATGCTCCGCGTGGTAACCGTTGAAGAACCAAGTCCAGTTGTAGAATTTTTCGTAGGTGCTCACGCCCCACGCAATCGGCTCATCGGGATTGCCGCCATAATGTCGATAGTAACCGTTCAAATAAGACAGGCAGTGGCCAAAGTACCAAAACGGCAGAAGAAAACAGATGTAATGCCAGTTGAGAATGCCGAGAATAACAAAGTTCGTGACGAACGACACGAGCTCAAAGACACCCCAAAACGCTTCGCGCGGATCTTTGCGCTTCAATTCCTTAAAAACGGTCTTCGGATCTTCGCGAAAGAAACTGAAGAAGGTGTACTTGAAGGGGTGCTCCGCTTCGCCGTCGTGACCATGTTTGTAAATCGAAATCCAATCGACAGTTTCACCCGCATCATCTGGGCGGTCTGCGTTCCCTTTGTGATGCTGCATATGAATGCATTCGTAAAAAATTTGGCTAAACCCAACCGTGACCGATTCCATGATGCTAAACAGACGGTTAAGTAGCGGCGAGCGGAAGTACGGGTTGTGAATAAAGTTGTGGGATATCCCGTTGATGTTCCAGGAAATGCTCACCGAATAGATGAACCCAAGGATGAACATCACCCACAGCGGTACGCGCGGAAAAAGATAAAACATGCCGAAGAAGTAGGCGCAGTGAATAAGGGCGGCCGCGACTGGGATCGCGTCCCAGCGTGTGTACGCAAAGACCCGGGAGTTCGTCCTGGGGCGTTCGACTTTTACGAACTCGCTTGATGAGCGCGGCATTGTCGGAAAAGATTGTGTCAGTCTACTAGCCCGTGTGCAAGCCACGAATTGGACCTCAGGCTTATATCGCGGCCTTGGGGCGTAATCCCGCCCCAGGAGACTGTGATGCGAAAAGAGCGCTCGATTCGAGACAGCCAAACCGTTCGCAAATCTACCGATCCAACGTATATTTACTGTTCGCTTTTATGAACGAATTGAACGTAGAGAACCTGCACATCGCCGTGAACGGTCAGGGGATAGTTCGTGGGTTGACGCTCCGCGTACCGCGGGGTGAGGTGCACGCGCTTATGGGCCCAAATGGCTCGGGCAAAAGTACCCTGGCCAAAGTGTTGGCTGGTCACCCCGACTATCAGGTCACCGCTGGCAGGGTGTTGATGGACGGAGAGAATCTCCTTGAACTTGAGCCGGACGAGCGGGCGCGGCGCGGTTTGTTCCTGGCCTTTCAATACCCGAGCGAAATTCCGGGGGTAACCATTGCAAATTTCCTACGCGCAGCGTTGCAATCGCGTTTGCCGGAAGGCGAAGAACTCGAGGCCACCGACTATTACGCAAAGCTTTATGAAAAAATGGAACTGCTCGGCATGGATCGGTCGTTTACGTCCCGGGCAGTCAATGAGGGGTTCTCTGGCGGCGAAAAAAAGCGTGCCGAAATTCTGCAACTGGCCATGCTCGAACCAAAATACGCTGTTCTCGATGAGACTGATAGCGGCCTGGACATCGACGCGCTCAAGACCGTTGCGCACGGAGTGAATTCGTTGCGCGGTCCCAATCTTGGGATATTGTTAATCACGCATTATCAGCGCCTCCTAAACTACATCGTCCCCGATTACGTCCATGTAATGGTAGGAGGGCGAATGGTTAGAAGCGGGCGAAAAGAACTCGCTCTGGAGCTCGAAGAGAGGGGCTACGATTGGGCGCGGGAGGGCGCGGTTGAACCAGCGTTTAGATAAACAGGGGAAAATACACAATGAAAACCGAAACTTCTGCAGTCAATATTGATAGAAGCAAAGGAGATTTCTCTTATCCGGAAGCTCACGTGCGCGATGCGGGCGCCGGATTGAGCGAGCGGACTGTTCGCTACATCTCGGACGTCAAAGAAGACCCGGATTGGGTGCGCGAGTTCCGCCTGCGCGGCTTGAAAACATTTCTGGAAAAACCGCTCCCGACGCACTGGGCGAGCAAGGATCTCGAAGCCATCGATTTCGACAAAATCCGTTACTATCTCTCGCCCGGTACCGAGACGAAACGCAGCTGGGAAGAAGTTCCGGACGACATTAAGCGCACATTTGAGAGGCTTGGCATTCCCGAGCAGGAGCGCAAATTCCTCGCCGGTGTGGAAGCGCAGTTCGACAGCGAAGCTGTCTATTCAAACATCAAGAAAGCCGTCGGCGAACAAGGCGTCATTTTCGTCGGATCGACAGAGGGACTGAAGAATTACCCGGAAATTTTTCGGAAGTGGTTCGGCAAAGTCATCCCGATCGCCGACAATAAATTCAGCGCACTGAATTCTGCTGTGTTCAGCGGCGGCTCATTCATTTACGTCCCGCCTGGTGTAAAGGTGAAACACCCGCTGCAGGCCTACTTCCGCATCAACGCTGAAAATTTCGGGCAGTTCGAGCGCACCCTCATCATTGCCGATGAAGGCTCGGAAGTGACTTACATGGAGGGCTGCACGGCGCCAAAATTCAACACTCCAACACTCCACAGCGCTGTTGTGGAGCTCATCGCACTGAAAGGCGCAAAGATTCAGTACATCACAGTGCAGAACTGGGCTTCCAATGTTTTCAACCTCGTGACGAAACGTGGGCTCGCTCAGGAAAACGCCGAAGTGAAATGGATCGATTGCAACATCGGCTCGCGTCTCACCATGAAATATCCGAGCGTGATTATGAAAGGTCGCAAAGCACGCGGTGAAGTTCTCTCCATCGCGCTCGCCAACGACGGCCAGCACCAGGACACTGGCGCCAAGATGATTCACGCTGCCGATGAAACGACCAGCAACATTATCTCTAAATCGATCTCGATCGGAAAAGGTCGCGCCACTTACCGCGGACTGGTCCACGTGCCGAAACATCTAAAGCATTGTAAAAACAACACCGAGTGCGACGCGCTTCTCATCAACTCGACGTCGCGAACCGATACGTATCCGGCTATAACCGTGCGCGGCACAGGCAACGCAGTCCAACACGAAGCCAGTGTCAGCCAGGTGAGCGCCGAGCAAATTTTCTACATGCAACAGCGCGGTCTCAGTGAGGCGCAGGCGATGAGTTTGAGCGTCAACGGTTTCGTCAACGATCTCGTCCGCCAGTTCCCGATGGAATACAGCGTCGAACTCAAACGGCTGATCGAGCTGGAGATGGAAGGCTCGGTCGGATAACCGTTTCGCTGGGCAAATTCTTTCTGTAGCGGCGGTCTCTGACCGCCGTTGCGTTACAAGGTCAACATGTCGTTAGTCACACATCAAGAACAGGCCGCCCCAATTCTCTCCGGGCCGAGTGATCTGCGCGAATTTCCTGATTGGTTCCGTGATCAACAGCACGTAGCCTGGCAACAATTCGAAGCGCTGCCGAATCCGACCCGAAAAGATCAGGCCTGGCGATTTTCCAATGTCGCGCTTCTCGATCTGGCGCCGTTCAAAATCAGTGCGCCGCTGTCTGAAAACGACCGTAAGAACGTTTTAAAGTATTCCCGCGGGCTCGACCATTACGCGGCTCGGATGATTTTCGCGAACGATCAGCTGATCGAGCGCGACGTCGTTTCTGAAGATCTCAAGAGACGCGGCGTGATCTTTCAACCACTAGAGCGCGCAATGGTGGAGCACGCCGATCTGTTCCGGAAATATTTCATGTCCACTGAAGCGAGACTCGGTTCGGCTAAGTTCGCTGCGCTGCACAAGGCGCTCGTTTCGTCGGGAACATTCTTGTTCGTGCCGCGCGGGCTCGAGATCAAAGAACCGATCGAAATCTTTCATTGGTTGCGACACGACAATATGTCGATCTTCCCGCATCTACTTCTCGTCACTGATGAGCTCGCGAAGGTCACAGTGATCGAGCATTTCCGCTCGTGCGATCAGCGCGCCGCCGGGTTTGCCTGTGGTGTAAACGATCTCATCGCCGGCCCGGGCGCGAAAGTGACCTACGTCTGCGCCCAAAACTGGGCGGAAAACGTGATCGCGTTGCAAATGAACTCGACGACGGTCGATCACGACGCCTCCGCGACGAGCCTGAATCTGCACCTGGGCGGGAAGTATTCGCGCTTCGAAAGTTTAAGCCGGCTCATCGGCGAAGGCGGCCGAAGTGATTTGCTTGCTGTTGCAGTCGCCAAACACCAGCAGGAATTCGACGCTCGCACCTTGCAGGACCACGCGTCGCCTCACACCGCGAGCGATCTCCTTTACAAAAATGCGCTCGACGATCGCGCGCGCACGACTTTCGGTGGTCTGATTCGCGTAGAACCGCATGCCCATTTCACGGACGCGTATCAAAAAGTTCGCAATCTCCTTTTAAGCGACGACGCCGAAGCCAACTCCATGCCAGGCCTCGAAATTCTCGCCGACAACGTCCGTTGTACCCACGGCGCAACGAGCGGGCAAATTGAAGAAGACCAGCTGTTTTACCTGCGCTCGCGAGGCATTCCGACAAAAGTCGCCCAACGCCTCTTAGTCACCGGCTTTCTGGACGAAGTCATCCAACGTCTCGATCATCCAGCGATTGCTGAGCATTTGCATCGGCTGATTGAAGAGAAATTTGGGAACTGAACGTTTCGAGGGATTGCGATTGATTGTCGGACCTCATCGATCGTAAGCGGCTTACGATGTGTAGTTGGGGAATGATTTGGTTTTGAGATGTCGATCTTGCGCGCGTTGAAATTCCTGATGGCAACGGTTCCTTTCGCGGCGCAAAGTTCCGTGCATGGAAACTCCGGACGCTCAGCAGCCGCAGACTTGCTGCCCGATTGTTGAGCTGCGGCAATACACGTTGCATCCGGGGAAGCGGGATATCTTGATCGATCTGTTCGACCGAGAATTTGTCGAATCGCAGGAAGCACTTGGGATGAAGATTATCGGTCAGTTCCGGGACCTGGATAATCCAGACCGATTTGTCTGGCTGCGAGGTTTTCGTGACATGCCGTCGCGCGCGGACGCGCTCAAGAACTTTTACGGCGGCCCGGTCTGGAAGGCACATCGCGAAGCGGCCAATGCCACCATGATCGATTGCGATAATGTGCTGCTCTTGCACCCGGCAACGCCCACTTCGGCATTCTCGTTTGGAAACAAGGAACGTCCTCGAGCGGGAGCAAACGAGGCCCGGAGCGAATTGATTGTGGCGACGATGTATTATCTCGATGCGCCGGTGGATGCGGCCTTCGTTGAGTTTTTCGAGAAAACAGTGAAACCGGCCGTGATCGGCTCAGGCGCAACGGTCCTGGCGTTTTTGGTAACCGAGCACAGCGAGAACACCTTTCCAGCGCTGCCAGTGCGGGAAGGCGAAAATGTTTTCGTCTGGTTCGCGCGCCTTAACGACGCGGCGGCATATGAACGTCACATTGCAACTCTGACTAGGTCCCCACGTTGGCGCGACGAAATTTCGAAGGAACTCGCACCACGCCTGAAGCGAGAACGGGAGATTTTGAAATTATCGCCGACGACGCGCTCGCTTTTGTAAAAGCGGCCACAATTTTCGCGCGGCGCAGATCGCTATCATTTCGGCGCTTCCTGCTCGGTATTTAGCTCGAAATTGATTTTAACGTCGTAATGATCGCCGTTGCTGAGGCCGTCTGGCGGCGCGTCAACTTCCGTCACTCGTTTCGCGATCGCCTCCACGGATTCGTTTACCACGACATTTTCGGAAGGTTTGATGATTTCGAACTTGGAAACGCGCCCATCTTTCTCGATTCGAACTTTGACGAGAGTCGAGATTTTGCTGCCGGAAGGGACGCTGGTGGTCGGCTGAATCCAGGCGCTGTAAAAGCGATCATGAAGCATGTGGCCATACCAGCCGAACTCTGACGCGCTACGTCCGCCGCCTGCGCTGCCACCTTTCGTCGTTGAACCTGCTTTCCCGCTGCCGCTGTGAGACTCAGTCCCGGCTTTTGTGGTAGCGCTTTTTTCATTTTTCTCTGACTTCTCAGTGGATTTCGCCGGACTCGATTTTGTTTTCGGCAAAGATTTATGGGAGGCTTTCGCCAATAGCATTTTCTTCGGAATCGGTTTCGGGGCTGTTTTTGGCGTCACCCTTGGTTTCGGCGTGGGAGTCGAAGATTGCTTTGGCGTAGATGTCGGTTTTGGCGTCGGCTTCGGAGTGGGTGAGGGTAATTCGATTTCGCTCTTTGCCGCGGTCACAAGAGATTTTTCTTCTTCCGCTTGGTCATCCCTCAGAGGTTTCGTTTGATCTAGATGCGCTTCACGCTGCAGTGATGGCGCTTTCTCATTTTCCGATTGTTCAGCTGCGAGATCTTCAGCGCCGCCTAACCAAACGATGCTCTCCGCATTTGTTGATGCCCTGGCTGCTACGCTCCAGCGAATCAGTCCCACCACGAGGGCAACATGGGCAAGAGCGATCAAAACGACGTTTCGCCAAAAACGGGCAGAGGCACGACACCAATTGCACGAATTATTACGAATCTCGTCGTCCACACTCATGGAGGATAAAGCTGGTGACTGATAAGAGCGGCGCTGGCCGGGTGGTAGATGGCTGGCAACAGCAGAAAAGCGGCGTCAAGCCGCCGCACTCCAAAGCGCGCCTTTGCGCGCAAAAACCTTCGTGCGAATTCGCGAAATTCGTGTTTCACTTCGATTCCGCTTTTGTGGCGATGCCGACTTTGGTGATTCCCGCCCGTTGCACGGCGTCCATTAGCCCGATTAATTTTTGCACAGGCAATTCGCGATCGGGTCGAATCACGATGGCGAGATCTGCATTCGCCGCCTTCAACTCCGTCAATCGCGCGGTAAGCGTTTCCAAATCGATCACCTGATTGTTAAACCGGATGGTGTCGGTGCGATCGATGGAAACGGTTTGCACCTGGGACCTATTGATCGGCGGATTTTTCGCGCCGCTGGAGGGGATCACCAGGTTCATGCTGCTTTCGAGCAACGGCGTTGTGATCATGAAGATGATGAGCAGCACAAACGCCAGATCGAGCAACGGTGTGACATTGATTTCGCTCAACGTGGAGAGACTCTGGCGTTGTGAGTAGCGTCGCATCGCGATTTCTAAATTGGACGTTCGTTGTTAGACGTTGGGAGTTGAGCGTTGAAAAAGATTTTCGGAAAACGTCCAACGCCCAACGCCCAACGCTCAACGCCCAATGAAAGACAGGCGTTCATCACCTTCGCAATGCCACCTCACGCGCGCCGTGATCGACGTATTTGTGCTCGAATTCCGAAGCGAGCTCAGCGGCGAAATTGTCCATTTCAACTATGATCCCGCGAATGCTAGTAACGAGAAAGTTGTAACCGAACATCGCTGGAATGGCGACGCACAGTGCGGTGACCGTGGTGATCAGTGCCCCGGACACGCCCGGCGCCATCGACACCAGACTTGGCGAGCCGGCCTCGGCCACGCCGGTGAACGCATCCATCACGCCCCAAACAGTGCCGAGTAATCCAAGAAACGGTGAACCGCTCACAGCAGTCGCGAGCAAGATCATCTGCGATTCAAGCGAAAGCGCTGTTTCGCCGACAGCGCGTTCCATCGCCGCATTGACCGCACCCATTTGCGCCGGCGAAATTTTGTCCGCGATCTCGAGCCGGGCGCGAAACGTATCATCCACCTCAGGCGACCCGAGCAAATGAAATGTCATCTCCTGGCAACCGGCGCGATAGACGTTAAAAACTGGTGACCCAGGAAATCGTGCGTTCTTCTCAAAGAGACGCAGCGGTTGTCGATCCTGCCGAAAAGCGGCGAGGAAACGCGCGTTTTGTTTCCGCGCGAAACGGATCACGCGCAATTTCGTGATCATGATCGACCAACTGAAGATCGAGGCGACGGCGAGAAGAGAGAGAACGAGTTTTCCTGCGATCGTCGCGTGATCGAACGCAAATAGAAGACCGCCGCCTGCCGCTACGATTTCCGGAACAAGCATTCCCGCTTCACCGGACTAAGTAATAACGCGGTTTTCCAGAAACGCCACTTGTCATTTCAGAAGCGCAGCGGAGTTGCTGTTTAAATAATCCAGAGATGTCTCGACTTCGCTCGACATGACAAAGCCCTTCGCGACGACATTCTCCTGGGGAACGTCGGTCGCTTTTTCGCGACGACAATAAATGCGATACCGATGGCAATTAGGAAGAAGGAAAAGAATTGGCCACGCGTGAAGGGACCGATCAACTCCGCGTCGGGTTCGCGGAAATTTTCGATGATGATTCTAAAAATCGCGTAACAAATGAAAAACAGCCCAGTCAAGACCCCGTTGGGCTGCCGCGTACAGGTCCGCACAAACCACAAGATTCCGAACAGAACGATTCCTTCGAAAAACGCCTCGTAAAGCTGTGAAGGATAGCGCGGCGAAAGAATTGAGCGCAACTCGGTTGCTACTTCTGGATGGCTGTGCACCGCATTAACAATCGCGTCTGGCGTCGTGAGTGCCGGATCGATTCGCGCGCATGCAGCCACCGCGCGCTCCGCTTCCTGGGGATGATCGAGCAGTTCCTTTGGAAATTGCATGGCCCACGGAACATTCGTAATGCGTCCATAGAGTTCGCCATTGATAAAGTTGGCGCAGCGCCCAAAGAACAAGCCAATCGGCGCAGTAACGACCAGATTGTCGCCGAGGTTTGTCCACGAGATTTTGTGCCGGTGCGCGTAGTAAAAAGTGAAAGCCAACAGGCCAAACATTCCGCCGTGGCTCGACATGCCGCCTTCCCAGACGCGCAAGATCGAGAGCGGCTCGCGCAGCATTTCCGGTTTGTAGAAGAAGACGTAGCCGAGCCGTCCGCCAAAGATCACGCCAAAGAGTGCGCAGCCGGTGATAAAATCGCCCACCTTCTGCGCCGGAAGATCGGCATACCCGCGTTTGGCAAGCCAGAGGAAAACCAGGTAGCTGGATACGAAGGCGAGCACATAGGCAAGGCCATACCACCGCGGGCCGACATTGTCGTAGATCCGAAAAATGACCGGGTTAAGATCGTGCAGATAGTAGGCCACCATTGCGCCGCGATTCTGCGCGACGTTCTTAACTTGCGCAATCAAACTGTAGCCGGTTGGCTGCGCGAAGAGCGCGCGTCGCCCACAGGGCGACTGCTACAGAACACACGACGACTTCAATACTTTTCGCAAAAACGGCGCGGTACGGCTCACTCGATTTTTTGCGACTTGTTCCGGCGTACCACAGGCCACCAGTTCGCCGCCAGCGTCACCTGCTTCCGGCCCAAGATCGACAATGTAATCGGCTTCCGCGATGACACTCAGATTGTGTTCGATAACAATCACTGTGTTGCCCTCGTCCACCAGGCGGTGCAGCACCTTGAGAAGCAGTTCGATGTCCGCCATGTGCAGGCCAATGGTGGGTTCCTCCAGCAAATACAATGTCGATCCCGGCTTGCGCATTTTTCGAATCCGTTCGTCCGCTGCACGGCTGACTCCGCGTT
>Ga0193735_1000386_pt1 | contig 13884 bp, 13 predicted proteins | sample U1m2metaG_FD_145080 | JGI IMG/M metagenome (GOLD analysis project Ga0193735, IMG submission 145080) | Soil microbial communities from a riparian zone of the East river system, Colorado, United States - U1m2 | ecosystem: Environmental > Terrestrial > Soil > Riparian zone | place: USA: East River... | reverse complement strand
GCTTGTCACCCGGCTTGAGCCGGATGAGGAAGGACGTGCCGCCTTGAATATCCAGGCCCAGCGAGATCTTTTTCTGCGGCGGCCAGATAGTGGCGATGCTAAAGATGACAAGCAACAGCATCAGCGTCGTGGCCAACAGGCGTTTCCGTGGCCCTTGATCGCTGGCGAAGTACCACCCGAACAGAACCAGCATGCCGAGTCCGACAAAAAATGTAAGCGCGGGAGTCATTGAATTGCGGATTGCACTATCGCTTCAACGCTTTAACGATTCAACGGTTCAACCTTCTTTGAGCACATTTGTAATGGCCGATTTCTCCATCTCGATCTTTACATTGTCGGCCACCTTCACGAGCACGGTACTCTCTTTTACGTTCGAAATCAGACCGTGAATGCCGGCGTTGGTCACGACCCGATCGCCGGTTTTCAAACTCGCCATCAAATTTTGTTGCTGTTGCTGCCGTTTTTTTTGCGGCCGGATCATCACAAAATACATGATGATGAAAATGAAAATCAGCGGCACAAAAAACGAGCCGATGCCCCCGCCGGGCACTGCCTGAGGTGCCGCGGTTTGAGCCTGCGCAAGAATCGTCTGGAGCATGGTAAGGAATTGAAGAGCGCACCTTAAACGCGAAAGCGCCCGCTGCAATGCTTCTTTCGCATCGCTCGTATTATCGAGGTCGACTTCAGAGCCGATGTCTTTACCGACGACGGGGGTATAGCTCGGTTGCTACAGCGTCTCGTTCGCAAAGAGCGCGGATTGATTGGCTCAAACCTACAAAAGAATATACGGACTTAGCAAGCAGTGCTATGAGGACGATGAAGATATAGTGATCAGTCTTGCCGATAAAAAAAAGCTGGCAAAATTGGCCGCTGGTTGGTGCACTAACGAAGAGCGACGCGAACTAATCAGGCTTCTTCAACAGCAGCCAGACCTGATTCCTGCGCGCGTAAGGGAAATAAGAATTTTAAGAGAATCAACAAAATGACTGCTTCGGTTCGCGCGAACTTTCTTCCAGAGCAGCGATTTATTCCACTGCGACCTGCCCTGCAAGAACATCTCGCAAAAATCGGCAACGCCATTTCGCCCGCTAACTTCCTGAGCATCTGTGACCAAATGTTGGTGAACTTCTTAACCGACACTTTTGAGCGGGTATCTGCCGACGCGGGCAGTATCTGGCTGCTCGATGAAGAGAAGCAACATCTTGTCGCTACCTTCAATAGCGGCGCGAACGCCGACAAGATCGTTGGGTTCAAACAACCGCTTAATAAAGGTATCATAAGCTTGGTTGTCGCTAGTGAGAGGGCGTTCATCGACAGCAACGTGTACAAAAACTCGAATTATAGCGCTGTCCTTGACGAAAAACTGCACAATACCACCTATGCGATGATCGCCGTACCGCTGTATTTTCTTAGCCAAGTGCGTGGGGTTATTTCCTGTGTGCAGCTTATCGATGTTCTCCTGCAACAGGGAGAGCCCGTGCCGGCTGGAAAAACTCCGCCGGGTTTTAAGCCACAGCATCTCGTTGCAATTCAAACGGCGTCCGCCGTAATTAGAGATCTAATCGACTATCGACTGCTCGCGACTGCGGTTGGGTGGCATCGACGCTGAGATGGATTCATCTCCGTTAAAGCTCGAGGAAGCCCGCAAAGCCTTGACTAACGGGACGGGTAAAGGCGTGCGAATCGCCGTTCTGGATTCGGGGATCGAAATTGGTCACCCGGAATTAGTCAGTCTAAGGCTAATAGACGATTTGCACGTCGTTGACAGCGGAATTCAGATCGAGGTGAAGTCAGGGGACGGTACCGACATCTTTGGCCACGGCACCGCGATCGCAGGAGTGATTCGTCGCATCGCGCCTGATGCAGAAATCGGCAGCATTCGTGTTCTTGGTGAGAGCCTGGCATCGCGCACCGTGATCATCCGCGAAGGCATTCGGCAGGCAATTGACCGAAGCTACCACATTTTAAATTGCAGTTTCGGCTGTAGAATAGCAGAACACATCTTTCAATATAAGGAATGGATTGATGAAGCTTACCTTAAGGGGATACATATCGTTTCTGCCTGCAACAATCTTGACTTCCGTCAACAGGAGTGGCCTGGCTACTTCCCGAGCGTCATCACTGTCAACATGGCTCAGCTCGATAATGATGACACTTTCTTCTACAAATCGGGTCATCTGGTCGAGTTCCTGGCCCGTGGTGTCAACGTAACTCTTCCTTGGAATCACCACCTAACAAGGGAAGTTACAGGCAGCAGTTTTGCAGCCCCCGTACTAACTGGCCTGCTCGCTCGACTGATTTCGGTTTTTCCGAACTTACCGCCACTGGAAGCCAAGGCGCTCTTGCATCGGCTAGCAATTCCTTGGCACAAAGAAGTTAACCCCCCGAACATGTAAGCTTATCAGTCGGTTATTGAGCAGATCTAGGAATTCTACGGCAATGTTCTCCCCTGCGGAATCTTAAGAATAAATTACGGAAATTAACCGACCAGCTTCTGTCGGTTTCAACGACAGGCCGACCGCGGAGGCGGATTGACAGCATATCTTGAGGCTTGGCACAATAGCGGACAGGGATGGCAAACGAACTTGAGACCGTGCGCGCTGCCCTTCTCGGAGATTCTGAAGCCGCCGCACAAATACACCGGAAACATCATGCTTGGGTGTTAGGAGCATTGATGAATCGCGGCGCGCTTATGCAGCTCACACGATCGGAAGTAGAAGACTGCGTGGGAGACTTGTGGTCCGACTGTTTCGGAGGAACGAACACAAAACCTGCGTTGTTAAAGAGATTCACAGGTGATGGACCATTGCGTGCCTGGCTGATCACAGTCGGTCTCCATCGCCTCATCGATCTCGCTCGTCGTAAGAGATTTCGCCACGAAGTGTCTGCCGACGAGAAGACATCATCGCCTAATTCAATCGATAAAATCCCGGCTGGCAACGGTCTGTCGGCCGATGCCGACCTTGTTTCGCTTCTTCGAACTTCATTCAAAAAAGCTCTTGCGCGTTCCAATCGTCAGCAGCTATTGCTACTTTGCCTTGTCCATCTTCATGGAATCAAACAGAAAGAGTTGGCCGACATTTATGGCTGCAATGAATCGACGATTAGTCGATGGCTGGATGGCACACGCAAACAAATCCAAGCCGACACGTTGCGTGGGGTCGAAGCTCTAGATCCTGCGACTGGCTTGGACTGGCGTGAAATTGTGCAGTTGTGCGAGACAATAAACCAGGAGTTGAGCGGTTAATTTCGCAAGTGTTCTCCGAATCCGCGTCCTTTTATTGAACAGTAGATGCAAACTGATTTCGAAATCATCACGACGTTTCTTGCACGCTCCGGCGCCGAGGTTAAAGGGCGCGGGAGCGATGTGCCTGACCAGGATGCCCGCGTGCTGTTCCGAAAATTCGCCAGCGGTAAAGCAACGCCTGAGGAACGGGCGGAAGTGGTCAGGCTGGTCGATTCCCGTCCCAACTGGATTGCTGCATTGGCAGACGAAATAAAGCAACGCCGGGATAGAACCAGATCCACAGCAGAGTCATAACCTGCATCTTTGTTCGCATTGGTTCTGTGCTGATCAGGCGGCGAGCATCAATTGGATATCGACGCTTGAACGCTGCACTCGTTGGGGGGTGGCGACCTGGCGGTGGCGGCTTGAACCTACGCGGGGCAGCAGCGGCGCAAGCTTCTCGCCTATTGTGAGTATAATAATGTCTTGACGTTCCAAGTGGCGAGGCGAAACATCGGTACGGCTCCGTACGATAAAACGTGACCACCCAACACCAGCCGCTGCTTTCTGCAACAAAACTCGCTCCACGACCCACGGTGCCGCAGGTCCCCAGCGCTTCGACCGCCAGTGGACAAATTGCAGGCAAGATGCAGCGAATATCTGCCGAACCTATCTCCGATCTAAAATGGAAGACCCTTTTCAGCTTTGGTTGGAAGCTCATCGGCATCTGCCGCGGTTTAGTAGTGTTATGTGCGATCTTGTCGCTAACCCAGGATGCAATAGGTCTAGGTGTAGTCCAACTCTTCGGCTACCTAACTAACCAAGTTAGTATTAGCAGCCCCATCCACGTACATACTCCCGAGGCGTCATCTGGCGATCTCACAGCTACGGAACAAAAGTCCGTCGCGTCGCCGGCAGCACTCCTTTCGCCTGAAAACAACTCTTCGCGTCGTGGCCTCATCGGAGCGTATCTCGGCTGGGTTGCTCTCGCGATCTGCGGTGTTGGCTTTTCCATTCCCCTAAAATGGCTAACGACGAAATTGGATGCACTACTTTCAAACCGATTACGGACGAATCTGTTCGATCGCGTCCTCAAACAGTCGCCTGAATTTTTTCATGAGAACGATCCCGGCCAATTAAACACAATCATCAACCAAATGACGGTACAGACGGAGATGATTCTTCGCCAAATCATTGTCGAACCATTACTGCAATTTGTTGTCCTCGCTGGGACGACAGGCCTGTTAAGTTACAATTTCATCCAGCTGCACAAAGAACCTCTCGCTATTTTCGGCGCCCAGCTTCCCTCAGGTGCAATCCCGCCGATCATCGTCGGCCTAGCGCTGTTCTCGCCTTATCTCATCAGCAAGATTGGCGGCCGTATTCGCACCGCATCAAAGGCGGTTCAAACCTGTATGCTGACATTGTCGAGCCTTGTCACGAGCGCCACGCAGTCGCCGGAAGAGATCCAAGCAATGGAAGCAGAACGTATCTTTAGCGACAAACACAATGCAAGTTTGGAGAAGTCGCTCAACGCGCAATTGCGGCAAACGATGGCAGTTGAGACTGTGAATCTTGTTAATGGATTGCCTAGTCTGCTGATTCAGATCGCTTTGTTGGGATTCGCCGTGTGGCTCGTGCTCAAGCCAGGTGGAAACGCACGACCGGGCGACGTAGTGGCAGTTCTTCTGCTTGCACCAATGCTAATGTCCCCCATCCAAACACTGTCAAGTTACTTGGTTATGGCTTCAACTTCATGGCCATACACCGAGAAGATCATCAATATCCTGGAATCCCGCGGAAAAACGGAAGACCAGCCAGGCGCACCGGATACCCAAATGGTAGCGCCTACAATCGAGGCGCGAGGCGTTACTTTCTCGTATCGGCCGGGATCGCAGCAGATTTTTACCGATCTCTCTTTCACTATTCCACCAGAAAAAACGACTGGCTTCGTCGCCAAAATGGGACAGGGCAAAACGACTTTTTTCAAGCTGGCGCTCCGATTTTATGATCCCCAGCAAGGCCAAATCATGGTGGGCGGGCGGCCGACAACCGATTACACGCCTGATACGTTGCGGCAGCGTATTGCGATGATGTCGCAATTTCCGGCGTTCTTCTTTGATACAGTGCGGGAAAATCTGCGGATGGCCAAACCCGCTGCGACCGATGATGAACTTCAAGGCATCTGCGAACGCACGGGAGTCTGGAGAATTCTGAGCCAAAAGCTTCCGCACTCGGAGACGGGCTCAATTCTAGATGCGAACCTGGCTGCGGGTAAAACGCTGTCTGGCGGTGAGCGAAAACTGCTCGCGCTCACGCGTTGTTTGTTGCGGGACCCTACTTTCGTCTTTCTCGATGAACCAACTGTCGGCATGGATAACGAGGAGAAATTCGAGATTCGCAAAATGCTCCGCGACGGCACACGCGGCAAGACGGTCATGGTTGTCGATCACGACGTTAACTGGCTGCTGCAGTTTTGCGATTACTTCGTCGTCCTCGACGAGGGCAGGGTTGTCGAACAAGGGACTGCGAAAGAACTGCTCTCCCACGACGGTTTGCTTTATCAGCTTTATATGGCCGCAATGGGACCGAAAACCAAGGAAATTGCAACCTATATTGCGCGGGTCTAGTAAAATAAGTTTGCAAGTACGAACACTAAAATCGTATCTCTTATAAACGAAGGCGATTATGAGCAATTTTTGGCAGAACGAAACAAACGATTTTGCCGGTGCAGCGGCCGGGCAAAAAACAGCAAAATAGAAAAAACAAACAAAAGCAGAAAGGAATAATATTATGGCAGAAGAAGAGACAAAAATAACAATTGATGTATGGGGCACGAAAAAGCCGGAAGGCGAGGTGGACAAAGCCAAAGCAACAAAAGATCAGGCAGCTCCGCCTGCGACCAAGGGGGAGGAAGTGGAAGGCCATTGGCATGGTGGGCATGGGTGGCACCACGGCGGCCACCACTGGCACGGCGGTGGGCGGTTCTGGGTCGGAGGGGGCGGAGGCGGAGGCGGTTGGACTCGGTGTTGGAATTGTGGCTCCGTCCGGTTTGTGGCAGACGCTTACCCAGGGCAGGTATTCATCTGTGGTAATTGTGGCACCCCGTACACCCCGAACTAAGGCGTACCGAACGCGGTTGTAGAACCGCTTCGGATATCAGGATCGCGCGGAAGGGACAAACCTCCGCGCGCTCCAAAGATTCTACGTCAGCAGTTCCAGTAATTTTCCGAGTTTGGGGTGAGCAATAGCAGGCAGCGTTGCTTAATGATCGCGACGGGCGAGAGAAGCGGCACGATCTAAAGGGAAGCGGGCCAAGTCGATGGAGTCCCTGCATACTTTATCAAGCCTCCCGAAGATCAGCGCTTAGTTATCGTGAAATATGAACGCTTCATATTTCACGTAACGCGACTTACTGAGAGTGGAGCCGTACTTCTGGGAAACATGAGCCAAGCCGAGCGGAGACCGACTTCCAATGAACAAATGGAGCCACCCTCGATGTATTCGTCTGCTGGTTGCGGAGCGACGCTTATTCGGTGAAATTCATGCCTTGGCTTTCAACTGCGCCCAAAAAAATTATCGGATTTATTTCGGCTCCGTTTTCACAGGTGAAATGGGGGTATAGCTCAGTTGGTAGAGCGTCTCGTTCGCAATGAGAAGGCCAGGGGTTCGAATCCCCTTACCTCCAGCCTACGCTTTGAGGCACAAAAAGCGGAGGCTGTCACGCCGGAGTGAAACGAAGGCGGACTTTCAATGCGATCTGGCCTCCGTGCCTCAAAGACTACGGCTTGGCAGGCCAGCATTCTTCCTTCATGGTCCGCTTTCAACGCGCAGCGCAATGAAAGGGTTCTACTATGTCTACATACTCGTTAGTGAAGCGGACGGCAGGTTACACTACAGCGGCCTGACGCGCGATTTGAATACTCGACTCGCAGAACATAACAGCGGGAAATGCCCACACACCTCGAAGCACAGGCCATGGAAAATCGAAACAGCAATCGGATTTCGATCGGAAGCTAAAGCTCGCCGTTTTGAGCGTTATCTTAAGACCGGATCCGGACGTGAATTTGCGCGTCGCCACTTCTGAAAAGCTTTCGGGTCTGTCACACCGGAGCCGTAGCGAAGGCGGACCCGTTTCAATATGCAACATAAACGCGGCGAGCTATGATTCCGAAGGAACTACCCAGGAGCGTCCACAGAGCTCATCGCTGCGTTCTGTCTCGTGCGCGCGTTCTTATCTCACGTTCCTTCCAGACAATCAGCGATTCGTACCAGGCGAGTAGTCGACAATATGTAAAGCCGGCCTTGCCGTCCAGAATTCCGCCCCGAAACAAGTACATATAGATGAATCGAATAGTTGCTCTGCAGGGTAACCGCCTGAAGATTTTTTTGGCGGCTCGGCGGCGGCGGTCAGTTGCAATACTGAAAAGATCCAGGACGGGAACATCGTCATCAGCGTAGCCGTAAACGTTTTGCCGTGCCTCAGCCGTCGAATACCGGTTGTGTTTCTCGATCCAATCGCTAAGTCCTTTCGAAAAGTTAAAGTGCAAAAGCGATGACTTTAATGTGCCAATGCGGCCTGGCTCGAGCGTTTCTCGCTGACCGTGACCTACCTGTTTGAAGCGCAAGGCTTGTTTTCGCCCGAAACGAACTTGGTACCAGGGGAAAAGCCCGGCATGCCGCAGAAATTTGCCAAAAAAAATCAACTTCGATGAAACGCGATAAGCATCTTTGTCGCCGAATATCGCTGTTGCCAGCTCTGCTCTTAATTCAGGAGTAACGACTTCGTCTGCATCCAGATGAAGAACCCATTCGTGTTTAAGGTTTCCTTGTTCACTTGCAAAATTCCTTTGAGAAGAAAAATCCTCAAATGTTCGTTGAATGACACGTGCTCCGTGGCGCTTTGAAATTTCCACGGTGCGATCCTCGCTGAATGAATCAACCACGAGGATATCGTCGCTCCATGATACGGAATCGAGGCAACGCGCAATGTTTATTTCTTCATTATGCGTCAGGATGATAACGGAGATCATTTTGGCTCAGGTCGCCCCTTAATCGCGTGCTGTATTTTCAATGACAATCATCCACGGTTTCACGTCCTTCAACACGCCCGCCCGCGCTTCGAGAATCGCGCCTTCATAAACGGTTGACACCGCAGCGCGTGGTTTGTCGAACGGGCGCGGCACACTATAGTTCGCCGCGATGCTTCGCCTGCTCCATCGTGCCCTGACCCAAAACCGCATCACCAGCCGACTCCAGCGTGCCCTGGTGCACCGCGTTAAACGGTTGCTCTACGTGCCGGATGGGTACTACTCAATGGGACAGATTTACCGCAAGATCAAGCCCGCTGCGATCCTCGATATCGGGGCCCACCATGGCTACACGGTGGATAAGCTGCTGGACTACGCGCCCGGAGCTAAAATTCATGCCTTCGAGCCAACCCCGCAAAGCGCGGCCATCCTCCGCCAACGGATGAGCAAGCGATCCAATGTGCACGTGCACGAGATGGCGCTGGGCGATAAGACCGGAATGACCCGCTTTCATTTGAATGTCGGCGAGCAGACCAATTCGTTGTTGGATAACGTCACGCAGTCGCCATTCGGGCAGGTTCAGGAGCATTTCGCCGAAGTTCAGGTGCAGGTGATGACGCTGGATGATTGGGCGGAAAAATTTGCGCAATACGGGATGCTGCTGCTCAAGGCAGACATCCAGGGCGCCGAGCGGCTGCTAGTCATGGGTGGAAAGAAAACTTTCGCCCAGCGCGTTGCGGCGTTTTACACGGAAATTTGCATTTTGCCGCAATACGAGAGCCAAGCCACATTCTGCGAGATGAACCGCATTATGGTGGAGCAACTGGGGTTTGCGCTTTACGACATCTATCCATGCCAGAAAGCTATTCGCGGCGGAGCAGCAGGGTTTACGGACGTAATGTGGGTGAAGCCATCAGTGCTTCCACTGGAGGAGTAAAATGAATGCTGACGGTTTCAGCCAGTCATCGATCGCACGCAAGAGGACGCGGCAGACGCGCGGCTACGGTAGATCAAGTCGCTGTTCAGATCATTTTACAGAACTATCTCGACAGCGCGCGCAGCAAAAAGCAGCAGGAGGCTTCTCTACCAAGAACCTCGATTGAGGGGTTTGGTACGCTACACCTCGCGCATGAAGCTCATCGTCTCAAGCGAACCGTTTGAGTGAAGCTATGCCACACGGGGAACAAAGGGAGCGCCGTGACGGCGCGGCGTTCACTGACTCAGCCGACCAGCTAACACCTGCACTGCTCCCACATTAGCGGGAGCAACGGTTGTCAATTCCGGCAGTTGTAGAGACCGCCCCATGGTCCAGATCTCCGTAAGGCGCACGAAAAAGTATGCAAATACTACAGGCCAGAGCACCAGCAGGGTGATGTCGCGGCCGAGGTTGAAGGTAAGACCGGCGCCAAGCATGAACAACACCAGGCGCAGGAGCGATTTTCTTTGTTCCCACCAGCGGATCAGCAGACCGATCCAAAGAACCATAAGTATCCCGGCTGCGACCGGACCGAAGATTTGGCCAAAGTTCAAAACGCCGCCGCCGATCATTCCAGAGGCAACGGTGGTGTTCACACCGAGCTCGCCGTCCTCGCTGTCCGCGCTCTCGAAGCCGCGCCATTTCGCGTAGTCAATTCCAATCAATGGCTTTGAGGGCCAGATCACGCGCGGAATGAAATTAAGCAGTTCATTCAAATATTTTGTGCCATACGCAGGAGACCCAGCGTCGGTTTCGAGATAAGTATTCACGAAGCAAAGTTCCTGAATCATGTTGAGCCCAAATTGCGTCGAATCCTCACCGATGAGCTCAGACGGATTCTCACTGGCCAGCACCTCTCTGAACCCACCGTCGCGAAACTCGGTCACAAACTTGAAACCCTTATTCAGGCAAAACAACGCAATCGCCAGAATGGCCAGTCTTAGAATCAGCAGATGACGCCCATAAAACAGATATGTCAGGATAAAAGGCAGCACCGCCGCAAGAAATTGGCTACGCGCTCCCGCGAAAAAGAAATACGGGAGCGTAATGGCAAACATTGCGGCTGCGAGCAATCGCCAGGCAATACTGCGCTGGAAGAATATCAGGACGCCTAGAAACGCTGTGACGGCATTAAACACATAACCTGCGAAGGAGATCAGAAATCCGCTCGCCGAACTCTCCACTGCACTACGCCCCCACATCGTCGCGCCAGCGCGGCCATCCAGCGGAAATACCGCGCCCATCACATCACCGCCCATTCGATAGATGCCGATAACAAAGAGCACAAGCCAAAGCGCCCCGGTGGCGATCAAGATCTGTTCAGGAGTAAGACGCGTATCAAAAACTCCCGAACTGGGCCGACCGACAATCCAACGTATGGCAACGGGCGCGAAAACGCGAAATCCGATTAAGAACAATAGTACCTGTCCATAACTTTGGCCTAACGAGGAGGAAGGCAGAAAATCATACTGCTCCGGGTGTATAAACGGATCGACGAAATACCATGCAAATACCGTTACGTACACCCCGGCCGTGAAGCCAAAGCTATCCCTGTTCAGCAGCTTAATGCAGCTTTCTGCCGTCAACACCACCAACACGACAGCAGCGAGATAGAAAGTTAGTTCATGGGCGACCGCCGACCCAAAGAACACTTCAAAAGAAGTAGAGGTTGAAAGAATTATCATCACGAGGAATTGCTACAGAGTTTGCGCCCATGCGCTGTAACTGGTTGGCAAGCGCCTCGATCGTGAGCTTATCCCGCACACCTGACGCGGATGCAAGCTTTTTCAGCCGGTCCGGGCTCGCGATGCAGTCGCGGACCGCGTATGCGATGCACGCTGCACTCGGTTAATCAAGAATGATTCCGTTGACGCCATTTTTCACGACTTGCCACAATTTTTCGATGCAATAACGGGTAAGCCATGCGCCTGCGCTTCCAGCTGGTAATGGCAAATCCGCCCGACAACGTCGGAAGAATAAACAGGTCTGCATTTCTGTAAAATCCAGTTGCCTGGTTGCGCGTTACAGCGCCAAACCATTTTACTCGCCCGCCATTGACACTTGTGCTGGCGTTTGCGATTTCCACTTCGACCATCCAAAATTCAACGGGCTCATCACGCAATATTCGATCGGCCCCGAGTAACCTGGCGACGCCCTTGCGCAGATTAGTCAGACCCAAAAAACAGCACGCGCAGCGGCCGCTCAGCCGTAAATGATCGGGGTAACTGCGCTGTAGCCGCGGCTCTGCGAGCCGTCCAAAGCCAAGTTCCTCGTACGCCAGCGGAATAACTGTTAGCTTTTCCCCGATAAGTTCGGCCTTGATCAGGCCGGTTCGCGACCATTCGGAGTTAACAACAATGCGGTCAGCGCGGCGTTCACGGACTCAGCCGACCAGCTAACACCTGCACTGCTCCCACATTAGCGGGAGCAACGGTTATCAATTCTGGCAGTTGTAGAGACCGCTGCGTGGCCAAGATCTCCGTAAGGCGCACGAAAAAGTATGCAAACACTACAGGCCAGAGCACCAGTAGGGTGATGTCGCGGCCGAGGCCGAAGGTAAGACCGACGCCAAGCATGAACAATGCCAGGCGCAGGAGCGATTTTCTTTGTGCCCACCAACGGATGACCAGACCGGTCCAAAGCGCCATAAGTATCGCGGCTGCGACCGGACCAAAGATTTGGCCAAAGTTCAAAACGCCGCCGCCGATCATTCCAGAGGCAACGGTGGTGTTCACACCCAGATCACTGTCGAGGTCCTCGTAGCCGCGCCATTTCGCGTAGTCAATCCCAAGCAAAGGCTTTGAAGGCCAGACCGCGCGCGGAATAAAGTTGAGCAGCTCATTCAAATATCTTGCGCCATACGCAGGAGACGTATCGCCGGATTCCAAGTAAATGTTCACAAAGCAAAGCTCTTCAATCATGTTCAGCCCCCTCTCTGGGAGAGGTTCATCGATGAGCTCGTACGGATCCTTAGCAGCTACCACGTCCCTGAAGCCACCGAGGCGAAACTCAGTCACAAACTTGAAACCCTCATTCAGGCAGAAGAACGCAATCACCAGAATCGCGACTTTTACAATGAGCGGATGCCGCCCAGAAAACATGTATGTCAGGATAAAAGGCAGCACCGCCGCAAGAAATTGGCCACGCGCTCCCGATAAAAAGAAATACGGGAGCGTAATGGCAAACATAGCGCCTGCGAGCAACCGCCAGGCAATCCTGCGCTGGAAAAATACCAGGACGCCTAGAAACGCTGTTACGGCAATAAACAGATAACCCGCGAAGGAGATCAGAAACCCGGTCCCCGACCTATCCACTGCACTACGCCCCCACATCAGCGCGCCACCGCGGCTGTCCAGCGGAAATACAGCGCCCATCACATCACCGCCCAATCGATATATGCCAATTGTAAAAAGTCCGAGCCAAACCGCCCCGGCGGCGATCAACATCTGATTGGGAGTAAGACGCGTATCAAAAACTCCTGAACTGGGCCAACGGACAATCCAACGTATTGCAACGGGTGCGAAGACGCGAAATCCGATTAAGAACAATAGTATCTGCCCATAACTTTGGCCTAACGAGTCGGAAGGCAGATAATAATACGGCTCCGGATTTATAAACGGATCGACGAAATACCATGCGAATACCGTTACGTACACTACGACCGTGATGCCAAAGCTATTCCGGTTCAGCAGCTTAATGCAGCTTTCTGCCGTCAACACCACCAACAGGGCGGCGGCGAGATAAAATGTTAATTCATGGGTGACCATAAAGCGCGAAACCAAGGCGACGAGTATAGCGCACAAGAATCAAAAGTTAAATGTATTATCATTAGCGCGGACTGCTGTCTCTTGATTCCTAGCTCCTTGGTTCCCAGCTTCTATTGCCTATCTTCGAACTTTTGCCTGAGCGCAGCCAACAAGCGTTCGCCGTACCGTTCCCACGTGTAATCGTGTGCTCGGTCGCGCGCGGCGCGTGACATGCGCTCGCGTTTTTGTCGATCCTCAACGATCTCGGCAATCGCGTTGGCCAGCGCTTCGGGGTCTCGCGACGGCACAATGCGTCCATCGATGCCGTCCCGCACAACCGATCCCGCCTGCAGGGTCGTCACAACCGGAACTCCGCAGGCCAGCGCTTCATAGGTCGTTTCCGCCGAGCCTTCTGCGAGCGACGGTAGCACAAGCACATCGGCAAGCGCGAACTCACCTCTCATCTTCACGCGTGGGACGCGCCCAAGGAATTTCAGGTGACGACATCGTTCCTGGTTTGCAACTGAGCGTTCTACGTTGCCGGCAACCCGGAATTCACAGCGCACTCTGCGCACGAGAAGTTTTCCCGCTGCCATCGCCAGGTAGTGAATCCCTTTGCGCAAGTCCGCAGTCCCAGCAAAGAGAATGCGACCGCGCACTGGTTCGTTGCGCACAGAAAACAATTCGGGATTTACACCGTAGGGCACAACCGCTGCGCGTTCGCTTGGCAATCCAAAATTCTGTACTAGATCATCGCGCACCCATTTAGACGGGCAGATAGCAAAATCTGCATCCAGGGACGAGAGATGCTCAGCTTCGAATCCGCGGCAGACCGCAGCATAATCGGGCACGTTGAGTTCCCAACCGGGGAACTTCTTTCTCTCCTCCGTCAGTATGCGCTCAGTG
>Ga0193735_1000385_pt1 | contig 13891 bp, 8 predicted proteins | sample U1m2metaG_FD_145080 | JGI IMG/M metagenome (GOLD analysis project Ga0193735, IMG submission 145080) | Soil microbial communities from a riparian zone of the East river system, Colorado, United States - U1m2 | ecosystem: Environmental > Terrestrial > Soil > Riparian zone | place: USA: East River... | reverse complement strand
CTCGAGCCGGGCGCCGAGCTCACGGGCCGCTCGCACGATCGCCATCCCGACCGGATGCTCCGAGTGCCTTTCCAGCGAAGCCGCTGCGGCGAGCACTTCGGATTCCGTCTCCGGGCCGATCGCGATCACACGACCGACGGACGGAATACCCTCGGTTACGGTTCCGGTTTTATCCAGCACTACGGTGGTCACATCGCCGGCTCGCTGCAGGATCTCGCCGCCCTTGATCAACAGCCCGAGCTCGGCGCCGCGCCCGGTGGCAACCATGACTGCCGTGGGAACCGCCAGACCCATAGCGCACGGACAGGCGATGATTAGCACAGAAACCGCCGCTGCGATCGCGCGCGGCAACGCCGCGGTGTCGGCGAGAAAATACCAGGCGAGAAAGGTGACGATTGCAATCGAGACGACGACCGGGACGAACACGGCGCTGACGCGGTCTGCCAGGCGCTGAATCGGAGCGCGAGAGCTCTGCGCATCGCGCATCAGTTTTACGATGCGCGCGAGAACACTGTCGGCGCCGATACTCGTCGCCCGAAAACTGAACGCTCCGGTGGTGTTCAGAGTTCCACCGACTACTTGTCCGCCGACGGTCTTTGCCACGGGAAGTGGCTCCCCGGTCAGCATCGACTCGTCAATGTCACTGCTCCCCTCGATGATCGTTCCATCAACGGGCACGCGCTCGCCAGGCCGGACGACTATCGTATCACCCGATACCACCTGTGACAGGGGCGTATCGATCCAGGCCCCTCCCCGTTCGACCCGAGCAGTTGACGGCAGGAGCGTCACGAGCCTTCTGAGCGCGTCCGAAGTCTTGCGGCGCGCGCGGGCCTCGATCGCTCTGCCGGCGAGGACGAGGCCGATGATGAATATCACGGCCTCATAGTAGACGTCGGGCGCGATCCCGTTCCGCGCGAAGAGGCTTGGCGCCAAGGTCGCAACCACCGAATAGATGAACGCCGAACCGGTGCCGAGCGCGACGAGGGTGTTCATGTCGGCCGAGCGATGACTGAGCGCTTTCCAGGCTCGCCTGTAGATATCGCGGCCAGCCCATACCAGGATTCCGCTCGACATCACGAGGAGCAAGTAGTTGATCACTGAATTCCCCATGAAAACCATGGAGAGCAGCATGCCGATTATTCCGGCCAGGACGCTGACACTCGCCTTGATTGCGAGCTCGCGCGCCTCTCGGGCCTCGCCGTCGTCCGCCGCAGAATCGACCGCCAGCATTTCGGCGTCGACGGGACGGAGCTCGGCGTCGTACCCTGTCGCTCTAACCGCGTCGATCAGTCGCTGCGGTGTCACGCTCGATGGATCGTAGTGAACGGCCGCGCTTCTGGTCACGAGGTTGACCGATGCATCCGTAACACCGGGCACAGCCGCCAGGGCGCGCTGAACGCGAGCCTGGCACGCGGCGCAGGTCATCCCTGTCACCGGAAATGATATGGAACTCTCCACTTCTTCCCCTGTCCCAGCTTCGATTCGAGTAGCCACGTCTGGTGCCTCCACCTTCAATCTATATACCCCCCTCCCCTATCTCAAGGAGGCAGTTCGCCACGTGGACCACCCCATGCTCGGGTCGCGAGCGACGGGAGCGCATCTTGCGTTATTCGCGACCCGAATGCTCGTTGTGCTCTTATAGGAAGGTTGTATGGAGTTAGTGCAGGAATCGTTAGCAGAAGCAGGAGACATTCCGTTCGAGAATTGCACCCTCGCCAAGGCATTGGCGGACAGGATGCGGTCAAGCAGAGAAGAGCTGACCCATCGGTGGCTCGGTCGCATCAGCGCCCGCGTCACGCTCGATCCCAATCGTATCTTCCCTACCGACGCGCTTCTCGATCACGTGCCGCTTCTCATCCTGGGAATCGCCGACTACATCGAGAACCCCGGTAGAGTCATCCTCTCGGAAGTCCCCGTCGTCGCCAAGGCGATGGAGCTCGGCGAGCTTCGTTTTTCGCAGGGCTTCGACGAGTACGAGGTGCTGAAGGAATACGAGATCTTCGGCGGGATCCTATTCTCGTTTCTCTCGCGCGTCGTGGACGATATCGAGGAACCGTGCAGTCGCGGCGAGCTGCTCGCGTGCGCGCACCGCCTCTTTTTGGCCGTAGCGCTCATCCAGCAGGCGACCTTGACCCACTACTTGAGCCTGGTCAAGGAACGACTCAACGAGCGTGAACAGCGACTTCGCGGATTCAATCGCGCACTCAGGCATGAGATGGGAAACCTGATCGGGACGATCGCTGGAGCGGCGGAGATTCTGGAGTTGGGAGCCGTCTCGCCAGAGCAGCACCGCATCATGACGTCCATGATTGTTCGCAATAGCGCGAACATGAAGGTCACGCTCACAAACCTCGTCGAGCTTTCGCGGGTAGACGAGAATGCTCGGCAGTCGCGGCACATCCCTCTCCCCAATGCCGCGGCAGAAGTGGCGCGCCAGCTCCGCGAGTCGGCGCGCGCTCACGGAGTCGAGATCCGGCTCGCGGACGACCTGCCGGCGATCGATGTGAGCGCCGCGGCGTTCGAATTGTGTCTCTCCAACCTGTTGGCGAATGCGATCAAATACTCGGACCCATCCAAGGACAAGAGGTGGGTCGAGGTTCGCGCTCGCGTCACCGCACCCGACGATGCCGCGGAGGCAGAAACCGTAGTCGAAGTACATGACAATGGACTAGGCGTTCCCGAAGCCAAGCGCGCCAATCTCTTCGAGCGCTTTTTCCGCGCCCATGAGGAAAGCAACGGAGCGATCGAGGGGACAGGTCTCGGATTGAGCATTGTTCGCGAGACGATCACGTCGCTGGGCGGACGCGCCTGGGCCGACTTTCGCGACGATGGCACCACATTTTTCTTCACGATGCCGAATCGACGTGCAGAGGACGCGTCGGCAGCGGATGCGCCTACTGGACAGGTCGATCGAACCTTAGGGGATTCGGAACTTCGTAGCTGAAGTGCCACCATTCCTGGTCGTAATTCACGAATCCTTCGCGCGCCATCGCTGCCTTGAGTCTCTGCCTGTTCGTCGCTGCTTGTCCCGATGCGTTGGCCGTATGAGCGGCCGCGGAGAACGTATCGAACGGCGTTCCCATCTCGAATTCGCGACCCGTCGTGAGGTCGATCAGTGTGAGGTCGATCGCGAGGCCAAGGTTGTGGCGCGAGCGACTGGCGATGTAGCCATCCTTGAGGAGGTCGGTGCGGTTCACCCGCTCCGTCCAATCGACCATCGCCAGCGTCGCCCTCACTGGACGATACGCGTCGAAAACCTTCAAGCCGAGTCCCTGCGACCGGAGATCACCCTCGACCCGCGCAAGCGCAGCCGCGGCCTCCCGTCTCAGAAATGCCCGGTTGGCAAGATATCCGGGCAGAGGAGCGCCGGTGAAATTGTTCGGCGTCGCGTAGCGAAGCTCCACAACAATGCGCGGATCCAGGCTGCGCACGTCGGTGAGAAGGGTGTCTGCCATCGCGTCCGGCGCGATCTCGGTCTCCGCGGTGTTGACGGGCGGAGCGACCTGAGCTGCCGGCTTCGATGCTTGCTGTGCAGCGCACGCAACCAGCAATGCGCCCATTAGGGCCGAGGACAATCTTCGCATAAGGGAACAATAATCCGCGAAGCGCGCGATCACGAGACGTTCTTGATGCATCGAGTCCGCCAAGCGCGCGATCACGAGACATTCCTGATGCATCGAGATTGGCGCATATTTTCGCATGGCAAGCTCTGACGCGATCAGCCCGACGTCCCTCGCGCACGCCGCTCCGCGCGGTCACCGTGCCGCCGTCATCGCCAGCTTCCTCGGCTGGACGCTCGACGCATTCGATTTCTTCCTCGTAGTCTTCGCGCTCACCGCGATCGCAAAGGAGTTCCACAAGACCGACGCCGAGATCGCACTCACCATCACGGTGACGCTGGCATTCAGGCCGGTCGGCGCGTTCATATTCGGATTGATGGCCGACAGGTACGGGCGAAAGCTGCCGCTCATGATCGACCTGGTATTCTTCTCGATCGTCGAGGTGCTGACCGGATTCGCACCCAACTACGCCGCGTTCTTCATTCTGCGCGCACTGTTCGGCATCGGCATGGGCGGCGAATGGGGCGTCGGCGCCTCGCTGGCAATGGAAAAAGCGCCAAAGGGTCGTCGCGGAGTTCTCTCCGGACTGCTCCAGGAGGGGTACGCGACCGGATATCTCCTCGCCGCCGTCTGCTTCTTCTTCGTCTTCCCGCGCTGGGGCTGGAGGCCGATGTTCTTCATCGGAGGCTTGCCTGCGCTACTCGCGGTATTCGTGCGCTTTCGGGTCGAAGAATCCGAGGTCTGGCAGCGCACAAAACATAAAGACTGGGGCAGTCTTGGCCGCGGAATAGCTTCCCACTGGAAGCTATTCCTCTATTTGACGCTGCTCATGGCCGGCATGAACTTCGTCTCGCACGGTACGCAAGACATGTATCCGACGTTCCTTCAGCGCGACTGGGGATTCTCACCGCAGAAGCGCGCCGCGCTCACCGCCTTCTCTATGATCGGCGCGATCATCGGCGGCGTCAGCTTCGGATACCTGTCTGACAGAATTGGCCGGCGACGCTCGATCGTTCTCGCGCTCGCGCTCGCGATCCTGATGATTCCGATCTGGGCGTTCTCCCCCTCGCTCACGGGTCTCGTGATAGGCGCGTTCGCGATGCAATTCATGGTTCAGGGCGCATGGGGTGTCATCCCGGCGCACATCACCGAGCTCTCGCCAGACTCAGTCCGCGGTTTCCTGCCCGGATTCGCGTATCAGTGCGGCGTGCTTATAGCAAGTTCCGTCGCCTACCTCGAGGCGTTGCTCGCGACCCACATGAGTTACGCCAAGTCGATGGCGATGGTTGCCGTCACTGTGTTCTCGGCGGCAGCGGTGATCGCGTGGCTCGGTCGCGAGAAGCACGCGGTCGAATTCGGCATCGTCGAGAAAGAGCCGGACCCTGTTCCCAGGCTCGCACGCTCAGGCTGACTCGATCTCTTTCGCCTTGGCGGCAAGGCGATCGAGCAAAGCCTTCACGTGCTCCGCGCCCGTTCTCGGATTCATCATCGTCACTCGAAGTACCGGCCGGCCGCCGAGCACGGTCGCTGTGATCCAGCCAGTCCCTTCCCGATTGTAGCGCGGCCGGAGCTCACGATTGAGCGCATCGATCTGCTCAACTTCGCTCGATGTCATGGAGCTTCCCGCTTTTTTTCCGTTCTTCGCCCCGAGATATCTAAAGCAGAGGATGTTCGACTCCGGCTGGTGCAGATTCTCGAAATCGCCTCGCTCTTCGATCGCATCATGGAGAAGTCGCGCTGTATTGCAAAGGTGATCGTACAGCTGCCCCAATCCGTTCGTGCCGAACCGCTGCATTACGAACCACAACTTCAACACGTCGGCGCGACGAGAGCACTGAAAGCTTCGAATCCCCTGATCGATGATTCGCGTCGACTTACCGGCATGAAAGAGATATGGTGCCTGCTGCGCGAACGCGCGCTCGAGATCGCCTTCGTCACGCGTCAGCACCATACCGGCGGCGAGAGGCAAGAGCATCATCTTGTGTGGATCCCAGGCCAGCGAACGTGAGTAGCGTAGGCCGTTGAGCGCCCGCGGCGGCTTCGACGAAAGGAGAGCGCTGGCGCCGTGCGCCCCATCGACGTGAAGCCAGATCCCCCGCTCTTCACACAGCTGGCCGACAGCTTCCAGATCGTCGAACGAGCCGGTCGCCGTCGTGCCCGCCGATGCCACAACCGCCATCACTTGCTTTCCTTCATTGCGAAGTCGATCGAGTGCGGCAGTGAGAAGATCGATGTCGATGCGGAAGTCTCGCGAAGGAATCGCGATTCCTCGACGGCGTCCCATCCCGAGCTGCCCGATTGCGCGCGTCACTGCATAGTGGGCGTGCTCGCCGTACACGACAACCGGAGGATCGGCGCCGAGACCGTCCTCCCATGCATTGGGAACCGCCGCATTTCTGGCCGCGAGCATCGCCGTGAAGTTGGCTTCAGTGCCGCCGGACGTGAGAGTTCCACCGGCGCCCGCGCCGTATCCAGCTAGCTTCGCCAATCCGCCGACGATTTGATGCTCGATCATAGTCGCCGTCGGCGACATCTCCCACACGGCCAACGACTGGTTCAGCGCGCCAATCACGCTCTCCATCCAGACGCCTACGGGGAGCGGCGCGGATGTCTGGTGTCCCATGTACATCGGGTGGTAGTACTTGTTGGCGTCCGCTATCACATCGCCCTCGAGGCGCGCGAGTATCTCGGCAACCGGGCGTCCTTCGCGCGGAAACTCGCCTGCAAAGCGCCGCGCGAGCTCGTCGGAAGAGCGCGGAGTCGAGACCTGACCTTTCCCCGCTCGCGTCGATTCGAAGTAGCGAGCCGTTACAGCGGCAAATTGTTTTCCGACTTCGAGCGAGGCATCGGCCTCCAGCTCGGCGAGAATGTCGTCGATCATGCCGCAAATTTACTGCGGCTACCCCTCGAGCAGTCCATGCTGGCGCACGAAGTCGGCGAGCTCGCCCCTCGACGTCACGCTCAGTTTCAGAAAAATGTTCGAGAGATGGGTGCTCACGGTGCGCGCGGATATCTCGAGCGCGCTCCCGATCTCCTTGTTCGACTTTCTGGCCGCGACCATTCGCGCGATTTCCATTTCGCGCGCGGTCAAACCGGCGGCGCCGCTCGCGATCGTTCTTGGCGGTGGTCTCACGCCCCGATCGCGCATCTCTTCGCGCGTTCCGCTCAGTTCATCCGTGGCCTCCAACCGCGCGAGGACGTCGTGCGCCTTCCGGAGCTCACGAGTGCCTTCGTCGCGCTCGCCGACTTCCACCAGCGCTCCAGCGAGACGGCGTCTGATTCGCGCGGCCTGGGGCGGAAATGGAATTGCCTCGAGCTGGTTCACAGCTGAGCGCAGCAGATCGACAGCCGCCCCAGGATTTCCATCGCGAAACCAGGCGAGCAGACCGTCGCACGCATCGGCGTACGCTAGTCCGAGCCGATGATGCAGACGACCGGCATCACGCCGCATTCGCGCCGAGTGGCGCGCCGCCCGATCAAAATCACGCGCCGTGAGCGCTGCCTCACCCACTATCGGAAGCAGCCACTGGAGTGCCCAGACGACGTATCCGGCTCTATCGGCGATCGCGAGTCCCGCTTCACCAATCCGGACAGCTTCGGCCGCATTTCCCTTGGCCAGATGATAGGACGCCAGACCGAGATGAGCCGGAACTATCGAGGGAACGTCGAGCGCTCGCTCGCCGCCACGCTGGACCGCTCCTTCCTTCTCACCACCGGCCAGCTTCCACGCGAGATCGAAGTACTCTTTCGCTTTCTCGTCCGCGCCGCGCCAGAGATAGATCAGGCCGGACCACACATAAAGCCGTGGGAGAAGGGTTCTTTGATTGAGACTCTTCGCCAGACCAATCGTGCGCTCGGCCGTCTCGAGCGCGGCGTCCCAGTTTCCGATGCCTGAGAGATACTGAACGGACATTTCAGCCGACCAGAGCGGAAGGATGGGCGAATGCATCTCTTCCGCGAGTCTGTCGCTCGCGGCGATGTGTTCCACGACGCCCTCGGCATCCCCCTGCACGCCAGTCAGGAGTGCCATACCCCAGTGGGCCGTCCACTCCAGCATCCGCTGACCCGCGGCTTCCGCATGAGCGATCGCTTTCATCCCGTGTTCTCGCGCCAGCTCGAGCGGGCCAGTCCACGCGTACAGGAGAAGAAGAGCTCTGTGAGCGCGCGACAGCAGTGCATCGTTGTCGACACCCGTTGCCGCGGCCGACGCGAGTGCTCCCTCGACTTCCTGCTGTGCTTCGTGGAGTCGACCGAGGTCCTGGAGGACGATTCCCTTTGCGAGGCGCAGCCGCACGGTCTTCGCCGGATCGGCGGATCCGATTTCAGCCAGGCCAGCATCGTAGTGCGAGAGGGCATCTGAATACTTGCCGCTCCAATAGCAGGCGAGGCCCATTCGATGCTCGATTTCGGCGAGCGCACCAGGCTCGCCGCGGGCCGCCGCATCCTTGCGCGCGCGCTCCCATAGACCCATCGCTGCGTCGTACTCGCCCAAACGTTGTCGCGTCCGAGCGAGAGTGGTCAGTATCTCCTCGCGAGAGCCGTCGCCGATTGTTGGATCGCTATCGAGATGCTCCAGTGCGGCAGCCAGATAATTAGCCGCCTCCCGGTTCGCGAATTTCTCGAGGGCGCTGCGACCGGCGGCGTGCAGGTATGTCACTGCCTTCCGCGCCAGCGCCGTTGAGTGGGCCCGTTCGAAGTGAAGCGCGAGCTCGTCCGCATGTGCCGACGCGGCACCGCCGTAAAGCGACTCCAGCGCTTCAGCGATCGTCGCGTGGAGCATCCTCGCTCTGGCCTGGCCCAGCTCCGAGTAGATCACCTGTTGGAGCAAGGGATGCGTAAAGTCGTAGCGTATGGCGGCGACGCTTCCTGTCTCCTCCAGGACGCGCTGCGCGAGGAGCTCGTCCAAGCCGGCGATGATCTCTGTCTCCGACAGTCCCGAAACACGCGCGAGGGTATCGTGCGGAGCGCGCGTTCCAATTACGGCAGCGAGATTCGCCAGCGTGCGCGCATTCAGTGACAGGCGATCGATACGCGTCTTCACGACATCGCGAATGGTAGAGGGAAGGTTCATGGTTTCCATCTGCCATCCCGTCCACCGCCCATCGGACTCCTTCAGGGATCCTGCCTGGACGAGCGATTTGAGCGTCTCCTCGACGAAGAATGGATTCCCGCGCGTCCTGTCGTAGAGCAATGCGGAGAAGCCGCGGGTCGAGGCCTTGTCCGCTCCGAACATTTCCGTGACGATTTCCTCGACGTCCGCCGGACCAAGGGGAGCCAGTTTATGAACGACGAGCGAGCCAAGTCGCAGCAGTGAGTGCTCGGTGGTGCGCAAGACTGCGTTCGAATCCCGCTCGGTCTCGTTGTACGTTCCGAGCAGAACTATTTTCTGCCCCTCGATCTGCCGCGCGATGAAGTGCAGCAGCTCGAGCGACGAGGCGTCGGCCCAATGCAGATTCTCAAGTACGATGAAGAGCGGCTGCTTGGCGGAGAGCCGTCCCAGAAACTGCGTGAAGCTCCAGAGCAATCGCGCCTTGATCTCGGACGGGTCGGCGCCGGCTGAGGCACGGTTCCGCTCGCCAGAGGCACCCAGACTTGGAAAAAGGCGCGCGAAGTCGGCCGCACCGCCACGCGTCATCACCGTCATGGTTGCCGGGTCGAGCTTGCTTACGAGCGGAAGCAGTGCGTCGGCGAAGAGAGCGTAAGGGACGCCCGTCTCGACCGGATAAGCCCGTCCAACGGCCACTGTCCATCCGCGTTTTGACGCCAGGCCAGCGGCCGCTGTTGCAAGCCGCGTTTTGCCGATTCCGCCCTCGCCGACGATGAAGACCGAGCGTCCCGCGCCCTTTGTCGCATCGTCGAGCGTTTTCGACAGGAGGGCGAGCTCCGCTGTCCGGCCGAAGAGTGGCGCTTCAGCGGTCGTGGGACCTGTCGACATTATTCATCCGGAAATTTTGCCTCCATACACGGTTGCCCGCAACGATCAGGGAACCGCCTCGACAGTGGATCGCCCCGATGCGTTAGCTTCCAAACTCATCCAATTGATTGGAATTCAACAGCAAGGACAACAGTTCTGAAAAAAGCCTCGAGTGGATCAAGCAGGCAAAAACAGAAGACGACAGGAATCGACCTGGAAAAACGAACGGTCGATCTGGAAGAGGCCAACAAGACGGCCAGCTACGTCGCGCACGAGCTGAACAACCTCCTTACGGTCATTCAAATAAATACCGAGTTCCTGCTCGAGAGCGCCGGCGACGATCCCGCCAGTGCGCAGGAACTTGGCGAGATCCAGTCTGCGTCGAGGCGCGCCTCCATTCTCGCCCGCCAGCTGCTGGCATCGGCGCGTCTGGAACCGTTCGATGCCAAACTCGCCGAGGCGGCGCTCAAGAAGAAAACAGGCACGCTCGCCGCAAAATCAGGAACGCCGGCTATCGAGAAAGCACTCCGGACGAGCGAGACGATTCTTCTGGTCGAAGACGAAGCGGCAGTACGCACACTCGCGAAGAAGATCTTGTCACAGAAGGGTTATCGCGTTTTCGATGCGGCCGACGGCGCCATCGCCCTGCGTGTCGCCGCGGCTCACGTCGGTGAAATCGACCTCGTGCTGACCGATGTGGCGATGCCGAACCTCGGCGGGAGGGGCATGGTCGAGGAGCTGAGGGAGCTGAGCCCCAGCATCCGCGTCCTGTTCATGTCGGGATACCCGAAGGAAGAGGTCTTTCCCGCAAAGGGGAGCGGCAACAGTATCCCGTATCTCCAGAAGCCCTTCACAAGCGAGATGCTGTTCTCCGAGGTGCGCGCGGCCCTCGGCTACGCGAAGTAGGCAAGACGCCTCGCGTGGCTGGGGCTACGTCGGGCGTCAGCCTGCCGCGAGCTGGCTGGTGCAATTCGGGCAGCGTGTCGCCGCGGCGTCGATCGAAAGTCGGCAAAACGGACAAGTCCGTTTCGGTGCCTCCGCCGGGGGCTTGATGAAGATCTTCGAGATCCGCCATGCTACCAATCCGATTATGAGAAAGTTGATCACCGCGGCGACGAAGTCTCCAACGCCGAATTTTACGGAGCCAACACTCCACGTCGCCTTCTGCCAATCTCCACCTGGTCCGATTGCTACGATGATCGGCATGATGAAGTCATCGACGACGGCTTTCACCAGCGTATTGAGAGCCGTCCCCACTACGACGGCTATTGCCAGCGCTACGACGTTCTGCTTGAGCAGGAAATCCTTGAAGTCTTTGAGCATTGGTTTTTCCGGTTACAGGGTCAGGCAGTCACGGACAAATTAGCGTTTTCTGACGGGGCCGCGCGAAGCGCTGCTAGCTTCCTGATCGCGGCGATCCCGGCCACCGGGCCAAGCGCCAGGACCGCGAAGGCCCAGCGCCAGCCGGTCCGCTGTGCAATGAGCGGCACCACCTGCATTGGAAGCATGGTGAGCAGAAAGCCGAGCGAAGTTTGAACGGTCAGCGCCGTTCCAACGGCGTGGGGAGGGACTGACTCGGTCACGAGAGTGCTGAATTGAGCGCTGTCGGCAATCACGAAAAAACCCCAGGTCATCGCTAGGGCACCGAGTATCCAGATCGGACGGCCGAAGAGAACACCGCTCAACACGCAACAACTTCCACTCATGACGAGCGAGATGGACACGAGGCGTTCCCTGCCCCGACTATCGGCGAACAGCCCGCCCCACACCGACCCTGCTCCGCCAATCGCGATCGTCGTAAAGGCGAGAAGGGATATGAGACGTGGCGCGCGAAGAAATCCCCCCGACGCTACGGCAACGCTTGCTGCGAGAAACGCCGGAATCCATGTCCAGAATGCGTACAGCTCGAACATGTGTCCCAGATAACTGGCCGTGGCGAGCCGCCATTCACGTACGCGTACGACATCGCCGACATGGCTCCAAGAGAACGGGCGGGACGTAAATGGATAGGGACCTTCCCGGTATCCGACGGAGACAAGCAAAGCAGCGATCGCCGCGCCGATACTGGAGGTGAGCACGACTGGCCGAAGCCCGACATGCGGAATCGCGCGGACCAGATAAGGAACCGCTTTTCCCACGGTGAGAGCGCCGACGATGACGCCGATCGCCAGGCCGCGCTGGGAGCGGAACCAGGTCGCCGTCATCTTCATGGCGGGCGGGTAGACCGCCGCGAGACAAAACCCCGTTACAAAGCGCAACGCCAGCGCGGAACGATATCCGGGAGCCGCGAGAATCGCGGCGTTTGCCCCCGCGCCGAGTAGCGCGCCGGCGCTGAAGAACGTGGCGGCGGGAATCAGATCTGGCAGGTTGAGAATCGCGGCAACGGCGGTTCCGCAGACAAACCCGAGCTGTACGATCGTCGTCAACCAGGCCGCCTCCGACGTCGTCAGCCCCCAGATCGAGCGCAATTGCGGTGTAACCGCACTGGCCGAGAACCAGAGCGACATGCCCAACAACTCGGCAAAACCAAGTAACGCAAGGACCCGCCAGCGCGTCGAGTAGGTATCCGCTTCCATCGCAAAAAATTAGCTTCGGCGGGGAGCAACTTCGACACTGGCGTACCCCGGACCCATGGTGAGTATTGTAATGCCGCTGCGACACTCCATTTTCCGGTCTCCGTTGAGGCGTACTCGTACGCCCACCCAATGACGAACCCGTCACAGGGAGCTCCGCCTTCCGGTCCAGGGGGGCCTTCCGCTCCGGGGGCGCCATCCGCTCCAGCCGCGTCCACCGCCCACACCCCCAGGCCGGCGGTTGCCACGCTGTCGCGCGAGCTTGCCGATTTTCTCGTCGAGCTGTCGATCACGCTGAACAAGCACGCGATATACCCCGAGAGCCACCCGCTTCTTCACGGAGCCGTAGATGGGGTCGCTAATCGACTGGGAACACTCTTCGTCGGCGACCGTGAGTCGCTGTCGATCGGGGTCGCGCGCAGGCAATTAATAATCGAAGGTGTCGCGACCGACCCCTTGAACGCAGTGCTCAAGGAACTTGCCATGCGTCTACACGCGCACCACGTCGGCGCGGTGAAGTTCATTCGCGGGCTGGGGCGCGAGGAGCTCGGGAATGCGCTGGCGGCGCTCGCTGTCGACCCCATTCGGTCGCAGACACCGATCGGCCTCGACATCGAGCGCGTGGGCGAGCTCTGGCCGCACGTGCGATTCTTTCCGCTCACTTACGATCGATTGCAGCTCATTGAGGACGATCCGAGAGATGAGCCGAGCACGGATCACATGGCGGCGGGACGCGCGACCCAGCTCTGGATCGGCCTTGCCCGGGCAGCGCTCGTGTCGGACACGTCTGGCCCGGGTGAGAAGAGGCGCGAAGAGCCCGACGACGCGACCGCGCTCGAGCCGGCCACAGTCGCTCGCGCCATCGATGAGCACCAGCGGGAAGAGGCTTACGATCAGGTCATCGTCGGATATCTCCTCCAGATAGGCGAGGAGCTCAAGACCGCGGAGGGCCCCGAAGCCGCCGGATTGCAGAAGCGCGTATCGCGCCTGGTCGGGTCGCTCAAGGAGTCGACACTCGAACGGCTTCTGGAGATGGGCGGCGACAAAGCCCAGAGGCGGCGCTTCCTCCTCGACGCTTCGCAAGGGATCACAGTCGAGGCAGTCATCGACCTCGTGAAAGCAGCATCGGCTGCCGAGGGACAAACTGTCTCTCACTCAATGCTGCGGATGCTGTCGAAGTTGGCGCACCATCCATCGTCCGACGGACCCCGGGCTAGAACTGACCCGACGATTCGCGATGTAATGCGCCGGCTGGTCGACGACTGGAGCCTCGACGACCCGAACCCTGAGGCGTACCGACAGGCTCTCGAGAGCATGTCAAGCTCCAGAAGCGCCGCCACGAAGGCCTCCAACAATGCAATTCCCACCGACATCGAGCCCGAGCGCATGGTTCAAATCGCAATCGAAGTGGGTTCGACGGGACCGCAGGTCCACGCGGCCATGGTCGACTTGTGCAGAGCCGGGCGCGCCGAGGTGTTGCTCGACCTGGTAGAGCGCGCCCCGACCGAGGAGGCGGGGGCGCCTGTCTGGGAGTTTCTCAAAGCGGAGCGGATTCTCGACTCGCTGCTCCAGCAGCCCCGCATCGATATGCCCCTGATTACTCGCTTCGTGAAGCGGATCGGAATCGCAGCCGCCCCAACGCTGCTCTCCGTTGCCGCGGTTTTTGAGGACGCAAAAACCCGCGCCCAGTTTTACGATCTGCTGCAATCATTGGGCGACGACGTGGGCGCTTCAATGGCGCAGCGAATTCCGGCTGCCCCTCCCGCGATGCAGCGTGAGCTCCTGGCCCAACTCGGACGGCTCGGCGCACTGCCCTCCGGGTTTTCCGCGCGTAGCTATCTGGA
>Ga0193735_1000384_pt1 | contig 13895 bp, 9 predicted proteins | sample U1m2metaG_FD_145080 | JGI IMG/M metagenome (GOLD analysis project Ga0193735, IMG submission 145080) | Soil microbial communities from a riparian zone of the East river system, Colorado, United States - U1m2 | ecosystem: Environmental > Terrestrial > Soil > Riparian zone | place: USA: East River... | reverse complement strand
CGTGAAAACGCACCACACAACCAGATCGCTACGGGCAGCACTCCAGCCTGCGACCTTCTGGCATTACGCCAACAAGGGGTCGCATGTGTCCGTCGTCAGTCACGTCTAAACGGAGCGGAGAAAGCACCGTTCCCAGCCTCGCCGCCAACGCGACCAGGAACAACCTCCTCTCGAAGCTTCCGCAGTCGGAGCTGACCGCTCTTCTGGAGCGCTCGACCCACGTCCAGTGCGATCTGCGTGACGTCCTCACCGCCACTGGACAGAGGATCAAGAACGTCTACTTCCCGCTGACGGGAATGATCTCGCTCGTCATCGAGCTCAAGGATGGAACCTCTCTCGAGTCGATGACGGTCGGGTGCGAGGGCTTCGCCGGCCTTCCCCTGTTTCACGGCGTCAATACCACCATGACGATGTCGATGTGTCAGATCGAAGGCACCTTCCTCCGATTATCGGCGGACTCATTCACGGAGTTACTCCCCAGCATGCCCCAGCTGGCGCTGCTTCTTCACCGTTATTCGCAGTTCTCCCAGGAGGTCGTCGCGCAAACTGCCGCCTGCAACAGCATGCACCTCATCGAGCAGCGTTGTGCCCGCTGGCTTCTGATTTCGTCTGACGCCGTCGCCAGGAACGAGCTTGGGTTGACCCACGACTTTCTCTCTCAAATGCTCGCGGTGCGCCGTCCTGGCGTGACAGTCGCGATCGGTGCGTTGGAGAAGCTCAAGCTGATCGTGCACCGCTACGGCAAGATCTCGATCCTCGACAAGAAGGGGTTGGAGGCGGTTGCCTGCGAATGCTATCGAACCGTCAAGGATAGAGAGCACGAGCTGCTCTCCTAGCGGGACTCCAGCTTTTGATTAATCAGCCGGTGTTGCGCAAAGCCTGCGCGATGCCGCTGAGCGTAGTCGCCAGAGCGTCATCGATCTGCTCGTTCGGTTTTTTGCGGTCGGTTGGCTGGCGCCGCTTTCTCCGCAGCAACGAGACCTGAAGCAGCGACAATGGATCCACGTACGGGTTCCTGAGCTCGATCGCCGACTGCAGAACCGGAGTGTCGTCGAGCAGCCGCCGGTGTCCGCGAATGAGGAGCAGCGCCTCCACGGCGCGCTCGTACTCCTGCACCAACACCTCGAACAGCTTCATGTCTCCACCGAGATTGCTCACGTAGGCTCGGGCGATCTCGACGTCGGTCTTGGCGCAGACCATCTCCGCTTTCGCCAGCAAGTCCTGGAAGAAAGGCCAGCAGCTGGCCATTCGCTGCAGCCTCCGCAGCCCGTCGCGCGTGGACACCACTTCGCCGAGAGCGGTTCCGATTCCCAGCCAGCCCGTGAGCATGAGCCTGATCTGCGTCCAGCCAAATCCCCATGGTATGGCGCGGATTCCCTCGATCCCGGCCTTCGCGCCGGGGCGATACGGTGGTCGCGATCCGAATCGCGCATTGGCGAGCTCGTCGATCGGGGTTGCGACCCGAAAGAGCTGGAAGAGCGCGTCGTCTTCGTGGACCAACTTGTGGTAGACGTCGCGGGATCGAGACGAGAGTGCGTCCATGACATCAGTGAAATCGACGACCTCTTTCGAGCTCACCGTCCGGCGCCAATCGCTGAACTCGTGGAGCAGCACGCCGGCGGCCGTCACCTCCAGTGTGCGCTCGGCCACCGGGAGCAATCCAAATTGCTGCGAGATGATCTCACCCTGCTCGGTGATCTTGATCCGGCCGTTCGTCGTTCCGGGAGGTAAGGCGGCGACGGCACGGTACACCGGTGATCCTCCGCCGCGGCCGACGCTCCCTCCCCGGCCGTGAAAAAGCCGGAGCTCGATGCCGGCTTCGCGAAACAGATCGGACAGCGACTCCTGCGCACGGTAAAGTGCCCAGGACGAAGCGATCATACCGGCGTCCTTGCCGGAATCGGAATAGCCGATCATCACTTCCTGCCGGCGCCCGCGCGCCTCGAGCTGGCGAGCGTAGACGGGGTCGTCGAGCAGCGCGCGCATCACGCCCGAGGACTGCTCCAGATCTTCGAGCGTCTCGAAGAGCGGGACAACATCAAGACGGGAGATTCCCTTCTTGCGGGCGAGATCCACCAGCTCCATCTCGCGCGCCAGCACCAGAACTCTCAGCACATCTTCGGTCGATCTCGTCATCGAAACGATGTAGGTGCAAGCGGCAGCCTGACCTGCCTCATCCTGGATTGTGCGAATCGCGCCGAACGTGTCGATCACGCGGCGCGTATCCGCGGACAGTTTTCGATTTTTGCGTTTGGGCGCTTTCTTCCGCGCCAGCACCGACCGGAGGACCTCGCCATCGGCGTCGCCGCCGTTGGGCGACAACAGCTCCTTTACCGCGGTCGAGTGAACATCGGCGTGATCACGTACATCCATCATGAATCCGTGGAAGCCGTGAGCTCGCACTGCCGCGTAGAGCGGATCGAGTGTCGTCCGGCATGCCTGCTCTGCCCCGGACGCGAGAAGGTAGTCGCGAACGAGAAGGAGATCGTTCTCAAAAGCCTCAACATCGGGGTATGCGGCTGGCTCCTTTCGCTCGCGCCCCGCATCGCGGGACGCTACCAGCCTCCGGGTCGCCTCGATCCGCGCCGCCATGAAACTGAGCTTGAGTCGGAGTGGCTCGTCCGCATTCCGCTTCCGATTCTTCTTCCAGACCAGAGGCAGCAACACGCGGTCCCGCGCCAGGGTGTCGACGAGCGCCCGGGTCGGTGGCGCAATCTCGGCTGAGAGCGACAGCCGGCGGGTGAGATCATCCAACGCCGCGCCGTAGCGCCCGAGAATCACGTGACTCGCCCGCCGCGCCGTCGCAATTGTAATCTCGGGCGTGACGTAAGGGTTTCCGTCGCGGTCTCCTCCCACCCACGTTCCGAATCGAAGCGGCACCGCGAGCCCGAATGAATCTGCCGACCGGCTGAATTCCTCCTCGAATGCGACGGCGAGGGCCGATTGCATGTGCGCGCCCGCGTCGAGAAGGCGCGTCTCCAAATACCACAGTGCCGAGCTCACTTCATCCAGCACGGACGGTCTGTCCTGCCGCACCTCGCTGGTGAGCCACAGCAGCTCCACTTCGCCCTCGAGCGCCTGCTCGATCAACCGCCCGGTGTCCGCGGGCGCGGACTCGCGGGAGAGCAGACCGTCTGCGACTCGCGCCTGGAGTCCGAGCAGAGTGCTCCGGGTTGATTCCGTCGGGTGGGCGGTAAGCACCGGCCGGATGTCGAGAGTGAGCATCGCCTGCTCGATCGCGTCGGGTGTGGCGCCGAGCGTACGCAGCTCGCGCATCGTCCAGCGCGCCGAGGCAGGTTGCGCGTCGGTGACTCCCTTGCCGAGATACGCGTTCCGACGCCTGACTCGGTGGGTCTGTTCGGCGGTGTTGATGAGCAGAAAGAAGAGCGTGAACGCGCGCGCAACGACGGCGCACTGCGCTACACTGAGCGCGTCGACCTCACGCAGCAGATCGTCGAGCGACGGAGCTCCCCGCTCGCCGTGACGGCGAGCCCGCGATCCGGAGCGAAGGCGCTCGACGATCTCGAACGCCTCCTTTCCCTCGAGTCGCTGAATGACGCGTCCCAGCGCGCCGGCCAGCCAGCGAACATCTTCGTGGAGCGGAACGTCTTCTCTTCGCGCGGTCACCGTCATTCGACGTTGAATTATGCCGCGTCGACGGAGAAACTGATACCGCTAACTACTTGAGCCTTCGTGCCAGAGCCGCGAGATAATTGGCCGCTTCGGTGATCGGCTTTGCCCCGGCTAGCACCCCTTCGTCCAGAGCAGGCAGCTCCGGCTCGCGAGTGGTGTTGCGGATTCCCAGTCGTTTGCGAAGCTCGTCACGGAGCGCGCGCGCGGGACGGTAGAAGCGCTCGCGGTAAGCGCGCGAAGTGAGCAGATCACGCTCCATCAGTTCCTTGCTCTCCCGATCGAGTGCTTCATCGCGCTCCGCTTCGGTGGCCACTTGAACAGGGGGAGGGCTTGCAAGTGTAGTGACGAACTCGAGAACCGTGCCCGCCTCAAAGGTCTTCATTTCCGTCGCAAGCTGCAGCGTCTCCTCGCGCAATTCTGAAGGAGGCAGTGTCTTGAACTGATCGACCAGCGGGTCGATGGACTCAAACTCGCCAGTGACAGGATGGGAGGGTGACTCGAAGCCCGTGAACTTTGGCCCGGTCGCCATCAGCCAGAAGAACTCTGCAATCGTCGTGAGGAGGTAACAAACCACGGCGACAGCCGCGAATCGGATTGCCGGGGGCGAGGACCTCACGACCCCATGGCCGCGCCAGAGGAGATTGAAGGCCGCAATCGCGATCGCGCCCGCGATCTTGCCAGGCTGGAGAGGCCGGACCTGTCTCCACGCACCTGGAATCGCGCGCCGCCAGGCCAGAGTTTTGAGAGGAATTCTCACTATCATGAGACTGTTTTGTCGCCGGTGCAGTCACGCATTTTTCAGAAACTCGCAGAAACCCTGAGTAACGCGCATGTACGACGCTTTCCCCGACCTCCCAGCGATCTACGACAGCGTGCCAGCGTATGTTGCGAGGCGCGATGTGGATTTCTACGTCGATGAGGCAAAGGACGCTGGCGGACGCGTGCTCGAGGTGGGGTGCGGCACGGGGCGGATCCTGCTTCCTATTGCACGCTCCGGCCGCGCGATCGACGGACTGGATGCATCGCCTGAAATGCTCGACCGCTGTCGAACGAAGCTGCGGGAGGAGCCGGACGAGGTTCAGCGCCGAGTGACCCTGCACCAGGGGGACGCGCGCTCCTTCGACATCGGACGCCAATTCGCTCTGGTCACAGCACCATTTCGTGTCGTGCAGCACCTCACGACCGCCGAGGACCAACTCGGCTTTCTCGAATCGGCTGCGCGGCACCTCTCGCCCGGCGGCCAGCTCGTGTTCGACGTGTTCAATCCGAATTTCGCCGCACTCGTCTCGGCGGACGGTGTCGAAAAGGAGGATACGCCGAACACGGCATTGCCCGATGGGCGGTCGTTCCGCCGGACGGGACGCGTGGCACGCGTACGCTGGATCGACCAGGTCAGCGAGATCGAGCTGATCTACTACGTCTCGGGCAAGCCCGGTGAACCGGTTGAACGGCACGTCATGTCATTCGATATGCGCTGGTTCCTTCGAGCGGAGCTCGTTCATCTGCTCGCGCGGGCGGGCTTTCGTGTCCGCTCGATTTACGGTGACTTCGACCGCTCGCCTCTGACCGACAAATCGCCCGAGCAGGTCGTGTGCGCTGAGCGCATCACAAAAGTCGCGACATGATGTGGTCGTCCCCCACGCGGTCGCCAAAGTAAAACGGCGCCGAGCCGACGACGGAAAAGCCCATGCGGACGTAGAATCCGACAGCCCACGGCGCCTCCTTCCACACCTGGAGCCAGACCACATCTGCGCCGCGCTCCCTGGCGTCGTTGAAACACGAGATCATGAGCGCCGCGCCGACGCCACGGCCTTGGGTGGCACCGTCGACGTAAAAGCGGACTATCTCGAACGCACGCTGGCCGTTGACGCCGGTCGGTGGCTTCGGCGACGCTCTCAAGTACGCGTAGGCGATGGGAACACCGGAGGAATCCTCTACCACAAAGATCGAGGTATCGTCATCGGCAATTGCTTCGCGGACTCCCTCGACCGAGAATGAGCGGGCCAAGTAGCGACTGAGCTCCGGCTCCGGATGCGTCGGACCGTAAGTCTCTGTGAAAAGACGGGCCCCGAGTGAAGCGACGGCGGGCGCATCACCCGCGGCGCAGCGGCGGATTGTGAAATCGCCAACGGTGTCTATCAATTGTTCGCCCGCAAGCTGGCGGTTATTGCCCGCATGAGCGCGCCGTCGTCGCCGCCAAGCTCCCAGATCACCACACCTCCGAGCCCATGCTCGCGAACGTAGGTCGCCTTTGCCGCGACTGATTCGGGATCGTCGTAGCTGACCCAGGTGCCGCTCGTCGAATCATAGAGCCAGGGCACGCGGGCAGTGGATTCCCAATGTCGAGCGTACCGCGGATCGTTGAGACGCGTTTGCGACAGCACCCTCCAGTCGCCGTCTCCCTGCTTCCATCCCGCCGGATTTTGGGTTCCCGGCTGGTAGAGCCCGGCGTTCGTGTTAGGGACCTGACCGTAGGCATGTCCGTAGAACGGAACGCCGACCAGCAGCTTGTTCGCCGGGACCCCGGCCTTGATGAAGGCGACCATGCTCGCGTCGACGTTCCAGCCCGGTGTCGGATCGCTCGGAGGCGAGTACAGCGGCGCGTTGAAATTCGTTTTGCCCGGCGCCGAGTGATAATCGTAGGTCATGACGTTGATGAAATCGAGCAAAGGCTCGATGCGCGAAAGTTCTATGTTCGCTATTTCCGGAGCGCGCGCCGAAGCAGCTATGGTGAGCTCGTAGTGCCGGTTGTCCTTTACACCTTGCCCATCGAGCTGCCGCCGCAGCTCCTCGAGGAGCAGAGAAAAGTCTTCCCGATCGACCGGCCGCTCGACATTCCCTTCCATACCACCGGCCACCGGAAACTCCCAGTCGATGTCGATTCCATCGAACAGGCGAGGCGAGCGTCTGATGAAAAGATCGAGCGCCGACTCCGTGAATTTGCGACGGCTCTCCGCGGTGAGCGCTGCATCGGAGAATCTGCCGGAGCCGGTCCAGCCGCCGACGGAGACAAGGAGCTTGAGATGCGGATTGCTCGCCTTGAGCCGCGCGAGATCGCCAAAGTTTCCAGGATCGACGCGGGCATCGCCGAGTGCGACCCGGCCACTGCTGTCGATCAAGGCGAAGGCGTAGAAGATGTGGGTGAGGTCGCGGGCGGGCAGATTGGCTATGCGCGTGCCTTTGCTCTGGACTCCCCACGAGGCGAGGTAGCCTACCACGCGCGGCCGTGTCGAGCCGGTCGATGCGTCGGATGTGCGGGCAGAAGGCGTGCAGCTGATCCCGATTTGAGCGGCACCGACTGTCGCGAAGATGAGCGTAAGCGATCGCACGCTTCGAGTCCGGAAAACGAATCGTCGAATATGCACGATTTTAGCCCCAAGGAAATCCTACTTGACAACTCCGACGCGCGGCAATATTAGAGATGTCATCCGAGTCGCTCGGGCAATGTTCTGGCTTGGACAACGCGGTGTGAAATGGGCAAGACTTAGCTGGCTTCCCCGAAGGGAGGACCGTACGCAGTTGCTTCGTTCCTTCGCTGTTTTGCTGTGCGCGCCACTGTTCTCCGTTTTGCCGGCCCACGTCGTAGGTCAGGCGGCCGACCCGTCGAGACATCCCGCAAAGCCAGACCAGGTCTACCTGGTTATCCGCACCGACGACGCCGGGATGAGTCACAGCGTGAACATGGCTCTCGAAAAGCTCATCGCCACGGGCCTGCCCGTTTCAGTCTCGGTGATGTTTCCGACTCCGTGGTACCAGGAGACGGTGGAAATCCTCAAGCGCCATCCGGACGTCTCTGTCGGCATTCACCTGACGCTCAATTCCGAGTGGAAGAATTATCGCTGGGGTCCGATCCTTGGCCGCACCGCCGTCCCGTCGCTCGTCGATGCCGATGGCTATTTTTTCCCATCCACCGAGGCGCTGCACCAGAACCACCCCAATCTCAAGGAAGTCGAGATGGAGCTGCGGGCGCAGATCGACCGCGCGCTTCATTCGGGCCTCAAGATCGACTACGTGGATTACCACATGGGGACGGCGGTACACTACCCCGAGTTCCGCGACCTGACCGAGCGTCTAGCCCGGGAGTATGGCCTTGGCATGTCGCAGTACTTCGGCGAAGCCAGGCACGATCCCCAATACTCCGCCGCGCCGCCCAACAAGACCGACAGCCTTCTGGCGATGGTCAATCGCCTGCGCCCGCAGTTCAATCTCGTGGTCACCCATGTCGGGATCGACAACGAGGAGCTCGGCGCACTGCTCGACATGAACACTTCCGACCCTCTTCCTGACATGAGCAAGAATCGTCAGGGAGAGCTCAATGCGCTCACTTCACAGCGATTTCACGATGCCCTCAAGGCGCGCGGCGTACAGCTCCTGACCTACCGCCAGCTGATCGCCATGCAAGGGCTGAAGTCTATGCGACGACCCCCACCCGAAGGATAAAAACTCAAGCTGGTTGTTGGAGGAGTACTCATGGAGTTACAAGGAGGAATGCTCATGGAGAAGCTAAGTACGCAGTCATTCTGGAACGGCCGCTCACACTGCCTGCGCGCAGTGGGCATGGCCGTGCTGTTCGCGCTCGCTGTGAGCGGAACGGCATTGAGTCAGCAGTCTGTGGTCACCGGTACGGTGACGTCTACGGGCGGCGCTCCGATGCAGGGAGTTACCGTACGCGTACAGAACTCGGATGCACGCGCGGTCACGGACGCAGCCGGCAAATACCGTCTCAATGCTCCGTCTGATGCCGTTCTGACATTTTCGTACGTTGGCCAGCGTCCGGTTCAGACTACGGTTGCGGGCCGGAATGTTGTAGACGTCACGATGGCGCAGATTCCCTACCTCGAAGAGGTGGTGGTTACCGCCTATACTGAGCAGCGGCGCGCGGATATCACCGGCGCGGTGTCCAGCCTCAACATCGAAAGCGCTTCCCGGCAAACAGGGGCAAGCGTGCTCCAGCGGCTCGATGCCAGCGTGCCAGGCGTAACGGTGGTTGCGGGTGGCTCTCCGGGCGCACGCAGCACGGTCAGAATTCGCGGGATCAGCTCATTCCAGAACAATGATCCGCTTTATATCATCGACGGAACTCCGGTTCAGGAATCCTATCTCAACTTTCTGAACCCCAACGACATTACGTCGGTTCAGGTTCTGAAGGATGCCTCGTCGGCCTCGATTTACGGCGCGCGGGCGAGCAACGGTGTGATTCTCATCGAGACCACCAAAAAGGGCGTCGCCGGACCACCCGTGATCTCCCTGCGGGCGAGAACCGGGGTCGCGACCCCGGTACGCGGCTACGATGACATGCTCATCACGAACTCGCTGGACTACTTCAAAGTGATGAAGGCAAGCTACCAAAACGCCGGGGATCCGGTCCCGACCAACATCTACGGAGACATCAACAACCCGACGGTTCCGCTTTACATCTGGCCGAACGCGTGCCCCGCGACGGCCGCCTGCACGGGTGTCGTTACCGCGACCGACACGTGGGGTCGGGCGACCGCCTTGAATGCGGCGGCATATTCCTACCCCAATTCCTTGATCATGCCCGGCAGCGCGGGTACCGACTGGTGGTCCGCCGTCTTCGGTTCAGCGCCGGTCGCGGATTATAACCTCGATGTCGCGGGCGGGGGTGATGAGAACGCGTACCGTGTCTCCTTCAACTTCTTCGATCAGGGTGGCACAGCGAAGTACAACCACTTCAAGCGGGGGAGCGTCCGCGTCAACACGACGTTCGCCCGGGGCAAGTTCAACTTCGGAGAGAACATGTCGCTCGCGCTCGAACGACATGTCGGCGGCATGCCCGATGACCCGGGTGGCTACGCCGAAGATGGCATCATCGGCAAGAATATTCTGAGTCAGCCGGTCGTCCCGGTACTCGACATCAACGGCAATTTCGCCGCCGGAAAGGCCAAGACCCTCGGCAACCAGGGCAATCCGCTCAAGGCGGCGTGGGCTGGGAAGGACAACTCAACCAACAATAACCAGGTTTTTGGAAACGTGTTCGGCGGCCTGGACATAAGCCCGGCACTCTCATTGAAAACCAGGCTCGGATTCAACGTAGCAGAGAGAACAACCCTCAGCTTCACTCCGGCCTCTCCCGAGGTCGCCGAGGCGACATTCGGCAATTCCGCCGGTGAGAACAGGAATGACTTCAACGATTGGACCTGGACCAACACGCTGAGGTTCGTCAAGGCGCTTTCCCGACACAACTTCGACATTTTGATCGGGCAGGAAGCCAACCGAGGCAACAACCGCTACATCGAGGCTTCGATCGGCGGACTCGTGAACACCAGCATCGATTCCAGATACATACAGGATGCATTGGGCACTAGCAAAAACGTCTTCACGACCGGTGGCCAGAATTCCTTGTTGTCCGTTTTTACAAAGGCCGACTACAACTTCGCCGACAAATACGTGGCGAGCTTTACGCTCCGCAGAGACGGCTCGTCCCGACTAGCGCCCGGCCACCAGTGGGGAACCTTTCCGGCGGTGGGCCTGGGATGGAGAATATCGAACGAACCCTTCCTCGCTAACAACAGAATCTTCTCGGATGTCATGTTGCGGTATGGATGGGGCATCACCGGGAACCAGTTCATACCCTCCGGACGCATCGTTGCTCAATTCGGCGGCGGCAAGGGCGACACCTACTACGATGTGACAGGCGGAAACAGCATCGTTCAAGGATACCGTCAAACGTCCCTGGGGAACCCCGACCTGAAGTGGGAAGAGAACAAATCCACGAACGTGGGCGCCGACATGACGCTTTTCAACGGCGCGCTCGATTTCGTGGTCGACGTGTACCAGCGGTCGACGAGCAACCTGCTGTTCGACCCGCGACTCCCGGCCACGGCCGGCGTCGCCGATCCGCCGATCGTCAATGTCGGGAAGATGAGAAACAAAGGCATTGATTTCTCACTCGGCCATCGGGCTGCGTACTGGAACGTCTCGTTCAACGGCAGTCACTACAAGAACGAGATCCTCTCGATCAATGGAGTCCAGGACTTCTTCTACGGTCCAATATCGACCCGATTCGGCAACCAGGTCATCAACCAGGTTGGTCACCCAATCGGTTCCTTCTATGGGCTGGTGACGGATGGCTATTTCCAGAACCAAGCCGAAGCGGATGCGCATACAGCGGATGCCATTACGGGGGCGTGCGCAACTCTTCCCTGTCAGGACGGGGCTGCTCCCGGCCGGTTCAAGTTCAAGGACACGAACGGCGACGGGATTATCAACGCCGAGGACCGAACCATCATCGGAAGTCCGCATCCGGATTTCACGGCCGGGCTGGATCTGGGGCTGCGTCGGGGAAGTTGGGATCTGAACATGACTTTCTTTGGCAGCTTCGGGAACGACATCTTCGAGAATCAGAAGGAGTTCTACGTGTTCCGCGAGTTCGAGACGAATGTCGTCAAAGATCTGTACGACAATTCGTGGACGCCGCAAAACCCGAACGCCAAGTATCCCCGCATCGACCGGAACGACTCCTTCAGCTCCGCGATCAGCAATTTCTACGTCGAGGACGGATCGTATATCAGGCTGCGCAATCTGCAGCTCGGGTATACGGTTCCGTCGGGCCTCAACAGATGGTTGCCGGGGGGTTCGAGAGTATATCTGCAGGGGGAGAATATCTTCACCTCTACCAGTTATCCCGGCCTCGATCCATCGTTGCCAGCGGCGAATATCACTGGAGCCGCAGGAGATGTTCGCGATCAGTATCGCGGCGTCGACCGTGGATCGTATCCGAGCAACAGAGTCTTCAGCATTGGCTTTGTCACCTCATTCTAGCCACCCGCCTCTTTCAAGGAAGAATTGACGATGAAAATCGTATCGAAACATCCACTCCTCGTCGGAACGGCGGTCCTGGCTCTCGCGACCAGCGCCATCTACGGCTGCAGCGACTTCTTGAGTGCCAGCGCCACTCCGCAGGGGACATTGGATGAAGGAACGCTCGCCAATCGGGCGGGAGTCGAAGCCACGCTCATTGGGGCGTATCGACCATTGGACTGTACGACTTCAAGTGGTTTATGGGGATGCGCCGCCAGCAATTGGGTCTGGGGCAGCGTCGCAAGCGATGATTCCTACAAGGGATCGACCGGGAGCGACCAGCCACCCATCAATGACATTGAAGGCTACCACTGGGGATCGGCCAAGGCCGAAGATTACCTGAATCAAAAGTGGTCACACGTCTACGAAGGCGTGGTCCGAAGCAATGCGGCGCTACGCCTCCTCCACCAGGTAGTGACCTCGACTCCGGGAGAGTTTTCCACTGCCGAAGCTAACGGTATTGAGGGAGAGGCCCTGTTCCTGAGGGCTCACTACCACTTCGAGGCATACCGGATGTGGGGGAACATTCCATACTATCACGAGGATGATACGGACTTCCGCAAGGCGAATGGGACCAGCGCCGAGGCCATTACAAACCTTCTCGCGGACCTCGATAAAGCCATCAGTCTGCTGCCGCCAACTCCGCGAAACGGCGACAAGGGCCGAGCGACGTCTTGGGCGGCAAAAGCCTACAAAGGGCGCGTTCAGGTCTATGCCGGCCAGTTTGCGGCGGCCGTGACGACGTTGCAGGACGTCAGGCTCAATGGCCCTTACGCTTTGGAAGCGAGCTTTGACCGTGTCTGGACTGGTTTTTCGGATTTTGCCAATGGGCCGGAGACAATACTCGCGTTTGAAGCATCCGCAAATGACGGCGATCCCGACGGGAACAATGCCAACACAGGCGAACGGCTGAATTTTCCGAACGGTGGCCACTTCGGTTGCTGCGGTTTTAACCAGCCGGCTCAGAACCTGGTCAACTTCTTCCGGGTTGACGCCGCTGGGCTTCCATTGGCGTTGTCGGCTCCGGCGACCTGGAACTCGAACGATGCCAACTTCACGTCGACAGATCTTCTTCCGGTGGATCCGCGGCTGGACTGGACAGTTGGTCGGGAGGGCGTGCCCCTCAAGGATTGGGGACTCTACACCGTGGCAGCTTATGCCAGGGACGTCGCAAACGGTGGTCCCTACTCTCCCAAGAAAAACATCCATGAACAGTCCAGTGGCTCCGAGCTGGAATCAGGTGGCTGGGCGCCGACGCAGCAGAACGGCGTGAACATCCACCTCTTCCGCTTCGCTGATGCGCTGTTGCTAGAGGCGGAGGCGCGGGTTGAGACGGGTGACCTGGCCACGGCCACAACGCTGGTCAACCTGGTGAGAACACGGGCCGGCCAAAAGGCGCAAGGGCCGGGGACCAGTCGCGCGACCATTGCGGTGCCGATCAATGATCCGTCGATTACGTGGGCGGTTTATCGAGTCAGCCCGTATCCGACCACCTTTGCCAATCAGGCGTATGGCCGTGAAGCGGTGCGAGCTGAGCGCAGGCTCGAGTTGGCGATGGAAGGACAGCGGTTCTTTGATCTGCGCCGCTGGGGAATCGGCGCCACGGTTATCAACGGGTACCTGACAGGCGTGGGAGGTGGACGCGAGGACACCAGGAGGCTTTACCTGGCCAACGCCGAACCTTACACGGCTCGCCACAATTTGTATCCGATTCCCAACATTCAGATCGAATTGAGCAAGGTTGGTAGTGAGAACAGGCTGGCGCAGAATGCGGGTTGGTAAGAGAACCCAGAAAAAAACGGGACGGCTAAATGCCGTCCCGTTTTTTTTTCGACTTGTCAGCAAGCCGTTCGCAGTCACGCTTAGCGTTTCCTGATCATGAAAGTCTGAAGCGAGTCGTCGGTATTGGCGACGAGCACGGACTTACCAGTCGGCGTGCTGATCACGGCGAGTCCTGCAGCGTTGAGGGGAGCCAGGAAGCCGCTTTCGCTCGCCGGCACAGGAATGAAATGGCCGCGGCCATCTCCCCTTAGCCAGAGGCCGTTGCCCGCGTCGGCCCTCGGCGTATTTGGCTCGGCATCGTACAAGTTTCCCGCCAGCAGTAGATCGAGATGCCCGTCACCGTCCAGATCGCGGGCGATGATTGCCCTGATCGGTGCAATCTGAGCCAGATTGGGTAACGGAGACGAGCTGAAGGTCCCCCCGCCCTCGTTGTGTAGATAGACACTCGCGAACGTATCAGCCTCGTAATGGAGGGACTGACTCAACTGGGTGGCGCTGAACAACTGAGGGATCGAGGCCTGCGCGAACGATCCATAGGTCGGGAATCTCACCGTGGTCGTGTAGATCTCCCGGCCGAGCGGCGCCATTCCGGCGAGGGGATACTCCGTTCGGTCGACAGTCTGAGTGAGCACGATGTCGGTGGTCCGGTTCCCTGTGAA
>Ga0193735_1000383_pt1 | contig 13936 bp, 14 predicted proteins | sample U1m2metaG_FD_145080 | JGI IMG/M metagenome (GOLD analysis project Ga0193735, IMG submission 145080) | Soil microbial communities from a riparian zone of the East river system, Colorado, United States - U1m2 | ecosystem: Environmental > Terrestrial > Soil > Riparian zone | place: USA: East River... | reverse complement strand
CGAAAGCCCCCTCGGGGGCTTTTTTTCTTGTCCGGAATTTCGCTGGCCCGCAGCCACCAGCGGGTCCGCCGACAGCCCTCACCCGGTAGTCTTCAGTTGCAGTTCCAACCGAAACAACGGGCGACACTTTTGCGTAAGATTAGATGAAGTATCCCTCCACGCGAGACAACCATGGCCCTACTGGATAGACTGAAACAGGAGCTCGACCGCGCCGGGAAAGTGGCGCAGGACGCTTTTGACGACGGGAAGACGCGGCTCGAGGCATTCCGAACCCGACAGCTGGCAGACAAAGCGGCGCAGTCGCTTGGATACGCCGTGTTTCGCGCCAAGAAGGGCGGCAGGGATCTCGACGCAGCGACCTATGACCGGCTGGCAGCGACACTCGAGACCCACGACTCCGAGGCCGCGCGACTTGAAGCGGACATCGAGCTGAAGCGGCAGCAGGCGGCCGCTTCGCGCGCATCGTCGAGCACGACGACCGGCGACACCGCTTCCACCTCGAGCGACAGCCACCCTAGCTCGCCGAGCTGACACGAATCCGTTCGAATAAAAAAGGGCTTCCGGAAACTTCCGGAAGCCCTTTTGTCATCTCGCTACTCGCCGCTATTGCGACGGCGGATTGTTGTGCGTGCCCGGGAGCGTCTTGTATCTCTCCATCAGCATGTCCTGCCGCGTTTTTTCGCTGTACTCGCGGCCGCGTACAAATACGTGCTCGACCCGAGTGGTGAATTCGAACGGATCACCGCTCCAGACTACGACATTTGCTTCACGACCCGCCTGCAGCGAGCCGACACGATCGGACACACCGAAGATTTCCGCGGGAGCGAGAGTGACGGCCCGCAACGCATCGTCCCATGTCATTCCGTAAGCGACTGCGTTCCCGGCTTCCTGTTTGAGATTGCGCACGTTGAAGGCTTCTTCGTCACCGCCGCCCGCATTGCCGATCAGAGCGACCGCGACCCCGGCCTTACGCAGCAGCGCGGCGTTTTCCTGTCGCTGACCGAGTGTTGAGAAGCCGCCCGGAATGTTGTTCATGGCGCCGGTGAGAACCGGCACACGCGCCGCGGCCAGTCGGTCCGCCATCATCCACGCCTCGGCGCCACCCCCGACCATGAGCTTGACGTTGAACTCCCGCGCAAGTCGCAGCGCGGCGTCGATGTCGGACTCCCGATCCACTGTAACTAGAAGGGGAAGCTTGCCCTCAATTACCGGTATCATCGCCTCGAGATCGAGTCTGCTCGCCGCGAAATCCCTCGTCTCCGACCGGTCGAACGCGTTTCGATGCGTCTGGAAGAACTTCGTGTCTTCGAGGAGCTCACGGAGCCTGACGATGACTTCTCCGCGCGCCCCAACGCCCCCACCGCCGGCGTCGCCGACCTCAGCTACCATCACGACTGGCGCGCGGATTATCATATCGGTCGTTGTGCCGGGAACCACGTCGACGAGCGCGCCCTGTCCCGCGATCAGTCCTCCGGTCGGCAGCACGACGAAGCTCGTGATACCGTCTTTGCGCGCCGGTGCAAGCATCACCGAGTTCGGATTCAACCCCTCCCACACAGTGAAAGCAGCCGCAATGTTGTCCTTGCCGCGCGCCCTCATGTCGCGCGTATCGGCGACTTGTTGAACCTCCTGCACTCCCAGCTGGGTGGCGGAGTTGATGAACCCCGGCGTGACGATCTTGCCGGTCGCGTCAATTCGCTGCGCACCGGCCGGAATTGCGACATTGGCTCCGACGGCCGTGATCTTACCGTTCGAGATGATCACGGTGCCGCCCTCGATCGGCGGACCGCTGACCGGATAAACCTTGCCTCCGGTAATTGCTATCGTCTGCGCCTGCGCCGCGAGCGGCAACGACGCCAACGCGAAGCAGCACGCGACCAGGAGACACGAAATGAGCTTGTATGATTTCATCGTTAATTCCGGTTGAACGGTACGAAGCCGAGCTCGAAATCGGTGCGCCACTGCTCGGAGGGATCGAGTCTGTCGTATAGCAACGCCCCATCGATCCAGACTTTCTCCGGTCGGGCGTAAACGCTGAACGGGTCGGCCGACCAAAGCACGAGGTCGGCATTCTTGCCCTGCTCGAGCGAGCCAATCCTGTCGTCGAGCCCGAGCGCCCACGCTGGATTGATCGTCAGCCATTTAATCGCCTGATCTTCACTCACTGGTATTCCAAGCTCGGCTCCGGCAGCCATCGCCTTCGCCGCTTCCTGATTCAGACGCTGCGAGCCGGAAGGATCGTCAGAGTGCACGATCACGCGGGCACCGGCGTGGTCGACGAGCGCCATGTTTCCCTTGACCGCATCGATCGCTTCCATCTTGAAGCTGCCCCAGTCTGCCCAGATCGACGCACCGATGTCTTCCTTCGCGAGCAGGTCCGCGATCTTGTACGCCTCGACCCCGTGGTGGAACGACCGGATCTTATAGCCGAATTCGTGCGCGATGTCGATCATCTGCGCCATCTCGTCGGCGCGGTAGCAGTGGTTGTGGACGAGAATGTTTCCCCGCAGAACCTCAGCCAGCGTCTCGTTCCCAAGATCACGCGTGGGCGGATCGCCCTTGTGATCCGCGTTCCATTTGTCCCATTTCCGCCGATACGCCTCGGCGTTGATCCACGCCGAGCGGTAGCCGGCGACATTGCCCATGCGTGTCGACGGTCCGCGACCCTGATAGACTCGCTTCGGATTCTCGCCGCACGCCATCTTGAGACCGTACTTCGCGCCGGGAAATTTCATGGATTGCACGGTGCGTCCGGGGACGACCTTGAGGACGACGCTGCGTCCTCCGATAAGATTGGCGGATCCGGGAAGGACCTGGAGCGTGGTCACGCCGCCGGCCAGGTTTCGCGGGAACTGCGGATCCTGTGGCCAGACAGAGTGCTCGGCCCACACGTACGGAGTCGAAGGATTGGTCGCTTCATTCCCGTCGCTGAGGGCGTTCACTCCCGGCGCTGCGTAAACACCGAGGTGCGAGTGGTCGTCAATGATGCCTGGCGTCACGTACTTGCCGCCGCCGTCGATAACGAGCGCATCGGCCGGTGCGTTAACCGTCGCTCCGACTGCTGCAATCTTTCCGCCTTGCAGAAGAATGGCGCCATTTCGAATCATGGGGCCAGCGGCGGTAAAGATGTTGACGTTCCGAATGACCGTCGTTCGCGACGGAAACGGCACGTACGTGCTGGGGAACGGATCCGCGTTGGGTGCTGAGGTTGCGCCGCGGCCGACAGCCTGAGATGTGTCGCGGGCCGGCGACGATGAAGTCGTCGTTTTCGACGGGGCGGATGCGCAACCAGCAGCTCCGACCAGCAGGAAGCACAGAATAGAACGCATGTGAGAGGAATTCCTCCGAAGAAGGGCTTTTGGTCGCAATAAATTAGCGCACTTGCCAGTGGTACGTCGCGAGCTCGGCGATCCGGTCCGTGCAGATGCCGTCGACTCCAAGCGCGTACAGCCTGTCCCACTGCTTTGTCTCATTGGCAGTCCAGGCGATCACTCGCGCCCTAACCGAATGTGCGCTCTCGACAATTCCCTGGTCGATCGAATCGACTTCCTGCCAGAGATCTTCAGCGGACACGTCGCTGAGCGCGGCCGCTGGATCAACGTGCCGCGAGTTTTCGAGGATGCCCGTCCGGATCGCCGGGAAAATAGCTTTCACGGCGTCGAGCGTTTCAGTGAGTGTCGGAATTCGAGCTCCGTCCGCGAGAGGGAAGTCGGCGAGCTCCGCCAATGAGACCTCGGCGATCTTTCGACGCGAGGGCTTCTGGTGGTGCCTGGCGTGGATCACGGGGTCGTGGTGAACGACGACAATTCCGTCGCTCGTCGCGTGCACATCGAGCTCGATGGCGTCGGCGCCGAGCTCGATGGCGCGCTCGAAGGCGGCGAGTGAGTTCTCGGGATGCGTCTGGTGCGCTCCCCGGTGGGATATCCGCTCGGGCGGCTCTCTGCGCCGACGTAGGGTCAGGGTTCCTCGGGGTAGTAGGTTTGTGCTGGATGAGCGCGAAGCTATGAGCAGCCTGGGACCGGGTCAATCGGCCTTAACGGCAGGAGGCGGGGAGCGTCTACCTGTTGAGGCTCCATGACGCCAAGCCCCGAGGGAAAGCCCGAAGAAACCGATATGGAGCTAATCGAACGCTGGAAGGCCGGCGACAGCCGGGCGGCCACGCGTCTCGTAGGCCGGCACTCCGAGGCGCTGGCCCGCTTTGCGGCGAGCGTCGGGGAACGGGAAGGGATAGAGGAGCTCGTGCAGGACACGTTTGTGCGCGCGTTCGCTTCACTGGATTCGTTTCGGGGGTCGAGCACGCTGAGAACCTGGCTCTTCACGATCGAGCGCAGATTGATGAAAGACGGAGCCGCGAAACGGTCCCGGTCGAAGAATCGGATCACGTGAGTGAATATGGCGCCCTCGATTCGCTGATCGCGGAAGAGGCGCAGGAGAGGGTGAGACAGTCGCTGGATGCGCTCTCTCCGACGCAGCGGGAAGTGTTCACGCTGAGGGTGCAGCAGGGTTTGTCGTACAAAGAGATCGCCGAGGTCGTGGGCAGCACAGAGGGTGCGGCGCGGGTTCATTACCACAACGCGATACGGACGGTAAAGGAGTTTTTGAGAGATGAATAGATGCAGCGATAGCGACATCCGGGAATTGCTTCCGGACCTGTTGCACGGCACGCTCGCCGCCGACGCGCGCGGGCGGGTGGAAGCACACGTCGCGACGTGTGGTGAGTGCAGGGAAGAGCTGGATGTTCTCCGCACCATCAAGACGGCCGCTGTCTTCGCGCCGCAGATCGATGTCGATCGCGTGGTTCGGCAGATTCCGCTGTATCGGACGATTGTGCCGGTGACGGAACGTCCAGCAAGGACGCGAGTCGTGTCGTGGCTCGTCGCCGCGGCGATGGCGATCGTCGTCATTGGGGGCGGCTCGCTGGTCCTGATGAAGCCGAAGGTCGTGAACGATCCACGCGCTGTAGTAAGCACACAGCTGTCTCCAGCTCCAAATCCGGCAGAATCGACGCCGGTTAACTCGAGGGTACCGGCTGCTGGCGCGACTGGCAGAACCGCCGTCGTCTCCGCACCGCCTCACCCGCGCGCGCTGGCGCTGGCCGCCAATGTCGATGACCTCAGCGACGGCGATCTCCGGCAGTTGATGAACGACATGAATCGCTTCGACGCGCTTCCAGCTTCGGAGCCGGAGCCGGTGATCTCGGTGGACAGCGGGACGAGTCTTGAGCAGGATTTGAGATGATGAAGCGAATGGTTCGGCTCACGATCCTGGCGCTACTGCTCACCCGAGTCGCGGCTCACGCGCAGCAGGCAACAGTGGCGCCGCAGGCAACGGCGGCGCCGCAGGCAAACCGCACCGCTCTCGAGCAGCAGTTCAGAGAGCGCACGGCCAAGCTCGTTCAGCAGCGACTCGGTCTCAACGACGCCCAGCTCGGAAAGCTCGAGCAATCGAACGTGCGATATGCGCCGCAGCTGCGGCAGCTCGCCGCACAGGAGCGCGACATCCGGGGTCAGTTGAGACAGGAGATGATGGCCGGCAACGCCGCTAACCAACAGCATGTGAGCGACTTGCTCGACGCCGCGCTCCGCCTGCAGAGGCAGCGTCTCGGTATTGTCGAGGCGGAGCAGAAAGAGCTTGCCGGATTTCTGACACCGGTTCAGCGTGCGCGCTACATCGCTCTGCAGGCGCAATTTGGAAAGCGGGCGCAGGAACTTTCGGGGCAGAAACAAGGTTTCGGTGGGCAGCGCCGGCGTCCGCTGGGAAGAGTTCGGTAACTCTCGTTAGATCCGTCTCCATCGGCTAAATTGTGGGCGTGCCCGGGTGGCGGAATCGGTAGACGCAGGGGACTCAAAATCCCCCGGCCTATGGCCTTACGAGTTCGAGTCTCGTCCCGGGTATTCTGCTTTTGGACCTCTGGAGGCCAGATGAGATGGGTCGAAATCACGGACACAACAGGTCGCGTAGTGTGGATCAACGCTCAGAATGTCGCCTACGTTCAGGACTTTCAGACCTACCGCGCGGTTCATTTCGTCGGCAGCAAGGACAACTACTTCCAGGCGAAGGATACCGCCGAGGATCTTGTGATGATGCTTCGGCCCCCGGCATAACGCGGTTAGAGAGAGCGTCATGGCCTTACGAGTTCGAGACTCGTCCTGGGTACTAGCTCAAACTTCGCTGCAGATCAGACGGTCTTTACTTTCGTTCGCTGACCGAGCCTCGGACTGCGGCGTACACCAGATGTGATATCCCGCAATACGCGAGGGCCCGGCTTTGAGGCCGGGCCCCCGAGTATTCTGCGCCCTCCGCGCGGCGATCGCTCGCTACTTGCCGGCCTTGCCGAACTTGACGTTGCTCACCGTCCAGATCGCCGGTCCCTCCGTCGGGGTCCGCTCGGCAATGATAAAGACGAAGTTGTCGGTGGCGACCTTCGCCCCCGGATAGGCCGCGACGAACGCGGCCCAGTTGCGGTAGAAAGTGACACCGCCGGCATAGATGCCACAGGACGCATCCGTGGTGATATTGACCTCTCCGTTCACGCCCGGACAATAGTAGGCGTCAACGAACGCGTAGAACTCGGTGTCACCGTCGCCGTCCGTGTCGATCGGGATGTTGTAGCTTAGATTGCCCGGCTGCGGAGCGATCGACCCCGTGTAGTGATACGAGAGTTGCGTGAGGTTGCTCAGCAACTGGCCGTACATCGTGCTCTCTAGGGTATAGACGCCGGAGTAATCGCCGCTCGGACTGCTGCTGCTGTTGTCGAGCGTCGCCGGTCCCTTAGCGCCGTTGGAATTGAGGGTGCAGGTTCCGCCGAACCCGCCGTCGGTCGTGCCGTCGAAGCATTTCAGCTTGTTCTGTCCGGGCGCCGTGGCTACCGAAAGACTCGCCGTGCCCGCCGAAAGATTCGGCCGAATGTCGGGCTGCGTCGGGCTTTCCGCGCAGCCGACGAGCACGGCAGAGAGGACGAGAAGAGGTAATCGTTTCATAGAGACTCCTGCGAAGGAAGTGAACCGGCGAGCAACTGAATAACACGCGTCGTCCTCTCAGCGCCGCGCGCCGCCGGGAACCGAATACAAATGTGTGGATCGGCCCCGAATCGCACAAGCATAGAAAGGCAGATGTTTTCCGTCTTCGCTGGCGAGAGGAATGCTAAGGTAATCGCCCTATTGGGGGCCGCCATAGAAATTGCAGCCATTAAGATCTGTCCAACTGCTCAGCCGTCAGGCGTTTTTCTGGCACGAAATTCCCTCCTTATGGGACGTCTTTCTTTGCCTCGGGGTTCAAGTTCATCCGTGGCGCGCGTGGCCCCATGACTGAGCGGGAAACGAGGCGAACATCTCACTATCGAGGTTACTATGCACAACGCACGCTTTAGGGTGATGGCAGGACTGGCGGGGGCGACATTGTGCCTCTTCGCCGTGACCGCCTACGCTCAAAACCCAACCACGACGACGACCGACCCGAACGCGCAGGTAACGACGCAGCCTACGACCACGCCGACGGACCAGGCGACCACTCCGCCGACGACGACAACGGATCAATCGGCAGTTTCCCAAACGACTACCGAGGGGACGACGACGACCACAACGCGCAGCTTCCCAGGTGGGACGCTCGGCATTCTCGCAGTCGCCGTAGTGGTGCTGCTCCTGTTGTTCGGCCTGTTTCGCGGCCGGGATAAGACGGTCGTCAAGGACACTTACGTGGCCAACCCGCCAGTCACAGGCTCTCGCACGGTGACTACGAGCACGACCACCGACGATCGGATGAATCTGAATTCGCGTGCGGCATCCGGACCTGGAACGAGCTCCGGCGGCATGAACGATCCAAACGCGCGGCGCTGAGCGCGCTTAACCCAGAAATGAGAAAGGCGCGGAGAGATCCGCGCCTTTCTTTTGTACTGACTTTTCTTCTTGTCCTAGGGCTCGGTTGGCGCGAGCGTCGCCCGGCGCCGCCCGCGAATGCGTGCGACAGTTCGCTTCGTCAGCTCGCGAACCCGATCCGGCATCTCGTCGAAGTACGTGTAGAACACCGGCGTCACGAAGAGGGTCACCAGCTGCGAGAACGCCAGCCCTCCAACGACTGCAACGCCGAGCGGCCGGCGGGATTCGGCCCCGGCTCCCTGCCCGAGCGCGATTGGCAGCGTCGCCATCAGCGCGGCCATCGTTGTCATCATGATTGGCCGGAAACGCACCGATGCCGCCTGAACGATCGCCTTTGCCGGCGCGATGTGCTGGGTTCGCTCTGCCTCGAGAGCGAAGTCGATCATCATGATGGCGTTTTTCTTCACGATACCGACGAGCAGAATCAGCCCGACGAACCCGTACACGTCGAGAGGCATTCGGAAAACCAGCAGGGCGAGGAGCGCGCCGAAGGCCGCGAAAGGGAGCCCGGTTAGAATCGTTGCGGGGTGAATGAAGCTCTCGTAAAGGATGCCGAGCACCATGTAGATCACGAAGATCGCCAGGATTAGCAGCGCGAGCAGTCCTTGCTGGCTGTCCTGGAAAGCTTGCGCGGTTCCTGAAAAATTCGTCGTGACCGACGACGGCACAGTGAGCGCCGCCGCAGCTTCCACCGCGACGGTCGCGGTTCCGAGCGCCACACCGGGTCGCGTGTTGAACGAGATCGTCACGGATGGCAACTGCCCCTGGTGAGTCACAGAGAGTGGTCCCACGTCCTGGGTCAGGTTCGCGACGGCGCCGAGGGGCACCAGATCTCCCTTCTGCGATCGCACGTACAGCATTCTGAGAGCGTTGACGTCCCGCTGGAATTCCGGTCGGAGCTCCATCACGACCATGTACTGGTTGTTCGGAGTGTAAATAGTCGACACCTGCCGCGACCCATAGGCATCGTAGAGCGCGCTCTCGATCTGCTGCGCGGTGACGCCGAGGGATGCGGCGCGATCGCGGTCGATCTGCACGTTCACCTGAGGGTTCGCGATCTGGAGATCGCTGGTGACGTCCTGGATCTCCTGAATGCTCTTCATCCGCGCTTCCATTCTCTTTGCCGACGAATCGAGCGTCGCGATGTCCGGACTCTGCAGCGTGAATTGATACTGGCTCTTGGAATTACGGGCGCCGATCTGAATCGCGGGGGGAACCTGCATGAACACGTTCATTCCTGGTATTCCCGACAGTTTTGGCCGCAGCTCGTTGACGATCTCGTCCGCGCTCAGCCGCTGGCCGTGTGGCTTGAGTCCTAGAATGAGCCGTCCCTGATTGCCACTCCCGCCTCCCGATCCGACGGAAGACATGAACCCGGCGATGTTCGTGTCCCTCGCCACGATCGCGGCAACCTGTTGCTGGTGCCGCACCATCTCCGGGAACGATGTTCCCTGCGCGGCTTCGGTGGTGGCGACGATTTGTCCGGTATCCTGCGTCGGGATGAAGCCGGTCGGAACCAGCTTGAATAGGATGACGGTACCAACGAGGACGGCGAGCGAGAACATGAGCGCCGCGAAGCGATGCACCATCACCCACCCCAGACTCGACTCGTAGCGGCCGAGGATTCGCTCATAGATTCGCTCGGACGTATTAAAGAGCTTCCCGTGCTTCTCTTGGGACGGTGGCTTCAGGTACCTGCTCGCGAGCATCGGCGTGAGCGTCAAGGATACGAACCCGGACACGAGAATAGCCGTGCCAATGGTGACGGCAAACTCGTGAAAGAGCCGGCCAAGAATACCGCCCATGAACAGCAGCGGAATGAACACGGCCGTCAACGACACGGTCATCGCGAGAATCGTGAACGCGACCTCGGCCGAGCCGTCAAAGGCCGCCTGCAGGGGCTTCTTCCCCATCTCCATGTGCCGGACGATGTTCTCGAGCATCACGATCGCATCGTCGACCACAAACCCGACCGCGAGCGTGAGAGCCATCAGCGACAGGTTGTCGAGCGAGAACCCCAGCAGATACATCACCGCGAAGGTTCCGATGAGCGACATCGGCAGCGCCAGGCTCGGAATGATCGTCGCCGAGACGTTGCGCAGGAAAATGAAGATCACCATCACGACGAGGAAAAGCGTGAGCGTGAGCGTGAACTTCACATCGCGCACTGATTCCTGAATCGGAACGGAGCGGTCGTAGAGCGTGTGAATCTCCACGGCGGGCGGGATCTGCTCACGCATGGAGGCCAACAGGGTCTTCACCCCGTCGGCGACGGCCACCGTGTTGGTGCCAGGTTGTCTCTGGATGGCCAGCACGACGGCGCGGTCGCCGTTGTACCAGCTCGCGACCCTGTTGTTCTCGACATCGTCCGTCACGTTGCCTAGCTCGTCGAGGCGCACCGGCGCTCCGTTGCGGTAGGCGACTACCATTTGACGGAACTGCTCCGCGTTCTGTAGCTGGCCATTTGCCTTGATGGTCGACGCCCGGTTTGTTCCCCAGAGCGTTCCCGTAGGCATGCTCACGTTCTGGTCGTCGATCGATGAAGCCACTTCGTCGATGCCTATCCCGCGATTGGCGAGCGAGGTCGGATCGAGCTGGACCCTCACGGCGTACTTCTGGCCGCCGTAGACCTGGACCTGCGCGATACCCGGTACCATCGAGATCCGCTGCGCCATGAAACTCGTGCCGTACTCGTCGAGCCGTGAGAGCGGCATCGTCTTCGAAGTCAGCGCGAAATAAAGAATCGGCTGGTCGGCGGGATTAACCTTGCGATACGATGGCGGCAGAATTCCCTGTGGAAGGCTGCGCAGAGTCTGAGAGATCGCGGCTTGAACGTCCGCCGCGCCCGCATCGATGTTCCGGTCGAGCGAGAACTGGATCGTGATCGAGGTCGATCCCAATTGGCTCGACGATGTCATGTTGTCGATGCCGGCGATGGTCGTGAACTGTTTCTCGAGCGGGGTCGCTACCGATGAAGCCATCGTCTCCGGGCTCGCACCCGGCAGATTGGCGTTGACCTGTACCGTCGGAAAGTCGACCGACGGGAGATCGCTGACCGGAAGCCTGCTGTAGGAGACTGCACCGAAGAACAGGATTCCGATCATTACCAGCGCCGTCATAACCGGCCGCCGAATGAAAAGCGCTGTCATCGCGGTACCCCCTTGATCGACACCTTCGATCCTGCAACCAATCGCGACTGGCCGTCAACAATGACCCGTTCGCCTTCCCTCAGTCCGCTCGCGATGACGGCTACCGAGTCCACGGTGCGCGATACCTGAACGGGACGCTGCCTCGCGGTGACCGCGCTGTCGATTACAAACACGTACGTGCCCTGCTGTCCCGTCATCACCGCTGGGGCGGGCAGCGTGAGCGCATTGGGATCAACATACAGCTGCAGTGCGACATTCACGTACTGCCCCGGCCAGAGCGTTCCCTCCGGATTGGAGAATCTGGCCTTGAGAAGAACCGTCCCCGTCGTCGAGTCGACGTTGTTATCCACGAATGCGAGCGTTCCGTCGAGCGGCACTCCGGATCCTTCCGAAGCAGAGGCACGCACCTGCAACGCGTTGCCGCCGCGATAGTATCTCTGGATATCCGGTAGCTGACTCTGCGGCACCGCAAAACGCACCAGAATTGGCTGGATCTGGTTGATTACCACGAGAGGTGGCTGGCTGGTGCTTCTGACGAGATTTCCCTGTCGAACCAGCAGGCTTCCCGTCTTTCCGGAAATCGGCGCGCGAATCGTCGTGTTGGCGACGTCAATTGCCGCGCGTGAAACTGCAGCGCGATCGGCGGCCACCGTCGCCGCCGCAGACGCGGCAGTCGCCTCGGCCTGATCCGCTTGAGAGCCGGTTACGTAGCCTTCCTTTACGAGCGCCGCATAGCGGGCCGCATCGCGGCGCGCGTTGGATGCTGTCGCTTCGTCCCGCGCGAGCTGCGCCCGCGCCTGGTCGAGGGCCGCGACGTATTGACGAGGATCGATCTGAAAGAGGACCTGACCCGCCTGTACGCTCGCGCCTTCGGAAAACGTGACCTGGTTGAGGATCCCGGTCACCTGCGCTTCGACCGCGACCGTTTGCATCGGCTCTGCCACACCGTTGGCCGAAACGACGTACGGGATCGTCGCACGCTTCACGGTTGTGACGCTGACCGGCACGGTTGGCTGGCGTGGCGGATCCTTCTTGGAGCAGGCAGCAATCGCGAACAGCACAAGGGTGACCGCAAAAGCCGACAGATTGCGCATGCTCATGGGCGAATAGTATCCGGAACGGGACGTTTCAGGACTGAATCCGCGGAAATGGAGAACGGTGTGTCACCGCGAACGCCGAGCACGCCGGCATCGCGCGCCAGCTGCGCGAGCGACGTATACCACTGCCACCGCGATTGTACCTGCTGCGCCCGCGCATTTGCCAGCGCGGTCTGCGCGGTCAGAAGGTCGATGATGCTGCCTACACCCTCACGATAGCGTCCGGCCGCGACCTGGACAGACTGCTGCGCGCTCGCAAGCAAATCGTCAGCGGTCGCGACGCGTGCCTCCGCCGTCTGCAACGCATAGTACGACACGAACACCTGGGTGATCACCTGCTGCCGGGTCTGATCTGCCAATGCGGTCGCCGCGTCTGCCTGCGCACGTGCCGCCGCGACGTCGTACTGGTGCGAGAATCCGTTGAAAATCGGAATCGCGAGTCCAAGCGACACACTGTACGACGGCCCGGCGAACGACTGCGGACTCGAATACGTACGCGCCGCATTGCTGCCGAGTGTCAGCGACGGGAGCTCCGCGGCTCGCGCGACGCGCACCTGCGCCGCGGCGGACGCAGCCTGCGCGCGCGCGGCAGCGAGATCGGGTCGGTTCCTGAGCGCGTCATTGATGACACTGTCAACGCTCTGGGTAATCATGCCCACCGGAATTTCCGCGGGCAGCGGCTCCAGCTCGAACGGCAGATTTGCGGGCAGGCCAAGAGCCGACGCGAGCGATCCACGAGCCGCCTGAAGGTTGCCTTGAATGGTCTCGAGGTTGAGCTGCTCCTGCGAGAGCGCAGTGCGGGCCTGCAGCACATCGGCGATCGTCGCCAGCCCCACGGTGTTCCGCCGCTGCGCCGCGGTGAGATTCGCCTGCGCCTCGGCGACCGCCGAGCGCTCCGCGCTTAGCAATGCAGATGTCGCCATGTAAGTGAAGTAGGCAACCTGCGCCTGGAGAACCGTGTTCTGCAGCGTGGCGTTGTGTTCCAGGTTTGCCGCGAAGAGACTCTGTCGCGCTCTCTCGACCGATCCCGACCTTCCACCGAAGTCGAGCACCAGATAATTGAGTGCGATGGAGGGCCCGTACTCGGTGCGCTTTCCGGCAGAACGTGCGGAAGTGGCGGGGGATTGTATCCGCGACAGCGTGGCGGCGCCGTCGACAGTTGGGTAGTAGGCTCCGCGCGCGGAGCCGAAGAGACTCGCGGCAGCTCGAGCCTGCGCCCACGACGCGCGTGTCGCCGGATTGTTGCGCAGCGCCAGATCAACGACATCGACGAGGGAGAGCTGACGAATCCGCTCCTGGAGGTCGGCTGGCACTTCCGATACGGCAGCACGAGTCACCACTGGCTCTGACTTGATGACGCCCGCCGGAACCTTCCACGGAACGCTCGGTGATGGCGGTGCACCGGCGACGCCGCTCACGCGAGGAGGGTTCCCGCACCCCGCAATGCCAAGGAAGAGGAACAGAGAAATCGCTTGGAGAATTCTGGTTGAGTGAGGCATTATTCCCAATACGCCGTCGACAGTGGTTCTGCTGGTCCGAAAAAGGTTCTGCGCGGGGCCACGGTGCACTACATTTCGCGATTCGTATCGATATTCGGGAGCCAATGACGAAGTATAAGTTCGCGAAAGTCCCGCCGCGCGGCGAAGGCATAGGCTTCAAGGACGGCGTTCTCTCCGTCCCGGACAATCCAATCGTCCCGTTCGTCGAGGGGGATGGGACCGGACCGGACATCTGGCGCGCGTCCGTCCGCGTGTTTGATGCGGCCGTCGAGCGGGCGTATCAAGGTCAGCGGCGCGTCGCCTGGATGGAGGTGGAC
>Ga0193735_1000382_pt1 | contig 13952 bp, 16 predicted proteins | sample U1m2metaG_FD_145080 | JGI IMG/M metagenome (GOLD analysis project Ga0193735, IMG submission 145080) | Soil microbial communities from a riparian zone of the East river system, Colorado, United States - U1m2 | ecosystem: Environmental > Terrestrial > Soil > Riparian zone | place: USA: East River... | reverse complement strand
CCACGCCCTGTGCAGGCGTTCTCCTACGTCGCTTCTCCCCGGCGGAGCCCACGCCAGGTCAGACGCGAGGACCAGCTTTCCGACCGAGTCGAGCCCATGCTGCTTCGCAATTCCCGGGAGGGACCCGAACCACTGTCCGAACTCCGGAGGAAACGGAATCCCTGCGGGCGGCGTTGAGCCATATAGAACGAGACCGTCGACCTTCTCCGGATACTTAGCGGCAAATCGAAGCGCGATGCCGCCTCCGCGCGAGTGTCCAACGATGTATGCGCGATCGATGTGCAGGGCCTCGAGGAGTACGAGCAGATCGGCTGGCTCTGCCGACTCGTCGCTCACCCCCGTCGACTTTCCGAAGCCCGGTGAGTCGTATCGGAGCACGCGGTAACGCTTGCTGAAAACCGGGACCTGGTCATCCCACACGCTCTTGTTGAGCGCCCAGCCGTGGATGAAGACTACCGTTCTTCCCTTGCCGGTCAGATCATAGTTGATGACTGCATCCCCGACATTGATCGTCCGCTCTTGCGCGGTACCTGTCCCAGCAACGGACAAGAGCAACGCGATCACCAGCAACATCATCCGTCTCATTGTGGCCTCCCACCGGTTGGAGTGGGGCCCGCTACGCCCCGATCGGATGCCAGGTCGTCTTGAACTCAATGAAGTCGCGGATGTCGTAAACACTCTGCGCCTTCTCGCCGGTCCAATCGATCTCATCGTCGCGCTTCCGCGCGCGGACCCTCTTGATGCTCTCGGCCGCACCGAGCTGAAGCTGCTTCTTCTCTTCCTGGCTGACGACGGCGCTCACGCCACGAATGTGGGTGTGGGTCGCGAAAGTGGGCACCAACTCCTTTCTGAAGCCCGTTAGAATATTCACGACGCCACCTGGCAGGTCTGAAACGGCGAGCAGCTCGCCGAGCACGATCGCCGGGTACGGGTACTCCTGCGACGCCAGGCAGACGCAGACATTACCCGACACGATCACCGGCGCAATCTGACTGAGCAGACCCAACAACGGGAAAGCATCGTCAGCGATGATGCCGACAATTCCCATCGGCTCCGCCACGGTGAAGTTGAAGAACGGCCCGGCAACCGGATTGGTGTTGCCGAGCACCTGCTCGTATTTGTCGGACCAGCCTGCGTAGTAGATGAGTCGATCGACGGCGGCAGCGACCTCCTTTGTCGCCGTCGCTTTCGTACCCGCTCCGGAGATCACGAGCGCATCCGCCATCTCGGCGCTTCTGGACTCCAGCATCTCGCCGAGGCGATAGAGAATTTGTCCGCGATTATACGGCGTCCGCTGCGCCCAATCGGGTCCCGCCTTGGCTGCCGCTTCCACCGCATTGCGGAGATCCTTGCGCGTGCACTGCGGAATGTTGCCGAGGAGACCGGGATGAGCCTTCGAAGCAGCGTCACCCTTCCCCGTCTTTTTCTGGATCGGGAACACCCGCCCGCTTTCCGAGCGAATAAACTGGCCGCCGACGTAAACTTTGGGCGTCTTGGTGACGGGAATGCGTGGCATGCTAGACGATCTTCCCGTAATCCATGAGACCCTGTCGGCCGCCTTCGCGTCCGAATCCGGATTCCTTGTAGCCGCCAAACGGCGATGACGGATCGAACTTGTTGAAGGTGTTCGCCCACACGACGCCGGCCTTCAACAGCGTGCTCATCTTGAGAATCCGTGAGCCCTTGTCGGTCCATACGCCGGCCGATAGTCCATACATGGTGTTATTCGCCTTCTCGACCGCTTCCTCGAGCGTGCGGAACGTGAGAACGCTCAACACCGGCCCGAAGATTTCCTCTTTCGCAATGCGGTGGCTCTGCGTCACACCGGTGAATACCGTCGGCTTGTAGTAGTAGCCTTTCGTCGGCAGCTGGCACACCGCCGACTGATACATCTCGGCGCCCGCCGTCACGCCTGAATCGACAAGCTCGCAGATGCGGTCGAGCTGCGCCTTCGAGTTGATCGCTCCGACGTCGGTGTTCTTGTCGAGCGGGTTCCCGACGCGAAGCACATCGATCCGGTTCTTGAGCTTCGAGACAAACATCTCGGCGATCGATTCCTGGACGAGCAGCCTGCTTCCCGCGCAGCAGACGTGGCCCTGGTTGAAAAAGATTCCGTTTACGACGCCCTCGACCGCCTGGTCGATGGGCGAGTCGTCGAAGACGATGTTGGCGGCCTTTCCCCCGAGCTCCAGCGTCAACTTTTTGTCGGTGCCTGCGAGCTGCCGCATTATGATCTTGCCGACTTCTGTCGAGCCGGTGAAAGCGATCTTTGCGGCGGTCGGATGCGTTACTACCGCGGCCCCTGTCTCGCCAGCACCGGAAACGATGTTGACGACTCCGGACGGCAGCTCCGCCTCGAGCAGAAGCTCGGCGAATTTCATCGCGGTGACGGACGTCGTCTCCGCCGGCTTGAGCACGACCGTGTTTCCCATCGCCAGCGCCGGCGCAATCTTCCACGCCAGCATCAACAGCGGAAAATTCCACGGTATCACCTGGCCGATGACGCCGAGCGGAGCGATTCTGGCGCCGGGCACGGCGTACTCGAGCTTGTCGGCCCACCCGGCGTGATAAAAGAAGTGTGCTGCAGTCATCGGCACGTCGAAATCGCGCGACTCCTTGATCGGTTTTCCGCCGTCCATCGATTCCGCGACCGCGAACTCACGGGCGCGATCCTGAATGAGGCGCGCAATCCGGTAGAGATATTTTCCGCGCTCGGTGCCGGGCAGCTTGCTCCAGGCTGAGAATGCCTTCTGCGCCGCCTGGTACGCCGCATCGACGTCCGCCTGGTTCGCCAACGCAATCTCTGCCAGCACTTCTTCGGTGGCTGGATTGATGGAGTCGAAGTACTTGCCTGCTTTTGACGCGACGAACTTGCCGCCGATGAAGAGGTCGTATTTCGACTTCAGTTTCGGGTCGGCGGTCTCGGGCGCTGGATCGTACTCCCACAGATCGCCGAATATCAGCTGCGGAACCGAGCTCGTCGCCGCCGTGGGGCGCGCAATCGCTCTTGGAGTTGTCATCTCAATAGCTCTCCGCAGCTTCCGTGAAGTAGTAAGGCGCCTGGTAAGCTCCCGTCTTTTCCTTTTCGATCTGCCGCAACAGGTCGTTGAGCAGCGAGCTGGCACCGAAGCGATAGCGCGACGAATTGAGCCACGCGTCGCCCAGCGTTTCCTTGACCGCGACGAGGTAATGAAGCGCCTGCTTGGCGTTCCTGATTCCGCCCGCGGGCTTCATCCCGATCGCGGTGCCGGTCGCGAGATAAAAATCCCGAATCGCTTCGATCATCACCTGGGTGTTGGCCAGGGTCGCGCTTCCGGAGGCCTTGCCCGTGCTCGTCTTGATGAAGTCGCCGGGACGAATGACCTGCATTGCGAGAAACGATGCCGCGCGAATGTTGTCGTAGGTGTCGAGCTCGCTGACTTCGAGGATCACTTTGAGCTGAGCATCGCCGCATGCCTCGACCACGGCGCTGATCTCGTCCTGGACGGCGTTGAACTCGCCGGCGAGGAAGAGTCCCCTGTTGATCACCATGTCGATCTCGTCGGCTCCATCGGAGACCGCTGTTCTCACTTCTTCGAGTCGAAGTGCCAACGGACTCTGTCCCGATGGGAACGCTGTCGCGACCGACGCAACCTTGATCGCGGTGTCGGCCAGCCACCGGGCCGCATGCTTGACGAGGAACGGATAAATGCAAACCGCCGCGACCGGCGGAACATCGGGGTCGAAGCTCGGCCGCCGCGCTTTCTGGCAGAGGGACGCCACCTTGCCAGGGGTGTCCTTGCCCTCGAGCGTCGTGAGGTCGACCATCGAGACCGCGGTCTTGAGCCCCCACAACTTGGATCCCTTCTTGATGCTCCGCGTCGTGAACTTCGCCACGCGTTCTTCGATGCCAACCTGATCGACGGTTCCAATCTCGTCGAACAGCTTGTTGAAGCTGGTGCGCATCGCGGCTGTAGGAGGCATGGTCCTCGTAATATCGCGTCGGGAAACGCCCATTACAACGCGTATTCGGCTCTCGACTCACAAGTCTCCCATTCCTAGGCAGGCCCGGGAGCGTTTAGTTTGGCGGTATGCCCGAATCGCGCCCTTACGCGGTCTTGTTTGATCTGGATGGAACGCTCGTTGATTCCATCGCGCTTCTTCTCGCGTCGATGAAGCACACCTTTCACGGCAGGCAGCGGCAGCCGAGCGATGCGGAGTGGATCGAAGGACTGGGGACCCCGCTCCCAAAGCAGCTGACTCCGTACGTGGAATCCGACGAAGATCGCGAGCGGCTCGTCAATCGCTATCGCACCTTCCAGCTGGAGAACCACGACCGCCTGATGGCGCACTACGAGGGAGTGATCGACACGCTCGCCCTGCTCTACCAGCGCGGCCACCCAATGGGTGTGGTGACAAGCAAGGGAAACATGATGATGGAGCGCGGTCTCAAATTCATCGGTGCGGACGACTACATCGAGGTCGCGATCGGCTACGACTCCGTGCACATCCACAAGCCCGATCCCTATCCGGTCCGTGCCGCGCTCGAAAAGCTCGAGTACCAATCCACCGAGGCGGTCTTCGTCGGCGATTCACCCCACGACATAAAATCGGGCAACGATGCGGGCGTGATCACCATTGCGGCGCTGTGGGGTCCCTTCAGGCGCAATCAGCTCGAGCCCTACCATCCGACATACTTTCTCGACGATATCAAGGACCTACCGCCACTCCTGGATCGAATCTCCACGAAAAGTGCGGGGTAATATATTTCGCACGTTCGACCCTCTTAGGAGTTAGTCACAATGGGTGTGTCATATCAAACGGGAACGCTCGTCCGCACCGGAGAAGAGAGAGCGACACTCGTTCGCCGTACTTATACGCTGGTGCTGGTCAGTGTTCTGGTGACGATGGTTGGAGCCTCGTTCGGTCTGTCCCAGCCCAACCTGATGCTGGCCGTGGCTCAGCATCCCTTCATCGCGTTCTTCGCTTCGCTGGCGCCGCTCCTCATGGCGACGCGCAAGAAAGCCGAGTTCCCGATGAACATAGGCCTGGTGCTGCTGTTCAATTTCGTCATGGGCGTGATCATCTCTCCGGGGCTCTACTTCTACGGGAAGCAGCAGCCGGGGTTGATCCCCCAGGCGGCGGTGCTCACCCTCGGCGCGTTCGGGATTCTCACGCTGTATGCCTTCGTGAGCCGGCGCGATTTCAGCGCGTGGGGAAGCTTCCTGATCGTCGGACTCTGGGTTTTGATCCTCACCAGCTTCCTCAATTATTTCATCGGCAACGGCACCGCGAACATCTGGCTAGCGTCAGTGACGGTGCTGATCTTCAGCGGTCTCCTGGTGTTCGACACCTGGCGCCTGCGCAATTTCTACGGGCCGGATGAGTACGTCGGCGCAGCGGTGCAGATCTACCTCGATTTGCTCAACATGTTCATGGCCATACTCCGGCTGACGGGGAACCGGCGGAATTAGCTTTTATTGATCCTGCACTTTGTCTATCTGCCGAGCCATATCCAGATCCTTCTGCGTGATCCCGCCGGCTGAGTGAGTGCTCAAGGTGCAGACGATCTTCGTGTAGCGGATATCGATGTCGGGGTGGTGATCCGCGGTTTCCGCCGCCCTCGCGACTGCCGCCACGAAGTCGATTCCGGTGAGGAAATTCCGGAATTGAAAAGTCTTGGTGATCACGTCTCCGCGCCGGCTCCAGCCTGGAAGTGTGCCCAGCTCCCGCTGAATCGCGATGTCAGATAACCGTTCAGCCGCCATCAGTGATTTGCTCCGAGCAGGATATTCGGCGAAGAAGATAAGTTTTACAGCATCTCGCGCAATGCTTCTTGGCTTGGCGAGTTCTACGCTCCTCTCCAGCATAACTGCAACTGCCCTCGCTCAACAGGGTCCATCGGCAGTTGAGACGCCGCCTGCTGCGAACTACTGGAAAAGCTTTGCTCTCGGATGCGGCGTGAGCATCCTGGCGCACGAGACCGCTCACATCCTGACGTCGTTCGCCGTGGGCGCTCACCCATACATCGCTTTCAGCAAAGGCCGGCCGACGGTCTACTCGGGAATCGACAGCGACCGGCACCCTCACAAGCAGTTTCTTTTCTCTTCCGCCGGGCTCGTCACCCAGTCGCTCATCAACGAAGCGATCCTCGACATTCCGCACTCCGGCGGCGGCGCCATCGAAAGAGGAATCCTCGCCGGCGGAATCGGCACCACGCTCTTCTACATCACCCTCGGCCGGAACGGCTCGGTGAGCGACATCAGCGTTATGGCGCGCACGTCGTCGCTATCGAAGACGCAGCTTTCTCTCATCTTCGGCGGCGTGTCGGCGATTCAAGCGTGGCGAATATCGCGGGATCCGAGGTACCAGCACTTTTTCCTGAGGCCGACTGCGAACGGCGCTGTTTTTGGATTCTCTTACTGAACTGTTCAGCTATCGCGCTCGTTGGTTTCGGGGTATATTCGGGGTGTGAAGCAGAGAGAACCCGGTCTCTTCGGCGCCGAATTCGACCGCGCCTCCCGCCAACTCCCGGTGATCGGCGAGCAGAAGGACATCCGCTACTACTCGTCTCCAGCGAAGAACGTCCTCAACGGACCAGAAACGACCGGCATGGGATTCTGGTCCGTCAACCCGTACATCGGCTGCGCTTTCGGGTGCGCCTACTGCTACGCCCGCTACACCCACCGCTACGTGATGGAGCGCGCGGCCACCGACGACAAGATGACCGAGGTGCTGGGCGAAGCGTACAACCGCCTCCCACCCTGGCTCGCCTTCGAGCGGAATATCTTCGTCAAGAGAAATGCACCCGAAGTTCTGAGCCGTACGCTCCGATTCGGCAGCGATCGACACCTCAAGCTGCTGCAAGGCGAGTCGATCGTCATCGGCACGGCCACCGATCCATATCAACCGGCGGAGAGAAGGTTCCGGGTGACCCGCGGGATCCTCGAGGTGCTCGCCGAACACCCGGGACTGAGCGTCGTCATCATCACCAAGAGCCCGCTCATCACCCGCGACATCGATGTCCTGTCACGGATCAATCGGATCTCCGATCTCTCGGTGCACATCTCGCTCATAACGCTGGACCGGGAGCTCGCACGCCGGATCGAGCCGAGGTCACCGACTCCGGAGTCGAGAATCCGCGCTTTGGCCCGTCTTCGCGAAGCAGGAATCGATGCCGGGATCAATTGCATGCCGGTACTGCCGGGGATTACCGACAATCCGTCCGACCTCGAGGCCCTCGTGAAGCGCGTGTCGGAAGCAGGTGCGACCTATGTCGGCGCGTGCGCGGTGAGACTCATGTCGGCCGCCCGGAATCGCTATCTCCCCTTCATCGAGCAGGAGTTTCCGCACCTGGCGGAACGCTACCGCAACACCTACGGCCACAGCGCCTACGCGGGAGAGAAATACCGGGAGGGTCTCGCCCGGTTCTTCGAGAAGATGTGCGCCAAGTACGGAGTGAGGGGCTGGTCGCGGCGCGACGAGGAGGAAGAAGAAGGGGACGAGACGCCCGGTGCGGCGCTCGTCCCCGATGTGCAGCTCTCCTTCGAGATGTTGTAGCCGATCTCCGCGGTGGGTGTGAGCCGCGTGAGCTCGCCTACTCGCCGCTGTTACTCCGTCGACTTGGGAGCCGGCGGCGTGTCGTTCGGCCCGAAGCCGATGTTCATTGCCGCGAGAAGCGCGGCGGCGTTGTTCGCGGAATTGAACTTTTTCGCACAGGTTGCGATCGCGCGACGAGTCTGCGGGCCGTACCGTCCGTCGACGTTCGTCACTCCGCATCCCTGGTCGCGCAGCTCCTGCTGCAGCGCGAGGAATTGGACCCTGTTGAGCCCAGCCTGAGCGGAAGCCAGGGCTGGGGCGGCGATTAAAGCGATTACAGCGATGGTCTTCTTCATACTTCTACGCCTCCGATCAGGGATGGTCTCTACAATCTACAATAGTGTATTGTACAGCAAGTACAGTACAGAGTGGGCGCAGCGTTGCAAGGTCTACGCCGATGGCATGATTTTGCACGGGGGAAACTGACCAAAAAAAAACCCGACTCGCAAGGGAGTCGGGCGTTTTTTCTTGGAGGAGAATAGCTCTAGCGGAGCGCCTGGATGATCAGGGCGCCAACCGCGAGGAGTGCGACGCCGATCATGATCGCGGAAACAGGCGTCATCGTCAGCTGCTGCTTCCACCAGCTGGAGGCAGTGCCGGGGGTGTCAGGCAGGGACGCCATGATGCGCTGCTGGACGTGCACCGGGGTTACACGGTGACGAAGCATCTCGCTCTCGGCGTTGATGCGGGTCCACAGCTCCACCTTCGATTTTCCCTCACTCTCACTTGCGCGCATTACATCCACCTCGCCGTCCAGCCAGTCATGCAGCAATCCGTGACTAGAGACCCCATTGAGCGGAACCTCGCGGTCGTAGAGCTGCTCGGCGGACTTTTCCTTTCGTTGAACGGGCTCACGGCCCGCGACCTTGTCATTTCTGTCGAAACCTGCGTCATCGAGCATCATGCGTACTTCTCCTCGAGCAGTTGTTGGAGGGCCTCTCGCGCTCGATGCACTCGCATCTTCAAAGCGCCAACGGTCGTTTCCAGTAACAGCGCCATCTCTTCGTACGATCTTCCCTCTACGTGCTTCATCACAAATGCTTCACGCAGCGAGGGAGCGAGTCTGGCCAGAGCAAACTGCAGGTCCGTACGCAGCTCGTTGCGATCCATCTCTTCTTCCGGCGTCGAGTACGTCGAGGGCTGATCGTCCTCGTCGTAGCTCACGTGCGTTCGCCGGATGTTCTTCAGCCAATCCTTGCACGAGTTGGCGACGATTCGAAAAACCCAGGCGTCGAAACGCCCTCGAACTTCGCCCAAATGCTGATACGCTTTAATAAATGACGCTTGGAGTATGTCTTCCGCCACATCCGGACTTCCGGTCATTCCAAGGGCATGTCGGTACAAGGGATCGCTGTATCGGGTAATCAGTATCCCGAACGAGTCCTTGTGGCCCCCCAAAACCTTGGCAATGATCTCCTGATCGGCATCAATTAGCGGCGCCTGAGCATCCGGCGTCGCGCTCTCCGCGCCCAATGTCTGAGCACCCTGATTTTGCAGCGGTGTGGCTGTCATCTTCACCTGCCTAATGTAATCCCTTTGCCAGTCACCACATAGACCAAAACTGGCGCGGGATAACACCTTATCACCGTTACCAGCTTTTGACGAATACGGGCTCGTGGAAGCAACACAGTTTACCGGAGACGCACCAGATAGAGGTGCTCGAGCGCTATATCCCCGTGATAGTGCCTCCCTTCCCGGTCGCTATCGGCCCGGTATCTCCGGTACCGTTGCGTGTAATGGGCCACCCGGCCGTCGACCGAGGCCTTGGTTAACAGCGTTTGGAGGGCATCAGGCGCCAAATGCCCCTCCGAATTGAAGCTTACGAGTGCGTGCCAGCCGCCTGGCGCTGCCAAAAGCCCCGAGAAAAGCTTTTGCACCCGCCGGCCATGCGACCACTGACTCCGCCCCTCTTCACCCGCCAGCAGTCCGACCTTGCCACGGATCGCCGGCGCCGAGTCCGTCCAGCCACGCGCCAGGATCTCCGGTATATGGTAGTAGGCGACGTATTGCCTCGCGTTGTACGGGGGATCGATGTAGAGCAGGTCGACTCCGCCGATCGCTCTGGCTGCGTCCGTCGCATCCATCAGCATCGCGTGGGCCGGCCGGGCCCCGCGGACGGGCAGCTCGGCGACAACCTCGAACCGCCGCTTCGCATTCGCCTGCCAGCGCTTCATGTACGACGCGTAGACCCCAGCGGTATTCGCAACGCGATCCGCTCCTTCAATGATCGCGGCGAGCAGCAAGTAGTAGCTGTCCTCGTCGACTTTCCCGCTTTGGCGCCATCGCTCCAGCTCTTCGCGCGCCGCGTCGATCCGACCGGCATTCTCGGGGGTGAAGTACATCCGGCCGGACCCACCGCTGCGATGCGATGGGGAGAAATGCTCGGTGATGAAGCCTTCACGGGGCGGCAGCGCGCCGAGCTCGCTGGCCATGTCTTCGAGCCGCGGATGCGCGGCTTCTGCCGTGACGTACGCGCGCTGAAAAACGTACGACGACATCAGGAGATCGCTGGAGTGAACCGACCAGCCCTTTTCCTTCAGAGCGCGACTCACGCTCGCCGTTCCCGCGAACGCGTCGTGAACCGAGCCGACGCCGATTCCGCTCCGCTTCAGGGTGCGGAGGATGAAGGGAAGGAGCCGCGTCTTGTTGCCGATGTACCTCATGATGCAACGAGGGCGAGGTTGTTGGCCTCGCCCTCCGGAAACGGTATCAGCTCGATACGGTCACGGGCCGCAAAGCTGGGCATAAGGCACGGGGGCCACCAGCTGGTCATTCGAGGGAATCTCGAATTGATAAGCCGTGTTGAGGGCAACGGCGGCAGCGTTCGCCATCTCCTGATATCCCACCACGTTCGGGTGAACACCGTCGAGGCTGATGTACTGCCCGTAAGGGGTGTTGCAGCCGAGCTGCTTGACGACGCTGTAGGTGCCGCGAGTGGCGATGGCCTTGGCGAGCACCGCGTTCAGGTCGAGAAACGCCCAGCCGTTCGCGGCCGCCACCCCTTGGATGTAGGTGTTCATTCCGGCAACAACCGCGGTTGTTGTCGCGACGTCCGCAGGGGTAAGGATGTTGTCCTGCGTTCCCGGTGAATCAGTGCAACTGAGATTGTATGCCGTGCCGGTTGCACGCGCGGTTCCGACGGCGGTTGCCACTTTTACTGGAACGAAGATGATATTCGCGCTGCTCTGACAATCGGCATTTATCACGACGCCGAAGGTTGCGAACTCTGCCCGGTTTTGCCACAGCTCGTCGCCTGTCCGGAACGACACGATGCTGGAGGTGTTCGGGACACCTACGAGCAGCACTTTGGCGCCCGTCTTCTTCACGCTGTCGATCAACTCGGCGTAGACCGGCTGCCACACGCTGTTCGGGACGTAGGTATATGGCACGCGATACCGTGCCGCAGGGAGCATAAGACCTGTAGTCACGGGCAGCACTTCATTCGCTCCGAGCTCGACGGAAACCAGCGTAGGCTTCTGCATCATCATCGCGGTGACCTGCGATTTGCCGGCCGGAAGGACGGCGCGATACTGGCGGCGCCGTTGCAAACCGTCGACGGACGCCGTCTCCGGAGTGACGCGAAGCGCATCGTAAACGTTGGCACCGTCGATCCCGACATCGTTCCGCGGGAGAGTATACGTGCCGAACGCTGCGCACACGGTGTCCGGGATACTGGTTGCCGGATTCGCGGTGGCACTGATTCCACTGAGACGCCGGCTGAACTGGAGCGGAGCGACGAGCGGCGAGAAGCATCCAGGAGGCGCAATCAGCGGCTGCGTATAAGTCGCGCGTGCCTGCTGCGCGAGCAGCTTGGTCCAGTCCCCCTGTTGAGTGAAGTAGGCCACTCCAGCCGACTGGACCCCCATTGTAAGACTGGTTCCTATAGCCACATAACTATTGAACGCGTCCTGGCCTTTGGGACCTGTGATGTGAACACTGTCGTCTTCGCAAGCGGCAATCGACAGCACGAGACCGACAGCACCAACTGACAACAACCAGTTACGCGTCATGACTAATCCTCAGAGGTGAACAAACATCCGCGGCCGAGCCTGGCGGGCTGATAATATCTGTCATGGCAGAAAGGCGCGCCACCCCAGAGTTCGAATCGCATCTCCGTGTTCATCGAGCTTCGGAGGAGGCATGCGTACGCTACCGGGCACACTCGGTCGCACGCCTGTATGAGCATCCGCATCGGTGACTTCGAGAGTCTCGGCCACGGTCCGCACCAGCCCGCACGGAACACTCACCGATTGAAGCCGGTCGATCCAATGCTGGGCACCCAATTCTGCAATGCGCGCGGCCAACGCCGTAACCACTCGATCTCGATGCTTCAGGCGGCCGGCATTGGTGGCCAGCGCCTCGTCCGCCGCAAAATCGTCGAGACCAAGAGAGAGCGCGCACGCGCGCCACTGCCCATCGCTCCCCACCGCAATAACCACCGGCCGGTCCGCAGCGTCGAACAGTTGGTAGGGAACAAGATTCGGATGCGCGTTGCCCCATCTCTTTGCATCGCTTCCCGAGACGAGAACGTTCTGCGCAACGTTTACGAGCGCGGCCCGCGCGCTGTCGGCCAACGAGATGTTGATCCGACGCTTCTCAGCCGGCAGTGATCCCGCGCCCCGTTCTGCTATCGCTGCCAGAATCGCGATGGCAGCATCCTTTCCCGCGACCACATCCGCGAGCGCGACACCGACTTTCATCGGTGACCCATCGCGCTCCCCGGTGATCGACATCCAGCCGCATTCCGCCTGAATGACGAAGTCATAACCGGGCCTAGAGCTCTCGGGCCCAAAGCCCGAGATGGTGCACCAGATAAGCTCCGGATTGTCCTCGAGCAGCCGGTCGGGGTCCAGTCCAAGCCTCGCAAGCGATCCGGAGAGAAAGTTTTCGAGCACGACATCCGCCCCACTTATGAGATCCAGGACAGTCGCGCGGTCGGTCTCGTCGGCAAGGTCTGCAGCCAGGCTTTTCTTGTTCCGGTTGACGGCAAGGAAATAGGCGCTTTGGCCGTCGGAGCTGAACGGTGGTCCCCAACCCCGCGTTTCATCGCCTTCACCCGGGCGTTCGACTTTAATGACATCCGCACCCAAATCCCCGAGCATCATCGAACACACCGGTCCCGCCAACACTCGGCTCAAATCCACCACTTTTAGTTTCATTTCGGATAATTGGGCGTTATAGTGTTTCGGAACTGTTTCTATACTGGTCTTGGTACGCCCATCAGAGGGGCGGTTTAGGGCTTCCGCGAATACGGTTCAGCCCACCTTGCTTTAGTGACTAAAAATCATATACTTAGCGCCGTTCAGGCCCCCGTCGGGGCGAACGTGATTTTCTGTGATGTCCCCACCCGTTAGCGCAGCCTTCGCGCTGACCGGAGCCCATAAATGCCCGATAGAGAAAAACCCGCAGGAGTTGCTACTCCAACAGCACCTGCCCCCGCCATTGTTACGCCTCCGATTCCACCGAAGCGGAGCCCGGGCCACCGCGGAGCCGATGTAAAAGATACCGTCGCCGAGATGGCGGCAAAGGCGCATGAGATAAGCCTCGAAGCCGGAAGCAAGATGGCCGCTGCGATGAAGGATGTCGTAGGTGCCGCGGCTGGTCTTACCGGATTCGTCGTGGAGAGCGCTCGCGATCTGCTTCAGTACATGGTTCGTCGGGGGCAGATGACCCAGGACGAAGCGGACAAGCTGATGCGCGAAGTCGAAGCATCGCACTCGAAGAGGAAGCCCTTCACTCCTCCGGCGCCCGTCGTGGTGAAGGCGGCTCCGAGAGTCGAGCCGTCCCACGCCGCACCGATCGTGAAGCACGCCCCGGCGCCGATCAAGCACGCCGCCAAGCCCGTGACCAAGCATGCTACCGCCACCAAAAAGCCGACGGCGAAAAAGACGACCATGAAGCCGGCTGCCAAGAAGCACACGCACAAATCCGCGTCCAAGTCCAAGCCCAAAGCTTCAGGCAAGTCCGCGAAAAGAAGGTAGGCCGTGGCCATACCGCGAGGCGATGCAATCGCGCTCGCCCGCGCCCTGATACAAATCGATTCCAGAAACCCCACCCTCGCACCTGATTCTGCCGGCGAGGGTGAATGCGCGCGTGCGCTCGCGTCGGTGCTCGACGACTGGGGCTTCGCGGTCGAGCTGAGTGAGACTCCTCCGGGCCGCCCGAACGTCGTTGCCCGGCTCGGCCCTGCCGACACTCCCGCCCTCATGTTGAACGGTCACCTCGATGTCGTCGGCGTCGACGGTATGACTCAGGAACCGTTCGCTGCCGAAGTGCGCGGTAACCGCATTTACGGCAGGGGCTCGGCGGACATGAAGGGCGGACTCGCCGCGATATGCGCCGCCGCTCTCGAAGGGGTCGGCTCCGACGCGAAG
>Ga0193735_1000380_pt1 | contig 13980 bp, 13 predicted proteins | sample U1m2metaG_FD_145080 | JGI IMG/M metagenome (GOLD analysis project Ga0193735, IMG submission 145080) | Soil microbial communities from a riparian zone of the East river system, Colorado, United States - U1m2 | ecosystem: Environmental > Terrestrial > Soil > Riparian zone | place: USA: East River... | reverse complement strand
AGCGATGACGGTGTGATCCATTTCAACTCGCCGGCTGGACAGTCAACACCGGTAACTACGACCGCTGCCTGCCAGGCCTTTACTGTCCTGCAGTAAGCGATTTAGCAGAGTTGTGAATACAAAGGAGCATCGGAGAAATCCGGTGCTTTTTTTGTGTTTTGGGGTATTCGGTTGCTACTTCCCAGATTTGCTGCCGCCCCTCTTCCATAAGTCTTGACAAGCGTCCCGGCAAAGGAGCAGAATTTCAGTAGGCGAATAAAAAGCGAAACAACTCTGGATTCGCCCCGAGGCTTTCCGGCCTCGATGTTCCCTGAAATGACGAGGTCTTATGGCTTCCCCGCTGGTTTGTTCCCAGGCGGCAATGAATCATTCTATTGCTTTTGTTCCGGAGAACAGAGCCGCACTACTTCTAAACCGCTTTTCTACGCTCTCCAAGTTCACCGGAGTCACGGCGGCGTCTCGACTCGAGACGCGGCCTGCGCCAGAGATGGTTTCTACAGGAATCCATGCGATTGATGCCCTGACCGGCGGGCTGCCCCGGGGATACCTCACCGAAATTTTCGGCCCTGCCTCTTCGGGACGCACCAGCATATTGCTGGCTGCTCTGGCGGCAGCTACGCAGCGGCAGGAAGTGTGCGCCCTGGTGGATGTGACGGATGCTTTCGATCCTCACTCGGCCGCCGCCGCGAAAGTGGCCTTGGACAGATTGCTCTGGGTACGCTGCGGACATAAGCGGAAGCAACAAGATCGGGAAGGGCACGACTTCAGTCGTGCCAATAAGACTTGCCCAAGAGCCGGGGCTTTAGCCTCTAAAAGAAAAAGTGAAGGGCCGGTAGAACAAGCCTTGCGGGTGACCGACTTACTGTTACAAAGCGGAGGCTTCGGTATGGTCGCCATTGATCTCAGCGATGTTCCACTCAAGATGGCACGCCGCATCCCGCTGACTTCGTGGTTTCGTTTTCAACGTGCGGTAGAGAACACTCCCACTGTGTTGTTTGTCGTAGGACAAGTTCCCTGTGCACAGACTTGCGCTACCTTGCTGCTGAAATTGCAGGCATCGGGGAAAAAGTTAACGGCTCTCCACGGTCAATTCTCAGAAACCCAGCATGCGCAGCTCCTGGACGGGCTCCAAATAGAAGGAGAACTGCTCCGGTGCCGCATGGAACGTAAACCGTCAAGATCTGTAAATGCCGCCTTCATGACAAAAATGCCGCGTGCAGGATGATGGGTTTTTTAATTCGAAAATCGGCAATCGTAAATCGAAAATTTTAAATTATGCCTTTTGCTTGCATCTTCGTCCCCGATTTTCCTGTAGAAGCCTTGTTGCGCGCTGAACCGGAGCTGCGCGCGCAGGCAGTAGTTGTACTGGAAGGCAAAGCTCCATTGCAAAAAGTTTTTGCCGGAAATGAAAAAGCTCGTAGCGGCGGCGTGGAAGTGGGGATGACGAAATTGCAGATAGAAGCCTGCACGGATTTTGTGTTGCGCGCCCGCTCCCCCTTGCAGGAATCCGCCGCCCACGCTGCTCTGCTGGATTGCGCGCAATCGTTTTCACCGCGCATCGAGGACGCGAGTGACGACGCCATCCTGCTTGACTTGGCCGGCTTGGAGCCACTTTTTGGACCACTGCCAAAAATTGCGCGCGATCTGGCACGCCGTGCTTCCGAACTTGGACTCGAAGCCAACGTCGCTGTGGCTTCCAATCCCGATACAGCCATGCTGGCGGCCCGCGGCTTTTCCGGTGTAACTGTGATCCCTGCGGGAAGAGAAGCTGAGCAGTTGAGCAGCTTGCCGGTGGCTGTTTTATTTGTGGAAGCTGTGCCGTCTCCAACTTTAGAAACATTCGAGCGCTGGGGTGTGCGCAACCTGCGTAGCTTGGCGGCATTGCCGGATGTTGCTCTCAGCGAGCGTCTGGGGCAGGAGGGCGTTCGCCTGCAACAACTGGCCCGTGGCAGCATTTCACGCGCGCTGGTTCCAGTCGAGCCGCAGCTGATTTTCGAAGAAGCAATTGAGTTGGAATATCCACTGATGCTTTTGGAGCCGCTGGCATTTCTGCTCAGCCGGCTATTGGAGCAATTGTGTGCGCGCCTGGGAGCGCGGGCTCTGGCCACGCAGGAATTGCGATTGCATTTGGAGTTGGAAAATGGATGGCATGCTGAAGATGATTGTTGCCCCAGCCCTGCTCTTGATCCATCGGACAGACGTATTTTTCAGCGCACGCTTCGCCTGCCTGTTCCTCTGCTGGATGCCAGGATCTTCCTCAAGTTGCTGCAGCTCGATCTGAAAGCAAATCCTCCCGGTGCTCCCATTGCGAAAATTTATTTGTCAGCAGAACCGGTGCGGCCTCGGGCGGCTCAGAGCGGGCTTTTTCTTCCTCCTTCACCGGAGCCGGAAAAGTTGGAACTTACGCTGGCCAGAATTACAGGAATCGTGGGAAAAGGCAGTGTGGGTTCGCTGGAAATATTGGATACACATTATCCTCACGGATTTCGTATGCGACGGTTTGCGCCGACTGAGCCTCAGCGAGTGGAGCCTCACTCAAAACACATTTCCGAATCAAACAGCGCCATCACTGCTCTGCGCATTTTCCGTCCACCGTTGCGAGCGACGGTCACTTTGCGGCATGGCAAGCCCTCACACATAGTTTGCAGCAAACAAATCCAAGGCGACATCCTGTGGGCAGCCGGCCCGTGGCGATCTTCCGGGGATTGGTGGGAACAGGAAGGATGGTCGCGTGACGAGTGGGATATCGCTGTGCAAGCCGAATCTCACATTGCGCTGTATCGCCTGGTTCATGACCGGCTCAGCGGGCGATGGTTTTTGGAAGGAAATTACGATTAGCAACAGCTGACTGCTATGTACGTCGAACTCCATGCCCGCTCCGCTTTCAGTTTTCTCGAAGGCTCTTCCCTACCCGAAGATCTAATCGCTACCTGCGCCAACTTGAATATGCCGGCCATGGCGCTACTGGATCGCAACGGAGTCTATGGCGCGCCACGTTTCCACATGGCAGCGAAGAAGGCAGGAGTGAAAGCGTATATCGGAGCGGAAGTTAATAGCGAAGAATTTCCAATTTCCAATTTCCAATTTCCAATTCAAAATTCACTACGACCAAAAATCGGAAATCGGAAATCGGAAATCGGAAATTCTTTCCGTCTTCCTCTTCTTGTTTCCTCTCGCACCGGCTACCAGAATCTCTGCCGCCTCATCACGAAAATGAAGTTGCGTGCACCTCGGAAAGAGGAAGGTGCGGTTCGCGAAGAAGAGCTGCGAGAACACGCGGCCGGGCTTATTTGCCTTACTGGCGGTGATGACGGCCCCTTGGCTACCGCTCTGGCACATGGTGGCATGGATGAAGCGCGACGCGCAGTGGAACGCCTGACAGAAATTTTTGGTCGCGGCAATGTTTATGTCGAATTGCAACGGCACTTTCATCGCGACCAGGAAGCGCGCAACCGCGCTGCAGTCGAAATTGCCCGGTCGCTTCAGCTCCCCTTATTGGCGACGAACGGCGTCTGCTATGCCAGTCCTCGCCAGCGCGAACTATGTGACGTGTTCACTGCCATTCGTCACAAACGCACCCTGGCTACTGCGGGACGTCTGCTAGCGCGTAATTCCGAGCGTCACCTGAAATCCCAGCAGGAGATGCAACAACTTTTCGCGGACTTTCCGGAAGCCGTTGCGAACACGCTGGAACTATCTTCCCGGCTTGAGTTCACGCTCAACGATCTGGGATATCAGTTCCCCAAATATCCCGTGCCTGAAGGCGAGACCATGATGTCATTTCTGCGCCAGCGAACCGAGGAAGGTGCGCAGCAACACTACGGTCGCGCCAGCAGAGATGTCCGCGAGCGTGCCCGGCGCCAGATTGAACGCGAATTGATGCTCATCGAAAAGTTGGATCTCGCCGGCTACTTCCTTATTGTTTGGGACTTGGTCCGTTTCAGCCGCGCACAAGGCATTCTGGTTCAGGGCCGCGGCTCGGCCGCGAACAGTGCAGTTTGCTATTCGCTTGGCATTACTGCGGTGGATCCGGTTGGGATGGATCTGCTTTTTGAACGTTTTCTTTCTGAAGAGCGTGGTGAATGGCCAGACATCGATCTTGATCTTCCCAGCGGCGATCAACGTGAGCGCGTAATCCAGTATTTGTACAAACTTTACGGCGAGCGTGGCGCGGCCATGACCGCCAACGTCATCACTTACCGCAGCCGGCTGGCTTCACGGGAAATGGGAAAGGCCCTGGGATTCGACCCCGAAACTCTGGACAAAGTTTCTGCCGCGGTCTCTACCTGGGAATACAGAGACGAAAACGACACCTTCGACCATCATTTCCGCGATGCCGGGCTAGATATAAATCATCCCCGGTTACGAAAATATTTTGAATTGTGTGTAGCTGCACAGGATTTGCCGCGTCATCTCGGCCAGCATTCCGGCGGCATGGTGATTTGTCAGGGTCAGCTTGATTCGGTGGTGCCGCTGGAACCTGCGTCTATGCCGGGACGAGTCGTTGTGCAGTGGGACAAAGACGATTGCCACGATCTGGGCATCATCAAAGTCGATCTGCTCGGCTTAGGCATGATGGCGGTGCTGGAAGATTCCATCCAGCTCATCCGCAATAATTACGGTGAAGAAATAGATTTGGCTCATCTCCCGCAGGATGATCCCGTGGTTTATTCGGCGCTGCAGAAAGCTGACACAATCGGCATGTTTCAGATCGAAAGCCGTGCCCAGATGTCCTGCCTGCCGCGTCTGCGTCCGCGACATTTTTACGACATTGTGGTGCAGGTGGCAATCATTCGTCCCGGACCGATTGTCGGACAGATGGTGAATCCATTCTTACAGCGCCGCATGGGACGCGAAGCGGTGACCTATGCGCATCCTTCGCTGGAGCCTGTGCTGTCGCGCACCTTGGGCGTGCCACTCTTTCAGGAGCAGTTGCTGCGCATAGCGATGATCGCCGCCGGCTTTAGTGGAGGCGAGGCCGAAGAACTACGGCGCGCCATGGGATTCAAACGCTCGGAAGCTCGCATGAAGCAAATCGAAATCAAATTGCGCGCCGGCATGGAACGCAATGGTATTTCACGCGAAGCTCAGGAGCAGATCATTCTCTCCATTACTTCTTTCGCTCTATACGGATTTCCCGAATCTCATGCTGCCAGCTTCGCGCTGATTGCTTATGCCAGCGCCTATCTGAAATGTCATTACCTGGCTGCCTTCACAGCTGCCATGCTGAACAATCAACCCATGGGCTTTTATCGTCCGGCTACGATTGTCAAGGATGCGCAACGACATGGGCTGAAAGTGCTGCCCCTGGATGTGCTGAAGTCTGATTGGCTGTGCACATTGGAACAAGCACCCGAAGGACCGTCAGTCCGTCTGGGTCTACGTTATGCTCGCGGGTTGCGTGAAGAAGTAGCTCAAGCCCTGGTGCGAGAACGCAATTGCGCTGTCTTTGTTTCCACTCATGATCTGGTGCGCCGTGTCCCTGAACTGCGAAAGGATGAACTGAACACTCTGGCAGAAATCGGAGCCTTGAATTCGATTGGTATTTCATCTCAGAGACAAGATTCGGATTCTGAAATTGGCAATCGGAAATCGGAAATCGGAAATCGCTCTTTTCATCGTCGCGATGCCCTCTGGCAGGTTGAACGCGCCGTGCGCCATTCCGGCCCATTACTGGAAGGATTTCCGGAACCCGATTCCAAGTCCCCCTTGCGTCCGATGAACCATGAAGAACGACTGGTAGCCGACTTCCGCGGCACAGGGATGACGGTGGGTCCGCATCCGATGGCCTATCATCGGGCAAAGATGCAAACCATGGGCGTCCGCACCGCTATCGAACTCAGTGCAATTCGTAATGGCCAGAATGTACGGATTGCAGGCGGAGTCATCGCCCGGCAACGCCCGGGAACGGCCAAAGGATTTGTATTTCTAAGCCTGGAGGATGAAACCGGAGTCGCCAATGCCATTGTTACCCCAGATTTATTTCAGAAAAACCGGCTGCTCCTCAGTTCCGAGCAGTTTCTGATGGTGGAAGGGATTCTGCAGAATCAAGATAACGTCATTTCGGTCAAGGCCGCCCGCGTACTGCCGCTTCCCATCACCCGCGCTCAGACCAGCTCGCACGATTTCTACTAATCCACAAAATGCGGATTAGCAAGTCATATTTTTTTGTTCTCTTCTACACATCCACAGCCATCGGGTTTATTATGAGTACACACCCGCCACAAAATCCCTCTGGGCACTTTATCTGTTGGCGGCCAGCCGTGTATGTGGTTAATTCATCAATTCGGTTCATTGCTGAACCTTGGTATCTGTAAGGAGTATTCCTATATGGCGCGAACTAAAACTCCCCGTAATGGCGATGCTGGCAACAAGCCGGTCGCATCCACGAATTCCACGTCCCAAATAGCTCTGATGCCCGAGGCGAAGAAGAATTCCGCCTCGGTAGACATTGAAGCGGAAATCCGCCGTCGCGCTTACGAACTCTATCAAGAGCGAGGCGCCACGCCTGGCCATGAGGATGAGGACTGGCTGGTTGCAGAACGTGAGATACTGGCTCGTTATAATCAGCAGCAGAGTGCTTAGGTTCGGAAGTCCCAGTTCTGTTTGACGCCGTTGCGGGCTCTTCTTCTGAAATCCGGTCTAAAACGCGACCCATGGCTCAAGTTCTGATCATTGACGACGATCCCGCGCAACTGCATGTGCGGGAAGCGGTGCTGCGCGAGGCTGGCTTTTCTGTGTGCACGACCAGCACGGCGGAAGCGGCACTGGAATTGTTGCGCGATCCTGCAATTACAAAGACCTTAGGGGTGATCGTCACCGATCACGTCATGCCGGGCGCCAGCGGATCGGTTTTTGTAAAGGAACTCCGTCTCGCCAGTCCAGACGTACCGGTTATTGTGGTCAGCGGCCTTGCGGAAGCGGAAGAGGAATATTCAGCACTCAAGGTTAGTTTCCTGCACAAACCTTGTCAGCCCGAAGAACTGATCCGGCAGGTTCGCGAGGCTCTGGAAAAAGACTCCTAATCGGACCGCGTCAAAGCTGAGCTAGACGGCCTCGCGAATCACCATCTTCGCTGTCTTTAGCGGTTGCCTCAGTGCACTGTTTCTGAAAAAATAGGCACGGGTTATCCATGTCGCAAATAGGCAGTTTTGCGCTCCTACTGGCACTGATGTTGAGTGCCTACTCGTTTCTTGCCGGGTTGGTGGCGCTGGTCCGCAAAGGGCCGGCAGCGGAGCGCTTGGGAGAAACCGCACGGCGCGCCGGAATAGCTACGTTCGCGATGGTCTTTCTCGCGGCGCTGGTTTTGGTCATTGCCGCTTTCCAGGACGACTTTTCGATCGCCTACATATTTCATCACAGCAATCGCGATCTGCCGGGCGCTTATAAGTTCGCCACACTGTGGTCCGGGCAGGAAGGTTCTTTGCTGTTCTGGTCGCTGCTACTGGCAACTTACGGATTGGTTCTCCGGCTGCGGTACAAAACCGACAGCCGGCTTTTTGCCCACGCATCGGTCATCATTGCCGCGGTTCAAGTCTTCTTTTTGATGCTGCTGAATTTTGCCGCGCATCCTTTCGCTCTCATGCAGGGCACCTTGCCGCAAGATGGCAACGGCCTTAATCCGCTCCTGCAATATCCGGAGATGGTAATCCATCCGCCCATGCTGTACCTGGGGTACGTGGGTTTCACCGTGCCGTTTGCTTTTGCCCTGGCCGCGCTGATCATGCGTTATCCGGGTGAAAAGTGGATTCAGATCACTCGCCGCTGGTCGATGGTGACTTGGGGCTTTCTTACTTGCGGCGTCTTTCTGGGCGCGCACTGGGCCTATTCAGTCCTGGGTTGGGGAGGCTACTGGGGCTGGGATCCGGTGGAGAACGCATCGCTGATGCCCTGGCTCACCGGCACTGCCTTCCTCCACTCCGTAATGATGCAAGAGAAACGCGGGATGCTGAAGACCTGGAACATGTGGCTGATCTTCTCCACGTTTCTGCTTTCCATCTTCGGCACATTCCTGACGCGCAGCGGCGTAGTCAGTTCCGTCCATGCTTTCGCACAATCGTCGATCGGCGATTGGTTTGTGGGTTTTCTGGCGGTTACATTTGCGGTTTGTCTTTTTTTCTACGTAAAGAATCGCTCGCATTTGCGCAGCGAGCACAAACTAGAATCGCTGGTTTCCCGCGAGTCCAGCTTCCTGTTCAATAATCTGCTTCTGCTGGTGGCTTGTTTCACCGTGTTGTGGGGCACGCTGTTCCCGGTTCTGTCGGAATGGGTCCAAGGAAATAAGGTTACAGTTGGTCCGCCGTTCTTCAATCGCGTGAACGTGCCGGTAGCGTTGCTGCTCTTACTGCTGACGGCGGTGGGCCCGCTGCTGGCGTGGCGCAAGACCTCTATCGAGAGCCTGAAACGTAATTTCCTGTGGCCGGCGCTGGGCGCGCTCGCGATCGGTGCCGTGCTGATCGTGGTCGGGATTCGTCCCTGGAAAGATATGTCGTATCTCTATTCCTTAATGACGATCATGCTTTCAGCGCTCGTAGGTTTGACTGTGATTTCGGAATTCATTCGCGGCGGCCGAGTCATCAAAGGACACACCGGTCAGAGTCTGTTCGGCTCGATGGTGCAGCTGGCGCATCGCAACACTCGGCGTTATGGTGGTTACATCGTTCACTTCGGCGTGATCGTCATCATGATCGGTTTCGCGGGCGCTGCCTTCAATCAGGATAAAGAGCAGGAGATGGGTTACGGCGACAAAATGAGTCTCGGCGCTTACACGCTAGTGTGCCGCTCGTACACTCAGGAGGATAAGCCGAATTACAGCAGCGAGTGGGCCATCATTGATGTGTTCAAGGGCGGCAAGCAGATTGACACGCTATATCCTGAGCGGCGTTTCTACAAAGCCAGCCAGCAGACGTCCACCATGGTCGCCAACCGTTCCACCTTCAAAGAAGATCTGTACCTGGTGTATGAGGGCCTGAACCAGGATACTGGCCGGCCCATTCTTAAGGTTCATTTGAATCCGCTGGTGATGTGGATCTGGGTGGGGGTTTGGATCATGATCGCCGGCACCGTGGTTGCCCTTATTCCAAATGCAGTGCCCGTGCGCGTAACCGCCCCGGCGCGAATCCAGACTGCGCCGGTGGGAGCGGGAGACTGATGCGCAACCTTCTGCTAAAGACGGCGCAGCTTACGTTCCTTATCGCAGCTCTATTTGCATTTCTCGGAACTGACCAGGACGCTCGTTTTCAAACCCTGGGTCACAAGGTAATGTGCGTGTGCAGCTGCAACCAGGTGTTGCTGGAGTGCAACCACGTGGGCTGCACTTATTCCGATCGCATGCGCGGCGAACTAGCATCTTATGTTGACCGCGGCGATAGTGACGATTTGACCCTGCAAGCCTTCGTCCAAAAATACGGACCCACCGTCCTGATCGCTCCCACTACCACTGGTTTCAACCGTGTGGCATGGGTTATGCCGTATCTCGTGCTGGTGCTCGGTCTAACCACGGTGGTGCTGATTGTGCGCACATGGAGAACGCGCCCGCTAGCGATTCCCGCAGGCGTAATCGGCCGGGCAAACAATGCGGAACTGGAACGCTATCGCGAGCAAGCCAGAAAGGACACGCAGGTATGACTATCGTCCTGATTTGCGCTCTGATCGCGGCCACCGCCTTGTTTTACATCTTCTATTTGCCCGGCAAGCTGCATCTTGGAGCGGAAAAGACCCGGGTCGCCTACTTGCGTGAACGTCAAGAAGCGGTTTACGAGAACCTCCGTGACCTGAATTTCGAGTACAAGGCCGGCAAGTTCCCGGACTCCGATTATCAGTCGCTCAAGTCTTCTCTAGAAGAAGAAGCCGCCACCGTGCTGGCTGAGATCGCGCGTCTGGAAAAGGCGAGCGGCAGCCATTCACGCCGCAGCGAAAAAGGGGCGAGGATTTGAAATTCGCGCGAACAAAATTCGTGTGGCGCCAGGCATGCGTCCTTCTTGCCTTGTTGCTTGCGGCCGCCGCGTTCAGCCCGGCTGAAACTCTCACCGGCACAGTGAAGAACGGCACTTCGAATAAGCCCGGAGCCGGAGACGAAGTCGTGCTGCTCAAGCTGGGGCAGGGCATGGAAGAAGCCGGCCACACGAAGGCCGACGCTAAAGGAGCTTTTAGTTTCAAGGTCGATGACGCAGCGTCGCCGCATCTGGTGCGTGCCATCCATCAAGGCGTGACCTACCATCGCGTGGTGCGTCCGGGAACTTCCTCGGTGGAGGTTGTGGTCTACGATGTTTCTAAGAAAGTCGATGCCCTGAGTGTGACGGCCGACGTCATGCGCTTCCAAGCCCAGGGCAATGAATTGCAGGGAATTCGTCTATTCGCGGTGAACAATGAATCCAAGCCGCCGCGCACCCAGATGAACGATCAGAATTTCGAATTCTACTTACCCGATGGAGCGCAGGTGGACACCGCTATTGCCATGACGGCAGGCGGTCAACCACTCAACTCCGCGCCAGTTCCGCAAAAAGAGAAGAACCGCTACGCCTTCCTCTTCCCGCTACGCCCGGGCGAGACGCAGTTCCAGGTCGTATTCCATTCGCCGTACCGTGGCGAGGCAACTATTGATCCGAAAGAACTTTATGGGTCGCAGCACTTCGTCGTCATGCTGCCGAAAACCATGCAGTTTGCGGCAAGCTCAGGAGCAGCCTTCGCCTCGATGCATGATCCGCGTCAGCCGGATGCTGTTGTGCAGGTGGCGTCCAACACCAAGGCCGGACAACCGTTAGCCTTCAAGATTTCTGGCACCGGCACTATGACCGACCCGGAAAGCAATCAGGAGGGAGCCAGCCAAGCTGCCGGCGGGACGACAGCAGGCCGGGATTCACGTCCAGGTGGAGGCCTCGGGCCGCCCATTGATGCTCCCGACCCGCTGGAAAAATATCGCTGGTACATTCTGGGCGGATTCGCACTGGTGCTGGCAGCAGGTGCGGTCTACATCACCAAGCGCTCGCGCAAGACCTCACTGGCTAATTCTTCTGATATCGAGTTGCCCGAACTTCCTCGCCCAGCAACACCTTCCGCGTCCGGACGCTCCGGCCTTTTACTCGAAGCTCTCAAAGAAGAACTGTTTGAGCTCGAGGTCGAACACAAGCAGGGTCACATCTCGCAAGCGGAATATGAAAAGGCAAAAGCCGCGCTGGATCAAACCCTGGAACGAGCGCTCAAGCGCGTCGTGACAAAAACCAACTAAGTTCTACCTTCTTGGTGTGCTCTCTCTTCTGCACCCGTGCATCCCGTAGTCCCGCAAAGCATCTATAGTGGTAGGGAGGCTGTATGGGAAATACATTCAAGACCGCTTTTCTACTCACCGCCTTGACCTTGCTGCTGATGGCGATCGGGCGCGCCTTTGGTGGCCAGAGCGGCATGATGTGGGCGCTAATTATCGCCACCGGAACTAATTTCATCGCGTACTTCTTTTCCGACAAGATCGCACTCGCCACTTACCGCGCACAACCGGTAACGCGAGAGCAGTTGCCGAGGGTTTATAGCGTGGTAGAACGGATCACTCAGAAAATCGGGCTTCCTATGCCGAAGATTTATGTGATTCCCACGGAGTCTCCCAACGCTTTTGCCACCGGACGCAATCCGGCACATGCCTCGGTTGCTGTCACTCATGGCATCCTTGGCCTGTTGAATGATGAAGAATTGGAAGGCGTGTTGGCGCACGAACTGGGGCACGTCAATAATCGGGATATCCTGATCAGTTCGATCGCAGCTACGATTGCCGGCGCGATTACGTATGTCGCCCGCTTTGGTTTCTTCTTTGGCGGAATGGGGGACCGCGACGATCGCCGTGGCGGCGGGGCTGGTTCCCTGTTGATGTTGATTCTGGCGCCGATCGCTGCTGTGCTCATTCAGCTTGCGGTTTCGCGTTCCCGCGAATATCAGGCGGACGAAACCGGAGCGCATTTCACCGGCAACCCCTATGCTCTAGCCAGTGCGCTGGCGAAACTGGATGCCTACTCGCGGCGCGTGCCCATGGCAGCGACACCGTCGACGGCACATTTATTCATTATCCAACCTTTGCTGGGAATGAACTTTGGCAGCTTGTTCTCCACGCATCCGCCCATCGCGAAGCGTATCGAGCGATTGACCGGACGCCCGGCCGAGTTCACCCAGTAGGACGCTCCTTCTCGGACTTCAGCCAACTATTTTTGCAAGTTGCGTGATCTAATCGTTCTAATCGATAGCGGCCAACCAAAAGACTAAGCTGATGCCATGACTTTGGTACCCAGCCGTGGCCCCAGCCCTGAGGATCACATCTGAGCGCATAGTAAAATCGATCCAATGTCCTCCGAAACCGTGTTTACCATTTCTCAGCGCGCGGTAGAGCTGGAAGCCGCGTTGCGCAAGGTGATTCGTGGCAAAGACGACGTTATCCGGCTAGCACTGGTTTCCATGATGGCCCGGGGCCACCTGCTGATCGAAGGCGTCCCAGGCGTGGGCAAGACAACCCTGGGTCAGGCACTGGCCCGTGCTCTCGATTGCAGCTTCCAACGGGTGCAGTTCACGAGCGACATGCTTCCCTCCGACGTATTGGGAATTTCGATCTACTCTGCCATCGAGCAGCAGTTTGAATTCAAACGCGGCCCGGTTTTCACCAATATCCTGCTGGCCGACGAAATCAATCGCACCACGCCTAAAACCCAATCGGCACTTCTGGAAGCAATGAATGAAGACCAGGTCACGGTGGACTCTCACTCTTACGCCTTGCCGCAGCCTTTTCTGGTGATCGCAACACAGAATCCGGTCGAACATCATGGAACGTATCCGCTACCTGAATCACAACTCGATCGCTTCCTAATGCGAGTTCGCATGGGGTATCCGGATGGCGATGCCGAGCGCGACATCCTGAGATCCGAAGCTGGCACAGCGCAATTAGAAAACTTGCAACCCATCCTGACCGCTGCCGATGTGCTGGAAATGCAAGAGGTAGTTAAACAAGTCCGCGTGGACGAATCGCTAGTCAGCTACACCCTGGCCATCGTGAAAAAAACGCGCGAGTCGGAACATTTTTCGCTGGGTGTCTCGCCCCGGGGTTCGCAGATGCTTTATCGTGCCGCTCAAGCGACGGCCTTCCTCGACGGTCGCAACTTTTGCATTCCGGAAGATTTTAAGCCGCTGGTGATCCCAGTATTTGCCCATCGAGTGGTGGTAAACGCGCTCTACTCCTCTGTTTTAAAAAAATCCGAACAGGCCGAACAGGTCATGCAGGAAATTCTGGAGAGCGTGCCGGTTCCAGTCTAGTTGCACTTTGTTGAGTCACTGCTGGCATTTCCTGTTTCCACCCCGGATAATGGATCGCCATGCCGTTTTTTCGTTATCTCATGCTGCTGTCTCTCGTCGTCTGGCTGGGCGGCTTGATCTTTTTTTCCTTCGTGCTTGCGCCGACAGTATTTTCCGTGCTGCCAACGCGTCATTTGGCGGGATCAGTCGTGAGCCGGTCTCTGGGCGCTTTGCACTGGATTGGAATTGTCTCCGGTATCGTTTTCCTGACGACTTCAATGCTGTACTCTCGCTTGCATGCGGGATCGGCGCAACCGCTTTCACCTCGACACGTTCTGCTCTACCTCATGCTCGCGCTAACACTGATTTCACAATTTGGAATCTCACCGAGGATGGCGACGCTGCGTGCCTCGATGCCTGACACAAATTCAGTGGCTGCCACCGATCCGGTTCGAGTGCAGCAGTTCAATGCGCTGCACGCATGGTCAACGCGTCTGGAGGGCGGAGTCTTACTTTTAGGTCTGGTCGTGGTGTATCTCACCGCGCAACAACTTTCAGGCGGCTAATGGCCCGGCGCTAGCAACTGCGTCCTCCTGCTATCATCTCGTTACTCATTTATGAAAACTGGCATTATTGGACTGCCTCAAGTAGGCAAGACATCTCTTTTCGGCATTCTGACCAAGGCAAAGCTTTCGGAACAAGCCTACGCCAACCCGC
>Ga0193735_1000379_pt1 | contig 13989 bp, 14 predicted proteins | sample U1m2metaG_FD_145080 | JGI IMG/M metagenome (GOLD analysis project Ga0193735, IMG submission 145080) | Soil microbial communities from a riparian zone of the East river system, Colorado, United States - U1m2 | ecosystem: Environmental > Terrestrial > Soil > Riparian zone | place: USA: East River... | reverse complement strand
GCGAGCCGGCCATGCAACGCCAGGATGTAACAAAGCAGGGCAATCAGCGCCCAGGTTTCCTTCGGGTCCCACCCCCAAAACCTGCCCCAGGAATAATTTGCCCAGACGCCCCCAAGAATTGTGCCTGCGGCAAGCAAGAGCACCCCGAGCTGAAGCACGCGATAAAGCCAGAAATGCATCGGCGCATCCCCGCGCGCCTCCGCGGGATTGCGCGCGTATCGCCAAAGAAGGATGTGCCCGAAACCCATTGCCAATGCGAACGCCGCGTAGCTCAACGTGATTGTGAGCACATGAACGGTGAGCCAGAAATTATCGCGCAACACCGGCACCAGCGGCTCAATGCTTGACGGCATGGCGATCGGCATCTGATGCACCAGTAATAATGCGACAAGCGTGACCGGCAACGCCGCAAGCAAATAGACAGGTGCCCGGTACCGCGTGAAAAAGATCATCCCGAAAAATGAAACCGCGAACGAAACCCATATGATTGATTCATACATGTTCGTGACTGGCGGCCGGCCGGCAATCATACAGCGCATCACGATTCCCGAGGCATGGAACGCGAGAGCCAAAAGCGCAACTGCGACGCCGATGTTCTGCAGCGCTCGACCGTTCTGCGGGGACGCTTCGCGCAGCGAAGCGGCTACAGCTGTAGCCGCCGCCCTGTGGGCGGCGTTTCGACGCAAATGCGCGACCAGCAATACAACAAAGGCAATTCCGTAACACCAGATCGCACGGTAAAAGGCTTCGAAATGATTATAGAAAGATTCAAGCCGCAGTTGTCGTTCCTGCGGATAAATTGATGGACTCAGGCCGCGCAAATTGTCGCGAAGCTGATTCGCTGCGCGGCTAAAGTTAAATCCGTCGCCATTGACATACGCAGTGGCAGCTGTCTGCAATTGCGTTTGGACCGGCGCAAATTGTGCTTCCGAATAAAATTTCGACCATCCCGATGGATCGACCCACGGGTCCGTTTCGTTTGTCGGCGCGGGGATGATCAGCAACGCGCTTCCACCCATTACACGAGCAAAAAGCGTAAGCCGATCACTCACGCCCAACGCTTCCTGTTGAACCCGGTCGAGCGGTTTCTCTGCGCGCTTGAGCGTCTGCGCCTCATTCGCGAGGCGCTGCAGCTCCGCAGACCCAGCCAATTGCGCAAACGAAAATCGCCGCTGCGTTTTGTTGAACCCGAGTTGTTCCTTGAGCTTGCCGAATGAGACCAGCACCATCGGCTCGTTTTTCCAATCGTGCGTCTCCAGCAGCGCCGACAAAACGAAATCGTTCGGTTGCCAGTTGCGGCCGCTGTTATCCGTATATGTCGATTTTCCAGTGATTCGAATCAGCGTTTCCTTTGCAAATGTGTCAATCGGCTTCCGGCGTCCGCCATCCTGCGTCGCGAGCAGACCCCATTGCTTGAAATCCAGCGTGCTGCTAGCTGCTGCGGCAACGTCTGGTGAGGCAGCGTAATTCATGCCTCCAAGCAGCGCGACGCCCGATGCGATGAAAACGAGAACTCGTGATTTCAAGCGGCGCAAATGTAATTCTCGCTGCGCCTCATGTCGAGAAGAGCGGGAGATCAATGCTTGCAGGTATGGTTCAAATGCTTCAGACGGGCAATCAGTTGCCGCGTACCCGTCTAATGGAAAGCAGTCGTTCGAGATCGCTTGAGGAGCGGTGGCAGTTTCGGCCCCAATGATGCTGCATTGTACATATCGATTGCTGTGTCTGCTGGTTTCCAATGGTCATTCTGCGGCGTATTGCTCAGGACCGTGATAGCGTATCCCGTCCCAGGCACCAGCATGTTGTTGGTCCCGTAGCCGGCGAGGGTTCCGGCATGCCACATGACTCCACTCGGTTCGACGAACCAGCCGCTCGCGTAGTGCATATGAGGGGTGGGCACAGTGAAGATTTTCTTGAGCGTCTCGCGCGAGAGCATCGTGGCGTTCAGCAGGGAACGGTTCCAGCATAGCATATCGCCTGGTGTTGAGACCAAGTTGCCAGAGGCGAATTCCTTGTCGGCGGGCGTTGCAGGTTCCGGTTTCCACTCATGCGTTTCCTTACCGTAGCCCTGCGCGAAATTCGTTTCGTTTCGTGCGCCTAGTTGATACGAAGAGGTCATGCCCAGAGGCTTGAAGAAATTCTCTTCGATAAAACTCGCATAGCTCATTTTCGAAACCCGGGCTATGACGACGCCTGCTACGTTGTAAGCGCAGTTGCTGTAGGCGAAATGGCTCCCCGGCGCAAAATCGAGTTTTTGTATGTTCAGGTTCGCTATCAGACTCGAGTCATCAATCTTGCCGTCGGCCGGTTTTTCGCACGCTTCGTCATCCATGGAAATGCCGCTGCGCATCGTGAGCACCTGCGCCAGTGTCATTTCATGCGCGTGCACGTAGTCCGGGAGATACGTCGACAGTAGCGCTTCCAGATTTAACGTGCCGTTTTGCTGCAGCAAGAAGCAGCCTGCAGAGACAAACTGCTTACTAACGGACGCCAGAGGACAACGCGTGTCCTTATCCATCGGGGTACGAGGGTCGACGACTCGTAACCCAAAGGCGCCCTCTGTCAGGGTTTCGGTTGTGTTTCCAATGGAATAGCTGATGCCTGGGACGGCGCCGCTATCAACGAGCCGACGCAGAATGAGTTCAACCGCCTCAATCTGATTACGCCCGAACGCGCTTCGCTGGGTGGTTACAGAAGTGGTGGCGATGCCGATGAAGGGCACCCCTGCCAACATCCGCACGAAGCGCCGGCGCGAGATGTTGTCCATTATTCCAGCTCAGTGACTTCGGCTGGCTCTGAAGGCTGCCTGGTCACAACTGTCAGCGGCGAAATTTTTAACTCAGGGTTTAGCAGGTTGTGAATCTCAACGGCGACGTTCTCAGGCTCAAATCCGCCTCCGTCGCGAACGTTGCCGATGATCGCGATGCTGTACCCGTCGCTAAACAGTGCGTTTGCAGACTCAAACAAAAATGTGTGGCCACCATGCCATTTCGTGTGTGGATTGGGCAGCATCCAGCCCATGGCGTAAACTGTTGGTTTTCCATCGTTCACATGTAGCATCACTGGAAAACGTTTGTCCGTTTCCAAAACAGTATTGATTTTGCCGTCGCCAGGCACGGTAAACATGGTACGGCGCGAAACCTCATCCAGCATCTTTTGCCCAAGCAAGCCGGCATCCCATTTCAAAAGGTCTTGCGTTGTGGACACGAGATTGCCAGTGCCGAATGAGAAATCGGGATGCAACTCTGCACGAGTCTCGTACGGCTGTCCCGGCTTGTCGTGATGATAGCCAGTCGCCATATCAGGCGGTGGCTGATCGATGGTTGAACTCGACGACATACCCAGTGGCGAAAAAATGTGCTCACGAAGAAACGCCAGGTAGGACTGCCCGGAAACCCGCTCAACGACGAGGCCCAGCAGATTGTAATTCGTATTCGTATACAGCATGTGCGTACCAGGTTGCCACATCAGCTGCAGCTTGTTCAGGTTCGAAAACATTTCCTTCCGCGCGATTGGGTGTGTAAGATGGTCTCCGTAGATGGCCGGATCGTTGTCCGAAATTCCGCTTACCATGTTGAGCATCTGACGCAGAGTGACCTTGTCGCCATCCACGTACTCCGGCACGAACTTTGACAGTTTATCATCGATCGACAGCTTCTTCTCTTGCTGAAGCAGGAGAATAGCAGCCGCAGTGAACTGCTTGGTAATCGATCCGATGGCCTGCGGAGTTGTAATCAGCATCGGAGCCTTTGAGGATAAGTCGCGCACGCCATCCGCTTTCTCGTAAATCGTCTGTCCGTCTTTCGCGATCGCCACTGCGATTCCCGGCGTTTTGCCCTCAGTGACTTGAGCGTGGATAAGCGCGTCAATCTTGTCCTTGGCTGCGGGCAAAAGCGAAGATCGGCCATCTGCCGCGACCGGCACCGATGCGGCCAGTACCGCGTTGGCACTTTCTTCTTCCTCGTGGGTCAGGGCTATGAGCTTGGCTGTGTTACCCGGCGTGGGATCGTAGCCTGCCAATGTTGCTCCCACGATGAGTGTGCCATCTAGCGCACCAACACCGATATGTGTCTCGGCGCGCTGAGTTACGGTTCCGATAAAGGCGTGCCGTCCGAGATCCGGTGTGGAAATTGTTTTGAAACCGGGAACAGTTTTGCTCTTCTGAACAGCTTCCTGGTAGGCCGACGACGCGTCACTCGAGTTCGCGTACTGATCTACGGTAATCGTCATTTTCTTCGAGCCATTGCTGTTCGTGTAGATGACACTCCTCGTAGCTTTGGGGTTACCGACTGCGGTTAAGTTTTGGCCCGTGCTAGTTTCCTGGACCATTTCGGAAAAGGAACTTTTAACCGCGCTCAGCGGGACCACTACGTTGCGCGGAAGCATGGAGTCAGACGTGCTCGCGCTGCCGGTGGTGGAGGATCGTGATTGTCCGTGTGCAGCGAGTGAGACAATCCAAATTATAGCAATTAACAGCGCTGCGACCCGTCTCAGCTGTGATTCGTCGTGCATGTCGTTAATGCCCGGGCTCATCTGTATTCTGCTTCTGATTTCAAAACGCTCCGAATTATCAACGACTCAGTAAAACATCAATTTAATTTCGCATATGCATTCTGATCATATTCCTCTCATCTAAACGCGATTCCGCGATGAACGGTCTGATCTGTGAAACAGCGATCGAACCACAATTATCGCGCTGATTTGTCCATTTGCATTTGCGCAAACTGAAATGGCGCGACTATCTTAAGACCCGTGTTCAGCTTGACGATGCTCGGGAGCGGGAGCGCGGGAAACAGTGCGCTGGTCGCGACCGATCATTGTAAGCTTCTGGTCGATGGCGGCCTGAGCGCGCGACAACTGGCGTTGCGTCTGGAGCACTGCGCCGTTACGCCGGAGCAACTCGAGGGCGTTCTGCTCACGCACGAGCACGGCGATCACGTTTGCGGTCTCGAAATTTTCTGCCGCAAATTTGACGTGCCGATTTATTGCAACGCCTTAACGGCGGAGACGATTCGGTGCGACAGCGCGTTCGATCGATATCGCAACTGGCGGATTTTCCAAACCGGCGCCGAGTTTTCGATTTGCGACATCACGGTACAGACGTTCCCCGTGCCGCACGATGCTGTTGATCCGCTGGGGTTCGTCTTTCACGCAGGCTCAGGCAGCCTCGGGTTCATCACCGATCTTGGTTACGTGACTAAATTGATCGTCGAACGCTTGCGCCAGGTGCAAACCCTCGTGATCGAGACCAATCACGACGAAAAACTTTTGCAAAACGACACGCATCGGCCGTGGCCGGTGAAGCAACGGATTCAATCACGGCACGGTCATCTGTCGAACACAGCGGCCGCAAGCGTGATCGAGGCATTGTTGCCGGGAAAAATCGAGCGCGTGGTGCTTGGACACCTCAGCCGGGATTGCAACACGTCTGCACTTGCGTTGGAGACGGTACGCGCTTCCATGGCGAAGTGCAGCAAACTCGATCTGGAAATCCATTGCGCCACACAGTTCGAAATCAGTCCGCAATTCCGAATCGGCGACACCGATCCCGCTCCATTTCAGCCCACATTCGAGAACGCATTTTTTCAGAATGGGCTGTAGGCAGAGGAGTCAGTCATCTTTCTGGTGATTCTCAAGAAACTTCTCTAAGTCTCGAGCGCGATTCTCGGTGGCATCGGCCAGGTATTGCAGTTTGCGGCACCGGAGTTGCTCCTTGGATCCAAGTGCGGCGAATGCCTCAGCGCCAGAGTCACGTGCCTTGAGCCAGAGGCGCTGGTAGTTCCGACATTCACGTTTTTCTTCTTGTGAAGTCTGCAATTCCATGACTGCTGGAAAGCTCTTGTTGAGCCGGCGTTCGGCCGCTTCATACCGCGCGAGAATTTCCTTCTCGGGCTGCAGCGGATCGAGAGGTTCGGCAAAGCCTGGCACGACATGCTTTTCCGCTTCTTCGCTCGGGAGTGTTCGGCTTAGCGCGCTAAGATATTTCGTGTGTTCGAGCTTGCCGCGGCGCAGGTTGAAATAGAAGAAATCACTGCTAACGACCCGTTCGCCAGTCGCATTGCGCCCCGGTATTCTTTTTTCCACGAGAAGTCGCGCCGAGTCTGCGCTCCACGCGACGAAGTAATCGTGCACTCCAACAGTGTCCTCCCAATCGGATGTGTCTACAAAGCGATCACCGGAGTCAAAATCCCAATCCGGAGGTTGGTCGCCCATCTCGCACTCATCGGTCGTCACCAATTCAAATTGGAGATCGGCCGTGCGTCGATAAAGCATCACCCCGTCCAGTTGACTGTGAGAATGCAACTTCGCGCAAATCCACCACTCGTCCGGTGAGATGAAAAATGGCCCCATGCCCGACGTACCTTCCAGCACCCCGCGCTTGTCAGGCTCGGTTGTGGGAATGACCCATGCCTTCCCGGATTGTTCCTCGATACGAAATGTTCCCAGCGGGCTGCGAGTGACATTCTCAGGCGCGACATCGGATTCGGCATGAGCAGTGGAGGATGCGAGAGTCAGTAGCCAGCAGCCGGCAAGCCCGGTGATTTTCGCCAACGGTTGCTTCATCTGGTTTGCTTTTGCACTCTCGGCTTTTTGTCAGACAAATTCCTCGTGCACCAAAGCGGAAGCTTCTCGTTTAACGACGCTGTCCCGCAAGCACAAGCCCAAATCGCTCGATCTGGTTGCCGATTTCCAGGGCGACATGTCTCTCAGCGCCGGTGTCAGTACGCATACGATTAGGTCTAGGGACAGGGAGCTCAACCACCCAGGGTTAGGCGAAGCGCATCAATAGCACGAGCGAGACCACGGCCAACACGATCCCAATCACCTCAAAGTAGTTCAGAGACTCCCGGAATAGCACCACGCCGATTGCGGTGAGAAGCAGCACCAACGAGACAGAGTAGAGGACGCTAATCGTAGCCAGCTTCAGGTGCTTCATTACGAACACCCAACCGAACGCGGTCGAGGCGTAGAGGACGAAGCCAATGTAAAACCAGCTCACCCGCAGCGGTTGCTCGCGCGCGCTGGCGAGCTTAAGGAAGTAATCGCCCAGCACCCCGATCACGCTGAAGGCAATCGTGACCAGTACCGCTATCGTTTTTGCTCCCATTGTTCGCTCGCTACTTTCAGCGTCTCTCACTGCGATGAGCGCACTAAGGCCGCCGAACGAAAAAGCGATAAGCCACTGCTGGGTCTCCAGCAAACACGCTGAAGTCGCGCCGCAAACGGGCCGCTGGCGTCAGGCAAACGGAAACCATCGCTTCTGTTTTAATGCCGCTTCGAATGAGCACAAGTCCAAATCCTGCAAGATAGCTTGATGCGGAGCTTTATGTAACCCCTGAGTGGCGCATGCGGCAGATGTTGGGGAGCACAGGCTGCCAGCCTGTAGTTGCCGGCAGCCCTGCCGGCAACATGTTTGTATGCGCAATCGTCGGGTGACGCCACTTCCCTGGGTCTCGGCAAGCTGCCGAGACCTGCAGGCTAGCAGCCTGCGCTCCCCAGAGGTGCGCAAAATTATCTTTTCCTGTGGCCGACCATTTCGCCGCGCAGCGTGCGGTGATCGACACGGGTGAGGTTTTTTTTCATTGCCGGTGTGAGCAATGAAATGTGCGGGATTTCGCAGAGATGTTCGGCGATGAACCAGGTCGGTTTTTCAGTGGTCATCCAGTTCAGATGATCGAACCGCGCGAGGTTCACCGGACGTGAGTAGCGCCGGAGGGTGCGTTCGCCGCGCAGGTTGAAGTAAATGTTAAAATAACTCATGGCCAGCTCGCGCAGGCCGCGGTACACCGGCTCGCGATAACGGCAGCCGGTGAAATTCGATTTCGCTACAGCGCCCCAGTGCCCGCGCACTTTAAAAATCGCTACGACATGATCGGTATCCTGCTCCGCTTCCAAATCAAAAATCAGTGGCGGGAATCCGATGACACGGAGCGCGGCCGCTCCGAAAATCCCGCCTTCGAGACATGACGCGGTGCGATCGTGCAAAACTTTTTTCGGTGAGCGCGCGGTGTAACTCAGGTTGTAAGGCAAGTCGTCGAGGAATTTCTGAATGCCGGCCGGCGTTTTCAACGCGCGCAGTCGGCGCAACTCCGACGGCGTGAAACCGCAAGTATCCGTGCCTCGCACGAAGGAAGCTCCAACAGTCAGCACGCAAGCTCCAGAGAAATTCGACCCGAATGTTCGCTGCTGGCTCGGAGCTTCCCCGGTAATGGGCTGTAGTGTGCGCTGTCCTCAGCGCATATCTGATCCCCGCAGGGAGCAAATCCGTTGAGGACAACGGACGCTACAGCGCCCGCGCCTACGGGTCGCCTCTCTCTTTCGAAGGGAGAAGGAAAGGGTGAGTCCACGACGATGGATTGCGGACGGCCTCGACAACCTCCTTGATTGCGTCAATCACCAGTTGCGGTTCCTGGATTTGAATATAGTGCGCGCTTTTTGTGGCGACTGTGTGTTTGGCATTTGACGCAAGCGTCGACAGCTGATCCTGCGCTGCGTGCCATGCCTTGTTTAGTGCTCCGGGAAAATCAGCGGGCAACGGCTGCCATGGAGCCAGGTCGAACGGTTGACCTTGCGTCAGAACAAAAAGCGGAATCGCGCGGAGCGGTTGTGCGTTAACGGCTTTTTCGATCTGATCTAAACTGGCATTTACCTCGAGCGTCTCGATCTCTTTATATTTTTCGAGCCCGGGCGTCGGCTTGGTAAATCCAAAGTTCACGTACAACTTCCACTGTTCGGGAGTGAGACCGGACTTCACCTTTTCGGACAGCGCATCAACTAGAACCATTCCGACAACCTCATCCGGATAAGTGCTGGCGTATAAGCGGGCAAAAATGCCACCAAAGGAATGCGCGGCGAAGACATAGGGTCCTGGGACATGCGCCGCGCGGAGTAACGCATGAAGATCGGAAACGAGGTCGCGCGCGGTGCGCGGCATGGGGACGGCGGTGCTCCGGCTCAAATGATTCGCGTCAAGAAAAGTTCCCGGGCGATCATAGGCACAAACCCTAGTGAACTTGGCAACCTGTGGAAACACAGTGGTCATCCCAGGCTCGAGCGGGGCGCTCCAGATTGCGGCATTGTTCCGGTACCCGGATTCGAGAATCACAGTTGGGCTGCCCGAGCCGCGGCACTCGAGGTACATCTTGCGGCCATCTCCGATCGCGACCAGACCGGCAAAATCCCCAGTCGTGGGGACTGGCGCGCTGCTCTGTGGTGCAGTGACATGAGGTTTTTCCTCTGCAGTGACAGAGGAGAACGCCAGTAGCGTAAGGACTATCGGACTACTCCAACGGATGATTCGCATAGAATGTTGTCGCTTTTGTTTTCGCCATTATCACTACAACCCGATTGGATGCCTGGCATCAAACCCGCGCGGTGGCCGATAAACAGTTTGCCAGCGGGGCGCCCATTTGCCGATGTAATGATCGCATGGCGTCGTATCGAGTCGCAGCCCGGCAATCACAGCAAACGTGTGACCCTCGCGCGCGTAGACCGTGATCCACTTGCCTGGGCCGCGCTCGCCGTAGCTGCGAAACTCGGTTGAGCTCATCGGTGAGGCGATCAGACCGGCTGCGGCCAGCACGTATGAAATTGTCCCTGAGCAATGGTAACCGTGATCATCGAATGATTTGTGACCGCCGCCATATCGATACGGCTTCGAGCGAAGCTGATTGGCAGCCCAAACCGCTCGCTTCACTTGAAGCGGGGGCCTTCTTCGGCGCAGCCGCGCGGCCAAAACGAACACGCGCGGTCTTCCCCGACACAAGTGGTCCGGAACTCGGAAAGAGAGCGGCCGATGCCGAAGGAACAATCAATGCCAAAACAACGATGCCGAACAAAATTTGACGATTAACCGGACAGATAAATTCCCCCGGGGCCCTCTTGTATAAGGGGCGACCGCCGGATGAAAGAAAAAATTTCAGCAATTTTCCTTGGCGCAGAATCTTGTGATAAACTCTGGGTATGACCCGCGGGTTTGCTTTGCCGGCCGCGTTTCTCGCTACCGTCATGCTGGCAGCGGCTGGGGATCAATCACGGCGCAACAAATCCGAAGAACCCGATTCGTTTGACATTGAGCCGCCAATTCTAAAGCAAAGCTTCTCAAATTTTCTGCCTTCTGCGACACCCGCACCGGATGCCGATGTCGCGCGTCTCGAAAAGCGATTCGAGCAAGCAAAACAAAATGCCGGAGGCGCGGAACGCCTTTGCAAGATCGGTGTGCTTTCGAAAGTCGAATTGGAACAGCGGTTGTTAAGAGTTGTTCAATGCGAATGCAATCTTGCAAACGCCCGGGCCACCGTTTGCAAGGGAGAAGTTGCCGAATTGGAATCGCGCGTTGCATCTGGCGAAAACGCGAAAGACGATCTTGCAAACGCGCGAGCAACTCTGGTGCAATTAACTGAAGCCGCCCAAACCGCCACGGCGAAGCGCGAGCGCGCAGAACTTGAAGCCGCGGAAGCGAACCTGCGTCGTCAGCAAAAACTTCTTAAGCTCGGCGCGGCAAACGAATCCGACGTAAGCCGCGCGGAAGAAAAGCTCGCGGATCTCAAGCTGCCGACAAATTAAGACTATTGTGGGGCGTCTGTTTCATAAGCCCGCCGTCAATATCCCGCCGCCATTCCGTCTTTCCGCGATTCGCTGGCGCCGACGTACACCCGCTGACCGTCGTGCATTTCCACTTTGATGGCCTGATAACCTCCGTAGCCGCCGACATCAAAACGCACGTCATGACCTTTTTTGCGCAGTTCCCGCACGGTCTCGGATGGAATACCGCTCTCGACTTCAACGTAGCCACCTGATCCGGTCATCTTTTCTCCGGTCGGTTCGTTGTCGCCCTCATGCTGCCAGCGCGATGCGTCGCCGGCTTCCTGCACGTTCAAACCAAAATCGATCTCGTTCGTGAGCACTTGTACATGACCCTGCGGTTGCATGCCGCCGCCCATGACGCCGAATGCTTCCCACGGCTTGCCGTCTTTCATCACGAAACCGGGAATGATGGTGTGAAACGGGCGTTTGCCGGGCGCGTAACCATTCGCGTGAGTCGGATCCATGGAAAAAAGTTCACCGCGATCCTGAAACATGAAGCCGAGGCCGGGCACCACGATCCCGCTGCCCATCCCGCGATAGTTGCTTTGAATCAGCGAGACCATGTTGCCCTCGTCATCGGCTGTGCACATGTAAATCGTGTCGCCGTCATCGATCGCGGAACTGGAGCCGGCTCGTCCTCGAGCCGAACTCCCTGCGGAACGACGCGATGGCGCGCCGGCTCCACTTTCTGGGTTGCCTGCCTCTACACTTTTGGCGGCGTGATTCGGATCGATCAGTTTGCGGCGCCCGGCCGCGTAACCTTTTGAAAGCAAACCGCCGAACGGAATTTTTGCGAAATCAGGATCTGCGTAAAACTTTGCCCGATCCGCCCAGGCGATTTTCTTTGCCTCGATCATGGCGTGCAGCGTCTCAGGTGAATTGCGCCGCATCGATCGTAGATCGAATCCTTCGAGGATGTTCAGTATTTGCAGCGCGGCAATGCCCTGACCATTCGGTGGAAGCTCAAAAACATCGTAGCCGCGATAATTGATCGACACCGGCTCTACCCATGTGGATGTATGTTTCTCGAAATCGGCCTTTCGGAGAAAGCCGCCATTACCCCGCATGAAATCATCGATCTTGTCGGCGATTTCGCCTTTGTAGAAAACGTCGCGCCCCTTTTCACCAATCAGCCGCAACGTTTTCGCGAGATCCGGATTTCTGAAAATATCGCCCTTCGCAGGAGTGCGGCCTTTGCCGTCGAGCGTGTACGTTTCCAGAAACGCACCGGGCAATCCTTTGTACAGCCGCGGCCCAAACGCCCAATAATACGCGATCAATTCCGTGACCGGAAAACCCTCTTCCGCATATCGAATCGCAGGCGCCAGATCATCGCTCAGTTTGAGTTTCCCGAATCGTTTGTGCAGCTCGGCCCAGGCGTCCACTGTGCCCGGCACGCTGATCGGCAACATCCCTGTCGGTGGAATTGTCTCACGATGCAGTTTTGCCAGCTCAGCCTTCATCTGATCGTAGCTCAGACCGGCTGGTGAACGTCCGCTCCCATTGATTCCGTAAAGTTTGTTTTCCTTGGCGCTGTAAACGATCGCGAAGAGGTCGCCGCCGATTCCGTTGGAGACCGGCTCCATTAAGCCAAGGGTTGCGTTTGCGGCGATTGCCGCGTCTACTGCGCTGCCACCGCGTTTAAGGATGTTGATCCCCACCTCTGTTGCCGCTGGCACGCTAGTGCAGACGATGCCGTGGCGCGCAAGAACCTCCGATCGTGTGGCGAAATTCTTTCCGGTGATGCGATCTATCTGGGCGTCGAGCCGAAGACCAACGGCTACCAGAGCCAGCAGTGAAAAACTTAGTGGCTTAATCCAGCGCACCAGCCACATTAGCGCCTTCCGTTTAAAGAGTGCACTTGAATTTTAGTGTCGGATTGTATTTGATTGCTCACCGCAAATGAGGATTTCTAGCGATGACCAAAAAGCGATCGGCTTGATACTGATCTGCGTGGGATTTCTTTTCTTTCTGATCGGGCTTGCTGCGCACCTCAAAGAAGGTTTTCAGTCTCGCGCTGAAATTTCGACCGCCGGCTTCACCGCCGCGGCAGTTGCGGCAGCGCTCGGCATCATCTTCGTCTTGTTTTCCTTGAGGAAAAAACAAGGCTGAAATGGAAACGTGGCGCAGACGATCCTGTCTGCGACTTCAACGCTCGCGCGGCAAACCGTCACTGATGGGCAGGCTCGCCGCAGGGAGTTCGTCCGCTGGCAGGTCGGATTGTCTGCGTCACGAAAACAGAAACGGCGGCGACCGTTTCCGGTTCGCCGCCGTTCTCCCATCGCTCCCAAATTTGGGATCGTTATTCCTGCATCGCGTTGTGAAGCTCTTTATGGGCGTTCATCATGTCCTGATGCGCCTTCTGAATGTCGTCGAGCTTCTTCTGCTGATCCGGATTTAGCAGTGGACGGATCTGCGATAGCGTGCTGTCCATCACGGTTTTCATTTTTTGCATCGCGTCCTTATGGATGGCTGCGATCTGCGGTTTGGCCGCATCCACGATCGGCTGAACCTTAGTCTGTTGATCCGACGTCAGGTTCAGCTTCTCAGTAATCCGCTGAAGACCAAACGCGCGGCCATGCCCGCCGCCACCAGGTTGTGCTTGCACAACCACAAAGCCGCCAAGTGCGATCGCACCGGCGGCCACAACTGTTAATAGATTTCGTTTCATAGTTAATGTTTGTTGTTTGCTGTGTTTGCTGTGCGCTCTTCGCGCTTTCAAAGATGATGACCGAAGGTGCCGAAGAGCGGTTACAAAAATTTTTGGTCCGGCCGCGTAGGAGCGCTCGCCGCGGCGAGCGCCTGCCCCAATTAACGACCAGTGCTTGGCAGAAGCACCGCTACACACAAATTGTAACCAAAGCGTATCCGCATCGGTCATTGTCTATGGTGTGGATACGTTCTCGACCACATGGATGATTCTGACGCAGGCGCGCTGGTTCAGGCTGCGCTTGAGCATGATGATGAAGCAGCTCGGGCGCTGGTCCGTCAGCTTTATCCGCTGGTCGCAAAAGTGGTTCGGGCGCATCGTCCACGCCGAACGGCCGAGGAGGACCTTTGCCAAATGATTTTTATCAAAGTTTTCCAAAAATTATCGCAATATTCGGGCAAGGTGCCGATCGAGCATTGGGTCTCGCGCATCGCGGTGAACACTTGCCTCAACCAAATCGAGTCGGAGAAAGTGCGGCCTGAACTTCGCCATGCCGATTTGAGTGTTGAGGAGCAAGCGACGATCGAGAATCTGGCCACCTCGGCCGAGGAGTTGGCTCCAGACCGGCAGCTCGCATCGCGTCAGCTCGTAGAGCACCTTTTGGCCGCGCTGAAACCGGTCGAGCGACTGGCGATTGATTTGCTATACTTGCAGGGACGTTCGGTTGAGGAAATCCGTAAGATCACCGGCTG
>Ga0193735_1000378_pt1 | contig 14019 bp, 11 predicted proteins | sample U1m2metaG_FD_145080 | JGI IMG/M metagenome (GOLD analysis project Ga0193735, IMG submission 145080) | Soil microbial communities from a riparian zone of the East river system, Colorado, United States - U1m2 | ecosystem: Environmental > Terrestrial > Soil > Riparian zone | place: USA: East River... | reverse complement strand
GCCTCTTCGGCGCGCTTTAGCCCTTCCGGTGTGATCTCAAATGCCCACGCGAAGATGAGTGCGATGGGAAAACCAATGACAATTAAAAAAACAATCAGCCGGACGACCCAATTTGGCACATCGAAGACTGGGAAAACCTGCGCGATTCCCTGAGAAAGCGCCCAGCCGGCGACGATGTACGCGACCGCGACCTTATAGACATTGCGCCGCTTCAGCTCCGCGAAGAATTTTCCCGAATTCAATGTTGAGTGTCAGATTTTCCAAATTTCTGTGCCGGAAGAATTCTCTCCGCTAGCGCTTCGAATCGCGGGTCGCCGCGCAAGGGATCGAGCATGGGATCAGCTCGGATCCAGGCCGTATCGATATTATCGTGATTCAGGTATTCACGCTCGAGGTAGTCGATCGCTTTTGTTTTGTCGCCCAATCCGATGTAAATCAGCGCGATAAGATAGCCGCGGACGAACTGCTGCTTGGCCCGCGCTTCAAGCTCTCCAATCAACTCCATCGCTTTGTCCTTTTGGCCGGCATCCGCGTAAGCGCGCCCGAGTAGTCCGACAATTTGCGGATCGTCGTCGAGCGATCGCGCTTCCTCGTATTTTGCAATTGCTGCGGCTGTGTCGCCTTTTAAGTAAAGCGCTTCCCCAAGATTCCAAAGCGCGTACCCGAATTTGTTATCTAACGTCAGCGTCCGCTGCAGCTGCGCGATGGCTTGATCATAGCGACGCGCCATCATGAACGTGCTGCCAAGGTCGGCATTGATGATAAGCGACAGCGGATCCAGCTCGACTGCGCGTTGATTTTCGCTGATCGCTTCATCGAAACGGCCGAGCGCCACCAGAAGAGCATTGCCAAACCAATGATGGGTCGTCGCGTAGTTCGGATTGAGCGCAATCGCGCGTTTAAATTCCTTCTCTGATTCGGCAAAGTTAGCGTCGGAGAAACAAAACAATAATCCGAGGGCAGTATGCGCTTCGGCGGAAGTCTCCTCCAATTCAATCGCGCGCTGCGCAGCGGCTTTCGCTTTCGGAAAGTACTCCTGCGGGAAGCCAGCGCCAAACAGCGGAATCAATAGGTAGCTCTCCGCCAGGCCGGCGTACGCAGTAGCGTATTGCGGATCTGCGGCAATGGCTTGCTGGAAGTAATCGCACGCGGTCTTGAGATCCTGGCCAGTGCGTTTGTTCCAAAAAAAGCGGCCTTTGAGATAAAGTTCGTAAGCGTCGGAATTCTCCGTCGGCTTATTCGACATCGCCGTTTGTTCCGCGCCGGTCAGTCTCGCCTGCAGGGTATCGGCGATCGTCTTCGCGATGTCGGTTTCGACTGAGAAAATATCGGTCAGTTTGCGGTCGTATGTTTCAGCCCAAAGATGCGCGTCCGTTAGCGCATTAATGAGCTGTACGTTCACGCGGACCTGATCCTTCGCCTTTTGCACGCTGCCCTCCAGAATGTTCGCGACTCCCAGCTGCTTCGCGATCTGAGGCAGATTTTCCGGCACGCTCTTGAAATGTTGCGTCGAAGTTCGTGAAATCACTTTGAGGTCCGCGACTTTCGCCAAACGCGTCAGGATTTCGTCCTGTATACCCTCTGCAAAATAGGCGTTGTCCGGGTCGCGGCTAAGGTTATCGAATGGCAGCACGGCGATTGATTTCGCGCCTAATTCATTCGACGACGCGTGGCTGTTCCGCGCTATGTAGCCTCCAAGAAAGAATAATCCGATCGAGAAAAGAGCGCCGACAACGACAACGTAAATCCACGCGTGTTTTTTCCGTCGCGTGATGCCTGGCATCGCATCGGCCGTTTCGGTGCGTTTGACCCCCTCCGGTGTCAGCTCGAACATCCACGCCAGAATCATGGCAATCGGCAAACCGAGGATGATAAGCAGGACAATCAAACGGATCACCCAGTTTGGAATGTCGAAGACTGGAAAAACCTGGGCAATTCCTTGCGAGAGAGCCCAGCCCGCGACGATGTAGGCGACTGCGACTTTGTAAACATTGCGCCGCTTTAGCTCAGCTAAGAAATTGCTCAGATTCACACTTGGCGAAGAGTCGAGGGCTAACTGTACAGAAGGCAGACCAAAGTCCAGACCGAGGTGATCGGGCTCTGCGCTCTTGTTGTGCGGCGCTGAATCAGCTAAGCCGAACGCATGGAGACGCACAGAGCTCTTGTTGATTCGCCCTCTTTCAGCAAAGAACGGCTTCTTCGCATCCTCGGAGTCACCTTTGGTGTCGCGGTAGGCATTGGCGGAACAATCGGGATTGGCATTCTGCGGATTCCAGGAAGCGTCGCGGCCCAGCTGGGCCACAGCGGACTCATCATGGCTGCATGGATAGTCTCCGGATTGTATGCTTTCGCCGGTGCGAATACCTATGCGGAGCTCGGCACAATGCTGCCGCTAGATGGCGGACCTTACGTTTACGCTCGTCGGGCGTATGGTGAGTTCGGCGGGTTTCTTGTCGGCTGGAGTGATTGGCTCCTCCGCACCAGTTCGATGGCATACTTGGCAGTTGCGCTAACCGAATACGCTGCGGGACTTTTCTCTTACAATCCCGGTGTCATAACGCCGGCGGCAATTGCTGTGTTGATCTTCTTCACCGCGTTTCACTGGCTCGGTCTGCGTGTGGGTAGCCGGGCTCAGGAAATCATGAGCTTGTTCAAGGTTCTCGCTTTCTTCGTCATCATCGCTGCCTGCTTTCTCTTCAGCCCGAAGCTAAGCGTTGCCCCAAGCGCAAAGGCGTCGCTCTTTTCTGATCCGAAGCTTTTGTTTGTGGCCATCGTTTTGTCGATGCAAAGCATTCTTGGCACCTATTCCGGCTGGCATGCCCCGGTTTACTTTTCGGAGGAGAATACTGATCCGACGAAAAGCATCCCTCGTTCGCTCTTTACCGGCGTCGCTTTGGTGATGGCGATCTATGTGCTCATCAACCTCGCGATACTACATGCGTTACCGATGTCGAAGCTAGCAGGCTCAAAACTGGCGGCGGCAGATGCCGCTCAGCTCATCTTCGGAGGTTATAGCAGCCAAATCGTGACTAGCATCATGTTAGTATCCCTGCTTGGGATTATCAACGCCTCCTTTCTTTTCACGCCGCGAGTGATGTTCGCTCTTAGTCGCGATGGGCTCTTTTTTCATTCCGCTGAAAGGGTAAATACCGGAGGTACACCTACCACGGCCTTGCTCGTAACTGCCTTGGTAGCCATCATGCTCGCAGGCGTCGGCAGCTTCGACAGGCTATTCGGTTTTACCGCCTTCCTAAGTGTGCTGGTAGATGTAGCGGCGTTCGGCACGGTTTTTATTTTACGTTGGAGAGAGCCCGATCTTCCGCGACCGTTCAGAGCGCGCGGGTATCCGGTGCTTCCAGCGATCGTGTTTCTTGGGGCCGGTCTGCTGTTGATTGCCTTCATCGTGAGTAGCACCCAAAATAGCTTGTATGCTATGATAGGAATTGCAGTCAGCTACCCTGTGTATCTTCTCGTCAAAAGATTGGTGAAGGCGGTAGCAGCCTAGACCGGCCAGCTTTCCTGCGGCGTCAACTCAAGGGCCCACGCCCGAGGAAAAAAAGGCCGAGCGAGAGCGCGGCCGCGATCACAACAAGCGCCATCTAATTCCCGCCGCGCGAACGTTGGCCCGCAGCATCGGCATCTTCGGTTCGCCTGATTCCTTCACGTGTAAGCTCGAACGCCCAAGCGATAATCAGAGCAACAGGCAAACCGAGCGCAGTCAGAAGAATGACGAGGCGAATCGCCCAGTTTGGAATATCGAGGAACGGAAAAACCTGCGTAGCAACCTGAATCAAAAGCCACCCGACGACCGCATAAACGACGGCAACTCTGTAGGCATTGCGCCCTTTCAGCTCCCCGAAGAAACCCTTCGGATTCATGGCGGAGCTCTTGCCACAGCGTGATTCGAGTGTTTCGTGGGCGAGAATCTTAATCAAGGAGATCAGTATGTCACAACCAACAACCGAATCGAAACCCCTGTTGTCCCACACCATCGCGGAGTGGGCTTGCTCGCTGAAATATGGACACCTTTCGCCGCAAGCGATTCAGGCCGCGAAATTATTCTGGTTCGATTCTATTGGCTGCGCGCTGGGTGGCAGTCAGCAGGAGGACGCTAAAATTTTGCTCAAACATTACCGCGCGATGAACGGCGGAAAAGCCGATTCCAGAGATTCCTCGACTTCGCTCGGAATGACAAACAAGGGCGACCGCGCGATGGGGGGCGTTCACAGGAAAGCGACCGCATTTGTTTCCGGCTTCAAGACAAATCCGGTCGATGCAGCGTTCATAAATGGCCACATGATCCGGGCCATGGATTACAACGACATCTATTGGAAGGCCGATCCGTGCCACCCGAGCGATCTCATCGCGGCGCCGCTCGCGCTCTGTGAAAGCGAAGGTCTGAGCGGAAAAGATTTAATCCTTGCCACCGTCATCGCCTACGAAATTGAAATGCGCCTTTGCGAAATCGGGCGACCGGGCGTGCGCGAATACGGCTGGCATCATGCGACGTTGAGCGCGTTCGCTGCGCCCGTGGCGGGGGGCCGCGCGCTTAATCTTACCCCGGAGCAGATGGTCTCTGCCATTGGCATAAGCGCGTCGCGGACGTTTTGCCCCGGCGCGGTGACAGCGGGAAAACTGACCAACATGAAAAACACGGTAGATCCATGGGCCGGTCGCATGGGAGCTGAGAGCGCGCTGCTTGCGCGCGAAGGGTTTTCAGGTCCCGAGCACATCATCGACGGCAAAGAAGGTTTGTTCGCCGTGTTCAGTCATGTGCACTACAAGGGAGAACCGGCAACGTTCGACGGCGAAGGATTAGTCAAAGATCTACCAACATCACCCAAGTCGCATTACCGCATCCTCGATTGCGGGATGAAAAGTTTTCCCATCGAAGCGCTGAGCCACTCGCCGCTCACCGCAATGATGAAGACCGTGAAGGATAACAGCATCAAGGCCGATAATGTGAAAGAGATCAAAGTGGAAGTGATCGCGCGTGCCGCCGACATTCTCGGCGATCCGCACAAATATAGGCCGGACTCCAAGGAGACTGCCGATCATTCGCTTCCTTACTGCATGGCAGTCGGGCTCGTGGACGGCATGGTGACGCCGCTTCAATTCCGCGAAGAACGAGTACGCGATCAGTCGCTCATCCCGATCATGGATAAAATAAAAGTGGTCGCTAATCAGGAGTTCGAAGCGCTGTTTCCAAAATTTCAGCCAAGTCGCGTGACGATCACCACAAACGACGGCAAATCATATTCTACGCGGGTCGATGTTCCCAAGGGTGATCCGCGCGATCCCATGACCGAAGAGGAAATCGCAGTGAAATTCAACGCGCTCGGCAGCGACGTAATCGGCAAGGATCAATGCAAAAAATTGCAGAAAGCCATCATGACCCTCGAGAGCGCCCGGAAGGTTGATGAACTTCTAGAACTCACGGTCCGGCGCTAAAAGTGCTGCGTCCTCGCTGCTGCGACCGGACAGATGAAGGCGACATCGGCGCGGCCGAATCGTGTCGAACCGCGCCAAAGAGCAGCGAGGGCGAGTCGCGCAAGCTCATAGCGAAGCGATTTTGTTCACAACGGCATCCTGTTGTAAAGCCGTTTGTGCGAACGCAGTTCGGCACACCGTTCGTTGCGTTTGCTTGTGCTCGCGTGCTGCATGTGTAAAAAGAGAGGCGATGAAGACATTAGTTCTTCCTGTACCGGGAGGAACAGCTGCTAAGCGCATAACACGGTTGATTTGTGTGAGGGCAGCCGCGGCACTGCTGGCCTTTTGGGTTGAGGGGAGTTGTCTCGCCGGCGACGCGGTGTTCTCCAACGATGGCCAGCGCGTTTACGCCATCGGTAACGCTGATAACAAACAGGTGTTGCGCGAAATCAACCTGACCGAGCAAACGAGTCGGACAATCTCGCTGAGCCAGTTGCCGTCACAACAACCGCTGCTCGGTATTACCCGGTCAGATGGTGACAAGCTGTTCTGTGTCACAGAAAAGAACATCTGGACTTTTGACCCAGGTAGTAATCGCCTGACCAAGGTTTGCGGGTCACCCAAAGGCGGCCGCTACTGGCGCATCGCCTACGATCCGAAGAGCCACACGATTGTCGTAACAGGGACTGGAGAAAAAGGGCCTCTTTTTCTATACAAGAATGGGCTCGTCTCGGTTTACGTGCGGCGTCACAATGCCATTAGCTCGCCTGCGTTCGCCGCCGATGGCACATTTTTCTACTCAGAGATCGGCGATTTGTGGTCAGGTCAGATTGAGAATAGCGAGGGTACATACTCACTCACGGCTGATCGTTATCTGCCCTTGGCCTACCTCGAAACAGCGAACACTACGCCGTCTGGAATGGGAGTCTCCGACATCGCGCCGGTAAAAGACTCCGTCTATGTGCAATTATTTCGCATGGGTGGATCGGGCTGGGGTACCATGTTCCAGGTGCCGCGACCTCCGCCAAAAGAACAAAAAGCTTCAGGCATAGGACAAGTCGCAGAGTTTGAGCTGACTCGATGGAAAGAGCTTCTGGAAGGGCTGAAGCCGCTGGGCGAAAATGATCATCCAGCCTGCCTCTGCGCCTCGCCGGATGAAACGCGAGTTTATTATACCAACGAGGGAAAGGATTATCTCATTACCAACGGGCAAAGAGCGGAGCTGCACTTAACTAACGCTGCAACAATGACGAATGCTCAGGTCAGTTCCAAAGAGCCCGCGCCGGTTGCGACTGATGTTACACCTCCGTCCGAAACGGATATTCAATATGGCATTGATGTTGTCCAGAAGCAGGTCGCTGCTATGTCAGCTCGTGACCTGGATACTCTGGTGTCGTTATATGGCGATAACGTGAACTATCTCGACAAAGGAAATGTTAGTCGTGAAGTCGTTCGAAAAGAGTTGCAGGCATATTTTGACAAATGGCCGGTAGTCAAATGGGAAGTAAACGGCTTGATTCAGTCCCATCTGGTGGGGCAGTCAAACTATAATGTTAACTTCGCGGTGGCATTCGAGGTCAGTACCCCGGCTACTAAGAAGCGTGTCACCGGCACCGCCACCGAAACGGAAATGCTCGCACCGGATGCTTCCGGAAACAAGAAGATCATTTCGCAACACGAAAAGATCACGACTTCACACAGAAGCGATGGCAAACCTTCCAAGACGCGAGAACGAGAGGAAGTGTATCGGGGTCGTCCCGTTGGACCCTCGCCGCCGTGGCGTCCGAACATTCCGTGGCCTTAATTGTTCGACAGATACCTTTGGTTACCGGTGTTTCTGTAATCACGGCCAGAGAATTTCACAATAGGCAGTACTGCGACGCGCTCGCGCTAGCCGCCCGCTTTATCTTTTCTTGGACCCTTTCTCGGCTTTACCAACCTTTTCGATCTTAGTAACATACATTTTACGGCCACCAATTTCGTAATGGACCGTCACTCTATCGCCAACCTTTGGTTTAGTACCATACTTGGTGTCGCGCATGAACCACACATATGCTCCGCCATCTGTTTCTCCGTCATCGATTACGATCCCCGTGGCCCCGGAATTTATCTTGACGATTGTACCGGTAATTTGGTGATCTTGCTCATCGGCAGCGAAGATCGGGCTACTCAAGCCCAGGCTCACTGCCGCCATCAAACTGCATGCCACGATTTTCATAGGACATCGATTAAATCGAACGGAATGATTCGATTCAACTTCTTTATTCGTTTGAGCTTTTAGCACCCTTGACTTCGATCTTGGTTGCATAACCATCAGGGTCGAAGCGGGAGTGGGCTGCCCACGTATAATGCACCGTTACTGTATCTCCCACTCTCGGCCTTCCCGTGTATTTGGTAGTGTTAGGGGTTACTATCTCCAAACGTTTCTTTCCACTTTGGACAGTGATATTTTGGTCGTTTAGCTCAACGACCCGCCCCGTGACTACATGAGCTTTCTCGTCAGCCGAGGCGACGCTCCCAAAGGCCAAAGTCGCGATGATGAGGAGTGTGTGAACGAATATTTTCATAGGTTAACCGATTAGGTGCGACGCCGGAATTGTAGTCAAGGATTTTTGCACCAGGCTGGAGTCAGATCTACAAATCCACACCGGATGTTCCGACAAAATTAAATGGATCAAGGCTTGGTGCGAGTGACCCGCTTAATCTGAAATCTGGGGCTTTGCTGTCAGCGAGTTCAAGCCCTTCACTAGATGACTTCAGGGATTTCGTTGTTGCTGCTGCTGGCGCTCCTCAAGCAACCTTTTCGCCTCTTCCTTCGCAGCTCCGGTTAGCTTCCCTTGGTCAGAGCCGATCATAGATTTGTAAACGTGAAACTCACCGTTCCCATCCACTGCAACATGGCGACCATCAGATAGTACTAACATATTATCCCACAATTTCTTTGATTCTTGTAAAGACTGCAGGATTTTGATTGCATCCATATTGCCCGCGTCAGCGGCCTTGCGATACCACCGCTCCGCTTCGGCGGGATCTTGGGCAACGCCTTCGCCCTTGAAGTAGGCATACCCTAGGCTGCCCATCGCATTCGCATTTCCTGCGTCGTCAGCCTTGCGATACCATCTAAGCGCTTCGGCGACATCCTTGTCGACGCCGTAACCGTTATAATAGCCAATTCCCAAATACAGCAGCGCGTCCTTCTGTCCTGCGTCCGCCGCCTTTCGATACCAGCGCATAGCTTCCGTAAAATCCTTCTGAACGCCTTCGCCTGTGCGATAACGATTACCAAGTCTGAGCATCTTTTCGGCGTCACCGGCTTCCGCTGCTCTTCTCAATCCCTCGATTGATTCGACCGCCGAGGATGTTGGAGGTGCATGCGTATCGGTCTCTCCATGATCCGTTGCTGTTTGGCCAGCTGTTTTGTCGGCACCCTGGGACGAAGATTTAGAAGTCGGGGACGAGGCCGTAGCAGCCATCGGACGCTGAACGATCCCCGCCACCGCAGCTTCGGCAGTCGTGGATGTTGCTGGAGCAGCGGCAGGTTGACCCGACCAATCATCGTTTTTACCGCCTGTATAGGATTGAAGGGTAGTGTCATCGACGATGTGGAGCCCGTTGGGATCTTCTTCATCTTCCAGTAGGCGGACTAATCCACCGGGAACCTCGTCGTTTGTCCAGGTTGTGGTGGTTATTCGTCGGTCCCAGTCTTTCCATTGGTAACTTCGCCGGCTGCATTTGAATGTTTTGCCGTTCAGTTCGACCTCTTGTTCCGTTGGTGCCTTTTGCTCGTCCTGGCCACGGTTATCGCGCACTTTTGCAGCGAAGGTTTGGACTTTGTCATCGATTTTTACTACAGCATTTGAATCATCGATTGACTGAAGCGTCCGCACTTCAGTCGAACCATTGCCCGCCGGTTGCTTTCGTCCGCCCTCCTCTCGCCGGGTATTCTTTGCATAAGTGGCATTCGCACCGGGCGCGAAGCCTTTCCAGCCGATGTAACGCGAATTATCTATGTTAGTAGTCGCTTCTACCTTTTTGTATTCGGCGGCCAGCGCTTCGGCGTGTTTTCGATTGGCTTCGCCTAACGTCTGCGGGACTTCGGTCACAGCGAGATTTCCAAGGTTAGCCAGCGGATGCGCTTTGGAGACGGCCAGCAAGTCGCGCCGAAGGATTGGCACATCTCCATACCAGAAAACAAGGTGAACATCCTTATAGTTCGATCGTGCATTGGGGTCGCCGTAATCAGCCAGATAGACTTTGGCTCCCTTGGCCGCTAACTCTTTGATCTGCTTCTCGACCGCCGCACGCTCGGTTTCGCTCAGCCCTTGCATCGGTTTTCGGAAATCAGAGTCGTCTACAGGAACGACCAGACGCATCTTCAAAGGCCAGGCAGATTTGGCTGCATCGCCGGTATTACTGCTGAACTTTCCTTCGGAACGATCCCGTAAAACTCGCAGCAGATTAGCGGACGTTGTCCTCGCCCATTCACCGTCGAGTCCACCGGTGGCATCGAGGATTCCAGCCGTCATCCAATAGTTAGGATGCATTTGCACTGTTGTGAGTCCGTCCACGATAATTCCCGAAATCAATTCCCGGCCTATCTCGATGGCTCCGGCACGTTGGAAAGCCTTGGCTACGGCAATGAGATCAAGCCGGTTAGGTCCGATCTCATCAAGACGTCCCTTGTAGAGCTTGTCCAGCAACTCCGGATCGTATGGAAACGGATATTTCGGAAGATTACCCATCATTGCCGCAGCGCTCGCCTTTCCCTTCTCGATCTGAGATCCGACCAAGTCGTTGGCGGGCTTGTTTTGTGTATCACGTCCCGCTTGCTCGTGCTGGCGTTTCTCTTCCGCGAGTTGAGCCGTCCGTCTTTCCTCTTCCTTCCGCGTACGCTCGGCCGCGGCCGCTCGCTCTGCTTTTTCTCGCGCTAATTTCTCCGCCTCTGCTTCTTCTATTTCGAGTCGAGCTTGTTCTGCAGCGGCAAGTTGCTGCTGTTGCTTCTCCCGATCCGCCTGCTCGCGGCGAGCCTGCTCGTCCTTTTGCGCTTGCTCCCGTGCCCTTTTCTGCACCTCTGCGCGCTCGCGATCTCGCTGTTCTTTGTACTGACGTTCGGCCGCAGCGATTCGTGCCTGCGTTGCCTCAGCCTCCTGGCGCGCCATTTCGGCCTGTTGTCGACGCAGCTGTTCTCTAAACGCCGCAGTCTGCTTCTCAAGTGTTTTGAACTGATCTTCGGACAAAGATGACGAAGAATTTTCTCTGCTCCCGAAGGGTTGCTGTGTTGCCGCTTTGAAGGACAGCAGCCCGACTATCGTTAGTATGATCAATAGCGATGAGAAAAGGAGCGGTCGCCGTGCCCATAGGTACGTGCCTCTGCGTAAATTCCTGATTCGCGGCATCAACACTGCTGATCTTCTCTGTAATCAGATTAGCCGATTCCAACTCGCCCGCTATCGCCCTATCTGCACCAGGGTTCTTGCGAACAGCAGCGCCTAACTGCTTTAGCAGCCTGTGCCGCCGCCGCTTCCCTGCAGCAATTTGGGCCATTCGAACGATCCCGTTTGCCCAACTTTTGACTTTCTCACCGAATGTATCCGATCGTTCATGCTGAAATTGGCGGAGACTCGCTAACCGCTTATCTATTTGCTCGAGTTGGGGAGCAAATTGAGAATGTTCCGACGGAATGCCGGCGGCAACTACCTTCTCACCCAGGCGATAATCAGCGCGCCTTAAGTCGAACCATTTTAGTTTATTTCGATAGATTTCTTTTCCCAGCAGCCGAGCGGCGATCGCCATTTTCGTGGGGAACGTGGTCCCGCGACTCGTTGGACGAGGCGTTGGTTTAGCATTTGTCGGAGGTTCCGTCGGCTGCAAGCCAGTCCGCGGTTCACCTTCTGGAAACCTATTGTTTGGCGGTGATGGCATGAAGGTGTCCAGTTACTCTTTGACTCGTGAGTGAAAGAACACAGAACCTCGGCTCGAGTAGATGAAGTAATCCTGGTTCAGCAAAATGATCGGCCCGCTCAAGTCGCCCTGGATTAGTTGGTTCCCTTGGATTCGCCAGTTGCCCGATATCGGCCCGTCTTCGGCTCCGCACTTGCCGTTGGCGAGATAGACATAGGTGCGACGCGGCGACTCCCACTTGCCAACGAGCAGTTGCCTCAGGTTCTTGGAATCGATGTCTTTCGGAGCCGGGTGCTTTTGCAATTCCGAGTTGATTGCACCCATCAGTTCGTCATTTCGCTGGCCGCTTCGCCTGTATTCGCTGACCAATCGGTCGGCGATTTGGGCGAGCTTGGTAACGTAGGTTACTCGGGCCGCTTCGTCGTATGAACTCTGTTCATATTCGGCCTTGGCCGCTTCGAACTCGCGCCGGTCCTGTTCACCGGCGATTAGTTTGACGGCCAAGATCAAGAGAATTGAACCGATTAAGAATGTGAAAACTGTGCGCATGTTTTTTCAGTTATTCGGGGTCGGCCTCCTCCTTCGTGCTTCGGGTGAGGACGTAGGTGCCTCGTGAATCTCGATATACAAATTTCTTGTCCGTAAGAGTCACGATCTCACATGCATCTCCATCCTGGTAGAAACGTCCGCCCCTGACATCCCACCGGTTCGTTGTCGTCGCGTACTTGCGCGGCAGCATGTACATGATCCCGTCTGACTTGATCAGATAACCGTGCCTGGGACTTTTCCAGTAGCCGAGTAGCTTCTGCTTGACTTCAGGGTCAGACATCTTTTCGCCCGCAGAGGCGAAGTAGGTGACGAATAAGAGGAGACTTAGGGTAGTTATCGTTAGCTTCATATATCGGTTCAAGTTAGTGGGATGATGTTTTACTTATGGTTGAGATCTTTCCGGTTCAATGCGGGGGCAACAAGATTTGCGCAGCTTGACATCGATTCGCATGGTTGGGCGCATAGCTTAGCTTCAGGGCAAACGATCCAATTTATCAACAACTTTGCCGAGCGACACCTTCACCTGTTTGGTCGGCGGTTCCTCCCCCGCCGTCGAGGGAGCCTGATCATCAGAAACCGTCAGGACCGCAATGTCTGGTGACTCAAAGCCGAAGTCCGGGGCGAGGACATTTCCGAACACATCCTCAAGGTCGCCCCTGAAGCTGTGGTCGCGTGCACAATAGACGAACGTCTCAAAATGCCACCCTCCATGCCCTCCGCGGGAAGGGCTCGTGGTGAACAACAAAAATTGTGAGTCAGGAGTCCAGTGAGCGGACTGAAGGAAGCGGCCGCCGATGGCGGTTGATGCAAGAATTTGGCCCGGCTTGCCGTCTCGCCCGCGCCGGAACACAGTAACCTTGAGCTCATCGAAAGCGCGCCAGTTCTTGTCGGGGTTTGGCACGAAGCGGATCGTCGCCAACAGCCTCTTGTCTGGCGACACTTCGCTCCAGATCATGCCTGAGCCGGAAATCGCTGTTTCCTCGCTGGGTTGGCTGCTGCCCCTCTTACTTGTGTGCTCCTTTTGCGAGACAATCTTCATAGCGCCGCTCGCATCGCTGGCCACAATCAACGTCTCTGTTGCGATACCTGACGCGTGCTTATCCGTCTGCGGGTTACTCGCGTCATAGCTTGCCGAGAAAATGATTTTTTGCCGGGAAGGTCCCATTGAAGTTGTTTTGACTGGCCCCGCCGAGCTCCATTGTCGCACGGGCCAGCGCGCGAAGTATTCCTGTGCTTGCTTCCTGATGGCGGCATTACTGATTACGCCGCTGTTCGTATGATCGACGCGATCCGCGTAAAGGTCGGCGACCGCGTCAACATCCGCTCCTGAGTACGCGTGGACAAATGCCTGCGCGATAGATTCGGGAGAAACCTCATCTTTGTCTTTGTTAGAAGATTGTTCGTTTTGCGCAGCCTGGATGCTTGGTTGTGTGACAACAACCTTCTTCGCACCAGTCTTGGCCTCCGCTCTCGCCTGTTCCATCTGAGCCGGCTGCGGCGTTGCACGCGAAGGCGAGTCAGCTGGCGGCGCAGTGCTGGCCTGCATATCTGAATTGTGGAGAGTTAGTTTGAACACCGTGCCCCAGTCGCTTCTGCCGCCCCATTTGGTAGTCCCGTAGAAATTGCCCTCCTTGTCCTTCAGCAATGGCCCGGTACCGGGGTGTTGGCATTCGTGGATCTTGTTTGGGTTATTGAAGTTCCACAACACCTTGAACAAGCCGGTTGGTGTTACGCGAAAAATCGTACCGTACTTATACGCGCCAGCCACGGTGGTCGTGCCGTAAAGGTTACCGTCGTTTCCCTCCGCCAGAGGCGCATGGGGCGCGGCCCCTTTCGGGTCATTGTTGCTAAACTCCACCAGGTTGGTGAAAGCACCGCTAGGCGTCATCTTAAAGACGGTTCCTCCGTTACCACCGCCACCTATGGGGCAGGTTCCGTAGAAGTTGCCGTCGCTTGCCTGGACCAGCTCGGCGACACAGCCACCCCCTTTCTTAGGCGACTTGAAGCCGGAGAAGTTCACCAGAGTCGTCATGGCTCCCTGCGGCGTTATCTTGAAGATAGTTCCCGCGTGACCCGCGCCACCTAGCCACGTGTTGCCGTAGAAGTTGCGGTCCTCGCCCAAGGACAATCCTGCCCAGG
>Ga0193735_1000377_pt1 | contig 14019 bp, 14 predicted proteins | sample U1m2metaG_FD_145080 | JGI IMG/M metagenome (GOLD analysis project Ga0193735, IMG submission 145080) | Soil microbial communities from a riparian zone of the East river system, Colorado, United States - U1m2 | ecosystem: Environmental > Terrestrial > Soil > Riparian zone | place: USA: East River... | reverse complement strand
GTCTGGGGATCACTTACTTAGGAGCCTGGGCTTTCGTAGCGGCGCGGGGTAAATGCACTTTGCTATCCCGCCAGAGAAACTCTGTCCACGCAATGGGGTTGAATTAGTATGGAGATTCTGGAATGCGGCGTGTGTGGAAGTTGGCGCCAGGTCGATTTGTTTCCGAGTGGGAATAATCGGGAGAGTGGCACAATGCCCGACGACAATTTTGTGTGTTTGCCATGTCAGCGTGAAGTGCGGGAGATGCAGGAAATGGAGCGTGCGCTAGATGATTACGAAAAGGGTCGCCGTAGAATGCGGAGTCAAATGAGGAGACTACTACCGGATCAAGTCGTGGATCCTGGCATGAAGCGATCTCTGCTTGCGTGACGGGAGTTGCGCTGGGCAACGAACGAGGGGACACTGCGCGCTCTCCGCGATGCTGACCGTTTCATTTTCGGCACAACTTGAATAAGCCGCAGGGGCTGGATCTTCGCTGAGACACCGTATAGCGCGATCTCCAGATTCAACTGGTTGATGATGAAAAACAAAAGACTTTCCGTGTTGTTGACGTTCATAGCGCTCGCGCTTGCGTCACCATGTCAAGCGCAGCAAACTAGTAGGCAGCAGAATTCTACACCCCAACAGGCGTTGGATAAGAGGCAAGACGCTTTTCAAGCGGACAAGGCAAAAGGAGTGCATGCTAGCTACCAGTGGGAGCTTAGTGGTCCAAACGGAGGCGAATGGTGGCTGAGTGTAAATGATAGAACTTACAAAATGGGTAGGGGAAAGATTGACAATCCAAATGTCACGTTTGCAGCGAGCGATGAAGACTGGGTTGCTATGTCAAATAAAACCCTCAAAGTCCAATGGGCATACTTGACTGGCCGCTTAAAGATTCAAGGCAGCCATAGTTTGGTAAAAAAATTAGACGAGATTTTTCCTTAAAATTGCAATGACTCTGCGCAGGGTCACGGCGGTTGCCTCTGATAACTCCCGCCGTTGTTATCGAAAAGCGGCAGTGGGTTTCAGAATGCTCAGGGACAACCCGCCGCGACGCGCCTTCACTTCGTTTCCGTCTTCGCTCGACTACGACGCGACGAGTCGGCGTGGCTGAACGGAAGCAGTTGAGAGTTGGTGGTTGAGTGTTGAGGGGCTTGCGGCCGACCAGCCTTCGCAAGGAGGCTACGGCTCGGCAAGCACGGCCGCTTCTACGCCAAGAGGCCGCGGTCAACGACCACGGCTACAGTTTTCCTCTTTCCTGATTAAAGAACGCGGGGAAAATGGATATTCAGCTTGATGCAAACGTAGAGAACCAGGATCGCGCCAAGTGTCGAAAAAATGAGGCCGGCGGGATGAAATCGTTCGTTTGTTGGGTGCGAAAACATGTGGGTAACCGCGCCGCCGATGATCGACCCGATGATGCCGAGCACGATTGTCCAGAAAATCGTCATGTGCACGTGCATCACCGATTTCGCGATAACCCCCGCGATCAACCCAACAACAATGTACCAGATTAAGTGAATCATAATTTTTCCTCCGTCGTTTGCCTGCAGAAAGTTGCCGAGTATGGCCCAAGCATTTCACAATTGACCAGACTTTTCTCGAGAGTTGCAGAGTCATTGCTATTGCCCAGTAAAGGACGCGAAGCGGCAAAAGAGGTTGAGTTTCCGCCGCCTCTGCCATCTCATCGAAGCGCTGGTTATGAAACCAAGCTGGCTCACTCCCGGGATGCTGCGCACCTTCGAAAGGATCAGGGGGATCTCCTACCAGGTGGACGGCCAGGAATATCACAACACCGTGGGAGAACCTGGCACGATGCAAGCCTCCGCGGAGGAGGAGGCCGCACGTTACCCGGCAGGCGCCGAGGTGGATGTCCATTACGATCCGCGAAACCCAATCCATTCCGCGCTGGAGATCGACGAGGAGACGGTGCTCGACGGCCGTGCCTCGCTCGTCGTGGGCCTCATCTCACTTGCGTTCGCGATTTATCTAGCTCTACCCTGATGGGTAATGAGGGTGAAGAGCGGATGTTGCGGTTCGATAATCAGGGAAGTCTAGAAAGTGACCGGTTGCGCCGGGCATCGAACGAGGGGACACTGCGCGCTTTCTGCATGCTGACCGTTTCTCAACTTTCAAAATCCCACATTGAGATCGAGACTGAATTCCTCCCACTGACGAGCTAGGATGATCAATCTGCTGATCGGTTCCCTCGCAATCATTCTGGGAGGCACGAGCGTGCTGGCCGGGGCGAGCGCACCCATGGAACAGTCCCCGGGTGGGCCGACACCGCCGGCTATGGTGCACAAAAAGAACGCCGGGGCCGACGATAGTGCAGGCCAGAATAGTTCGGCGCGCGTGACGGAGCAGAAAACGGTTGGCGGAGTGCCCGTTCTCATCTCAAGGCCAGCGGTGGTGAACCCGAACACCTGTTTGGTGGTGCTTTATCATGGCTTCGGTCCACCGCAAAACCCACGGGCGCTCGCACAGGTGCTGCGACTTGAAGAAATGGATGCGGTCCTCGCATTTGTGAATCTACCGATGGTGGCCGATCGAATGCCGACCGGAGGCAGAGACGAATTGTTGCGCGTGCAGAAGGAGGATTTTGTGAATGGTTTTTTCTTCCGCTCCATCAGCGGCGCGGCTGCGGAGTTGCAGCAAATCGTGAAAGAGCTGAATGCAACTTATCATTTGGACTCCGATAAAGGGATTGGCCTTTTCGGTTTCTCGGCCGGCGGAGCCGCAGCCTTGCTTGCTCTTCTCGAGTCCGACGTCCCAATCACTGCGGCGGTGATCGTAAACGCCCCGATGAGCGTGAGGCAGAACGTCGAGAACTGGGAGCGCACGCTCAAACGTCAGTTCGAGTGGGACAATGCTTCGAGGAAGGCGGCCAGCCGCTACGATGTGGAACTCCAAGCCGATAAAATCGCCGAGCGCAAAATTCTGCCAGCCCTGCTTATCGTGCAGGGAGCTGCCGATAAGCAATTAGGTATTGAACCCGCGCGTCGCGCCTTCGACGCGCTGAAACAGCGCTACGTCGGGCGTGGCGAGGCTGATCGAATTCAATTCGAAGTGATCCGCGGCTTGGCCCATAATTTCGGACCTGGTTCCGGCGCGACTGGTTCTGCTCAGGCTTCGATAGACTTAGAGATCGAACAGAAAACGAAACGCTGGTATGAGCGGTTCCTGCTTGGCGCCTCCTAGCTAAGTTCGCGGCACGCGAACAACGCTTCCGTCTTCGTTTAGCTTTTGCCTACGTTTTCTTGGACGTGACCTGATGAGGTGACCGGCCTTCGTTAAACTACGGCATGGCAGGCGAGTCGGCGTGACAGGGGATTGCGAAGTTTTAGGAATCTGCGGCTGACACAGCCGCCTCTACAACGCCGATTCGTGTTCATTCGTGTTGATTCGTGGTTAACGAGTTGCGTCGGGCATCGAACAAGGGGACACTGCGCGCTTCCGCAATGCTGAGCGTTTCACAATTTTCAAAATCTTTCGCCGGCCGCGCGCTTTTCGACGACGTGTCCCTCCAGATCAATCGCGGCGATCGGATCGGTGCCTAGCTTGCAGCAGCCTCGCGGACGAGCTGCACCATAAACTCGTCATCGAACGGTTTTGCGAGAAAGGCGAGAGCTCCCGCATCGAGTGCGGTGTGGCGCACTGGCGGATCGTCTCGTCCGCTAATGAAGATGATCCGTGTCTCGGGCGAATCTCGGCGGAGGCAAGCCTGCACTTCCAAACCGTTCATGTCGGGCATCCATACGTCCAGGATTGCTACGCGACATGGGGCATGTTCGAGCCTGGCGAGAAAGGCGGTTGGATGGTTAAACTTCTCCACAACAAAACCGGCCGAATTCATTAACCGGCCAAGTGCCTTGAGCATGGAGACGTCATCGTCGAGGAGCCAGATACCATCGCAGGCGGAAGCGCTCAGCGGCGAGCGTTCCGTGTCCAAATCGTCGAAACGATTAAACGTATTTGCAATGGGCATGTCATAATCCAATCTTGTTTATCGAGAATTACGATAGGACTCTAATCGATGCCGCGCTATGAGACCTTAGTCTCATCCCACGGGACCACTGGCAGCACGAATCCTGCCACGCTTTCTTTACGTAAGCCGAGGCGCAAGTAGCTGTCTCAAACTTTAGCTCGCTCTTCCGGTTATTTTTCTGCGGTTTTGCCGGCTCTCCGGAACCATAACTAGGCGGCCTGTGAGTTGTCCTCCTTCGCCTGCGGTAAACGAACTGTGAAACACGCGCCTCCACCGTCACAATTTTCTCCCGAGAGGGTTCCGCCGTGCGCCTTGATGATGCTGCGAGAAATGGCGAGCCCCATTCCAGTCCCCTCCGCTTTTGTGGAAAAGAATGCCTCGAAAAGTTGCTCGCCCATTCCACTGGGAAAACCAGGACCAGAATCACGCACGCTGACGAGAATGTCTCCGTTTCCATCACGGCCCGCATGAATGGCAAGGCGTCGCGCATCGGAGGGCACAGCAGTCATTGCTTCAAATGAGTTGATGGCGAGATTGAGAAGGACTTGCAAGATCTGCACCGGATCTCCCCAAACCTGGCCCGCATCGGAATCAACTTCGGCGTTCACTTCTATCTCCCGTCCAATGGCATCAGCGTGGACAATACGGAGAAGCTCGCGAATGGTGTCTCCGATCCGGATCAACGCGCGGCGAGGCTTGCCTTTGCGGACCATGTTGCGGATGCCCTGAATAACTTCGCCGGCCCGGCGGCCGTCAGCCACGATGTCTGTGAGCAACTCCGTCAACTCCTCGGTTCCGATTTTACCCGCTGCGATTGAGCGCTGCGCGGCCCTGGCGTTCGCTACGATCGCCCCAATCGGATTGTTGACTTCGTGCGCGAGCGACGCCGCCAGTTCGCCCATCACCGCGACGCGTCCCACCCGGGCCAGTTCCATGTTTTGGAGCTGATGCTCCAGCTCCGCCTGCTTGCGGGCGGTAATGTCGATCACCGATGCCAGAACAAACAAACCTTGCCCGGTGTGGATCGGATTGAGCCCCACTTCGACGGGGAATTCGCTGCCGTCTTTTCGACGGCCAAAAAGATCGCGCCCGGCTCCCATAGCGCGGCTGCTGGGTTCGGAGAGAAAACCTTTGCGATCGCCGACATGTCGATCGCGGAAACGTTCTGGAATCAACGTTTCGATATGGCGGTCGATCAACTCGCTGAGTGAATAGCCGAAGACGGTTGTGGCCGACGCGTTGGCGAAGGTGATCACGCCGGCTGAGTCCACCATGATCATCGCGTTCGGCGCCGCATCGAGTACGAGCCGGAATTTTTCTTCTGCGAGCTTCCGCTCGGTGATGTCGCGCGACACCCCGCGCGCGAAGGCCGGTTTGCCACGTTCGTCTAACTCGACGCCGCCATAACCCGCGATCCAGCGTGTGCTTCCGTCCGGGCGCATAATGCGATATTCGCTTTCATGCTCGCCGCCACCGCCCTCGAACATCTGCTGCACAAGTTGCTTCGTACGTTCGCGATCGTCCCGGTGCACAACCTGGAGCACTCGGTCAAAGCTCACTGGCTCCGATTCCGCGAAGCCGAACAACCTTCTCCATTGCTTCGTTACCCAAAGTTCGTCATCCCGGATGTTCCAAAGCCACAGACCGAGGTTCGCCGCGTTGGCCGCGAGGTTAGTGCGCGCTTCGCTTTCCCGCAGCGCCTCCTCGGCACGCCCGCGTTCCGCCATGCCGGCGGAAAGTGCCATCGCAGTAATGGTGACCACAGCCGTCCAGTACTGCAGAGCGAGAAGCGACTGGTTTTCCGTTTCCGCGGCGAATGGCCCGAAACCATGCAGTGTGCCCCAAATCGCGATTGCTGAGAGAATGAAGATGCCCGTAGCGGTTTCGCGCTGTGTGAAGCGGAATGCCGTCCAAATGACAATCGCTCCGCAAATGAACGCGATTGGATAATTCCTGGCCGAAATTGTAAGCCATCCGCCGAAGACCGCTTCGCTGAGGACGAACAACAGCAGTAGGAGGATGCCCACTTCAACCGCTTCCCTCCTGTTCCAGCGCCGCTTTGATGCGATGCTCCAGAGAATAATCAATGGAGCGATCAGAAGGTCGCTCGTAGTGTCGCCCAGCCACCACGTCAGCCAGATTGCGCCATAATTGGCCCAATCCGCGAAACCAGCAAGTGCAAGACTGGTCACACCAAAAGCTGGGCTGATAATTGTGCTAACCACTGCTGCGAGCGCGAACTTAAAAACACCTTGCGGACGATCGAAGGCGGTTGTGCCGCCGGCAAACCGATTCACCAGCCAGGCACCGCACATAGCTTCGAGCGTGTTGCCGCTCGCGACGGCGAGCGATGTGGCGACACTGCCCGCAGTGCTAACGTTCACCAGAAATGCACCGACAAAAATTGCAGGCCAGGCTCGGTAACCGAGCACGAGCAATGCCGCGAGCGCAATTCCCGCTGGCGGCCACACCGGCGATGCACTCGCGTGCAAAGATGCCAGCATCAATCCGAACTTGCCGGCGATGAAGTAAACAAGCGTTAAAAGGCCAATGATTGGCAGCCCAGAAAAAGCTCGCGAGTGCATTGTCTGACCGCCTCAGCGAATCGTCTTCTCTCTACGTCGGCCTTCAGCGAGGTCAACACCAGAAGACGAATCGCCTTCCAGATTTGCGTCATCGCTCATTTTAATCCTGCTTGTTTAAGGATACTATTAGATGTCGATCCTAAGATAAAGCGATGTCTGCTCGCACGACGGGAGTTGCGCCGGGTATCGAACGAGGAGACACTGCGCGCTTTCCGCAATGCTGACCGTTTCACAACTTTCAAAATCTTTCGCCGGCCGGCCGCTCTTCGACGACGTGTCGCTCCAGGTCAATCGCGGCGATCGGATCGGATTGGTTGGACCAAATGGCGCCGGCAAATCAACCTTGTTTTCGCTGCTGCTCGGTGATGTGTCGCCCGATAAGGGAACGATCGCGATCGAGAAGAACGCAACGATCGGATTTCTTCCGCAGGAAACCGCCGCCGCCGGAGACGAAACCGTGCTCGAACTTGCCCTTGCGGTTTCGCCGGAGCTTGTGCACGCGCAGAAAGTGATCAAGGAGCACGAAGCAGCTGTAGCCGGGATCGCTGATCCCGGTGCCGACGCGGCCTATCACAATGCCCTCCATGTTTTTGACGAGCACGGCGGGTGGGAGCTCGAACCGAAAGCAAAACGCGTCCTCGCCGGACTCGCTTTTCGCGAAACTGATTTCAATCGCCCGGCGCGCGCCTTAAGCGGTGGCTGGATCATGCGCGCTCATCTCGCGCGCTTGCTCGTGATGGAACCCGATCTCCTTCTGCTCGACGAACCGACGAATCATCTCGATCTCGAATCGCTTCAATGGTTCCAGGAATATTTGCGAAGTTATCCGGGCGCGATTGTCATGATCTCGCACGATCGCGAATTTTTGAATCAGCTTGTCGGCGGCATCGTCGAGATCGCGCACTCGAAACTGGTGCGTTATCGGGGCGACTGGGACAGTTATATCGAGCAGAAAGCCGCGCGCGAAGAACAACAGCTCGCCGCCTACAAAAATCAGCAGAAAGAAATCGCGTCGCTGCAATTGTTTGCCGATCGATTTCGCGCCAAGGCAAGCAAAGCATCGCAAGCACAGAGCAAACTAAAACAGATCGACCGCATGAAAAAAATCGCGGCCCCGGTCGCGCGCGGGAAGACAATCAAATTCCATTTCCCACAACCGGTGCGCAGCGGCCTGCGCGTGATCACGCTTAAAGATGTCGATCATGCCTATGGCGACGTCGTTGTTTATCGTGGAATGCAATTTCATGCCGAGCGCGGTCAACGCACCGTGCTTGTCGGCCCGAATGGCGCGGGAAAATCGACCCTTCTCAAGTTGCTCGCCCGGGTATTGCCCGTGCAGCATGGCGTGCGCGAACTCGGACATAATGTGCGCACGGGTTATTTCTCGCAGAACCGAATCGACGTACTCAACGCGAGCCACACCGTTCTCGACAGCGCACGCGATATGCCAAATCCCGTGTCCGAACAAACCGCGCGCACTGTGCTCGGTTCTTTTTTGTTTCGCGGCGACGATGTTTTCAAGACCGTCGCGGTCTTGAGCGGTGGCGAAAAGTCGCGACTGGCCCTGGTCAGGTTATTGCTCGACCCGCCGAACCTTCTGCTGATGGACGAGCCGACAACACATCTCGATGTCGGCTCGATCGATGCCCTCATCGGCGCGCTCAAGCAATATCACGGGACGCTGATCTTTATTAGTCACGACGTTCATTTTATCCGCGCCATCGCTACGAGCGTTCTGCACATAACCGCAGGTGCGAACCGCACAGGTGGTAAACTGACGTTCTACCCCGGCGATTACGATTACTATCTGGACAAATCGAAAGCCACATCCGCGCAGACCGCCCTGACCGCGGGCCAAAACTTGCAAGATCGACAAACTCGACAAACGAACGGTTCCACAACTTTGGCGGTACGTAGTCCCGGATTGCGCGAGCAGAAGGCGCAGAAGCGTTTGGAAGCGGAATCGCGTAATGCGATTGCCAAAGCTAGGCGCGAAAAAGAAAAACGGGTACACGAACTCGAGACGAAAATCGCCGCGTTGGAAGGACAACAAAAAGAACTAGCCGCGGCGCTGGAAGATCCAGCTGCTTACGAACCGGGTGGCAATGCCACTGCTATCAATCGCGACCTCTCCTCTCTCGCCGCCCAGCTTGCGCGTCTGACGACAGAATGGGAAAGCGTCACCTCCATGGTGAGCGTTCCATAACGACGGAAAGTTGAGACGTGATCGTCGGGTGCTTGCGTTGCGTCCGAATCGAATTCGACGGCGCAACCGAGGGCGAGTAGAGTCGCGCGGCCGTGAAAACTTCACTCCGTTGTGCCGCTGTTGTTTCGGTTCTTTTGCCGGTCTGTTGTTTTGCTGAAGCGTTCACAATCGAACAGGTGCTAAGCGTGCCGTTTCCTTTGGGCCTAACGAGTTCCGCGCATGCGCCGCGCGTGGCCTGGATTTTCGACAATAAAGGCGAGCGCAACATCTGGGTCGCGGATGCACCCGATTTCGTGCCGCGCCAGGTGACACACTATACAGGCGATGAAGGTCAGCAGATCGCCAGCGTCCGGCTGTCGCCAGACGGGAAAACGATTGTCTACGCGCGCGGCACCGAATCGAACAAGGAGGGGACATCCGCAAATCCGCTCAGCCAGGCGAAAATGCCAAAACAGCAGGCGTGGGCGGTCAACGTGGGCGGCGGTGAGCCGCGCTTGCTCGGTGACATTGGTTGCAGCGAAGAGGGCTGCGAAGACCTACAGATTTCGCCCGACTCGAAAACGGTGGTCTGGTCGGCGAAGAAGCACATTTGGATCGCGCCGCTCCAAAAAAAAGCGGAGCAGCTTGAGGAGTTGCTCGGCGAAAGCGACACACCGCGCTGGTCACCGGATGGGAAGAGGATCGCGTTTCGGTCGAATCGCAAGGACCATTCGTTTATCGCCGTCCTCGATCTGGCGACTAAAAAGCTCACGTATCTGGCGCCGGGCACGAACCGGGATGCTGACCCACAATGGTCGCCGGACAGCAAACGGGTGGCGTTCGTTCGCCAGCCGGGCGCGCAGTTTAAGCGGCCGCTAATTCCAGAGTTCCCGCGGCTGTGGTCGCTCTGGATCGCAGACGCGCAAACGGGCGAAGGTCGTGAGCTGTTTCGCAGCGGCAATGCGAGGGAAGATTCGCTTCCTCTCTTCGCCTTCGAGTCGCTCAAATTCACCGACAACGGCCGGATCATCTTCGCTTCAGAGAAAGATGGGCGGAATCATCTCTACTCGATCGGGACGGAAGGCGGAACACCGCAGTTGCTCACGCCGGGCGATTTCGACGTGGAGGAGGTCACGCTGAGCGGCGATCGCAAGAGCATCCTGTACACGTCGAATCAAAACGATGCCGATCGCCGCCACATCTGGCGCGTCAGCGCGACTGGCGGCGATCCGCAGGCCCTAACGAGTGGCGAAACGATCGAATGGAACCCAGTCGAGACTAGCGATGGAAAGAACGTGCTCTGCCTCGGCTCAACCGCGACATCGCCATCGATGCCTTATCGCCTCACGCCGAGCGGCCGCGAATCGATCGCGAAGAACGCGGTCCCGCCGGAGTTTCCGGAAGCGCAGCTCGTCACGCCAAAGCAGGTCGTATTCAAAAGCGAGGACGGGCTCGAAATTCACGGCCAGCTCTTTGTTCCGAAAAACCAAACGGAGCGCGGACCGGCGCTGATTTTCACGCATGGCGGTCCAATCCGGCAGATGCTGCTCGGATGGCATTACATGCAGTATTACTACAACGCCTACGGGATGAATCAGTATCTCGCGAGCAAAGGTTACACTGTGCTTTCGGTGAACTACCGCCTGGGCATCATGTACGGCCGCGCATTTCGCGAGCCGGCAAACTCGGTGTGGCGCGGCGCTTCGGAATACAAAGACGTTGTGGCGGGGGCGAAGTTTTTGCAGACTCTGAAGAATGTCGATCCGCAGCGGATCGGATTGTGGGGCGGCTCCTACGGCGGATTTCTCACCGCGATGGGTCTGGCGCGGAACTCGGATATTTTCAAAGCCGGCGTCGATTTCCACGGTGTGCATGATTGGGCCGTTTTCCTGGCAATGTGGGTCGCGGAGGTCGACGCCAAGAACGCCGACGCCGCGCCCGACGTAAAGGAAGCGCGCGACCTGGCGTTTAAGTCATCGCCGGTCGCGAGCCTCGCAGCATGGCGCTCCCCGGTACTGTTCGTTCACGGCGATGACGACCGGAATGTGCCGTTCCAACAAACGACCGATCTGGTCGAAAAACTGCGCGCACAAAAAGTCGATCTTGAGGAACTGGTGTTTCCCGACGAAATCCATGATCTCCTCCGCCGCGAGAGTTGGATTCGCGCCTACAAAGAAACAGCGCAGTTTTTCGATCGGAAGCTTGGTGCGCAGTCAGCTCGGCAATAGGTGGGCAACAAATGAGTTTTAATTAAGAAGGCGTGGTCACCGAAGTTCCCGATCTGTTGAAACCGGCGATTGTTTGTCGTGCTCTGTCTCCTTCTCCTTTGCGCTCCATGTAACCAAGCCCGCGCCCAACACAATTAGACAAATCCCCGCCCAGCGAACACTCGAGATTTCTTCCTTGAGAAAAATCCTGGCCGCCAGGCTCGTGATAATGAAACCAAGAGCCGTTAACGGCCAAACGATGCTGACATCCTTTTGTGAAAGCATGTAGAGCAGGAAGCCGAAGAAAATAGCTTCGAAGAACACGCCCAGTAAGATGTTTTTGTTCGTCGCGCCACGTATGATTAATGAGGCGATTTCCGCCGCATTGATTGTTTTTGGTTCCCCGATTTGCTTGAGGCCGCCACTGAGAAACACCACACCGATGGCTTCGAAAACCAGCGCGATCAACAGAATCAAAATAAATTTCGTCACAAATCCTGAGACCGGATCAACTCACGTTGCTGAGTCGTTCGACGACCGACTTTGCATTTGAGCTAATCAAGGCGTCGAACTTCTGTTAAACTCATCGAGCGACGAAGCGAGTAAAGCCCGGATCGCGACTGCTCCCAACCTGCAGAATAAAACCGCGGTTGGCGACCCACGGCTACAACAATTCGTCTTCGTGTGCGTTCGTGGTTAAAGTGCGCTAAGCGAATTGTATGGAGTTCACTGGTGGATGCGTTTGCGGCGGGACACGATACGTGTTGAAGAGTCGGCCTTTTGCTCTGATCGATTGTCATTGCATTGATTGCCGGCGAAGCGCCGGTGCGCCCTATATCACCTGGGGATCGGTGCCTCGCGAAGATCTCGTCGTAACAAAAGGCGAGCCGCGGAAAATCGCGCATGCGAATCGGATCCGCTGTTTTGCTGCATGTTGCGGTACGCACTTGTTTTTCGAGGACGCCAAAGATTCGGACGCTGTCGACGTGACGATTGCGTCGCTTGACGATCCAGCACCATTTGCGCCGCAAAAAGCGATCTTCCTCGAGGATAAATTGCCCTGGGTTGTGGTCGATCAGTCGCTTCCATCATTCCAGAAAACTCCGAAAACTGCATAACCAACATTATTTGGACGTACGGAGGTACGCAGAAAGCTTGTCGTACAAGGCAAGCTGAACACGACGATCTGCCTCGTTAATCTCATGCACCTTAAGTTGGTCGGGAGACATGTGGCTAAGAGCATCGCGGAGTGCTTCAACACGATGCAGCAACTCCTCATGGCTACCCTGAAGGAGATATCCTGGGGGAATGTTGCTTGCGAAGGAGTTTGCGAACGCGACAATCTTAACGCCAGGCTGTAATTGATACTGTGGACCGCCCGCTAACATTGGCGTTTTATCGTCATAACTTGAATATTCGATAGTAGCTTCGCGAGGGTTCGTGCCAGCACTTCGCATCACCGATAGGACGTCCACAACTGCCCGCGCTTTGATGTCGAACTTCGTTCGTTCGAGCAGCTGCACTTCTCTTACAGAGCCAACGTAGACGACAGTCGCTTTTCTTCGGACGCCTTCTATGAAGCTGCGCATATTGGCGGCTGTCAGTTGGCTCGTATCAGTCGATAGGAGCAGGAATATTGAGACTATTGCGTGTGCAGCGAAACTCTTTCTCCTCATGCCGCCTCAAGGTTAATTACCAGTTGTTGAAAACCGCATCGCTCAACTTAATGAGCTTTTAATTGAATGGACGCCGTGCGACGAGCGAAAAATCGTCTCTGAGGTCAAATGCGGACGGCCGGGACCATCGCAGCAATGATCAGTGTTCCTTCGCGTCGATTCGGGGTTAAAGTGCACTTTTGATTCAGAATGTCCTTTGATCTTCAACCACATCTGAAAGGCGAACTGATCGAGCTGCGACCGCTCGCGCCCGAGGATTGGCATGAGCTCTTTGCAGTCGCGTCGGATCCGCTGATCTGGGAACAGCATCCGGAGAACGATCGTTACAAGGAAGATGTATTCAAAATCTTCTTCGAAGGCGCTCTGGAATCAGGAGGAGCGTTTGTTGTTGTCGACACGAAAACTCAACAAATCATCGGATCGACCCGATTCCATGGGTACGATCCGAAAAAATCTGAAGTGGAAATCGGGTGGACATTTCTGGCGCGAAAATATTGGGGCGGGCGATACAACCGGGAAATGAAACAATTAATGCTCGCGCACGCGTTCGAGTTTGTTGAGAACGTTGTGTTCTTTGTCGGCGAAAATAACATCCGCTCAAAGAGAGCGACGGAAAAGATCGGCGCGGTTAAAAGTGGGACGGAGAAAAAGGTCTATGGAAACCGTCCGGCATCACTCAACGTAAGGTATGTGATTAAAAAACCGCAGGAGAAAGCTAAGAGTCAGAGGATCAGCGAGCGAGGCGTGTACGCTCCCGAAAATTGAAGCAAAAATACTGTAGATTTTTTGTTGACGGATTGCGCAGATTCCATATGTTGTGAATCCCGCGAAAGCGGATCAACCCCTTTGCGTGGGGTTGGTGTTCTTCTCTTGGCTTGAGACAAGCCGATCTTGGTCAGATTGATGGCGAGGGTCGAGTATTGTCTTGTACCGGAGAGGATTATTGGTCTTTGACAGTTTGGTCGTGGATTTCGAATAGAGAAATCCATCGATGGACATAGATAGTCAGCAAACATTGAATTGTGCGTTATCTGTCGATCTTTTTTGAAATTAAAGATTCAGATCGGACAAACGCTGTTTCGGATGAGGTGCAGCCCACAAGGCTGTCGCCACAGAAGAAGCAGGAATGAAAGTCAGATCGCAAACTTTCGGTTTCCTCACGGGAACCGAGTCGTTTTTAACGGAGAGTTTGATTCTGGCTCAGAACGAACGCTGGCGGCGTGGATAAGACATGCAAGTCGAGCGAGATTTTTTCCTGTAGCAATACAGGGAAACGTCTAGCGGCGAACGGGTGCATAACACGTGGGCAATCTGCCGAGAAGTGGGGGATAGCTCGCCGAAAGGCGAATTAATACCGCATGTGATCAGAGTGGACATCCATTCAAAATCAAAGTCG
>Ga0193735_1000376_pt1 | contig 14052 bp, 13 predicted proteins | sample U1m2metaG_FD_145080 | JGI IMG/M metagenome (GOLD analysis project Ga0193735, IMG submission 145080) | Soil microbial communities from a riparian zone of the East river system, Colorado, United States - U1m2 | ecosystem: Environmental > Terrestrial > Soil > Riparian zone | place: USA: East River... | reverse complement strand
AATTGAAACGAAAGAAAGTGGAAGTAGCTCGATAGTCATCGGATCGTAGGGTGCTCTGCTTTCAGGCCGGCGAACAAACCGAAATTGTCCGCGTGCGCGACCGACAGGAATGCGCCGCTTAGTGACAGCTGCGTTACTTTTGCGGTGTAACGCCGGCATCCAAACGGTTGTCGATAGTAGTGACATGAAAACTACAAAGTCGATGCGCGTTCGTGCTTCTCGTTTCCTGAGTGATCGGTACGCTTACAGGACACAACCCAATTACCTGTCTGAGATTGTCGCCTTCGCAATAATTGTGGTTATCGCCATCTGGCCGGTTTTTTTATTGGCTAATGCCATGGCGACGACACTGAGATAAGCGCAACCAAGATCATTTCAGATCGAAAAGTTGAGTGCGTTTCTCGAACTGGAACAAGGGAGCGGTTATGAGAATATCGAACTCAATCGCTGAGCTACGGCAACAGATTCGCCACGACCTGCGCGTCCAACATCCCGAATGGGTTGAGCCAAATGGCGGATGTCCCAAGTGCGATTCCTATGAGTCACGCCTTGCGGAACTACTCGAAAGTTTCACGCGAACGGGATCCAACGAGTCTGTCGCTGCTGTTCATCGCCACATCGAGCAGGCCTCAAACTGAATCAACACCGCAGCCGCCGGGTTAATGAAACCTGCGCCGCAAGTGGTTAACAATCTCTTGTGCACCAAGAATCCTCTGACGAATCTTGTTCAATAAAATGCTTCTTTATCAGTTTACGTTCCCGAGAACATTTCCCTTTTATCCGTCAACTTTTCATCCGCTCGCACAACGAGACGCTTTCCCTCGCTGCGAATGTGGGCCTGAAATCCAAACCGTTCGCCCGCCACCACTACAAAGTCCTGGCGCACATCGATTCCAAGCTTGATCACGGTTTTGCTACCACTAAACTGGCATCGGATTTTCTCGTGTGGGGACAACTCAATGTTATTACGATATTGCATGGCTCAGGTGAGTTTAGCGACTCGCCTGCGCTCTTACATGTGATCTAACGGGTTGACTGGAGACCAGACGTGAGGCCTTTCGTTGTTGGAATTTTAAGGGGTGAAGGCAGTGCACCAGAATTGATCGGCGCTGCATGCAGGGTGCTGAATGCAGTGGCTGAAAGTTCCGGTCTCGATTTTTGCATAAAAAGCGGAGGGAAAATCGGTTGTTCCTCGGCGGAATGTACCGGCGAATATCTTTCGGATGATGTCGTGGAGTTTTGTCGCAAAATTTTTGCGGCGGGCGGCGCAATTATGGCCGGTGCGGCAGGAGGCCGATTCGTTTATGACATGCGCCGCCGGTTCGACCTGTACTATAAACTCAATCCGTTGCGCTCGTATCCCGAATTACGCGACGTGTGCCGAATAAAACTCCCCGCGAAGCCACTCGATATTTTACTCGTACGCGAAAATTTAGAGGACATTTATCAAGGAATTTCAGTCGAAACATCTTGCGAAGACGGTCGTGAAATTCTTCACACGTTTGTTCATAAGGAAAAACAAGTGCGAGCGGTTTTGGAAGTTGCGGTAGCGGCAGCACGCGAAAGACAAAATGCTCTAGCGGTGATCAGCAAGAATTCCGGTCTCCCCGTTATTCATTCGCTTTGGCGCGGATGCGCGCTCGAGGTCGCTGGAGCCTCCGGGGTGAACGTGTCCTTTCTGGACATCGATTATGCCGCCTACAAACTGCTGCATGAACCTGAAAGGTTCGATGTCATCGTCGCGCCAAATTGTTTTGGCGATATTCTTGCTGACCTTGGCGGCGTTCTGGCCGGATCGCGCGGCCTGACTTTTGGGGCCAGCTACGCTGCGGACGGCGGCGCGGTTTACCAGACCAATCATGGAGCCGCTCATGATCGGGCGGAAACAGATACGGCCAATCCGGTCGGCCAGATTTTTTCTCTGGCAATGATGCTGCGACAAAGCTTCGGTTTCGATTCGGCAGCGCGCTTGATTGAGGATTCGGTGCGAGCGCTTTGGCGCGCCGGCTGGAGAACCGCGGACTTGAGCGAACCCGGCTGTAAAGTGGCGGGCACGCGGCAATTCGCGGAGTTGGTGGCACGCGAAATCCAGAGCGCCGGAGTCCGGCAGCATGAAGCCTGTTCTGCTCCTAGTTGATCTGCAGAATGATTTCCTGCGCGCTGGCGATTTAGAGCCGCACCCCGCCAGCATTGTCGCTGCCGCAGCCGATTTGCTGAATACATGCCGCACGGGCGCAGTCCCAGTCGTCCATGTTTGGAGCACGGTCAATAAGTCCGGTGATAACCGCATGCCGCATCGAAAAAGGAACGGCGGCTGGATGTGCCTTGAGGGTTCTGCGGGCCAGGCTTGTCCCGATGTGCTTCGTCCGCACAAGAAAGAAACGATCATCCATAAGATATTTTTCAGTGCCTTTTCCACAGGACAACTCGATTCGGTTTTGCACGAGCTCAATGCGGATGTGTTGATCATCGCTGGCGTGCACTTGCACGCGTGCGTGCGCGCAACTGCGCTTGATGCTTATGCCAAGGGGTACCGCGTCGTGGTGGTCGAGGATTCCACCGCGAGTAATGATCCGGTGCATGCCGCAATCTCAAAGCGGTACCTACAGGAACGATCTGTGATCTTCCGGAGTTCGGACGAGATTTCGGCGGCAATTGCCGCAGGCGCGGCAAAGTTGGGCAAATTATTGGTCGATACAGAGTCCGGGGTTGTCACTCATAGCTCCCCACAGAACCGCGAACGTAGATGGCGATTGGCGGCAGGACGAAAGTCCGATGTTACCGCTGCAGTCGCGGTAGCCAGAGAAATTTTCGAGTCTTGGCGGCGAGTTCGTGTCGATGAGCGGCTAAGGTTGCTGCAAGCCTTTGGCCGCCAGCTGCGGCAAAATAAAGGCGCACTCATCGAGCTTCTCGTCGAGGATATCGGCAAACCTGTTCGTTATGCACGTGATGAAGTGGCGCGTGCGATTGCTCTCGTCGGCGCAGCAGCCAAACAGATCGAACCAAAACAGGATCGCATACTGAAGAAAACGGGCTATCGACGCGAGCCGCTCGGAGTGATCGGATTGATCGGACCTTTCAATAACCCCCTTGCAATTCCGATCGGCAAAATTGTTCCCGCTCTGCTTTACGGAAACGTTATCATGTGGAAACCGGCCGTTCCCGGCTCGCGGATTGCGAAGAAAACAGCGGAGCTTTTCGCGATCGCAACTGGCCAGCCGAAACTGTTACAAGTTTTGTGCGGCAGCGATCAAACGGCACGCCAGTTAATGGCCGCCGCGGACGGGGTGACCATTTCGGGTTCGTTGAAAGCGGGACGAGCCGCACAGGAAATTTGCGCTGCGCGTCATATTCCGTTGCAAGCCGAGCTGGGCGGGAATAATGCGAGCATCGTTTGGGGAGACGCCGAGCTTTGCGCGGCGGCCGCGAGCATCACGGAAGGGGCTTTTGCTTTTGCAGGTCAACGCTGCACCGCGAACCGTCGGGCCATTGTCCATTCGAGTATTTACGATGTTTTTCTCGATCAATTGGTCATGGCGTCGCGTCGCTTGATTTTGGGCGACCCCGCGGACGAGAAAACGCAAATTGGGCCGCTCATTTCTTCTGCATCCCGCAACCGCGTGAAAGGAGTAATCGATCGGGCGCGAGCGGCCGCGTTTCGAGTTATTACCCCCTCGGGAAAATTGGACGGAGCACGGGGCGACGCGTGGTTGGAACCTACCATTGTGTGTTGCGACGATCCGAGCGCGGAAATCGTCCAGGAAGAAACGTTCGGTCCGGTACTCGTCGTGCAGCAAGCAGGGGATTGGGACCATGCGATTTCGCTGTGCAACGGTGTGAAGCAAGGTTTGGCTGCCGCCATCTTTACTACTTCGCCGAAGCGGATCGAAGATTTTCTCCGACGAACGCGCGCCGGAATCCTCAAGATTAACGGTTCCACAGCCAATGCAGCCGTGGATTTGCCATTCGGGGGCTGGAAAGCTTCCGGAATCGGCCCCGCGGAACACGGCCCCGCCAATCGCGAGTTCTTCACTCGCATGCAGTCGATATATTTGGCGTAAATCTTATGGACAACCCTGAACTCGCCACCTTCATTCGTCCGACTGCAAGACGGCTCCACGCCAGGGTTTTTCGTCCGATCGCGGCACGACTCCATGCAAACCACATGTCGCGCCTCGGCATCGCCAACACGATGCGCCTGGCTCATTTGTACAATCAGCTCAAGTTCGGCCACCAAGACCGCTGGCGCAGAGGCTTGTATCAAACCCAATTAGCTACCCTGCTCGAGGAAAACGGTGGATTAAGTCGGCCGCCCATCGAGATGAAAGACGGTTGGGCTCTCGACACCTCAATGTCCCTCCCCCACCTCGATCGTGTGTTGGAGGATTCGGACAACATTATCGCCGAACGTTCTGGAGAGCGGCGTTCGTCCAAGGGCGCTTATCGAAGCTACACTCAAGATATCTGTATGCCGGAGGATTCGGAGAGATATCCATCGTTCCTCGACTTTGCCACTTCGAGCGATGTGCTTTCCGTCGTGAGCCACTATTTGCAGTCCATTCCTGCCCTTTCCGCCACGCTTCCGCCCGGTATTCGCATTATGGAATCAAATGCCGCCTTCGATGATCAACCAGACAAGCCTCATGACAGCCAGCTTTACCACATGGATTACTATTCGCTGCCGCTTGTTTATATTCTCGTGCTGCTACGGGACACAACTCCCGAGCATGGCCCCTGGACGTTTCTTCCGCGCAGTGTTTCGCAGAAGACCGGCAGGGCCCTGAACTATTGGGGCCGGCAGCGTGCTTATCGCGTCAGCGATGAGGATATTTACTCGGTCGTTGACCGAAAGGAAGCCATCGAATTCTGCTTCCCGCGTGGTACCGTTCTTTTTATTGAATCCTCTGGCTGTTTCCATTACGGCAGCCGCAATTCGATCAAGCCTAGGTTCATCCTAATGATCGGCTACACTGGCGCGTGCCGGACGGATTTCAGCGAAGCGATCCTGCCGCACAAGGTCTATCCAGTCCGCGATACCGACTCGCGTCTGCGAAAGATGGTCCTGAACAAGAACATGCTTGAATGAACCGCGCGAGCGCAGCGACGGCGAATTGGCCCGAAGCCCTCATCGGACCGACAAAAGCAGAACAATGAGCGAACGTAAAGGTCGAACCAAGCTCGGCCTAAGTAAGTATGCGGCGGATGCTGCTGAGCGAGTGGTTGAACAGATGGCCAGTCGGCAGGCCTGCTTGTTTTAAATCTCCCTTTTAGCCCGGAGGAGGAAAAGGGTTGGAAAATGTATCGGAGATTCTCGCAATCCGACCTTCAGCTTTATGTTTGTGGCGGAATCCCTGAAATTTTGGCCAACGCGATTGTGAAACTGCCGTTTGCCGTCCCATACTGGCTGAGCAAGATATACCGCCGCAAACAGAGGCCTGAAGTGTAATATTAGAATTATCATGAACGATGCCAAAGGACGCATGTTGGCAAAAAGCGCAGATCGCTGTGTGCGCCGAATGGGCGCCTATCTGGCCACGGACGTCGGAATGAAACGATTTGGCCTGGGCAACGCGATGCAGTTGGGCAGACTTTATAACCGGGTCCGGTACCGGCGGCGGTGGAACAGCCATCTCGAAGCGTGCCGCGGGAGGCTACCCGGCCTGCTTCAGGAAAATGGCGGCGATCTCACCTTCCCACCCAAACTTCGCATGAAGGACGGATGGGTTCTCGATTCCTCCCACAGCCTCCCTCACCTCGATCGGCTTATCGAGGAGACGGGGGAGATCATTCGCGAATGCGGAGGAAGGAAGCACTCAGATATTCAATATCCTTTTTTACGAAGCCTCCTTTTCCCGGGTGATTTGAAGAAATATCCGGCGTTTCTCGATTTTGTCACTTCAACAGAACTGCTCGCAACGGTCATCGATTATTTGGGCACCATTCCCGTGCTCTCGAAAGTCCGTCCTCCCGGGGTGCGCTTCATGGAGTCCAACGTGAAGCTGGATCCCGATAGCCATCTCCCGCCACGCGACAGCCAGCTCTATCATATTGATTTCTATGATTCTCCGCAGGTCTATGTGCTTGTGCTGGCAGAAGACGTCACTCCGGAATGTGGCCCGTGGACCTTTCTGCCGGCGTCCACCACGGACCGCGTCGCCAAGGAGCTTGGCTACCGTGAACGGGGCCATGGTTATCGCGTCCAGGATGCTGATGTTTACCAATATGTGGACAAAAGTGCGGAAATCGTTTTCGCCTATCCGAAGGGCACGGTGCTGTTCATTGATTCCAGCCGCTGCTTTCACTTCGGCAGCCGCAACGCCGTGAAACCCCGTTTCATGGTGATGTATGGCCTCCAGTCCCCCTGCCGGAGGGATTTCGCTTATGCTTACATGCCGCACGAAGATTTTCCCATCCCGAAAGGAGCTTCGCGCCTGCGCAGGATGTTACTGGGAACGATTGACGATTCACTACCCAGTTGATCACCACGGTTAAAAGCATAAAGACACCACACACAGGTCAAAGCGTTCGTGTGCGCCCGACGAATTCTTTCGTCGAGTTCAACAAGCAGGAGATCAACCAATCGATCCCCGCGCGCTTCGAGCAACAGGTCAGCAAGTATCCCGACCGCGTTTCCGTCAAAACGGCCGGTCTCCAGTTTACCTACCTGGAACTGAATCAGTTTGCGAACCGAATCGCACGAGCGATCCTCGCTCGGAGCGGTCGCTCAGCTGAGCCTGTCGGTTTGCTGATCCAACAGGGTGCTCCCTTGATTGGAGCGATCCTCGGCGTGCTAAAAGCAGGCAAGTTCTATGTGCCGCTCGATTCCTCGTTCCCCGAGATGAGACTCGCGGCGGTGGTGGAACATTCGCAACCGAGTCTGATCCTAACTGACAACACGAACCTGCTCGCAGCCGAAAAGTTGAATAACGGCACGCGTCCCGTTCTGACCCTCGACGAGATCGGCGCCAGCTTCTCATCCGACGACCCGGGCGTGGCCATTTCACCCGAGGCCATCGCCTACATCCTGTACACGTCTGGGTCGACGGGAGAACCCAAGGGGGTTTTCCAGAGTCATCGCAACGTGCTTCACGCGATCATGAAGTACACTAATGGCGCGCATCTCTGCGCAGATGAGCGGCTGACGCTACTGATGTCGGCCAGCTTCGGCGCGTCGGTCTCGGACATTTTCGGCGCGCTGCTTAACGGCGCACAGCTTTTGCCCTTTAACATCAAGGAGGAAGGGCTGCTCCACTTGAAGGATTGGCTGAAGAATGAAGAAATCACGGTCTACCATTCCGTGCCAACCGTTTTTCGGCATTTTGTCGCCAGTCTGAATGGGGCCGAACAGTTTCCCCAATTGCGCCTGGTGAAGTTGGGAGGTGAGAGCGTTCATCGAAAGGACTTCGACGAATTCAAAAAACACTTCTCGCCGAGCTGCCTGTTCCAAGTGGGGTTTGGTGCCACAGAGATTCACAGTATTTGCCAGTATTTCTGCGATCACTGGAGCACCTTTGAAGGCGCTACCGCGCCTGTCGGCTACGTGATGGACGACACAGAGATCTTGCTACTCGATCGCAACGGGCAGCCCGTCAAGCCTGGCGACACTGGTGAAATCGCGATCCGAAGCAAGTATCTCGCGCTGGGATATTGGCGGCAACCTGAGCTCACGAAGAAGGCGTTTCGATCTGATCACAAGGACGAACCGCGCACGTACTGCACCGGCGACCTTGGTCGGCTACTGCCCGACGGTTGCCTTGTTCATCTGGGACGGAAGGATTTTCAGCTGAAGATCCGCGGTCACCGGGTCGAGGCGGCCGAGGTCGAGATGGCGTTGCGCGAAAATGCTTTGGTGAAGGAAACGGTTGTCGTCGAACGGCGGGATCGGAACGGCGAACCGCAGCTGGTCGGGTACATTGTTCCAACAGGGGGACCAGCGCCATCGATCAGCGGCCTGCGCGCTTCACTCAGGCAATCGCTTCCCGATTACATGATTCCGTCGGCCTTCGTTGTACTCGACACGCTGCCGTTGACGGACAACGGAAAGGTGGACCGCAACGCGCTCCCTCCGCCCGCACAAGAACGGCCTACCCTGGGGACAGAGTTTGTCGCGCCCCGCGACACGGTGGAATTTGAATTGGCGCGCATCTGGTCCGGCATCCTCGGCATCGAATCAGTTGGAACCCTCGACAATTTCTTTTCGCTGGGTGGCGACTCGCTCTCAGCCGTCCAACTCATTTCGCAAGTGAGCTGCTCCTTTCAAGTGGAGTTGGCTATGCAAACCCTGATCGAATCGCCAACGATCGCCAGCCTTGCGGAACAGGTCCGAATGCTTAAGCGGGGATCCCACTCCGCTAGTCAAGCGCCGTGGACATCGCTTGTATGCATTCGAGGCGGTAATTCAAGACAGCCCTTCTTCCTGATTCCGGGTGGAGTGGGAGGCTATGGGGAATTTCTCATCTATGCCCGAATGGCTGAGTATCTTGGTCCGGAATTTCCCTGTTATGGATTGCGTGCCCGCGCTTCGGATCGAAAACAGCGGCCGCACGCTTGCTCAAAAGAAATGGCTACCGACTACATTCGGGAAATGCGCGCGATTCAGCCTAACGGCCCTTACTTGCTGGTGGGAGAATGCGTGGGAGGAATCGTGGCCTACGAGATGGCGCAACAGCTTCTCGCTCAGGGCCAGCAAGTAGCCCTGCTGGCACTGCTGGATACTCCACGGCCAACGCGCGCCCGGCAATTTGGGTTCTGGTGGCGACAGCTGCGCGACCGTGGTTTGCTATCCTGGGGCCGCCTGCCCCGGCGAATTGTTCATCACTGGCGGCAACAATCAGCCGACCGCGGCTTGGGGGAACGCTTGGGACATCTCTTGGGTAAGTCCCGAAGCTTCGCGCAGAAAATCGCTTCCGTGTCATACCTGAAGCCGAGTCCTCCAAAAAATGAAAAGCTGAAAGACATGTGGCACGATGAGATTCTTCGCACCGGCTATCTGCGGATCCTGTATCGGTACCGACCCAGGCGCTATCCCGGCCGGATCACCATGCTTGTCAATGAAGTCGACGCCCGGAGACATCCGGACTTCGGCTGGCGGCGTTTGGCGGCGGGCGGCCTAACAATTTATACGGTACCCGGGGATCATTATTCCTACATCCGCGATCACGCGAAGAATATCGCCGAGAGGCTGCGCGATTGCCTGGAGAAAGCAGCGACGGAAAAGTAAAAGAGGCACGGCGGCGCGAATACGGAATGGCTGAATTACCGAGCGCCAGCGATTCTGCGCAACGTCGTGAGAACAGGCCCAAAAACGCTTTGTTGAATTAAGAGTCACTTGCTCTGCCAATTGAGCTAACGGCGCAACTCGCGTATGCAACGCACCTCGACTCTCAATGAAGTTGCGCCTATGAGCCGGCAACTATGCGACGGTACAGCGCTTCGTATTGGGGGACAATGCGATCTGCTGAGAACCTTTCGAGCGCGCGATTGCGACTCCGTTCACCTAGTTCTCGCGCTAAGTCCGGAGATTCGGCCAACGCATCTAACGCAGCAGCAGCAGCGCTTAGATCACCGAAAGGATATAGTGGACAAGAGTCTCCTACGACTTCGGGAATGCCACCGACGTCGAAGGCGACTACCGGTTTCCCATAAAATATCGTCTCGAGAATGCCCAGCCCGAAGCTTTCGTATTCGGATGTGTAGAGTCCTGCGTCCGCGGCCTCCAGATACTCGTCCACAACAGCCGTGTTTTGGCGAACAATGACGCGGTCGCGAACGCCCAATTCATCGAGCAGCGGTTCGTAAGAATCGAATGGGCCTCCCGCTAGAATGAACAATCGAAGGCGCGCCCGGTTCTTCGCCATGGCAATGGTGCGCAATAGAAGATCGATCCGCTTGACCGGTCGCAGATTCGACATGTGCAGCACAAGAAACTTGTCCGTTACGCCCAAATCGCGTCGAACTTCCTCGCGGCTTCGCTTCGGTTTGTTCGGAGTAAAGAAATTCGGAATCACTTCAATCGTTCGTTTCAAACGAAAAGTTTCCTGAGTTTGATTCCGAAGACTTTCTGAAACCGCCGTCACCGCATCGGAATGCACGAGGGCGTGCTCGATGGCAGTGCGGTAATCGGGATCTTGTCCCAGCAGCGTGGTATCGCTGCCATGCAAAGTTGTAATGATGCGCGGAGCTGATGATCCTAGGATCTGCGAGGCTAAACAGGCGGCTAGTGCATGTGGCACCGCATAATGAACATGAAAAAGATCGAGCCTGTGGGAACGCGCCACTTCCGCCATTTTCACTGCGAGCGGCAGAGTGTAGTCGGGGCACGGAAACAAAGGGTTGTGCACAACTTCAACTCTATGGAAGTGAAGACCCTCTTTCGGCAGGTCGAGCCGAACGGGTTGAGCGTAACTAAAAAAGTAAACTTCATGACCGCGCCGAGCCAATTCTGACCCGAGAGCGGTCGCCAGAATTCCACTCCCGCCGATCAACGGAAAACATGCAATCCCAATTTTGAGCGGCGCCGATTCCATCATGCGTCCGTATAAGCTTTGCCGGAATCGGAAATTTCGATGCGCTCCATGAATTTCACCGTGGGATCATCGGTCTTGTTGATGTAGTGCTGCTCGCTGGCGCCGGCGACGTAATGCGTGCATCGAATCACCGACTGCATCCAACGGAAACGAGTATCGCGGGTCGGGCTGATTTGCTTCGGGTCGAATTCTCCTCCCGGAACCTCTAGAAACCGATCGCCTCCTTTGTGTAACAACAATTTGCCGTCGCGATAACGTGCACGAACGATCTCGCCTTCATATCGCACATCGACAAAGTAGTCCGGTATCGCCACAGCGCGCACTCGGAACACTGGTGCACTGGATCTCTCCACCCGCACACCTTCCAGCAGCCCCATCCGGGTGTACATCTCGAGACAGAAGTCTGCCACGTTTGAACATTTCGTCTCATTGAAGTGTGCGACTAGAGAATGCCGAACATAACTCGGAAGTTGACGCGCGGTTTTCTCCTGCCACTCCGGAAGAACACGTTTGGCGTAGAGGGGCGAAAACTGCTTTTGAATCCGATTCTCGAACTGAAAGTTTAGCGACACTTCATGACTGCTGTGTTGGTCTCGCAGAATGGTAATCGTCTCGCGCGGGTCATGATCACTATCGTGAAAGAAAAAGACAATTTCTCCGCCAATTTCTTTTTGGAGGCGCCGGGCCGTCAGAATCTTAGCGGCCAAAAACCGCTTGGGAAAAAATCCGCACGGTTGCTGGCCGAAACAAATAATCGGGTGATCCATCGCTCCGAAGAACCTTCATACCCCAGCGGGAGCTTCAGTGTTGCGAAAGATAGTTTGTTGCAGGACCGGCGCCAGGATGAGTACGGCGGCGCATCCAATAAAATTGTACCAGAGGTAACCAATGTTCGTCATCGCAAACAGGATGAAGACGAGTGCCTGGGCAATGATCGCGGCGAAAAACACCGCCGACCCTGCAACTCCGCGAATGAAGAAAGCTGCGAGGAATAAGCCAAGGATACTGCCATAGAACACGGAGCCAAGAATGTTGCCGGCTTCGATGAGATTTTCGACCAGACTGGCGAATGAGGCTACTGCGATGGCGGCCAAACCCCACGCAGCCGTCAGCGCTTTCGCGGCGACCACATAATGATGATCGCTCGCATTGGGGCGAATCAACGGCCGATAAAAATCAACCGCGGTGGTCGTTCCGAGAGCGTTCAGAGCTGCTGCCGTCGCTGACATCGTGGCGCACAAGATCACTGCGATGAGTAATCCGACAATCCCATGCGGCATCTGTTGAAGAATAAACGTAATGAACACGTAATCCGATTCCTTGCTCTTCGGATCCACTCCCGCCTGCACGAGGACTGCCTTGGTTCGATCCCGTAGCGCGCGCGCCTCCGCCTCAAGGCCATACAGCCTTGTCATTGCGAGGTCGCGCTGGTCTGGCAACGCATTGGACACAGCGCGAATGGCGTCGCGCTTTTGCGCGAAAATGTCATCAAATTGCGTGTGCAATGCGGCTAGCTCCGGTGCGTAACCGTTCTCCACCGCACGTTGGTAGGCCGGTTGATTGAAATAAATCGGTGGTTTTTCGAATTGATAAAACATGAAAACAATCGCGCCCAGCAGCAGAATGAAAAATTGCATCGGCACTTTGACCACTGCGTTGAAGAGCAAGCCCAGACGGCTTTCTTTGAGCGAGCCACCTGCGAGATATCGTTGGACCTGCGACTGGTCCGCTCCGAAGTAAGAAAGCGCGAGGAAAAAGCCGCCGATGACACCCGACCAAAATGTATAGCGCTTGTGCGGATCGACCGAGAAACTAACAGCCTCGAGTTTGCCCATTTTACCGGCGACCGACAGCGTGCTGTGGAATGATAGATCCGGCGACAGCCGGTAAACCGCGACGGCGAATGCAATCGCCATCCCGACGAGAATCACGATCATCTGGTAACGTTGAGTGATGCTTACAATCTTGGTCCCGCCCGCGACCGTGTAGATGATCACCAGTCCGCCTGCGAGCCAGATGGTCAAATTCAAGCGCCATCCGAGCAACGCCGAAAGAACAATGGCCGGCGCATAGATTGTTATTCCAGCAGCGAGGCCGCGTTGCACGAGAAAGAGAAATGCGCCGAGGAGCTGGGTCTTACGATCGAACCGCTGGCCCAGGTACTGATACGCCGTGTAAACTTTCAGCCGCTGGTAAATCGGAACGAAAATTGCGCACACAACGATTAGCGCGAGCGGCTGCCCAAAATAATTCTGGATAAAACCTATGCCGCTCTCATACGCCTGACCCGGCATGGAAAGAAACGTGATCGGGCCCGCCTGCGTCGCGAGCACGGATAATCCAATGGTTGCCCATCCAATACTCGCATCACCCTTCAGATATTGGCGCAACGAGGCGCTGCCACGCGTTCGCCAAAGACCGTAAAGGGGGATCGCCAGGATCGTGGCGACGAGAACAAGATAGTCCAGCCGGTTCACGAGAACCGGAGGGTGAAGAGGTACAGGAGCAGCACCTCGACCGCGAAAAGCGAAAGCGCCAGGCTATAGGCTTTGCGCCAGGAACGCGCGTCCGGCTCGCTATCGCGTATGCTCATTTTCCGAGCGACACCATGTTTGCAAACAAGCGGTACGCCCCCCGGACACCGGCCGGCAATTGTCGAAACCAAGAATAACTCGTGTAGATAAAGAAACCTTTGCCTGATTTCGCCACGAGCAGGCCGCCATCGAGCGGCTTTTCGTTAGGATCGTTGCACGACAAAATCGGCGTCCAGGCGGCATCCCACTTGTCAGGAAAATACAGGCCACGTTCCTGCACCCACCCGTCGAAATCCTTCGACGTAATTTTATTGGGCGTCGTCACAAGCAGATGATTGGGTACTAGAATGCGCACTTCGGCATTTTCGTCCGTAACGCGATCGCGCGAAATTTCCAATGGATACGGCGCCATTTCCTTGGTTTTGAGATCGGCGGTGGTGTTGTACTGGGCGATTGCCACTCCCCCATTCTTTACATACGTAAACAGCTCCGGCAGCCATGTGGATATTCGATCATCTGTGTTGTAAGCGCGGATTCCGAGCACTACGGCAGAGAACTGCGCCAGGTTTTTAGCGGTGATATCAGCATCACTTAACATCTTCACCGTGTAACCGATCTGTTGCAGGCTTTCCGGAACATCGTCACCGGCGCCTGGAATGTAACCAATGCGCTCTCCTTTTTTCCGGATGTCCGCACGAACCACTGTGACCTCCGCCCTCGGCATCAGGATGTGAACCCCAATGTGTGGATAAGAAATGCGGACGTGTCCGAATGAATATTCACGACCTTCGATGGAAGCGATAGCCCGCAAGGTTCCTTCGCTATCTTGCTCCGGCGGTTTGACTGTGAAAGCCGCAACCGTCTCTGCATTGGCTCCCTTAAGGTCGATCTGCACAGCGGCTGGATCGACGTGCCAGCCATCGGGCGCAGTCAATCTTAATTGTCCCTTAACCGGTCCGGTTGATGCAATCACACGCACTGAAACGGACTTC
>Ga0193735_1000375_pt1 | contig 14058 bp, 9 predicted proteins | sample U1m2metaG_FD_145080 | JGI IMG/M metagenome (GOLD analysis project Ga0193735, IMG submission 145080) | Soil microbial communities from a riparian zone of the East river system, Colorado, United States - U1m2 | ecosystem: Environmental > Terrestrial > Soil > Riparian zone | place: USA: East River... | reverse complement strand
GCAAGTGTCCGTGTGTTCGATGCTGCGGTTGAAAAAGCGTACGCCGGGAAAAAGAAAATCGCGTGGTTTGAGGTCTTCGCCGGCCAGACCGCGAAGGACGAATTCGATGAATGGCTGCCAGACGACACAGTAGAAGCGTTCCGCGAGTATCTGGTCGGAATCAAAGGTCCGCTGACTACACCTGTGGGCGGGGGCATTCGCTCGCTCAATGTTGCGCTGCGGCAGCTGTTGGATCTTTTCGTTTGTTTGCGGCCAGTGCAATACTTCAAAGGCGTCCCCTCGCCCGTCAAGCACCCAGAGAAAGTGAACATGGTGATCTTCCGGGAAAACACGGAAGACATTTATGCCGGCATCGAGTACGCGGCGGGCACGCCTGAGGCGCAAAAGATCCTCGATTTTCTACAAAAGGAATTTCCGAAGGAATTCGACAAAATCCGTTTCGGCACAAAGGAGAAAGCAGCGGACTTTTGGAAAAAGGTCGGCGCGCCGGAAAGCGACGAGGTCTGCGTGGGAATCGGAATCAAGCCGGTCAGCCGCTCGGGCAGTGTGCGCCTCATTCACAGCGCGATTTCCTATGCGATCCAGAACCAGCGCAAGAGCGTGACGCTGGTGCACAAGGGTAACATTATGAAATTTACCGAAGGCGCCTTTCGCGATTGGGGCTTTGAAATCTCGAAAAAATATTTTGGCGCGGAAGAATTCGATGGCGGTCCGTGGTGCAAAATTCCCATGGGCAAACCGGGCGCGGCCATTGTGATCAAAGACGCAATTGCCGATATCACCCTACAGCAAGTGCTGACGCGGCCAGAGGATTTCGACGTCATCGCGACGCTCAATCTAAATGGCGATTACTTGAGCGATGCGCTGGCCGCGCAAGTGGGCGGAATCGGCATAGCGCCTGGAGGAAACATTAACTACATCACAGGCCACGCAATCTTCGAAGCGACTCATGGCACCGCGCCGAAATACGCCAATCAAGACAAGGTGAATCCTGGCTCGGTGATTCTTTCAGGTGAAATGATGTTCCGCTATATGGATTGGGCGGAAGCTGCCGACCTGATTCTCAAGGGATTAAGCGGCGCGATCGCGAGCAAACGTGTCACGTACGATTTCGCACGTCTCATGGAAGGCGCGACTGAAATCAAATGCAGTGAGTTCGGGGATAATGTGATTGCCCATATGTGATCTCAGAATAGTCAGAGATTCCTCGACTTCGCTCGGAATGACAGATTGGTCTTGGCGATAATGTGATCGAGCACATGTGAGCGCAATGTCGAAGCACGAATGTTGAGTGACAAAATGATGACGAACGATCGAATGACGAAAGGATGTCCATCTTGCAGTTCGGGCTTCGAGCTTCGTCATTCCTTCGTCATTGGTCATTCGTCATTCGTCATTTAGGTTTACTCGTGCCTTCTTCGTCGCTCTGGCAGCGTTTCCAACGATATTTTTTGTACTATCGCGATCTCGATTTTTCGCTCGACATCAGCCGGATGAAATTTCCGGAGGATTTTTTCGAGAAAATGCAGTCGAAGGTCGAGAATGCGTTTGCGGCAATGCGAGAGTTGGAAGCGGGGGCAATCGCTAATCCCACCGAAAAGCGAATGGTTGGTCATTATTGGCTCCGCAATCCCGCGCTTGCGCCGACTGCGGAAATTCGAAACGAGATTGAAGACACCCTCAATCGCGTCAAAAAATTCGCCGAAGATGTTCATGCTGGGAAAATCACCGCTGAAAATGGAAAACGCTTCAGGCACGTGCTGCTGATTGGGATCGGCGGCTCGGCTCTGGGGCCGCAGTTCGTGGCAGACGCGCTGGGTTCGGCGAGTGCTCCCATGGACATTTTTTTCTTCGATAATACGGACGCGGACGGATTCGATCGCGTTTTCGACAGGATGAATGATCTGCTTTCCCAAACGCTTGTCGTTGTGGTTTCCAAATCCGGCGGGACGAAGGAAACACGAAATGGAATGCTCGAGGCGGAAGAGCGATTCAAAGAAAAGGCGCTTCGGTTCAACAGACATGCAGTGGCCGTCACCGGCGTGGGGAGCGAGCTCGACAAGTCTGCTGAAAAAAATGAATGGGTCGCTCGATTCCCGATGCACGATTGGGTCGGTGGGCGCACTTCAGTGATGAGCGCGGTCGGGCTTCTCCCGATGGCGCTGGAAGGCTTTGACATTAATCGTTTTCTAGCCGGGGCGGCGGCCATGGACGAGCGGACCCGCGCACCTGATGTCGCACAAAACGCAGCGATGCTTCTGGCGCTCATGTGGTACTACGCCGGCAATGGCAAGGGCGACAAAGATATGGTGATCCTTCCGTACAAAGACCGGCTGGCCTTGTTCGCCAAGTATTTGCAGCAACTCGTGATGGAATCGTTAGGTAAAGAAAAGGACCTCGACGGCATGATCGTGCATCAGGGGATTGCTGTTTATGGCAATAAAGGCTCGACCGACCAGCACGCTTATGTTCAACAGTTGCGCGACGGCGTCTTAAATTTTTTCGTGACGTTCATCGAAGTGCGCAAAGATCGGAGCGCTGAGCGGTTCGAAGTCGAGGACGACGTCACGAGCGGCGATTATCTTCAGGGTTTTTTGCGCGGCACGCGAAGCGCGCTCTACGAGAGCGGGCGTGAATCAATCACGATTAGCATTTCCGAGGTGAACGCGTTTAACCTCGGAGCGTTGATTGCGCTTTACGAACGTGCGGTGGGCTTTTATGCCTGGCTGGTTAACATCAACGCCTACGATCAACCCGGCGTTGAGGCAGGAAAAAAGGCGGCGACGAGACTGTTGCAGCTTCAGAAACAGGTGAGCGAGAAACTCGCCACCGATCGCGGACAAACCGCCGAAGAAATTGCGTACTCCATCGACGCAGAACCGGAAGATGTGTTTCATGCGCTGCGACATATGGCGAGCAACAATCCGCACGTTAAGGTCGCGCCCAGTGAGCAAGCGGCGGAAGACCAGTTTTCACTCGAACGATAGCGGTAGTGTACCGTTTATGGCAGAGAAGACTTCGCAGGATGCAAAAGATTCTCTAAGCATCCCGTGGCGCAACGCAATTCGCTTTATCGGACAACTCAGTCATGATCTGCGCAACGATTTAAATGCGATCGAACTGCAATCCGCTTACATCGGTGAGCTCGAGACGAATGAAGAACTTCTCGGTGAAATCAAACGTTTGCGTGAAATGGTCTCGCGTTTGGCCTCGACTTTACAACGGCTTTCCAGAGACGTCGGGGAGGTTAAACCCACCCTGATTTCTTACCGGGCTACCGATCTCATGGAAGACCTGCGCAGGAAAATTGACCACGATTTCCCGAAGAAAAATACCGAGATCACCTGGGAGATTCAGCCTGGCAACGCGATGTTGAACGTTGATCCGCAACTTTTGCAGGAAGTATTTACCGAGCTTTTCGCCAATGCTTTCCGGCATGACCGTGGCAAAGGCCCACTTTTGGCGAAAGCCGAAATCGACAACGACCGGTTCCGCTTCACTCTCCATGAACCAAAGGATCGTTTTGAGTTTGCTACGCAAAATTGGGGGCGCGAACCGCTTCGGAAGATCAGTCTGCGCCATTATGGTCTTGGTCTGAATCGCGTCCGCGCTATCGTAGAGGCCCACGGCGGCGAACTGCATGCTCAATATGATCCGAACGTTTCAGAGCTCATTACGACGCTTACTCTTCCCGTGCCAAACGAGGCCTCCGATTAAGCTTGAAACGTCGATCATTTCTCAGCGTTTAAGCAACTGGAGCCCACGGTTCGTGCGTAGCACGAGCAGCGCAATTTGAATGAAGACAGAAAATCATCGTGTCCTGATCATCGATGACGAGCGGCCAGTGCTCATGACGCTCGAGGCTCTGCTGAAGCGACATGGTTATCAAGTCGAGACCGCGCCCACTGCTGCACAAGGACTCAAGTTGCTGAAATCAAAATCGCCAACGCTCGTATTGCTCGATCTTCGACTGCCGGATGCGGACGGATTAGAAATGCTGGAGCGTATCAAGGGCGAGCTACCAGAAGTGCAGGTGATTATCCTGACAGCACACGACTCATTGCACAATGCCATCGAATCGATCAAACGCGGCGCCTATCATTTCATTAGCAAGCCATACGCGCCCGAAGAACTGCTTAGCCTGGTGGAGAAGGCATTCGAAAAACGGTTCCTCTTGCGGGAAGCCGAACACCTCCGGGAAAGAACAGAGCAGCTCGAAAAGCGTCTCGAGATCGCGGAGGCGCGACCCACGCCGATTTTCAAGAGCAAACCAATGCAGGAAATCGAGGAATTGATTGAAGCGATGGCGCCCTCGGATGCCAACGTTCTGATCGTTGGCGAAAGCGGCGTGGGCAAGGAAGTGATCGCCAACGCGATTCATGCCCGGAGCCGACGCGCAGGACAACCAGTGGTGAAGCTGAATTGTGCAGCGTTCCCTCAAACGATGATCGAGGGAGAACTTTTCGGTTATGTGAAAGGAGCGTTCACCGGGGCGATGCAGGATTTTCCTGGAATGATCGGGGCGGCTGACGGTGGCACCCTTTTTCTGGACGAGATATCCGATATGCCGGCAGACTTGCAGACGCGTTTCTTGCGCGTTCTGCAGGAGCGCGAGTATCGGCCGCTTGGCAGCACGCAAACAATGAAAGCAGACTTCCGAGCGATCGCTTCGACCAATCGGCCGATTTCACAGGCGCTCGCGGAGAACCGGCTCCGCTCCGATTTGTACTACCGGCTAAACACTTTCCAAATCGAAGTGCCACCGCTCCGGAAACGCAAAGAGGACATCCCGCCGCTGATCGCCCAATTCGTGAAACAATTTTCTCAACAACTCGGCAAACCGGAGCCAGATGTTTCACCAGATGCATTTCAGAAATTGCTTGATTACTCCTGGCCGGGAAACGTCCGCGAATTGCAAAACGCGATTGAATACGCCGTGGTGCTGGCGCGCCAAGGCGTCATTGGCATAAAGGAGCTCCCGGCGGAGATACAGTTGCCTCCCGAGCTGCAACAGGCCGAGCGCAGTGCGTTACCGCGCAGCGGCGTACAAACTCTCGACGACTTGGAGCGAACCGCCATTCTGCAGGCGCTTGCAGAGTGCCGCGGTAACAAGAAAAAGGCGGCCGAACTTCTCGGCATCCAGCGCCCCACCCTTTATAACAAGATGAAGCGCTACGCTATCGAGTTGTAAGACGGTGCGATCGCCTGCAAGAAGTAGTTCCTTTTACTCGCCGCGATAAACGCAGCGCGCTGTCGGTGTTTCGTGCACCACGATCTCGCAAAGACCTGGACATGCTGACTCCAACTTTTTCCAGAACCATTGTGCCATATTTTCGATCGTCGGATTCTCCAGTCCTTCGATGTCGTTGAGATACTTGTGGTCCAGCATTTTCATTAGCGGTTTTATCGCGGCGCTGATCTCCGCGTGGTCGTAAACCCAACCGGTTTTTGGATCGACGTCGCCTTCGATTGAAACTTCGACCTTGAAACTGTGCCCATGTAACCCGCGGCATTTGTGTCCTTCCGGCACATTGGGCAAAGTCTGCGCTGCTTCGAAAGTGAAATCTTTCGTTAATCGTGCACGCATCACGCCCACATTACCATCTCTACATCTGCATTGTCATCCCGAACGAAGTGAGGGACCTCCCATAAACTCGGAAGATCACTCAGCTACTTTGCGTGACCGATCACCCATTGTGAGATCCTTCGCTCCGCTTAGGATGACCGCAGAGGTCGTCCGTCAATCGTTCAGACTCCCCGTTGTATCGGGCTCCAGATGAATTTGTGCATCTGAAGTTGAAACCGGACATCGAGTTTATCGGCCAGAATCCATTCAACGATTTCGCGCGGATCAATTCTTCCGAAAATCGGGGAGAACAGCACGGCATGACAGCGGGAAGGGAGATCGTAACGCTGCACCTTGTCGCGAGACCAGTCGTAATCTTCGCGCGATCCCATTACGAATTTCACTTCGTCGCGCAGCGTAAGATAATCGATGTTGGACCAAAGATTTTTGTCCACTTCGCCGCTGTCGGGCGTCTTTAGATCCATGATCCGATGAACGCGCGGATCGACTTTGGAGATATCGTGCGCGCCGCTAGTTTCGAGCAGAACCGTGCAGTCCGCGTCGCATAGCATCGACATCAACGGCAGCACGTTCTTCTGCAACAAAGGCTCCCCGCCCGTGATCTCGACCAAAGGACAACAAAACGCCACGACGGTGTTAACAATTTCCAGAAGTGTTTGCTTCTTCCCTTCGTAAAATGCGTACTCTGTGTCGCAATAGTTGCAGCGCAGATCGCAGAAGGTGAGCCGCACAAAGACGCACGGTCGCCCCATCCAGGTGCTCTCGCCCTGAATCGAGTGATAAATCTCGTTAATAGTCAGCGTCTTTTCCGGTTCCGGCATACCGTCGGAAGATCGAATCGTGCATTCGCCAAGTCGATAAACGTCTTATGCGAGCGATCGTAAAGCAAGTCTCGCGCGAGAGACCAATCTCCTCCCAGGCGTAGCGGATGCCTCGACGCCCGTGGGAACGGCGGTTTCTCGTTTGGTAATTTTACTAAGATTTTTGATTGACGGGCTCATGGCGCAACTCTACTCTCGCGGCCATGAGTTCCGGTTTCGCCTTAACCTCTTGCCGTTTTGCTCCATTTCCACTCCGCCCAATTGCCCGACTAACCCTCGTGTTTGTGGCGGGGATTTTCTTTGCGGCTGTTCTTGCCGCGCAAGCGCAGGAGTCTATTGAGCCGGACATCCTGCCTTCGTTGGCCGAGCCGCCGCCCTCGTCAGTGGAACCGCCGCCGTCTACCTCCGCAGAGCCATTCCCAGCCTCAACTCAATCATTGCCATCGAACACCGCGGAGCCATTGCCCTCATCAGAACCGCCGTTGCCTTCTTCCGAGGAGGCGTTTCCGTCTTCACGCGAGCCGCTGTCGTCATCAATGAACTACACTGGGGGCTACACAACCGTTGTTCCGGCGCCGGTACCGGCGGGTCCTAACGGCGTAGTGGACACCAGGGTATTTCCAGGTGGCGAAACGATTTATTCAAGTGAACCGCGTCGCGTTTACTACAAACTGGGGATGACAGTGCGAGGTGTGTGGGATGACAACATCTTTATCAGCAATACCAATCGGGTCTCAGATTATTATTTCGCGATTGAACCGTATATTACCGTCGGAGTCGGCGACGTCGAGGGGCGCAACAAGAGCTATCTCCGGTTGGATTACATGCCCAGCGTTATTCTGTTCGCAGATCACTCAGATGAAGACGCATTTAACCAGCTGATTCACGTCGAGGGCGGGTACGATTTTGGCCGATTGAGGCTGAGCATGTCCGAGGATATCGCGCTACTGGAGTCGGCAAACCTCAACAGCTTCGTCGATACGACCGGGCTGTGGGCAAACCTCGATGCGAGCGCGCCAACGCGGGTCAACATCTTCAGCACGCGCTTGAGGGCAGATTATCAGCTAACCGGAAAAGTATTTCTGCAGGGTGAGCTTGATTCCTTGATCTACTTCTATCCCGATAACATCAGTTCCTATATGATCTCCGGCGGGCTGTATGTTTACTACCATTGGCTGCCAAAAGTGACGGTCGGCATTGGCGGCACCGTCGGGTACGATTGGGTGGACGATCCGAGTACTAACCAAACTTTCGAACAGGTGAACGTGCGCCTCAATTATGAGGTGACAAACAAATTTTTCTTGTATGCTTCGGCGGGTGTTGAGTTCCGCCAGTTCGACGGCAACCGCGGCACCTACACCTCGCCGGTGTTTGAAGTCGGCTCGATTTATAATCCCTTCAACGGTACCACTCTCACGCTGGCTGCTGGCCGGCGGATTTACAATTCCGGGTACCTTGCTAACCAGGATTTCGGTACCACATACATTGTGGGCCGGTTTCAGCAGCGTTTATTTCGGCGCGTTTACTTGGGCTTGGCCGGCGGCTATGAAAATTCAGACTACATCGCCACTGACCGCGACGTCAGTGCGCCGCGGAATGATAATTACTGGTTTATCGAACCGTCCGTTGACGTGTTGATTACCAGGTGGCTGAGTGCCGGCGTCTATTATCTCTATCGCGAGGACAGCAGTAATATCGATTTCTTCAGTTTCTATGATAATCAGGTGGGCGTTCGGGCGACGGTCAGGTTTTAAAAAGGGATTCAGTCGTTTGCGAACTGGGATGCCGCGGTGGTGCTTGCCGATTGTAGTTGCATTCGGGTTGCTGCCAGGCTTTCTGTCAGCCCAAATCGCGCCGACAACCAGCGGGTCGTCTCGGCCGGGCACATCTATCCCTAACACGCCAGCGGCTGTTTCATCTTCTGCTTTCAGCGGCGGAGCCAGCGCACCGGCTGGTTACATTTTGACTCCGAACGATCAAGTGGCTGTCGAGGTTTTCGGCGAAGATGATCTACGCACAAATGGACGATTGAACCCCGAGGGCAACTTGAGTGTGCCATTGCTGGGCTCGATCCATTTGGCGGGACTGACCCTGACTCAGGCAGCTTCAAAACTCACAGAGTTGTACGGCCGCGATTATCTGGTCAACCCAAAAATCAATGTCGTGGTCCTGAGCTACGCAAAGCGGCGTTTTTCGATATTGGGCCAGGTAAATCGACCTGGCAGTATCGAAATGCCCGATACCAATCCGGGCGGTATCGACCTACTGGAGGCGGTCGCCATGGCCGGCGGATATACGCGCATCGCCGCACCGGAAAGAATTACGGTGCGACGACATAACGCCAGTGGCGATCAAATTTTCAAAGTGAATGCGAAGCGCTTCACCAAGGGGAGCGGCGGCGGTTTTCTTGTCGAGCCGGGCGATACCATTACCGTGGGCGAAAGTATTTTTTAGCTGAAAATTTTGCGCCTTCGCCTTTCCGAGCGCGCTGCTTGAGTGTAAGCTTCGGGCCAATATTTACCGTGATTGATCCTGCCTACTCTGTGAGGGGAACGAACGTTCCCACAAATCCCGAGAAACCAGTCGTTTCTCTAAGCGGGCATTACGCAGAGGGACTACAGACGTTTGATTTTCGGCGCTACTGGCATTCTTTCGTCGAGCGTATTTGGATCGTTGCCATCTGCGTTCTGGCCGGCCTTTTTCTGGCGCTGGGTTACCTCGCGCGGACGCCGAAACTTTATCAGGGGCACACAGTTCTGGAAGTGGATTTCCAAGAGCCGAGTGTCATCGCTGCGGACGCTTCCGCTCGCATGCGCTCCGCGTTTCTGGCCAGCCAGGAAGCCCTGCGAACCATCGAACAAAATTTAACTAACCAAACCCTTCTTTCCCGAGTCGTGCGTTCGGAGGGTTTAGCGGAAGACGGTGGACGCGCGCTTGTGGGCCAGAGTATTGTCACCGATAAAACTTCCAGCTCGGCGCTGCCCGGCGATTCCTCACAAGCTGCGAACAAGACCAAGAGTGCGACTGGCATCACAATATTTACGCCGCTCGAAGAAGTATTGGGACGAGCGATCGTGGGCATGGTCAAACCCATAATCCGGCGCGGGACACGCCTGATCGATTTATACGTGACGCACCGCGATCCAGCCATGGCACAGCGCCTGTCCGACGCAATCGGTCGCGAGTACATCCGCAGCTCGATCGAGCAGCGCGCTTCGTTCAGCGAGGACGCATTGCGTTATTTGCTGGAAGAAGAACAGCGATTGAAGGCGAACCTGCAAAAAAGCGAGGCGGCTGTCGCCGAATATAAGGCAAAGAATCCAGATGCGTTGCAACTTGGCGGCGGTACAGCCGCGACGGGCTCACAGGAGGGATCTGGTGCTGGCGCTGGTGGACCTCGCGGCGGCTTGGTGGAGGACAAACTACAAGAGCTAAACAACAAATTGACCGGAGCGAAAGCCGATCAGATCAGGCTTGAAGGCGAGCTTCAGCAGGTTGCGCAAGCTGGCAACAACATTGATGCGCTGCTAGCGATTCCAAGTATCTCTGCCGCTGGACGGGTGACTGAAGCGCGGCGCAGTATTACTCAAATGGAAGCGACGATCGCCACCTACGCGCTACGATATAAGGACAAGCATCCCAAGATGATTGCCGCCAAGGCTTCGCTGGCCGAGGCCAAACAAAAGCTTCGCCAAGCAGTGTTGGAGCAACCCCCGATTCTGCGTAACGCCATCGAACAAGTCAAGGCCACCGAGACCAGCTTGCAACAAGCGTTGCAAGACCAGCAGGGCGTCGCGGTCAATCTCAACCGCACAGCGATCGGCTATCAGGAATTGGCTCGACAAGCCGAAACCGATCGTGCGCTTTATGAGAGCGTCCTTCGCCAGATAAAAGAGACAAATTTAACCAAAGACGTGAAGACGAATGCAGTCAGCGTCATCGAACATTCCCCACTTCCCGGTTCGCCTGTGAGTCCGCGTCCGACAAAAACGATCGTTTGGGGACTGCTTGCGGGTATGGCTGTTGGGCTGGTCTTCGTTTTTGGCCTCGACGCACTGGATCGCTCCATCAAAACCGTGGACCAGGCAGAAACTACACTTGGATTGCCTGTGTTTGCAGCTGTTCCCGAAACCACCGAAGAAGGTCCTGTTTCCAGGCTAAAACGGCGAAGCAAAGCTTTGGGAAATTCGAACTACCGCGTCGTCGTGGAGACGCCTGAAAGCCCGGCGGCCGAAGCATTCCGTAATTTGCGCGCAGCACTTTCTCTGTTAGGCCCGGAAGTCGAGCGCAAGGTTTCACTTTTCACCAGTGCTCTGCCCGGCGAAGGAAAGAGTTTCACCAGCGCCAATTATTCGCTGGCGCTGGCTCAGCAGGGCTATCGCGTCCTTCTCATCGACGGCGACCTGCGCCGGCCAAACATGCACAAGATTTTCCGCTTCCCGAATGCGCGAAATAATTCGGACGAAGACAACCCGCCGGGAGTGACGGATTGCCTGGTGGGTGAAGCGGATGTGGCCTCGGCAGCGCGTCAGATTCCCGCTGGAGAAATCCAACTGGTCGACGAAGACATTGAGCTGACGGGAAAAATTCTCACCGCAACCGGAGGCCAGCTTTTCGTTCTTGCAGGCGGACGACGTGCGCCCAATCCGGCTGAGATTCTTGCCGGGCCGTTCTTCGGCCAGCTGATTATTGAAGCTGCAAAACTCTTTGATCGCGTAGTGATCGATAGCGCACCCATTCTGGCAGTCAGTGATACTCTGCTCATGACTCCACACGTCCAGACAGTTTGCATCGTTGTTCGAGCGGCAAAAACGCCGCGGCCTGCGCTGCGCCGCGCGATTTCCTTGCTGGCAAAGTCAGGAATTCGGCCGGCCGGTCTGGTCCTGAATCGACTGCGGCGGAGCGGCGGGGTTGGCTATTATTACTATTATGCTTCGCACGGTTACGGTGCAGAAGAAGGAGCGTATTCTCGCAGCTACCGTTACCGACCCAAGGCCGATCACGAAGTTAATGGAGCGTAATGCTGATATCTGACGTGTCCGACCTATCTGACCTCCGACTCCTGACTTCTGACTTCTGACGCCATAGGGAGCTTCCCCAGCAAACACCCAGATAAGTTGCCACATACAGCTGGATCGATTCGATTTGAAACGGGAAATCGACCAGCGCGTGCAGCGCCACTCCGACAAGTGATATGATAACCAAAGGCTGCAGCACGCGTCTCCGCGGCGTCCAGTCTCGCCTCGCATACTTGTTGTAACTACGAATCCCGATTGTTATTGCTCCAAAAAAGAGCAACGCCCATACCGTGCTTCCCATCCAGCCCCATTCCATCAGAGTCTGTAGGTAATCCTCGTGCAAAAATCTCCAGGTGCCCGGAACGTGATTAACCGATCCGATGTTATAAGTTGGAAATACAACGCCAAAGGTTCCTGGCCCAAACCCGAACAGCCCCGCGTGGGGCAGCGCGGCTAACGCGACGTGGCAAGCCTGCCAGCGCGCATCGGTAGGAATCCGCTGGCTCTCCGCCTGCCAGCGGGTCAGCGGTTGGTCCAAATGAGTCGCCTGAGCCAGCGCCACCAACGCTAAAAAAATTGCAAGTGCGCCCGCCAAGGCGACGCTTTTCTCCGTGCCTGACAGTTTTCGCACAAGCGCCCGTCCGAATTGCAGGCAGATCGCGAGCATCAATACGGCAGCGACTAGCTGAGCCATGCGCGAGGTATTCGCCAGCACCCCGGCAATCGTTAGGATAAAAAGGCTTATCCACGGCGCGCGCATGCCGGGATGAGATCGCTTGCTAAAAGCTCGGATAACAAGCCCGGCACTCAATGGCCACGCCAGATTCAAAAATGCGCCGGCATTACCGTGGTAATAATATGTCGCAAAAAAAGTGCTCACTCCAAACTGCGGCGGTGGCGGAGGTTGCCAGAAGATCATCTGCGCGCCGGTGGCTTTCTGGAGCAAACCCAGAAATGCTATCGAACCGGCGACGAGACCAATCACGTACCACAACCGAAGCAACCACCGGTTACTCTGAGAAAGGTCGGCGACGAATAAGATCGTCCCCAGCAGCAACGCGCCTCGAACGATCCACGCCGCGCTGATCGTGTAATCAATCGAGCCGGCCAAAGGTGAAGCGAAATTGCGTAGCGGGACGAAAACAAAAAAATCCGGGTCGTAGATTGACTTGGCATTGAAAACCATCCAACCGCCGACACAGACCGAAGCCACCACTAAGAAAAATAGAAGCTGCGGAAATCGCGGCGTTCGCCTGCTAACAAGTAATTCAACGGCCCAAAGGACGAGGGCAGCCAGCAAGATCCAGTTGGTTATTTGGATGCTCGTCGATGTTGTCGCGCCGTACGCCCACGGTGCGTAGATAAGGGCAGCAAAAAAAATCCAGCGAGATGCGGCGCGAAGGATACGAGATATCACACGTCAGAAGTCAGAGGTCAGCAGTCAATATACCAAGTTCGCCCACGCTTCTCGCAGATTCAGGCAAATTGATCGCGATGAATTTCTGATCTGACTGGTTAGAGCATACCTTTCCTCAGGCGGGAAGTGCTTCGACAATTGGAAAATCTCCATGGCAAGCTCATACGCAGCTTTGTAAACGGCTAAATCTTTTGCCGAATCTATCCGTGTGCTCTCCTTAGTGAGCCACTCCGGCTGGCCATCTTGATCGCGCTCCGTTTTCGCGCTCGCGACTGCTGGCGTCCGATGTCTGAGTTCTGACATCTGATTTATTACCGTCCTTTGCCAAACAGCATCGTGTATAAGGTTTTCAACACGATCATCGCATCCAGTTTCAGCGAGTAATGCCGGATGTAATAGAGGTCGTACTTGAGCTTCTCCACGGCGTCCTCGTCGCTCTCGCCGTAGGGATAATTCACTTGCGCCCAACCGGTGATCCCCGGTTTGACCAAATGCCGAAAATGATAAAACGGGATCGTTTGCTCATAGCGTTCGGCGCACTTGCTCCACTCAGGGCGCGGCCCAATCAGGCTGATGTCGCCCTTGAGTGCATTCCAAAGTTGCGGCAGCTCATCGAGCCGTAGCTTTCGCAGCCAACGCCCCACCGACGTCACGCGACGATCACCTTTGCGCGTGTAAATGTCTTCCTCTGGTTCGTCGGGCCGCGGGTGCATCGTACGGAACTTGAAAAGAATGAACCGTCTGCCGTCACGGCCTAATCGTTCCTGCCGGAAAAAAATCGGTTTGCCGTCCTCTATCCATATGAAAAAAGGAATCAGCACGAAGAGCGGAGCGCAAAGGACCAGTGCTGTCGCGGAGGCAACGATATCGAACAGTCGCTTCAGATAATGGTAGGGAGAAATGCGAGCCAGTTGGAAACCAGTCTGGAGCGGCCAGAACGGATCGACAATTCCCAGCGGCAGAAAACGCCAGTGCGTCTCATAAAATGATTCCAGCGTATAAACGCGCGTTTGCTGAAACTGCGCGCGCACCAGGCGCTCCAGCAGTTCGATGCTGAGCGAACTCGCTCTTTCGGCGAGAATGATGCCGCTGTAACGTGGATTGTTTAACTTGGCTGCGAGGTTTCCTTGCACAATCGGCGATCCTTTACCGGCGATTGGCTGGCCCGCCCGCTTCTCGTTCGCATCTACAAACTCAAGCGGCTCTCCGTTCGGT
>Ga0193735_1000374_pt1 | contig 14086 bp, 9 predicted proteins | sample U1m2metaG_FD_145080 | JGI IMG/M metagenome (GOLD analysis project Ga0193735, IMG submission 145080) | Soil microbial communities from a riparian zone of the East river system, Colorado, United States - U1m2 | ecosystem: Environmental > Terrestrial > Soil > Riparian zone | place: USA: East River... | reverse complement strand
GCTCACGATCAACAACGAGTCGACCGCCTATCACGAGGGCGTCCCCGGTCACCACATGCAGATCTCGATCGCCCAGGAGCTCCCCGAGCTGCCGCCGTTCCGGCAACAGGGAGGCTACACTGCGTACGTCGAGGGGTGGGCTCTCTACTCGGAGCGGCTGGGCAAGGAGATAGGGTTCTATCAGGATCCCTACAACGACTACGGCCGGCTCGACGACGAAATGCTGCGCGCCATTCGCCTGGTAGTCGACACCGGAATTCACGGCAAGGAACACTGGACGCGCGATCAGGTGCTCCAGTTCTTCCGCGACCACTCGAGCAGCAACGAGGCCGGAATTCAGTCAGAGACGGACCGCTATATAGCGTGGCCCGCTCAGGCGCTCGCCTACAAAGTCGGCCAGCTCACCATTCTGCGCCTGCGCGAGAAAGCCCGCCAAGCGCTCGGCGACAAGTTCTCATTGAGCGCATTTCACGACGAGCTGCTCGGCGCCGGCGCGCTGCCGATGGACGTTCTCGAGCAGCGGATGAACGACTGGATCGCTCGCACCGCCGCCAAAGGAGAGTAAGAAACGGCGGACTGAGAACGCACGCGCTTATCGCTTCTTCCCGTCCCGGCTTTTCCCGAGGGCCGCTCCAGGGTCGTATCTGCCCCACGCCTGCCAGCTTCCGCGCTCGCCATGCTGTTCAATGATCCGCGCCAACCTGGCGGCGGCATTGCTCCAGTTTCTTTCGACTGTCCGCTGCGCGGCATCGGGATCGCCGTCCGCGATGCTCCTGACGATCGCTTCGTGTTCCTTGACAGAGCTCGACAGTTCGTCGAGCAGCACGCTGATGTAAAGCCGCGAGTATCGCTCGCTTTGCGGCTTGATCGCCCGATGCAGCGTGAGCAGGCGCGGACCTACTACGCCCTCGACGTAGGTGCGGTGAAACTCGAGGTCGAGGTCGAACACGCGCGAGGCATCTCCCCTCTTTCGTGACTCGGCGGCGAGCTCACGATTGAGCTCGCGCATGCGGGCGACGAGTTTCTTCCTGCGGGAAGCGGGCAATGCCGCTGCGGTCCGTGCCGCCAGTCCTTCGAGATGGCCGACTATGAAATAGACTTCCTGTCCGTCGGCAAGCGTGAGCGGTGCCGCCACGAGGCGTCTCTCGCGGCCGTTGCCATAAGACGAGACGAAGCCTTCCTGCTCCAGCCGATGCAACGCACTTCGCACCGGAGTTCTGCTCAGTCCCAGCCATTCCGCGATTGCGCGCTCGGAGATTCGCAATCCGGGTGACAGCTGCCCCCATACGATCGCTCCCCGGAGATTCCGATACGCCTGCGAGACATTGTCTACTCTGTCTGCCGCATCGGGGGCTGAGCTGTCGGCATGGCCGCGGTGGCCGGCCGTTTTTCGGCCCCGTCGCGGTGCGGGTCGGTTCATGTGCAAACCATACGACGCCTCCGCCGAGCACGCAACAACGCGAGCGCGGGCCGGGGCGTGGATCGAAGTGGTCCACCATTGCGGTATACCAAACGGCGGCCTATGTTGGGCCGGTCGGCTCGGCGGCGGCAGTGGTGATTCCTTCTTCCTGGCACCGTGGCAAACGAAACCCGCTCTCATTCCGGACGTAGCGACTCCCTTCCAGGCATCCTCGCTCAAGTCAACGGCTCGAGTGTTCGCATCAGGCCTCTGGCTTCACACCATGATTACGACGCGTGCGTTGCGCTGCAGCACGAGGTGTGGGGAGCCGAATACGACGACGCCGTGCCGGCGTCGCTGCTGCAGGTCGTTCGCCACATCGGCGGGTTGGTCCTGGGTGCGTTCAGCGCCGATCGGGAATTGCTCGGCTTCGTCTTCGGCCTCACCGGAGTGAAGGACGAAAAAATCGTGCACTGGTCGCATGCTCTGGGCGTCCGCGAATCAGCTCGCAACCTCGGCCTCGGCCGACTGCTCAAAGAGTATCAGCGGGCCGAGCTGGAGCGTCGCGGCATTGGAAGCGTGTACTGGACATTCGATCCCCTGATCGCGAAGAACGCGCACTTCAATCTCAATCGCCTCGGTGCCCGTGTGGTTGAGTACGTCCCCGATATGTACGGCACCACCAAGAGTCCTCTCCACCATGGGCTCGCCACCGACAGGTTCGTTGTCGTCTGCTCGACCACCCCTGCCCCATCCGGAGCCCGGCGATCGACAGCGGCCAGCGGTCCGGACGCCCTGATACTTTCGGATACTACCCCTCCGCCCGAGGTCCTCTTCCCGGGCGTAGCGCGACTCCCGCGCGCGATCTCGATCGAGGTCCCCACGGATTTCGCTCAGGTCCTTGTCGCTTCGCCCACGACCGCGGCGGCGTGGCATTCGGCGGTCCGCCGCCATTTCCAGTGGGCCCTTCGCAATCACTACGCTGTCACCGGGCTGCATCGCGATCCCGTGACGTCCCGTTCGTTTTACACTCTCGAGCTGCAGTCGGCGGCGAAATGACCCTCGTCATCGAGCGCATCACGCTTCGCGAGATCCAGCTGACCCTCAAAGAGCCGTTTCGTATTTCGTCGGGACTGGTGGAGTCGCGGCGAATAGCGCTGCTCGAGCTGACCGACCGCGATGGCGTGACCGCCTGGTCGGAGTGCGTCGCATTCGAGCTGCCGAATTACTCGCCCGAGACGATCGAGACCGCCTGGCTGGCGATTCGCGAATGGCTCGCGCCCCGGATTCTCGGGCGCGAGCTCGCCGGTCCAGAGGCAGTTCGCGCCGTCCTCGACAAGGACATTCGCGGACACAACATGGCCAAGGCCGCGCTCGAGATGGGATGCTGGGGTGTGGCGGCCGAAGCGCAGTCGGTCTCCCTCTCGGCGCTGCTCGGAGGTACGCGGGAAAAGGTCGCGACGGGTATCTCGCTCGGCATCCAGCGCGAGCCCGCGCTGCTCGTTCAGCGAGCGCGGGCGGCGATCGCCGCGGGCTACCGCAAGATCAAGGTGAAGATTCAGCCCGGCCAGGATGTCGAGTACGTCCACGCGGTACGCGAGGCAATCGGCAGCGGTGTCGACTTGATGGCTGACGCAAATTCGGCTTACACTCTGGATCAGGCCGACCACCTCGTCCAGCTCGATGCTTTCAATCTCATCATGCTGGAGCAACCACTCGGGGACGACGACCTCGTTCGCCACGCCCAGCTTCAGGCGCGCCTCGCGACGCCGATCTGTCTCGACGAATCGATTACGAGCGTCGACCGCGCGGAGGACATGATTTTCCTTAAGAGCGGACGGATCATCAACATCAAGGCCGGCAGAGTTGGCGGTCTGTCTGCCTCCAAGCGCATCCACGACGTCTGCCGCAAGGCGGGCATCCCGGTCTGGTGTGGTGGAATGTTGGAGACGGGCATCGGCCGCGCGTACAACGTCGCCCTTGCATCGCTCCCCGGTTTTTCGCTGCCCGGCGATCTCAGCCCGAGTGCACGCTACTGGACGCGCGATATCGCGACGCCCGAGTGGACTATGGACTCCGAGGGAATGGTGCGAGTGCCGCGCGACCGGCCCGGGATCGGCGTGATGGTCGACCGCGATTTTATCGAGTCGCTGACGGATCGAAGCGAAACACTGAGCGCCGGTCCGACGATGGTGCACGTCGCATGAGGGCGAAGCCGGCCAAGCTTCCGTTCGTTCGCGGGGAGTCGAAGAGCGCGCCGATTCCAAGCGGTCTCGAGGAGCGGCTCATCGCTTTTCGCCGCGATCTCCATCGTCACCCCGAACTGTCGTCTCTGGAAAACCGCACTTCGTCCGCGCTGGTCCGAGAGCTCGAGTCTCTCTCTCCCAGTCGAGTCCAACGCGTTGCCGGAACCGGCGTCGTTGTTCGAATTGCGGGGCGCCGAGCCTCCGCGCCGTCAGTTGCGATTCGCGGCGACATCGACGCGCTTCCCATTCACGAAGCCACAGGTTTGCCATTCGCGTCGGAGAACCCCGGCGTGATGCACGCATGTGGTCACGATGTTCACGCGACGTGGACGGTGGGCGCGGCCGTGCTGCTTGCCGCTCAGCCCGCTGACGGCGATGTCGTGATAGTCCTGCAGCCCGCGGAGGAAACTGGAGAAGGAGCACTCGCTGTGCTCGAGTCGGGCGCACTCGATGGCGTAAGCGCGATCTTCGGCGGGCACGTTGACCGGCGCTTCGTCGTTGGCCAGGTGGTCGCGCAAGCCGGACCGATCGCTGCGTCCGCCGACAATTTCGACATTGAGCTTCTCGGTCGCGGCGCACATGGCGCGCGTCCCCACGAATCAGCGGATCCGATCGTTGGGATGGCGGCTTTGATTACGTCGCTCCAGACAATTGTGTCACGCTCCGTAAATCCTGCACTGCCAGCGGTTGTCACGGTTGGAGTGGTGTCAGCGGGCACCGCTCCGAACGTCATCCCCGACCGCGCGACCGTACGGGGCACTCTCCGCGCGACTGATGACGCCACCCGCGCGCTGCTGCAGGCCGAGGTTCGCAACATCACCGAGCACGTTGCTGCCGCGCACAAGCTGGAGGCGCGCGTCACGATCGGTTCGGGTGTTCCGCCAGTGATCAATAGCGAGGAGGCGGCAGGCTGGGCCCGCGAAGCAGCAACCGCGACGCTCGGACCGGATGCCGTGGTCCCGCTCGGCGCCGCCAATATGGCCGCCGAGGATTTTGCGTGGTACCTGCAGAAAATCCCCGGCTGCTTCCTGCGGTTCGGGGCGCGCCGCGCTGGCGAAGCAGTAATTCCGGCGCACTCTCCAAATTTCGACGTCGCTGAAGACGCAATTCTGGTCGGCGCGAGAGTCCTCGCCGAGTGTGCGCGACGCGCGTCGGCCGCGTTGAGCAAGGGTGGGGCAGCGGCATGACGGATACCAGCGTCGATACCACGGGCCTGCGCCGGACGCTCGGGTTTACCGACCTCGTAATGCTTACGGTCGGAACCGTCATCGGGTCGGGAATTTTCCTGGTGCCCAGTGTCGTGCTCCGCAGCACCGGCGGTCAGACTGGCCCGGCGATGCTCGTCTGGGTGGTTGCCGGCGTCCTGTCACTACTCGGCGCGCTCACCTACGCCGAGCTGGGCGCGATGAGACCGCACGCGGGCGGACTGTACGTCTACATCCGTGACGCGTTCGGACCGCTGCCCGCGTTTCTCTACGGTTGGACGAGCTTCTTCGTGATCGCGAGCGGCTCGGTCGCGACGCTTGCCGTCGCTTTCTCAGGATATTTCTCGCAGATAGTGCCGATGAGGACGGAAGCTTCGAAGGTGCTCGCCATAGCGGTGATCATCGTGACAGCGGTGATCAACGTTCTCGGAACGCGGAAGAGCGCGACCGTGCAGAATCTGACCACTGGTCTCAAAGTCGCCGCACTCCTCGTTCTGAGCCTGGGTCTGCTGCTATTCGCCGACCACGCAGGATCGAACGTCGACATCTGGCCCTCGGGGATCAGCGGATCGCTGGCGGCCGGATTCGGCACGGCAATGATCGGGGTTCTCTGGGCCTATGAGGGGTGGCAGTACGTCACCTTCTCTGCCGGCGAGACCGTTGATCCGCAGCGAACTTTCCCGCGCGCAATAACGGTGGCGGCGATCGTCCTGATCGTCGTCTATCTTCTCGCCAACTTCGCCTACATCGCCGCACTCGGGCCGACGGCGGCTGCCAGGAGCGAACGCATCGCCGCTGACGCGGTCGGAGTACTGCTTGGCCCTGTGGCGGCGAAGGTCGTCGCCGCACTCATTCTTGTGTCGATCTTCAGCGCCACCAACGGTCTCATGCTCGCCGCGCCACGGATGTATTTCGCGATGGCGCGCGATGGCGTGTTCTTCCGCAGTCTGGCGAAAGTGAATCCGAGATTTGGGACGCCGGCGCTTGCGATCGGGGCGAGCGCTGTCTGGGCCGCGGTGCTGGCGGCGACCGGCACGTTCGTGCAGCTGCTCACCTACGTCGTTTTCGCCGGCTGGATCTTCTACGGCCTGGGCGCGGTGAGTGTCTTCGTGTTCCGCCGGCGTGAGCCATTGGCGCACCGTCCATTCCGCGTGCCCGGCTATCCGGTCACTCCGATACTGTTCGTCGCCTCGGCGGCTCTCCTTGTCGTCAACACGCTCGTCACCCAACCCACACGCGCCGCCGTTGGTCTGGCTGCCGTGTTCGTCGGGACTCCGGCGTTCTACCTGTGGCGCGCAAGCTCGCGTCGCAATCAGCTTCCCAACCGATCCAATGAGGTTCGCGATGCGACTGTCGTCTGATTCCTTCGTTCCCGTTCGAGTTACGCTGGTCTACCGCGCACTTGCCATCGCATTGATCGCTGCCAGCGCGGCATGTGCAACCGCATCGTCAACAGGTCGAGGCGCGGCGTCAACGACTGGCGCGCCTTACGACGTCGTCATCGAAAACGGCAAGATCGTCGATGGCAGCGGCAACGCCTGGTTCTATGGTGACGTAGGCATCCGCGGTGATCGGATCGTGACGATCTCACGACGTGGCGAACTCGGGAAGGTCGCTGCTCAACGACGCATCGATGCGAACGGATTGGTTGTCGCCCCCGGCTTCATCGACATACAAGGACAGTCGGGCGGCCAGTTTCTGAACGGCGACGGCCGCGACGTCGGCAAGCTGACGCAGGGAGTCACGACCGAGATACTTGGCGAGGCGTACACGGCGGCACCGGTGAGCGATATCTCGATCGCCGATATCCCGGCTGATAGAACCGCGCAAATCGCATCGGCGAAGCGGTTCCTCGGCCCCCACGGATTTGACGCCTGGCTGCGAGCCATGCAAGCACACGGAATCTCGGCAAACGTCGGCTCGTTCGTTGGCGCCAGCACGCTTCGCGAGTATGCGATGGGCATGCACATGGGAGTCGCCGCTGGACCGGCGCTCGACTCAATGCGCACCGCCATGCGCAACGCGATGGAAGACGGCGCGTTCGGACTCGGCTCGGCTCTGATTTATCCGCCTGGTAACTACGCCAACACCGAGGAGCTGATCGAGATCGCGAAGGCGATGGCGCCCTACGGCGGGGTGTACATCACCCATATGCGGTCGGAAGCGGACCAGCTCCTCGAGGCAATGGACGAGGCGATCCGCATCGGCCGGGAAGGCGGCGTCCCCGTCGAGATATACCACTTGAAGGCGGCGGGCAAACGCAACTGGAGCAAGGCTCCGGCGATGATCGCCAAGATCGATTCGGCGCGGGCGGCCGGTCTCGATGTCCAGGCGAACATGTATCCGTTCACCGCTGGCGGAACCGGACTGGCAGCATGCCTGCCTCCCTCGGCATCGGCCGATGGCAAGCTGTTCGAGAATCTCGCCGATCCCGCCATGCGCGCGAAGATCCGCGCCGAAGTCGCGCATCCCACGAGTTATTGGGAGAGCCTCTGTGAGCTGGCGACGCCGGATGGAGTTCTGATCGCCGCGCTGCGCACGCCCGAGAATGCGCGCTGGTCCGGCCATCGCCTCGCGGAGATTTCCGCGGCGGCAGGGAAGGATTGGCTCGAGACGGTGATGAATCTGCTGGTGAGCGAGAAGCGGGACATCGGCACGCTGTACTTCCTGATGAGCGAAGACAACGTGCGGCTTCAGTTGAAGCAGCCGTGGATGAAGATCGGAACCGATGCCACCGGGCCGGACCCTGACAGCGTCAAGTCGCTCGTGCATCCGCGCTCGTATGCTACTTATCCAAAAATTCTGGGTCTGTACGTGCGCGAAGAGCGAATCATTCCGCTGGAGGACGCAGTCCGGAAAATGAGTGGGGCCGTCGCCGACAGGCTTCTGATTCACGATCGCGGCCTTCTTCGTCCCGGCATGTATGCCGACGTGGTGGTGTTCGACGCGGCTACGATCAAAGACCATAGCACCTACGAACAGCCGCACCAGCTGTCCACCGGTGTGCGCCACGTCTTCGTGAACGGAGTTGAAGTCATACGTGATGGCCGACACACCGGTGCCAAGCCCGGCCGCATCGTACGCGGTCCAGCGTGGCGTGATTCCGGTGCGGCACAGCCATGAGCGCAACCCTCATCGCGTCGCGCGATTGCGTCGGCGTACCGCCTTGTAACCAACAACAGGAGCTACCAATGCGAACTTGGCTCGGTCTGCGTGCCGCTCGAGGGTCCACCTTCCTCGTGTGTCTCGCTGCCACGATCATCTCTCTCCTCGGCGCGCAAGATCTGCGCGCTCAGGGCAGCACGGCGATCCAGGGTCGCGTGTTGGATGCGCGCTCCGGGCAGGGCGTGGTCGGCGCTTCCGTCATCGTGCAAGGAACGACGCTCGGTGCCGTGACGGCAGACGACGGCCGATTCAGAATCGGGAACGTGCCGCCCGGAACCTACACCATCGTCGCGCGTCGTCTCGGCTACGCGCCGCACCGCCAGACGGTCGTTGTCGGAGCGGAACAGGTAGCCTTGGCGGACATCGTACTCGAGAATGCAGCCATCTCGCTCGACCAGGTGATCGTGACCGGGACCGCCGGCGCTGAGCAGAGGCGCTCGATCGGCAACGCGGTCTCGACCATCAGCGCCGACGATGCCATCTCCAAGTCGGCGGCGCAGAGCATAAGTACGCTCATCGGGGCGCGCGCGCCGGGCGTGACGATCGCTCCGGGCACTGGCCGCCTGGGATCAGGTCCCGCTATCCAGATTCGCGGCCGCAGCAGCATCGGCCTCGACAACTCGCCACTCCTCTACATCGATGGAGTGCGCATCAACAACGCGACTGCCGCCGGGCCAGTTGCACCAGGCGGTCGCCTTGGTGGTCAGGCGTCGAACGTCGCGGGACGCTTGAACGACATCAACCCGGACGACATTGAAAGCATCGAGATCATCAAGGGTCCTGCTGCCGCAACCATCTATGGAACCGAAGCGGCGAATGGCGTCATCCAGATCATCACCAAGAGGGGATCCGGTGCAAAGCCGCAGGTCACTCTTCATCTCCAAACTGGCAGCATCTACTTTCGGAACGCCGAAGGTCGAGTTCCCACAAACTTTGCGCGCGATCCGAGCGGCAATATCGTGACGTGGAACGGCGTCCAAACCGAGGAAGCCCGTGGCACGCCGCTATTCAAGACGGGGCAGACACGCCAATACACCGGGTCTATCTCCGGCGGACGTGACGCCATGTCCTACTATATCTCGGGGGCATACGAAAACGATCTTGGCATCGAGCCGAACAACTCGCTTCGGCAGTACTCATCGCACGCCAACCTCAAAATCACGCCCAGCCCATCGATCGACTTTGGGACGAGCCTCAATTTCTCGAGCCTCTCCGCGCACCTCGGCGCCGATGTCGGTGCCTCCGCACTGTTGGGCGCCATTGTCGGCCACGGTCTGGTTTTTCCGGCGGCGCGCGGATTTTTCCCGAACTTTCCGCCCGAAGTCCCGCAGACGCTCTACGACAACGCGCAGGGTGTAAACCGCTTTACCGGGAGTCAGACGATCAATCACCGGCCCACGAGCTGGTTCACGCATCGTCTTATCCTCGGTCTCGACTACACGGGCGACGACAGCCGCGCGATCGAGCACTTCACGACCGATCCGGCGTTGATCGCGCTGATCGGCGGGACGGCCGCCGCCGGGAGCATCGGCCAGACACTTAGGCACAACACCATCATTTCCACGGATTACTCAGGGACGGCCAGGTTCGGCCTTACATCGTCGCTCTCGTCTGCCTCGTCAATCGGCGGCCAGTTCTATCGGACGGAGCTCAACTCGAGTTTCCTCGGTGGTACGGGGTTTCCGGGGCCCGGCGTCGAGACTGCGGGCTCGGTAGCAACCCCGGCGCAGTCGACGCAGACGCAGAACATCAATACGACGATCGGCGCTTACGGACAGCAGCAGTTTGGCTGGAACGACAGGCTGTTCGTGACGGGCGCCCTTCGCGTCGACAACAACAGCGCCTTTGGCGAGCAGTTCAAGTGGGTGACTTATCCAAAGGTTAGCCTGGCGTGGGTGCTGAGCGAAGAACCGTTCTTTCCTCAGGGCCAATTCCTGAACACGCTCAAGGTCCGCGCTGCCTACGGCGAATCGGGCAGGCAGCCGGCCGCTTTCTCGGCACTCCGGACTTTTAGCGCATCTGGCGGCTTCGTAACCCCGGGTACGGTCGGAAACCCCAACCTAAAACCAGAGCGCGGCAAGGAGCTCGAGCTCGGCTTCGAGGGCTCGCTGTTCAACAGGCTCAGCCTCGACTTCACCTACTTCAGCAAGCGGACGCTGGATCTGATTCTCAGCCAGGCGGTCGCCCCCTCGAGCGGCTTCTCCGGCAGCCAGTTCACCAATCTGGGAAGGGTGGACAATCACGGTGTCGAAGTGCAGGCGGTGCTGCAGGCACTCACGCGTCGGAACTTCTCGTGGGAGATCGTCGGCAACATAGGGACGAACAAGGATGAGATCAAAAGCCTCGGAGGACTTCCGAGCCTGATTCTCAACGCTGGACAGTTCAATAAGGTCGGCGGGCCGATCGGCGGCATTTACACCAGACGCGTCGTGTCAGCGGATCGCGATCCGGTGACGAACCTGCCCATCAACATTCTGTGCGATGGAGGAGCAGGCGCAGCACCAGTCGCATGCGCGTCGGCGCCATTCCTCTTCATTGGAACCCCAACTCCGAAAATGACCGGCTCGGTCGCCAATACCTTCATGATTGGAAACCGACTCCGACTTTACGGGCTGTTCGATTTCAAGCGCGGCAACCGGGTGCAGAACAACAACGAAGAGAATCGGTGTCTCGGTGCCGTGGGAATTTCGCTTTGCCGCTCAGCCTACTTCCCCCAGGAATACCCGACCGTTTATCTGGCGGAACGAACCGGGAACGCCGCGGGTCAGGGCATCCTTGACCAGTACTGGTACGACGGTTCCTTCACGAAGCTGCGAGAGCTGTCGGCGACTCTCATTCTACCAGATCGCCTGATGCGTGGCATACAGCGCGCGTCGATCTCTCTGATCGGACGGGATCTTCATACCTGGACCAATTACCCCGGGCTGGATCCGGAGGCAAACATCAACAACGTCGCTACTACTGCCAACGTTGCTGATCAGGCGCTCACTCCACCCCTCAGCCGTGTCCTCCTCAGCCTCAACCTCTCCTTCTGACCAATGCGAAACTCAATCATCTACCGCCGCGCGTGGTTGACGCCGCTCGGGTCGAGCGTGGTCCTCGCGCTAGTTGCAAGTGTGGCTTGTCGTGACATAACGACCCTCAAGCAGGAAAACCTTGGATCGGCGTCGGCCGGGACGCTCTACGTGCCCGCCAACGCGCTGCTGCTCACGAACAGCGCGATCGCCGACTTCGAGTGCGCGTACAACCGCTACGTAATCGGTAGCGGACTCTTCACCGACGAGCTCTCCGTCGCAATCGCCCAGTCCGCAAATTTCGATTACGACGCGCGCCGAATGCCGACGAGCGCCCCTTACGGCACCAACAATTGCGGTGCGCCGCCGACGGTCGGGGCGCCCAGCTCCACGCAGCAGCCGGGCATTTACACGCCCCTCTCAGTGGCTCGGGCAACAAACGACACCATTCTGGCAAAGCTCGAGGCGTGGACTGACGCGGAGGTCCCGAATCGCTCCAAGCTGATTGGTCAGGCCGCGACGTACGCGGGCTACAGTCTGATTCTGCTCGGCGAAGGAATGTGCACGGCGGCAATCAATCTCGGTCCCGAGATTCAGCCTGCGGCGGTTTTCACTGAAGCAATTGCGCGCTTCGACAAGGCGATCGCTGCGGCAACCACTGCGACTGACAACGCGACGCTCAACCTTGCCCTCCTCGGACGCGCGCGCGCCAAACTCGATTTGGGCGGCGCGGCCAACCTGGCATCGGCGGCAGCGGATGCGGCGCTCATTCCTCCGACCTTTGTGGCCAGCACGGCCGCCAACTCCATCGACCCGCGTCGGCAGAATGCAGTCTTCGTTCACATCTCCCAGAACAGCTACTCCACGGTCGATCCATCGTACCGAAACGTTCCTGTTCCGGGCGGTACCACTCAGGACCCGCGCGTCGCGGTGACGGATCTCAACCGAAACGGGACAGCGTCTGGCACGAGGGTCTGGCTCCCCACCAAGGACGGGACGAACGCCACGCCCGTTCGGCTGGCCAGCTACGCCGAGGCGCAACTGATAATCGCCGAGAACGCGGCGGCGACGGGAGATCTGCCCGGCGCGGTGACGGCCATCAACAATGCGCGCGCGCGGACACCTGGTGTTCCGCCGTATGTGCTTCCAGCCGGCGCCACCACGGCGGATGTGCAGGCGCAAATCCTCGAGGAGCGCCGGCGCGAATTCTTCGTCGAAGGCCATCGGCTTGGCGACCTCAGACGAACCGGCACTCCGTTCGTTCCGGCCGCCGGCGCTCCATACCCATTCCTCGGCTCCTATGGAACGCTGACGTGCTTCCCGCTTCCAGACGTGGAAAGAATCAATAACCCGACCATCTCTGGAGCACCCTCAAGGTGACTGCTTCCAGTCTTCGTCACCTCGCGGTTGCCGCCCTGTCGGCGGCAGTTGTCATCCCCTGCGCGATCGCCGCGCAGGGCGCGCAGCTCCCACCTCCTCTCGAGCTGCGAGTGCCGAAGCCGCCCACCGTCGGCGGTGGCGAGAACGGGTCGTTCATCGCTTACGAGCTGCACGTCACGAATCTCGGAATGCAGCCGCTGACGCTGAGGAGCGTGGAGGTCCTCACGGCGAATCCTGAGCATCCAGTTCTGTTCACTCTTGCTGACAGCACTCTCACGCAGAGCATTGCGAGGCCAGGCGTTCAGCTACCTGTGCCGGAGCGGACGAAGATTGCTGGAGGAATGCGGGCCGTGGTGTACATGTGGGTTCCGGTCGACGCGCGCAGTGCACCACAGTCATTGCGCAATCGTGTGACGGTGGAGCAGGGACCTCCGGACAGTCTGCGCGTGCAGCAGCTCGAAGGCCCGGTTGTCCCGGTGACGCGCGAGGCCATCGTCATCGGCCCGCCATTGCGCGGCGGTCCATGGCTCGCCGGCAATGGACCAGCAGCAAGGTCCGGCCATCGCCGCGCTCTCATTTCGACCGGAGGGAGTCCGACGATAGCACAGCGATTTGCAATCGACTATGTGAAGGTCAACGACAGATTCGTCACGCACGAGGGCGACTCCCTCAAAAACGAGAACTACTACGCTGAGGGAAACGATGCCCTCGCGGTAGCCGACGGCCGCGTCGTCGCAGTGAAAGATGGGATCCCGGAGAACGTGCCGGGCATCACCTCACGCGCCGTGCCCATCACCCTCGAGACAGTCGGCGGCAATCACGTCATCATCGATATAGGCAATGGCAACTACGCTTTCTATGCGCATTTAAAGCCGGGCTCGCTTCGCGTTCACGTGGGAGATCAGGTAAAGCGCGGCCAGGTTGTTGGTCTCGTTGGCAATTCCGGGAATTCCACGGAGCCGCATCTCCACTTCCATGTCTCTGACGCCAACTCCCCTCTTGGTAGCGAGGGAGTGCCCTACCTGTACAATAGCTTCGAGCTCCTGGGCCACTGCCAGAGTTTTAACGTCGGCTGCCGGCTCGAGACGACCACTGGCCGGCAGCGCGAGATCCCACTTCAGAATGCAATCGTCCGCTTTCCATGAGGCACTCGCGGTGATTCGAGCGGTGCTCGTCGTCGTTGCAATCAGTCAGGCCACCGGTGCCCAGCAACCGACGCCAAGTGCCTCATACGACGTCGTAATCCGCAACGGGCGGGTGCTGGATGGCGCGGGCAATCCCTGGATCCTCGCCGACGTCGCGATCCGTGACGGGCGCTTCGCAAAGATTGGTCTGGTACCCGAGCGCGGACGCGTAGAGATCGACGCGCGCGGGAAATATGTCTCCCCAGGCTGGATCGACGTGATGGATCACTCCGGCTATGTGCTTCCCCGCAATCCGCAGGCGGAGAACAAGCTGATGATGGGCGTGACCACCACGATCGGAGGAGAAGGTGGAACGCCGGTCAAGGCCGCCGAGATCCCCGCCTTCTTTCACCAGCTGGAGGACCAAGGAATAAGCATCAACTTCGGCAGCTACTTCAGTGAGACGCAGGCTCGCGTTGCGGTGCTCGGACAATCGGCCCGTCCGCCGACCGCCGCGGAGCTCGAACGAATGCGCGCTGTCGTCGACACAGCA
>Ga0193735_1000373_pt1 | contig 14111 bp, 10 predicted proteins | sample U1m2metaG_FD_145080 | JGI IMG/M metagenome (GOLD analysis project Ga0193735, IMG submission 145080) | Soil microbial communities from a riparian zone of the East river system, Colorado, United States - U1m2 | ecosystem: Environmental > Terrestrial > Soil > Riparian zone | place: USA: East River... | reverse complement strand
TTCCCACAGCGCTTCACAGCACTCCGGCTTGGAGGGAGTGAGAATTTCAGGCGGAGTGAGACGCCAGACGGGGCCGGCATTCATCACCATGATGCGATGGGTAAGTGGATTGAAGCCAATATTAAATTCACCGTTGCTCACTTCCGCAGAAGAGCCGGGCGGCGCGTTAAAGGTTATGTAACGTGGCGAATTAGGCTTGGTTTTATCGGCACCGCCAAACCCCGGAGTGCCGCAACCAACCGCTCCAGGAAGTAGCTCGATTTTGACATTCACTGTCTCGCCAGTGGGTTGGAAAGGTACGATCTTGATCGTGTAATGTGTTGTTCCATCCTTGAGGGGAGCGACAGTCGCGATTTCCGGACGGTATCCGCTCGAGCTGGACTGGAAGTCAGCGGGTATATTGCCGCCCAGATTCCCGACGACGCCTTCATAGATGTACAGATCGTAATCAGACTGTCCGGTGCCGCTATCCACCCAGGAAAGCGTGACCTTAACTGCCGAGTTGCAATGGGTACCCGTGTAGCCCGCGGGAAGGGTTACCGTGAGATCAAAGCTGTCGCACGGGAAAGTTGTGCCATTGCACCGCGGCCCGGTATCTAGCTGGCCAAGGCCGAGTGGCGACGGGTTTGGCTGCACAAACGGACCGGCCGTGTACGTGACCGGACCGGATACGGTAGTCAACGTGCCACTCGATGGAGTCGAGGCGAAGCTAAGCATCGCCATCCATGCGCCGAAAGCACAGAGCGCGAATGCGGCGAAGATACGGGGATTAAAGAATGCGGATTCGGAGGCAGAAAGATCTTTCTTCATACGGGCAGTTGTAAAGAGTTAGGGCAATAATGGATTTCAAAATCTTTGTTCGTATCACATGCCGAAGGTGGATGCTTTTTGACGAAGTAAAAATCTAATGCTCAAGCAATTATAGTTAACTCCATTACATTTTTGTAATATCGCGATCACGGTGAGGACTTTCGATCTTTTCCTTTGACGAGTTGGTCGCGTTGATTTGTCCAATCGCGGATGCTAGGTAGCTGCGCCCTTCGTCATGTCGCAGAACTACAAAGAAACGCTCAACCTCCCGCGCACCGATTTTCCAATGAAGGCGAATCTGGCGCAGCGCGAACCGGAGTTACTCGAAAGATGGGAAGAGACCGGCGTTTATCGCCAAATCCAAAAGTCACGCGAAAGCGCGGAGCTGTTTGTCCTGCATGACGGACCGCCCTTTGCCAACGGCGACGTGCACATGGGCACCGCGCTCAACAAAATCCTGAAGGATTTCGTCGTGAAATCCCAAACCATGCTCGGCAAACGCGCGCCTTACGTCCCGGGCTGGGACTGCCACGGACTCCCCATTGAATACAAAGTCGTCAAGGAATCGCGCGACCTCGCTCCGTTGGAAGTGCGCAAACGTTGCGAAGTATTCGCGCGGAAATTCATTGATCTCCAGCGTCAACAATTCAAACGCCTCGGCGTTTTCGGCGATTGGGACAATCCCTATCTCACCATGAATCCCACTTACGAGGCGGAAATTTTGCGCGCCTTCGCTGTCTTCGTCGAGAAAGGTCTGGTTTACGAATCAAAAAAACCGGTTTTCTGGAGCACGGGGGCACAGACCGCCCTCGCGGAAGCGGAAGTGGAATATCAGGAACGCGATGACACCACCGTATTCGTGAAATTCCCGATCATTTCCGGACGACTTAAAGACAAGGCCAGCATCGCGATCTGGACGACCACGCCGTGGACCCTTCCGGCGAACCTGCTCATTGCGGTGCATCCGAAGGAAATTTACGTCGTCCAGGAATTCACCCGGCCTGTAGCGGCGGTCTCTGACCGCCGGAACGACGTTGCCACAAAGGAAAATCGGCGGTCGCAGACCGCCGCTACAGAAACCCTCGTCCTCGCCGACAAACTAGTCCCACAATTTTGCGCCGCCACCGGCTTCCAGCCGATCGGCGAACCGCTGGAATCATTTCCCGGCGACAAACTCGAAGGCATTGGCGCGCAACACCCGTTTCTCCCGCGCACAGTTATGGTTCTGACCGCGGATTTCGTTACCATGGATACCGGCACGGGCGCCGTCCACATCGCGCCTGGCCATGGCGAAGACGATTACGTTCTCGGATCAAAAAACAGTTTTCCCATTCTTTCGCCGGTTGACGATCACGGCCGCTATACTAACGAGGTCGGGATTCCGGAACTGGTCGGCAAATATGTTTTCGACGCCAACGCCGACATCATTCGCATTCTGCGCGACAAAGGCATGCTCCTGGCCGAACAAAATTTTCACCACACCTATCCCTATTGCTGGCGCTCGAAAACGCCGATCATCTTTCGCGCAGTCGAACAATTCTTTATCCGCCTGGATGAGATCCGCGGCAAAGCACTCGATGCCATTCATCACCACGTAAAATGGGTGCCTTCCTGGGGCGAAAATCGCATTGCCGGTACGGTGGAATCGCGCCCCGACTGGGTAATCTCGCGCCAGCGGAGTTGGGGCGTGCCCTTGCCGGTCTTCTATATAGACGAGCGCGCCACACTCAACGCCGATTGGATTCGCAAACTCGCCGACCTCGTCGCCAAACGCGGCTCTAATGTCTGGTTCGAGTTGAGCGATAAAGAGCTCGCGCGAGAACTGGATTTGCCGGAAGGAACAACGAAACGCAACGACACCATCGACGTCTGGATCGATAGCGGCGTCTCGCATCGTGCCGTTTGCGCGACTCGTCCGGAATTACGCGACCCCGCCGACATGTATCTCGAAGCCACTGATCAGCATCGCGGCTGGTTTCAATCCTCACTCATGACCAGCATCGCGCTGAACGATCGTGCGCCTTACAAAATGTGCCTCACCCACGGCTTCGTCGTCGATCTCGATGGCAAAAAAATTTCCAAGTCCGGCACCTACGACAAACCGATGGATGCCGGGCATTTCGTCAAAAAGTACGGTGCTGATTTGATTCGCTTGTGGGCGAGCAGCATCAACTTCGGCGACGACGTTCCGTTCTCCGAGGAGATGTTCACCCGCCTCGGCGACACCTACCGACGCATTCGCAATACTCTCCGCATCTTGTTAGGGAATCTTTTCGATTTTGTAGCTACGGACGCTGTCCGCGGCCCGGGGTCAGCGACCCCGGCTACAGCTACCGGCGCGGAAACTCTCATCGACCGCTGGATTCTCGATCGACTCGATCATGTCATCGCTGAATGTCGGAACGCGTATGCCGCCTTCGAGTTCCACAAGGTTTATCACAGCATCAATCATTTTTGCGCCGTCGATCTCAGCAGCCTTTACATCGACATCACCAAGGATCGGATGTATTGCGACGCCCCGGATTCGCCGCGCCGCCGCGCTACCCAAGGCGCAATGCACAGAATTTTCGATGCCCTTTGCCGTTTGCTCGCGCCGGTTCTCGTCTTCACAGCGGAAGAGGCGTGGGGCTATCGCTCTGCGGCTACTGTAGCCGGCGCCGCTGAGGCCGGCCCGAGGTCACTGACCCCGGCTACAAGCTCCGTCCACCTGGAATTGTTCCCGGAAACCGACGATCGGGTGCGCGATTTAGCCGCGAGCCAGCAAATCGATCAACTCCTCCGACTCCGTGGCGTCATCGGCCAGGCGCTGGAAAAAGCGCGACAGGAGAAATTAATCGGCAACTCGCTCGAGGCTCGTGTCACGTTAAAATGCGATCGAAAACTGATCGGCGCGATTTCAAAAGAAGAGCTCGAGGAATTTTTTATTCTCAGCGATCTCATCATTGAAGATGCGACCGAACCGTCCGCCACCGTCGAGAAAACTCCGTTTGCCAAATGTGCGCGCTGCTGGCGCCATCGTGAAAGCGTGGGCCAAAGCAGCGCTCACCCCGATTTGTGCGACCGCTGCGAGAAGGTCGCCGCTTGAAAAGAAAGACAGGATTTACAGGATTGTGCAGAATTACGAAAAGATGATTACTCCACGAGCGCCGGTCCGCTCGCGATCCCTCGGAGTTTCATGCCACTCCGGTCGAAGACTCGCCGGGGCGAGCCCGGACCGATCGACTACATCAATCATCGGCGCGCAGCGCCGATGCCGATATCAAATTCGACCTTGGACGTTGGGCGTCGGGCGTTCGGCGGGTTCCCAACCAAACCCCGTCAATCCTGTCTAGTTCACCGGCACCGTATGAAGTGGATTCTATCTCTCTCCCTCCCCCTTTACGCGCTCGATCAGATCACAAAATATTGGATCCTGCGACACGTCGATCCAGACTCCAACCTCGAGATTATCCGCCGCTGGTTCTACCTCGTGAACGTTCCCAATACCGGCGCAGCCTTTGGTTCCTTCAAGAACAACAACGCCTTTTTCATTGTCCTGTCGTTGATCGCAATGGTTGCGGTGCTTTCCATTCTGCTGCGCAAACAAGGTCGCCCAGATGCCTGGCGCGATCTCTCCCTCGCGTTGCTTCTCGCCGGCGTCATGGGCAACCTCACCGACCGAATCGTCCACGGTCACGTCACCGATTTTCTTCTCTTCAATCTGCACATTCGCTTCGCCAACCCGTGGCCAGCCTTCAACGTCGCCGACTCCTGCATCTGCATCGCGGTCATCTCCTTTATCATTCACACCCTGCGCCAAAAACCGTCCACGACCGAAGGTAGGGGCGATTGACCTCAATCGCCCGCGCACGAAGGTAGCAAACCGGGGGTTCGGTGAACCGCCCTACCTTTAGGATGAACGATTCTTCGACTATGGAGAAAACTGCGCGCGCCATTGCGACAAAACTCCGCCAGCACGGCCACATCGCCTACTTCGCCGGCGGTTGCGTTCGGGACATGGTCCGCGGACTTCCGCCCAAAGATATCGACATCGCCACCGATGCGCGCCCGGAGCAGGTGCAGAAAATTTTCGCGCGCACGTATGCGGTCGGCGCGCATTTCGGCGTCATCGTTGTCCTGGAAAACGGATTGCAGTTCGAAATTGCGACCTTCCGCTCCGACGACGTCTATCTGGACGGGCGTCGCCCCAGCGAAGTTCATTTTTCTTCGCCGGAGGAAGACGCGCGCCGCCGCGATTTCACCGTCAACGGAATGTTTTTCGATCCCGCGAAAAATGAACTGATCGATTTCGTCGACGGGCGGACCGATCTCAAGGCAAAATTGATCCGCGCCATTGGCGATCCGACACAACGGTTCTCCGAAGATCGTCTGCGAATGCTACGTGCCATCCGTTTCGCCACCGTGCTCGAGTTTGAAATTGAAAAGGAAACCTGGAACGCGCTCGCACAAAACGCTGCCTCCATCACCGAGATCAGCGCGGAACGGATTCGCGATGAGCTGGTGCGCATTTTTCTTTCGCCGCACCGATTACGCGGCTGGGACTTGCTCGATCAATCGGGGTTGCTGCGCACCGTTCTTCCCGAAATTGAGCCGATGAAAGGTTGTGAGCAGCCGCCGCAGTTTCATCCGGAGGGCGACGTATTTCAGCACACCCGCCTCATGCTCAAGCTTTTGTCGACAAAGGTTTCCGTGCCGCTCGTGTTCAGTGTCATCCTGCATGACATCGCCAAACCGGTCACCGCCACAATCGATGCCGACGGCCGTATTCGTTTTAACGAACACGACCGAATCGGCGCGGAAATGACTGAAAAGATCATGGAACGGCTGCGTTTTTCGCGGGCGGAAATCGACGACACCGTGGAAATGGTGCGCCAACACATGGTCTTCAAGGATGTGCCGCGAATGCGCGTGGCCAGACTGAAGCGATTCATGGCGCGACCAACTTTTGAAGATGAAATGGAACTGCATCGGGTCGATTGCGCGAGCAGCCATGCCATGCTCGACAATTACGAATTTCTTCAGCACAAAAAGGAGGAGCTTGCGAACGAGCCGATTATTCCCCCGCCACTGGTCACGGGAAATGATTTAATCGCGATGGGAATGAAACCGGGCCCGAAGTTCGGCGAAATACTCGAAGCAGTCGAAACGCGCCAACTCGAAGGCGCCCTCAAAACGCGCGAGGAAGCGCTCGACTGGGTGAGGCGGGAATACCGCTGCTAAATTCCCGTCATCCCGAGCATAAGCCTAGGGATCCCGTGGCGACACCTTTAAGGTAACTTCTTCGGGATCCCTCGACTGCGCTCGGGACGACCCATGCATTGACATCAAACCTCAACCCTCGAACATCACACACACATGCGCATTCTGATGATCAGTGCGGAAGGACCGCCGTTGCAGCGTGCCGGAGCGCTCGTCGACGTGCTCGATGCCCTACCTCACGAATTGCGCGAGCGCGGCCACGAAGTCAGCCTCGTGCTGCCGTTTTATCGCGAACTTCGCGAGAACAAACGAATCGAGGCGGAGGATACTGGCGTTACCGTCGACATCCGTGTCGGCGACAAGAATTACGTTGCCGAATATCTCGAAACTCGGACCTCAACGGGGGTCCAGGTTTTTTTTGTTCGCTGCGATGAATTCTACGATCGCCCGGAAATTTATGGCGAACATGGAACGCCCTACGACGACAACGCCGCGCGTTTCATCTTTTTCAACAAAGCCGCCATCGAGCTGGCACGTCGGCTGACCCCGACGCCACAAATCCTGCATGTGCATGATTGGGCAGCCGCGCTCATCCCCGCCTATGTTCAGGCTCACAATTTGCCCTTCGCCACCGTCCTAACGATTCATAGACTGGCAGAGCAGGGAAGTTTTTGGGGGCTCGAGTTCGCCCTCACCAATTTGCCGCAACGCTTTTTCTCGCTTCGCGGTGTCGAGTTCTTCGGGCGCCTTAATTTTCTGAAAGGCGGGATCGTTTTCGCCGATCACATCACCACGGTGAGTGAACATCACAAGCACGAGATCCTGCGGCCGGAAGGCGGCTGCGGACTCGATGCCGTTCTCCGCGAAAACGCTCACAAGCTCAGCGGCATTTTGCACGGCGCCGATTATGCCCGCTGGAATCCGCAAACCGATCCCTTGCTCCCGGCGCGTTTCAATTCCGAGAAGTTACGGGGCAAAATGATTTGTCGCGACGCTCTCCTTGCCGACATGGGCCTTGCGCCGGCACCGCGTGGACCGGTTTTTGGAATGGTTACGCGCGTGGTCGCGGAAAAGGGTTTTGGCATTCTCACCCCACTGTTCGATCGCATGCTCTCGGATGATGTCCGCCTTATCATTCTCGGCGAAGGCGATCCCGGGTTCGAAACCACTCTCGCCATTGCTTCCCGGCGTTATCCGGCACGATTCGCTTATCGCCGCCATTACGATGAACGACTCGCACACTTGATCGAAGCGGGCTCGGACATCACGCTCGTGCCATCGCAGTTCGAGCCAGGCGGATTAATCGCAATGTATAGCTTGCGATATGGAGCCATTCCAATCGCGCACGCCAGCGGTGGCATTCAGGAAATCATTCAGGATTATGACCCGACACTGCCTCCGGCGCAGGCCGGCTACGGCTTTCTTTGCTACAACTATTCGTCGGACGCGTTTTGGGATTCGATTAAACGTGCCCGATTCCTCTTTCCCGATCGCACTCTTTGGACCGGTTTGATCCGCCGGGCGATGGAGCGGGAATTTTCCTGGTCGACGTCGGCGCAGCGCTACGAAGATTTGTACCGCGGCCTCGTGGGCGAATCCGACCTCGCCGCATAGAGTAGGGGCGATCAACCCTAGTCGCTCGCGTTTTATGCGCCTAAAACCATTATTCCAGGGCGATTCAGTGAATCTCCCCTACCTGAAGCAGCCGCTCCTTGAGGCGAGACGCGAATAAAGCGAGAACAGCAGCGTCAAAAAACCGCACCGTGACAGCGGTACTATATAATATAGGCGAAACCACGTTGGAAGAGCCTTGCATTCCCTCGGCCCTTCCGTTTTCCTCTGCCCTTCCACAGGCGCGCGTTATGAACCGGATCCCCGCTACGGCCAAAGCGCTTTGCGCCGGTCTCGTCGTCACCATCCTCCAGATCGTGGTCGCGATCTTCCTTCTCGCTCCCGAGGGCCCCTTCGAATACCGCTATCGCACACTCGTTCAACACGATAGCCACTGGTTCGCCAATATCGTCGACCGCGGCTACCAGACCATCGTCCCGCCCATCTCCCACAAAATGATGGAAGTCTCCAATACCGGTTTCTTCCCCGCCTATCCTGCTCTTGCCTGGATATTGCACCGCGCCCTCGACCTCGACGCCGAAGACGCCTTACTAATTACAGCCCAAGCAGCCGCCCTGGGTTTTTGGACCTATTTTTTTCTCTTCGGGGAACGTTGGAACCTGCCTTTCAGCTGGCAGTTTCTCGGCGCCCTCGCCATTCTCGCTCATCCTGCCGCTTTCTTCCTCATCACGGCCTATTCCGAGTCGCTGTTTTTAATGGCGCTGATCGGTTTCCTTTACTGGAGCGCCGCGGAAACGCGACGCGGACGGGTTCTGGCCGCGATCCACGGCATCGTCATGACGGCAACTCGGATTGTCGGATTACCATGCGCCCTGGCTCCGTTGATCAAAAAAATTTGGGAACTCGGCGGGGCGAGCCTGAGGAATGTTCGCGACTGGCTGCCAAATTATGGTCGGGCCATCTTGCTTAGCGCCACGGCCATGCTGGGCGGGGTCGGGTTTTTCGTCTACTGTCAGTTCCGCTGGGGGCATTGGGATATTTACATGCTGACGCAGCAGTTCGGCTGGGACATCCAACCCGATTACCTCGCTATATTTAAACTATCGAGCTACCACTGGCTCCTGCCGGACTTGGCTGATCCCACTGAGATGAGCCAGATGGCGATGACGCTCGGCGGGCTAGTGCTGCTCGGGATGTTTACTGCTGAATTTTTTTTGCCTAAGCAACGTCCAACCAATCGTTCTGTGCGCATCGTATTTTATTTTGCAGCCGTCGTTCTCTATTTCCTCTCCGTCTCGGGCGTCGCCTGCGTCAATATGGAAAGCATGCTCCGATACGAGTTTTGTTTGCATCCGCTTATCGTGCTGGCGCTTTTGCATTATTTGCACAATCTTCCCTTCCGCTCGTGGCTGGGCCGGGCAACCGCGGTGACTGTAATCGCGGTGATCGGCGCGGCAGGGCTCGGCCTCGAAAGCTGGTACATTTGGAATTTTACGCGAGGAAACTGGGTTGCCTGAATTAATGAAAGCTAACGTCGCCATAATCGGTGCCGGACCGGCCGGTCTCACCGCCGCCTATCTTTTATCGAAGAACGAGGTCGACGTCACCGTGCTGGAAGCCGATCCCGTTTACGTCGGCGGCATTTCCCGCACCGCCACCTACAAGGGTTTTCATTTCGACATCGGCGGCCACCGTTTCTTCTCGAAGTCGAAAGAAGTGAACGATTTCTGGAGCGAGATCCTGCCAAACGACATGCTTGATCGGTCCCGCAGCTCGCGGATTTTTTACGGAGGAAAATTTTTCGCCTATCCGCTGCGTCCCTTTGAAGCGCTGGTGAAACTCGGCCTGCTCAAATCCACACTCTGTGTCTTGTCATGGTTGAAGGCGCGCCTCATGCCGGTCCGCGAACCGCGGAACTTCGAAGACTGGGTCAGCAACCAGTTCGGCAAACGCCTCTTCAACACCTTCTTCAAAAGCTATACCGAAAAGGTTTGGGGAATGAGTTGCCGGGAAATTTCGGCTGATTGGGCCGCGCAGCGGATCAAGGGCTTGTCCCTCGGCAGCGCCATCAAGAACGCCCTCTTCCCGCACCGTGGTCCGAAAGATAGCTCCAAGGTGATAAAGACCCTGATCAATTCTTTCAAATACCCGCGGCGCGGACCGGGAATGATGTGGGAAACCTGCGCAGAGAAAACTAAAGCGATGGGCGGCGCCATCCACATGGGCTGCCGTGTGATCCGTTGCGAATACGACGACGCTAACGGGACTTGGACGACAATTTATCGCGACCAGCACGGGATCGAACACGCGCTTGAATCCGAGCACGTCATTTCCTCAGCGCCGATGCGGGAATTGATCAACGGTCTCGCGCCCGCCCCTTCCGAAGAAGCAAAGCGCGCGGCTGATTCCCTGAAGTATCGCGATTTCCTCACTGTGATGTTGATCCTGAAAAACCGCGACGCTTTTCATGACAACTGGATCTACATCCACGACCCGAGCGTGAAGGTCGGTCGCATCCAGAACTTCCGTTCCTGGTCGCCCGAGATGGTGCCCGATCCGGACAAGGCCTGCTACGGACTCGAGTATTTTTGTTTCGAACACGACGGGCTCTGGGATTCGAAAGACGACGACCTGATTGCGCTGGCCAAGCGCGAGCTCATCCAGATCGGGTTGGCACACGAAGGCGATGTCCTCGATGGCTGCGTCGTGCGCCAGAAAAAAGCCTATCCGGTTTACGACGACCACTACGCCGAGCATGTCGTGACCATTCGCGAAGAACTGGACAGCCGTTATCCCAACCTGCATCTCGTTGGTCGCAACGGCATGCACAAATACAACAACCAAGATCACGCCATGATGACGGCGATGCTTTGCGCCGAAAACATCATCGCCAACACCAGGCTTTACGATCTCTGGCAGGTGAATCAGGACGCCGAATATCATGAATCCGGCGACGCGCCTTCGGAGGAAACCGAGGGAACCGCCATCCGTCTCGTGCCGACGCGGGTCACCGGCACGCCTGAGCTCGCGCCCGAAGGCTAACTGGCGCTGCGGGCCGTGCCGCGATTCCAGATTTTTCAGGACCGGACTGATGCGGGCCGGCAGCTCGCGGAACAATTGCTGAGTTACGCCAGACGCGACGACGTCATTGTTCTCGGTCTGCCGCGTGGAGGTGTCCCGGTCGCATTTGAGGTCGCGCAGCGGCTCGGTGTTCCTCTCGATGTTTTTGTCGTGCGCAAACTCGGCCTGCCCGGTCACGAAGAACTCGCCATGGGCGCGATCGCTCCCGGCGGCGTCCGCGTTCTGAACGAGGACGTGCTCTACGTCATACCTGATGCGCAATCGATTGTCGAGATGGTCACCGCGATCGAACGCGAGGAATTGGAACGGCGGGAGCGCAATTATCGCAACGATCGGCCCCCGCCTAATCTTAAAGGTCGTACCGTCATTCTGGTCGACGACGGACTTGCCACCGGCGCGACCATGAGAGCATCGGTAGCGGCGCTGCGTCAGCAAGGCGCCGCCAAAATTATCGTCGCCGTTCCAGTCGGCGCGCCTAGTACCTGTCAGGACCTAAAGACCGCCGCCGACGAAGTCATCTGCCTCCTCACTCCCATCGGATTCATCGGCGTCGGCCAATATTACGAAGATTTTTTCCAGACCACCGACGAAGAAGTCCGCGAACTGCTCGCCGCATCGTCCTCAAGGGATCCGAGGCGAGATGTTTGAGGTGAATCGAGCAGCGCCCTGCTCGATAACAGTGCTACGCGGCCAACGGCCGCCCATATTTTGGCATCGCCTGCCGGAGCAGTCGATCCACCAAATGCTTCGCATTTTAAGTCTGGCTTTGCAGCCTAAACCCTCGCGTTTTGCGCCGGTTGTGGTAAACATTATTGCCCATAATTCCTCCCTCTCTCCCGGGAGAGGACGGAGGTGAAGGCCAACGATTTGTATGTCTGAAACAACCAATTCCGATGTAGGTGCGGCCGTCTCGGCCGCTACAATCGCCAGTCCGGCAACGCACCCACCGCGGGAAAAGCTAACCAAAAAAGCCATCACGGCCGATCATCCAACTTGGTGCCCAGGCTGCGGCGATTTCGCCGTCCTGGCTTCCTTCTACAAAGTCCTCGAGAAACGCCAGCTCGATCACGAAAAGATCGTCACTCTCGCCGGGATCGGTTGTTCATCGCGTTTTCCTTATTTTGTTAACGGCCACGGCGCCCACTTCATTCACGGCCGCGCCGTCCCGCTCGCCACCGGCATCAGTCTCGCCCGGCCCGATCTCCACGTCTTTCTCTTCGGGGGCGACGGCGATGGGTTTTCCATCGGCGGGAATCACCTCGATCACGGCGCGCGCAAGAACATTAACCTCACCTATTTCATCATGGACAACTTCGTCTATGGCCTGACGAAGAAACAGACGTCGCCCACATCGCCGATCGGGTTCAAGAGCAAAACCGACCCGCAGGGCGCGATCGATCAGCCGGTCAACGCCATGAAAAAATTGATCGCATCCGGCGCCACCTTTGTCGCCCGGACCCATGCCACGCAGGTCAATCACATGATACAGATGATCGAACGCGCAATGGATCATCCCGGTTTTTCTGTCATCGAATGTTTGAGTGAATGCGTTGAATTTTTCCCCGGCGCCTTCGATCCGGCCAACCCTCGCAAGGGCGGCGCCTTCGAGTTGATCCAGGAAAGGAAATGGGACAACACTCCCGAGGACGAACTCCGTCACGACGTCACCGACGAGCTCGCTGCCTACAAACTGGCACAGTTGCCGTTCCCCGGCGTCTTCGGCGTCTTCTACGAAACCGATCGTCCCACCAAGAACGCGCTCGAGAAAAAGTGGATCGACCAAACTCGCGAAAAAATGGGGAATCCTGTCGACATCGAGATTCTCCAAAAGACATTCGACCGGATGAAGTGACAACGCCTCTCGCGTTGTTCTGGAGGGACGCGCTTCTCCGCGTCCTCTTTCTTTTGTAGCGGCGGCCGTGTCGGTCGCAATTCTGTAGTTCCTCCACACAGTCGCGACGGACGTTTGCTTTCCCATCCATTCTGCCTTCTCCCTTCCTTTGCGCTTTGCCCTTTGCTCTTCGCAATTAATTATATGGAACGAATGCAACACACCGCCGGAGCCTCCCCCAAAGACCAACTGCGCGCCCTGCTCCAGGAAAAATCCGTCTGCCACGGCGAATTCACGCTCGCCTCCGGCGCGAAGAGCGACTTTTACATCGACGCCCGCGTCACTACGCTCGATCCGCGTGGCGCCTGCCTTATCGGCGAGATCGGCTGGGCGCGGGTGAAAACAACCGCCGCGGAGCTGAACAAAAAGGTCAACGCCATCGGCGGCCTCACCTTCGGCGCCGATCCGATCGCGCTTAGCATCGGCATTGCCTCGCAACGTGAAAATCCTGCTGCAACTGCTACGCCACTCCAGGTTTTTACCGTCCGCAAAGCCGTGAAAGAACACGGCCGACAAAAACGGATCGAAGGAAATTTCTCGTCGGGCGATTCAGTCGTCGTCGTTGACGATGTCATCACCACCGGCGGCTCCACCATTCAGGCGATTGACGCCATCGAAGAAGCCGGCGGCCACGTCGCTTTTGTGCTCGTCCTCGTCGACCGACAGGAAGGCGGCCGCGAAAATATCGAAAAGCGCGGCCCCAAAGTCGTCTCCATTTTCACCCGCGCCGATCTCAACTGAACCGGTTCGACCTCACACTAAGTCCACAACGGACACACGGCAGAGCAACCCGGAATCGTCGGACAAAGGCTACTCCATTCACGATCGCAGGAGATGCGTGCACGACGTCGCCGGTCTTGAATTTCCAACGCAGCTCGCCCGAATTAGCGTCCAGCGAATAGAGATTTCCGTCGCCGCGATCTCAGGGAGCGAACATCGGACCCGTCCGCTGACGGGTTGAGAATCGGAAATACTGATGATGCACACAAATCGCAAAACCTCCGGAGATGGCTTGGTCAAACAAGGACGAGCCGAACGACGACACCAAGATCGCCGCGGGCGTCAATCGCGCGCCGAAATTTCAACACGCGATTATGCCGCGCTCGTTGCTGTTTTCAATGCCCTCCTTGCCACCGCACTTTTCGCCCGCAAATGTTCGCGTGAACCATTACCCGAACGGGTCGAACCGAAGGACCTTGCCTTGTTTGCTCTCGCCACCCAGAAATTGAGCCGTGTCATTACCAAGGACAAAGTGACGAGCGCGTTTCGCGCGCCGTTCACCGAAGTCGAAGGAAAAGGCGGCCCGGGTGAAGTGGAAGAACGCGCCAAAGGCCGAGGATTACGCCGCGCTATCGGCGAACTGCTCACTTGTCCATTCTGTCTCGGCACCTGGATCGCCTCCGGTTTCGTTTACGGCTATGTCTTTGCTCCGCGGATCAGTCGCATTTTGGCCAGCATCTTCGCCGTGAGCGGCCTCGCCGATTTCCTGCAACAGCTCTACGTAAAAACCCAGGAAATGAACGAGTGATCCGGGAGCGTTTACACATTTCACAGGAGT